>ENA-UPSB01000016-UPSB01000016.1-bioreactor-metagenome-genome-assembly--contig:-NODE-16-length-332660-cov-876.357734_pt1 | contig 332660 bp, 286 predicted proteins | sample MGYA00238182_ERZ773286 | MGnify/ENA primary metagenome ERZ773286 (study PRJEB29026, sample SAMN07631240) | bioreactor metagenome | isolation source: Switchgrass digestor | place: USA: Dartmouth...
TCTATTGCCCTTCCAAATTATGCCTTCGAACTCCCTACAGTAACTTTACGCTAACTCAGGCATCAGAATACCCGCGCGGTATGCCGCAAACTACCTGCCGAATATTTTTCCTGCCTTCTTTTCAAGAAAAAGGATGAGTGGATATCCCAGCCCGTAACAGGCTATCATTTCACCCAGCGCCACAAACCCCATCGTAACGAGCAGGGGCGCGTTGATCGTCGCATTGAGCACGGCTGCAACGACCACGGCATTGATCACGACAGGCGGCAGCGGCGCGAGGTATTTCGAAGGCATTTTGCTTGTAAGCAATGCGGCGGTCAGCGTTGCAATGCTGCCGAATACGACATCATAGATGCCTGCGGAGGTGGTTACAATGTTGGCTATAATACAGCCTGCGAAGAGCCCGGGTATCGCTGCAGGGGTAAAGAAGGGCAGAACTGTCAGCGCTTCTGCCACTCTCACCTGGACCTGGCCTGAACTGCCCGGGATCAGTATCGTAAGCGCAGCATACAGGGCAGCCGTTACTGCCGCTTCCGTGATATATCTTATATAGTCTGATGTTTTCCATGTTTTTTTGCCCATAGATTTATGATTCCCTCCGATCATTTTCGAATACTGTACTGCATCCTTTCGTTAAAGCGTCCTTGCTCCCATTCTTTATTGCATACCTGTTCTCCGGTTGCTTCGGCATTATATCCCGTTCGCATTATGTTCCATTCCTTTCATTCGTTTTCGCAGTCCGGTCCGTCGGACAATGTCTTCACATTCCACCTCCCGCGGCAATAAAAAAAGGGACGCACCCGTCCCAACAAAAAAGGGACGTACCCGTCCCCCAAACATCTATACTCAAGCCGGTCCGAATGTCGGCCCGGAGTTTCCGTAGTTTTGTTTATAGACAGGATGGTTTCGAACTGTCTTTTATTCAGTTTTCACCGCATATCGTACCGGTCGCTCCAGTACCCGGTTCTCATATGCCTTCGCCCGAATAATACAGGTATATCCGGCAACTGTATCCCGTAGCTTTAATGTCTAAGAGACTGCATCCTGCAGCTATTATACCACATTTAATGTATTCTGCAACAATCATGGCTTGCGTCAGTCGCCGAAGTCCATGACCCTGATGGCCATCGTCGGGCAGACCTTCGTGCATTCACCGCAGTTGTCGCACTTGTCGTAATCGATCTTTGCAAGCGTCTCGTGTTCCATATATATCGCCTGCTGCGGGCATGCCTTGACGCAGCGCCTGCAGCCTATACAGCCTACCTGGCAGATGGTCCTTGTGAGAGCGCCCTTGTCCCTGGACCTGCACATCACCGAATACTTCTTCGTCTTGTCTATGAGTTCTATCAGGTTTTTCGGGCATGCAGCCACACATTTGCCGCATGCTTTGCAGCGATCCTCGATAATCCTTGCTATCCCGCCTACCATGATGATGGCGTCGAACTGGCATGCCCTGACGCAGTCGCCGTGTCCGAGGCAGCCATATATGCAGGCCTTGTGCCCGCCGAAGACCTGGGCTGCGGCCGCGCAGCTGTCGATGCCCTGGTACTCATATTTCTCCTTGCTTACGCTCTGCCGCCCGTTGCACAGGACTCGCGCAGCAGTTCTTTTTATGCCTTCGGGCTCCACGCCCATGATATCCGCTATCTTTTTCTCCACTTCACTTCCGCCCACCGGGCAGCAGTTGGTATCTGCTTCGCCTGCTGCCACTGCGCTGGCGTAACCGTCGCATCCAGAATAGCCGCATGCGCCGCAGTTGGCTCCGGGAAGCACGTCCCTGACCAGCGCCACTCTTTCATCGACCTTTACTGCAAATACCCTGGACGCATAGGACAGTCCTATTCCAAATATAAGTCCGAGACCGCTTATAATCAGTACTGCATATAGGATTTCCACTTATTTTCCACCCCTCCGGCCTTTTGATCGTTTATCAGTCCGGCCTTCAAAAATTCAAACAGATCTTTCAGTTTAAATATCAGGCTTCTTATCTTTGTCTCGATTCAGAATCCCGCGGTTATTTGCGTCCATCTCTCACATGAGCCCCTGGAACAATCCCTTGAACCCGAAGAATGCCAGTGATACCAGGGACGCAGAGATCAGCGATATCGGGAAACCTTCGAGACACTTGGGTATATCCGCAGTCTCAAGGCGTTCCCTGATACCGGCGAACAACACTATCGCCAGAGTAAAGCCCACTCCGGAAAAAGCGCCGTTCAGCGTGGACATCAGGAACCTTGCGTTCCCCTGTATTTCCAGGTTGAGTATGCATACGCCAAGTACGGCGCAGTTCGTCGTGATAAGGGGAAGGTAGACACCCAGAGCCTTATAGAGGGCCTGGCTCGTCTTCTGCAGCACCATTTCCACCAACTGAACCAATGCCGCGATGACAAGGATAAATGCTATGGTCTGCAGATATTCCAATTCCAGCGGTTTAAGCAGGAATTCCTGTACCGCCCACGTAGCGGACGACGCGAATGTCATGACGAATATGACCGCTACGCCCATACCTGCCGCCGTCTTTATATTCCTCGATACTCCAAGGAACGGACAGATCCCCAGGAATTTGACAACCACGAAATTATTTATAAAAACAGCCGAAATAAACGCTATCAGTATACTCGTAAGCATTATTCCTGTCCTCCCTTCTCCTCAGCGGCAAATCCGCAGTTGGCCGGGCATGCATCGCACCCGGCTTCATGAGCGCCGCAGCCTGCTGCATGGACCTGCCTGTTGGTCAACAGGTTAACCAACCCTATTGCCAGGCCAAATACAAGAAACCCTCCGGGAGGGAGTATCATCGCAAGCGCCGGGCTTGCCGATTCCCCGAACAGCGGCACGTTGAATATGCTGCCGTTCCCGAGTATCTCCCTTACCGCGCCTATCAGGGTGATCGCGACCGTGAATCCGATACCCATTCCAAGGCCGTCCACGGCCGAATCCAGCACGGGATTCTTTGAAGCATATGATTCCGCCCTGGCCATGATTATGCAGTTGACGACGATGAGCGGGATGTATATGCCCAGCGCCTTGTCAAGCGCCGGTACATATGCCTTCAGAAGCATCTGCACAATGGTTACGAATCCCGCGATAACTGTAACGAACGCAGGTATCCTGACCTTGTTGGGTATAAACTTCCTGAGCAGTGAAATGACCACATTGGAACCGATCAGCACCGCCGTCGTTGCAAGTCCCATACCTATACCGTTCACAGCCGACGTCGTTATAGCCAGCGTTGGACATGTTCCCAGCACAAGGCGGAATGTCGGGTTCTCATCAATGATCCCGTTTTTGAATATTTTAAGCAGTCTCATTTCTTACCGCCTCCATTCTGCTGCAAAAGCCTGGCGCCAAGATCTGCAGAAGCCTGTACTGCACTGTTGACAGCTCTCGTACTGATAGTCGCACCGCTTACTGCCTGTATCTCATCGTCTGCCGAAACCGGCTTTGTAACTACCTTTATTTCGCCCGATATATCCTTTCCTGCATACTGCGAAGTGAACTTTTCACCGGCCACCTTGCTTCCAAGTCCCGGCGTCTCTTCGTTATCGCCTATCCTGATACCGGTTATCGTACCGTCTTTCCCGACGCCGACGGTCACCGGTATATCTCCGCCATAACCGGAAGATATGGCTGAGAATACATAACCGATTAGTACATCACCGCTGTATGCCGCATAGACTTCTTTCACAAGCCCTTTCCCTTCCTGGTCCTCCCAGCCCTCGAGCTTTTCAAACCTGTCCGCTCCGCTCATGACCAGCATTCTTTGCTCTTCCGCAGTCTGCTGATCACGCAGGGCAATGGTGTCTTTCGTTATGTCGTTTACTACCGCAAGGCATAATGCCGTAACCAGGCATATTATGAAAAGCCTCAGTGCGGTACCCATCATTTCGCGGAATTCATCGCTGAATATCCCGCTCAGTACACGTTTTATCCCGCGTGTTTCTTCCTGCGCTTCAATGCCGGCTATCCCCTGTACTTCACCGCTGGTTTCTCCAACAGCATCTGCGTTATATTCACGCATTGACTCATCAGCTTCATCGCCAATTTCTTTCAGTACTGCTCCAAGGTCCTCTTCCCTGGTTTCTTCCCGCATATCTGCCAGCCGTTCTTCCGGCGATCCCGCCTGTACGCATTCATGCATCTCTTCCCGCGCCAGTTCACGCCTTTCCTCACTCATTTGCCGCCACACCCCCTCCGAAACTCTTCGGGATCATATACCTGTCGATGACAGGTACCACAAGGTTCATCAGAAGGATCGAATATGACACGCCTTCAGGGTATCCGCCGTACAGCCTGATGATGGATGTAAGGAACCCGCAGCCGATCCCCATTATGATCCTTCCTTTGAACGTTACAGGAGAAGTCGTGTAGTCCGTCGCCATGAAGAACGCGCCCAGGATAAGTCCTCCTGCGAATATATGGTAAGCAAAATTCCCGGTAAACAAGCCTTCGCTGCCTCCAAGCATCCAGGTCATCAACCCGACTGTCCCGATAAATGTGAGCGGTAATTCAAGTGTGATGACCTTCCTGACCACAAGGTACACAGCCCCGATAAGCAGCGCCAGCGCCGATGTCTCACCGATGCACCCGCCTATATTGCCTGTGATCATATCCCAGAGCTTCGGCAACTGTTCAGCGGCTTCGCTTCCGTTCTTCATGATTTCCAGCGGCGTGGCCGTACTGACCGCATCCCATCCGGGTTCCTGCCATGATGTCATCTGGCTCGGCCAGGACGCCACCATGAATGCCCTTGCAGCAAGCGCGGGATTTACGAAGTTGTGCCCGAGCCCTCCGAACAACTGCTTGACTATGATGACGGCGAATGCGCCACCGATGGCTGCCATCCACGGCGGCAGGGACGGCGGCAGGTTGAATGCCAGAAGCAAGCCTGTCACCACTGCGCTGAGATCCGTTATCGCGTTCTCTTTTTTAGTTATTTTGCACCACGCATACTCGGCAGCCACGCATGAGACGACAGTCACAAGTATCAGCATGGCAGCCTGTACCTTGAAATATATCACTGAACTGACGGCCGCAGGCAGCAATGCTATTATTACGTCCCTCATTATTTTCTGCGTGTTCTCACCGCCTTTTATATGCGGTGACGAACCGGCTAAAAGACTGATTTTCATGTTAGTTTTTCCCTCCCTGCTTCCTTGCTGCTATCTTTCTCAGTTCCGCTTTGGCAATACGCACGGACTGTACAAGATTCCTGGATGCGGGGCATACATACGAACAGCAGCCGCATTCTATACAATCGGTGACATGGTATTTTGCGGTTTCCTCAAACTTTCCGCGGACCACGTTCAGATTGATATACAGGGGCAGCAGAGACATAGGGCACGCTGCCACACACTTGCCGCACCGTATGCATACCGATTCCTTCGGCTTCTCCGCATCCCTCTCGTTGAAGGCCAACAAAGCGTTGGTCTGCTTCAATACGGGATCGTCCAGCGAGTGCTGGGACACCCCCATCATCGGACCGCCCATTATGATCTTTCTGGGCTCGTCGCAGAAACCTCCGCAGAAATCAAAAACTTCCCCCAGCGGCGTACCTATGAGAACTTCTACGTTCTTCGGATTTGCAACAGCGCTTCCGTCCACCGTGACCTTCTTTCTGATCAGAGGGAGGCCTGTTTTTAAGTATTGCGCTATAAATGAGACAGTCGCCACGTTCTGCACCAGCACGCCTACATCCGACGGAAGCTTGCCTGTCGGAACCTTCCGTCCGGTCAGCGCATATATCAGCTGCTTCTCTCCGCCCTGCGGGTAACGCGCTGGAAGGCTGACGACTTCTATATTGTCTGAATCTGTCACCATGGAGGATAGCAGGTCTATGGCATCCTGCTTGTTGTCTTCGACGCCTATATATGCTTTCCCTGCACTGGTGATCTCCATTACCTTCTTCGTGCCTTCTATGATATATTGCGGATTTTCCATCATCTCTCTGTAATCTGATGTTATGAACGGCTCGCATTCTGCGCCGTTGATTATAAGTATATCAATGGTTTTTCCGGGAGGCGGCGAAAGCTTGACGCTTGTCGGGAAACCTGCGCCGCCGAGGCCGACGATGCCGGACTCCCTTATCGCTTTCAGCATGCTTTCCCTGTCGGTACAGTCAGGCGGGGCCACACTCTCATGCAGTTCCTGCAGCCCGTCCGGCTTTATCTCGACTGCCATGACTTCCATGCCATTGGAGTACACGATCGGCCTTACATCGGTCACTGTCCCGGACACACTGGAATGGACGGGAGCAGATATAGGCCTGTCCGAATCTCCTATCTTCTGGCCTACAAATACCCTGTCACCTTTTCTTACCAGCGGGACACATGGCGCACCGACATGCTGCAGCATCGGAATGATAACCCTGGAAGGCAGCGGCATTCTCACCGTTTCAAGTTCAGCAGTATCCTTGTGATTTCCGGGGTCTATGCCGCCCCTGAATTTCATAACAGTTATGGTTTTGAACAAAAAAATCACCTCACAAAACAATGGTGCTGACTCGTTTAGCGCCCCGGATGTCAACGACTGAAATATTCTGAGTTCTCAAAAAGAAGTTCACGTCAATACCATGTACTATCTCGTCATCGCCCTACATATTCTATCATTTATAGGACACGTACGCCAGCATAATTAAAATTTTAACAATTGTATACAAAATACACATAGAATACAGATAACCTGCTCCATGCCTGGACTTCAAAATTTCCTGCTTGTTAAATTTACTTGGGATGCCTTATACTTCAAGGCCGTTCCGGGCTCTTCATGGCCGGTACATGCAGGTCGTCCGGCAGTTTTCAGGGTAAGATCAGGTACTGGTGAATCACAGGTTACTTAAATACAGATTTGATTTCCGATCGAACTGAAATACGGAACAGTCCATACACCTGTAACAGCGTGGACTGTCCATGATTTGATATAATACATGACTTTTCATGAAATAGGCGGCGCCTTGGAAACAACCGGCGGCCCGTTATTTAATGAGATATGGTGCGATCCTTTCGATAATCGCCGCCATCTGGCCCCGGCTGATATGATCGCGCGGCCTGAATGTACCGTCGTTGAAACCTTTGATGAAGCCTTTTGCAGCCATCCTGCATATCGCATCATATGACCATACCCGCGACGGGTCTATATCACTGAAATTCGCAGAAGTTGAAGCGCCACCGGCAACGCTGCCCAGAAGCCTGTCAAGCAGCACGGCCATCTGCTCACGGGTAATGGGCAAATCCGGCTCGAACCTGCCGCCTCCAACACCAACGAGTATCCCGGCCCCTGCAGCGGCATCGATCTCTCTCTGTGCCCAGTGCCCTGCAGTGTCAGTGAACATCGGAGCATCTGCGACTGACGCTGAAACATCGATCCCCAGTATCCGCACGAGCAGTGCGGCGGCCTGTGACCTCGTCATCGGGGATTCGGGCGCGAACCTGTCCGCGGATACACCGTTCATCCAGCCGTTTTGCACTGCTGCAGCTATCGAAGCTTTTGCCCAGTGCCGCTGGATATCGCTGAAATATATTCCTTCCAGCCACAAATGGTAATAGTCCCATGTTTCTTTCGTCTCCTGCCCAAGGCTCCAGCTCCCTGTCCCTTTGAGGCCGTATTTATTCACAAGTTCAAGTTTGCGTTTGATGGAAGCTTCGTTTTCATACCAGATATCATATGTTCCTGCCTCAAGCCTGACACCGAATATGACGGGCTTTCTGTCAGAGGGTTTTATTGTAATGACAGCCCTGGGCGAACCTTGCTTTTCGTCGAAAACGACACTGCCCCTGAATTCCCTGACCAGTTCTTCAACGGTGTTGTTGCTGATGCCGTAACCTCCATATGCCGCGCCGCGCTTCCAGAGCCTGCCGTAGAAAGGTACTCCGAGCACAAGTTTGCCGGCAGGGACCTCTTTCAGTGCAGCCTTTACGGACTCCTCCACAAACCCGTATCCTGCAACCGGTCCGGCTCCTCCTGTAGAATTGACATATCCCGCATAATGCTGGTCATATGCCATCAGCATGAGATAATCGCAATACTTCGAAAGCGCAGCAAGATCATATGAAGCATGCCAGTCGGTCTTCAGCCCGAACGGGTTTGCGGCAACAGCCACGGAAACGCTTTTGTCCGAAGGCAGCATCTGCCTGAGGAGCCTTACGAAGTCAGTGTATTTACCACTCTCGGCCTCGGTCATGTTCTCGATATCGACATTGACGCCGTCCAGGTCATATTCCTCAACAGCTTCCGCTATCTGCGCAGCAAGAAGCCCCCTCTTTTCCAGTGCTTTCATGCCCGTTTCCCGGTCCCAGTGGTTGCTCAGGAAAGGCGTCACCATGATCCCTCTTTCATGCATGGAATCAATGAAGTCCCTGTCCACGGCCTTTGTGAGCTTAAGCGTTCCGTCCTCATTGAGGTCGAAGTAACTTGGTGCGACGTGATCCAGCGATCCCCGGGCATTATCGACGTAACCTGCATATGCAGCCGGATCCCCAAAATAAATATATGTCATATTGAAATGCTTTGCCTGCGTGCTCCCGGCCGCAAAAGCCTGCTGCAGACTTCCTGCCTGGACGGAATACCGGAAACAGCCGGCAAATGATACGGCAAGAACAAGCAATGCCGCAATACCGATCCTGTAAAATTTTATGTACACAGGATAACGACCCCCTGACCTTTCCTGACCATGACGTATCTGTAACATGACATGTCTGTAACCTGTTTTGCAAATGCAGGGATCCGTGTCATTCAGATCCTGGTCTCAACCTGCCTGCCGCAGATCGAATCCGTTTATTAAGATACATTAAGCATGGCTGCAAATCAACGGGCAAATTATGTTAACCACTTACGGGTATTATGCAGAAATAGGGTATCGTTCGGGGAAAATGCGGGATCCGGATGGATACCTGCCAGTAAACCGGAAGTATATTGGCTTGAGGATACCCGTCATCGGAGAAATAATACGGGAAAATGTGAATATAATTTACCATGAGAAAGATAACGGTCATTTACATAAACAGAAAGAAGAAAAACATCTCCATAAAGCAGCGGCTGGCATCACTCAAAACTGCGCGCAATAAAAAAGCGATCATACTGATCGCCCTGATGATACCTCTTATTTTCCTGGTTATCCTCCTGTTCAGCCATCTGGATACGTGATCCAATATTCCTTCGATTTGCTGTATTGCTGTATAAATCACGGATCCAGCTGTACCGTCTGCCTTCCGGTACAGCGGATCATCAGATCCATTTGTCCTGTTCCAGATATTCTGCCCGGGATATCTTACTTCAGGCCAAGTATCTGTATCACCTGGTCCCTCATCTCTTCCCTGCGGCAGACCCTGTCATGCAGCACGGGCCTTTGCGCCAGCCCTGCAAGACCAGCCGGGACAGCGAGGCCGCATCGTCCGGACAGCAATTCGAGCAATTCGAACTCATCCAGGCCGGCGATCTCATCTTCGCCGAATATGGCGCCTGCAACGCTCCTGTTGAATTTAAACGGGCTTGCCGTGGATGCTATCACCGTTTTCGTCATATCTCCGGTTGCTATGACGTATTTCTCGTATACATCGATGCCGACTGCAGTATGGGGATCTGCCAGGTAGCCGTATTCCTCGTATACTTCCCTTATCGTTTCGATCGTTTCCTGTTCCGTGGAATATTCGGCCCAAAACATCTCATTCAGTTTTCTCTTCTCTTCACCGTAGATCGCATATCTTCCTTCGTTTTTCAGCTTGTTCATCCAGTCCCTCACCTGTTCGGGATCGCGTCCGGCAAGTTCGAACAGGAGCCTTTCCAGGTTACTGGATATGAGTATGTCCATCGAAGGAGATATGGTCTTTTTGAATTCCCGTTCACGATTGTACACGCCGGTATTTATGAATTCAGTCAGAACATTGTTGTCGTTGGACGCACATATGAGCTTGTTTACGGGAAGCCCCATTTCGCGCGCATACCATGAAGCAAGGATATTGCCGAAATTGCCGGTTGGCACGGTAATGTTTATCTTTTCACCCGCAGCGATCTCTCCGGCTGCCACCATATCGGCGTATGCAGAGAAATAATAGACGATCTGCGGGACCAGCCTGCCCCAGTTTATCGAATTGGCGGATGAGAATTTATACCCGTTCCTGAGCATTGTCCCGTCCAGTTCTTTATCCGAGAAAATCGCTTTAACGCCGTTCTGGGTATCGTCAAAATTGCCTTTCACGCCGACTACATGCACATTGGAGCCTTCCTGGGTCACCATCTGCATTTTTTGCACCTGGCTGACTCCTTCATCGGGAAAGAAAACGATGATCCTGGTCCCCCTGACGTCTCTGAAGCCTTCCAGCGCCGCTTTGCCGGTATCTCCGGAAGTTGCGACGAGGATGACGGTCTCGCAGTTCTCATTCGTTTTCATGTTGGCTTTTACGATAAGCCTCGGCAGCAACTGAAGCGCAACATCCTTGAAGGCGCATGTCGGGCCATGCCAAAGCTCGAGCATGTAGGCGTTTTCGCTGAGCTTAACCACCGGCGCTATCCCCGCGGCATCGAACCTGCCGCTCCCGTAAGCGCCGCTCACGCATTCCGCCAGTTCCTCATCCGTGTAATCGTCAAGAAAACGCCGCAATATGAAAACGGCCCTTTCCATGTAATCCATCTTTGAAAGAGAGAGTATTTCCTCAGGATCCAGTCTGACCTGGGCGTCAGGCACAAATAACCCGCCGTCGGGGGCAAGTCCGCGCTTTATGGCTTCAGCAGATGTCACTCTCCCGGACCAGCCGCGGGTGCTCACATAATACATTCAAAAACCTCCCCGGCAAATAAGTTGCAAAGCACCGGGCATATATACGCGATGCTTTATTTACACGATGCTATATTATAATAATACAAATGCGGTAAAAATACAAAAGTAAAAATAAAAGCTTCGTTATGGCAAAGCTTTTATTTGCAAAAGGTTTAATTATATCCGCACTGCAGAATTGCCGCTGAAGCAGGCATTACCAGCAGATCATGGAACTTTGGTCAGCTCATTGATCCTCTGCTTCGCATTTTTTATATACCAGCTTGACGGATAGTTGTCCACGATTTCCTGGTATATAGCTATAGCGTTCCGGGAATCCTTCAGCAGCTGGTAGCAGCGTCCCATGTAGTATAAAGCCGCGTCCGTCTTGCTGTAATTGGGATCGTATATCCGTACTTTTTCAAAACTCTTGATCGCGTCCTCGTACTTCTTTGAGTTGTATTCCTTGTAGCCCCTGTCGTATGCCGATTTTGCAGCAAGCGGCATGACCTTTTCATACAGGCTGTCGAACTTCTCTTTCTCAGCATCCCTGAATTCTATCGTTTTCATCAGCATGAGCATGTCGGCTGCGCTCTCATACTCCTTCGAACCGACCATAGATTCTATTTCGTAAAGCCTTAAGGCAGCCTTGTAATAGTCAGCCTCTTTTACCGCATCTTCTCTTTCCTTCTGTACGGTCTCAAATTTAGCCTCAAGTGCGGCATACTGCTGGTCGAATATCCTTTTGGCCTCGTCAACGGCCGCCTGTATCTCCTCTTCAACCGGCGGAAGCTGGACAGGCTCAGGTTTCGGAATCATGAAATAAATGAAGGCCCCAACCAGCAATCCTGACAGGAAACCCACGGCAAACCTGGCGATATTCCGTGCGATCCGCCTGTTCCTGTTTGGATCGAACAGTGGTTTTTCCGGTTTAGCAGGCTTCAGGGTTTTTCCCTTTTTCTTCCTTATTCTTTTAAGCGGCTCGCCGGGCTGTTGCTGCAGGTTCAGGACAGGGTTGCCCGATCCTTCCTCAGCCGGTACCACATCAGTGAGCTTGTTGCGCTGCATGAAACTCAGCGCGTAGACGCTGTTTGATTCGGAACGTATCACTTTGCTGAAAGCTTCCGCCGCTTTTTCCTTTTCGCCGATAAATGTGTAACAAACGCCCAGAAGATTGAGGGCTTCATTGAAATGCGGGTTCAGTGCGACAGCCTTTTTGAGCTTTATTGCCGCCATGTCTTCGCTGTTGTTCCTGAGGTCTTCGATGGCTTTGTTATAAAGGTATACTGAATTGCGGACATTGTCAGGTATTACCTCACCTCCGCGAACGATTTCGTCCAGATCGATAGCCCTGAAATTGTTCAGTTCAGCCTTTATATCCATCCAAAACCTCACCCCCTGAATATTTGGAACAATATGTCGTTGGTGTGTCACGCATCCCGGCAATTGCAGAAAATATCCCTTACTGCGCCTATATAATACAGTGAGCCAAATGCGCAAATGACATCATCCGGTCCGGCTGTCCCCATACCTGTTTTGATTGCCCCCTCAATTGTATCACTTATCATCACGTCATTACAATACCTGCTTGCATGTTCAGCCAGTACTGCAGCCGGAAGCGCCCTGCTTGAAGGGATCGTTACCGTTATGACTTTTTTGCATCCCGGCAGGACAGTCTCCAGCATAGTGCGGTAATCCTTGTCGGCTGCTACGCCAACTATGAACGTTATGGGCTTCCCGGGGAAGTATTCGTCCAGCGTACTTCTCAAAACCGCAGCGCCTTCGGGATTATGCGCGCCGTCTATGATCAGTACCGGATCCCTTGACAGGATCTCCATCCTGCCCGGCCACCTGGCTGCCTCCAGTCCTTTTCTGATGTCCGCTTCCGATATGCTCCAGCCTTTATCTTTCAAAAGCATGGCCGCTTCAGCTGCAACAGCGGCATTGCGGAGCTGATGCCTTCCAATCAGCGATATCTTCAGCCCATCCAGCCCTTTGTAGCTGAATGTCTGGCCGCCGGGGCCGAACTCATGGAGCTCGATTTCCGAGAATGCCGCTTTGTGGAGTCTTGCGCCCCTCTCCCTGCATGCATCCTCGAAAACCTGCATCGCTTCCTCGCCCTGGTCATAGACCAGTACATCTCCGCCTGCTTTTATAATGCCTGCTTTTTCAAAAGCGATCTCTGCCAACGTGTTTCCCAGCCTTTGGGTGTGGTCCATGCTGATCGTCGTGATGACGGCAAGGTCGGGAACATCAATGACGTTGGTAGCGTCGAACCTTCCTCCCATCCCTGTCTCCAGCACTACTATATCGCATTTCTTCCTTCGGTAATATTCAAATGCGACTGCAGTGACGATCTCAAACATGATCGGCCGGTTTTCGCCGTCTTTCGCCATTCCATCGGCGCATTCCCTGACGAGTGAAGTGATTTCAGCCAGTTCCCCGTCACTGATCTCCGACCTGTATGTCCCCTTGCTGTCTGCTGTCCTGGCGTCCGTATCCGTCCGGCAGCCTTTATCAAAGTTTGCGGCAGGCCCGCTTATCGCTATCCTCTCATTGAACCTCTGCAGATATGGCGAGGTGTAGATGCCTGTCCTGTAACCTGCTTCCGACAAAATGCTGCCAATAAATGCAGACGTGGAACCCTTTCCGTTTGTTCCGGCGATATGGACGAATCGCAATTCTTTCTGTGGGTCGCCCATAAGCCTTAGCAGCGTCCTGATGTTTTGAAGTCCCAGTTTCCTGCCGAATCTGTTGGCTCCGTTTATATAGTCCAGTGCTTCCTCATATGTCATATGCATTACCTTGCTTTATAAAACCTGCTGCGTATCCTTCTGTATTATGACAGGTTGGCACCACAGCACTTCTTGTATTTTTTGCCGCTGCCACAGGGGCACGGGTCGTTCCTGCCGACCCTGTCGCTGCCTCGGACTGCCGGTTTGCGAGGGCCGCTGTCGCCATGGCTTGCGGTGACAGGTTCAGCCACTTTTTCCCTCTTCGGCGTACCCTGCTCACGGTTGATCCGCATGCGCAGCAGTCTCTTTACTGAATCATACTGGATGCTCCTGATCATTTCTTCAAACATTTCGAATCCTTCGAATTTATACTCTATCACAGGGTCCCGCTGCCCGTACGCTCTCATGCCTATACCATAACGGAGCTGATCCATCGCATCGATGTGGTCCATCCATTTCTCGTCGACTGTCCTGAGAAGCACTATCCTTTCAAGCTCGCGCATTACTTCTGCGCCGAATTCGGCTTCTTTGGCTTCATATGCGCCGACTATGGACTTAAGCAGCATTTCCTTCAGATCTTCCTTCGTGAAAGTGTCCGCTTCCTCCTTCGGGACACTCAGCTTCCCAATGTCCGGCAGCAGGTCTTTGACCTGGGCATTGATACCTTCCCAGTCCCACATATCCGGGTGCGGGATCTCGCCGCAGAACCTTTCGACCAGCGAATCCACGGAATTTTCGATCATCTTCATGAACGATTCTTTCAGGCTTTCGCCATTGAGCACCTGTTTGCGCTGGGAGTATATGACCTCCCTCTGCTTGTTCATAACGTCGTCATACTGCAGCACTCGTTTTCTTATGTCGAAGTTCTTGCCTTCGACTCTTCTCTGTGCATTTTCTATCGCATTGGTAAGCATCCTGTGCTCGATGGGCTGGTCATCCTCGAGCCCAAGCGCCTCGACGACGGAAGTCAGCCTGTCTGAACCAAACAGCCTCATCAGGTCGTCCTCGAGTGAAATGTAGAAACGCGAAGATCCCGGGTCGCCCTGTCGTCCGGAACGGCCGCGAAGCTGGTTGTCGATACGCCTGGATTCATGGCGCTCCGTGCCGATGATATGGAGGCCTCCAAGTTCGACGACCTTTTCCTTTTCCGCATCGGTATGTTTTTTGTATTGCTCGTAAAGCTCCTTGTAAACCGTTCTTGCATTCAGTATCACTTCATCATCCGTTACGGCGAAACTTGTACATTCGCTGATCACTTCCTCCGGGTACCCCTGCTTCCTCATTTCCTGCTTTGCAAGGAATTCCGGGTTTCCTCCGAGTTTTATGTCTGTTCCGCGGCCGGCCATGTTGGTGGCTATCGTCACCGCTCCAAGCCTTCCCGCCTGTGCTATGATCTCCGCTTCCTTCTCATGGAACTTGGCATTCAGCACCTGGTGGGGTATACCTTTCTTCTTCAGCATGCTGCTGAGCAGTTCCGACTTTTCGATGGAGATGGTACCAACCAGTACAGGCTGGCCTTTTTTGTGCTTTTCCTCGATCTCATTTATAACAGCCCTGAATTTGCCGGTTTCATTCTTGTATACGCAGTCCGGATGATCCACTCTAATCACAGGTTTGTTCGTAGGGATCTCTATGACATCCAGCTTGTATATCGCCTGGAACTCCTCCTCTTCCGTGAGGGCAGTACCGGTCATGCCTGCCAGCTTATGATACATTCTGAAAAAGTTCTGGAACGTGATGGTGGCAAGCGTCTTGCTTTCCCTTTCCACCTTGACACCTTCCTTCGCCTCTATGGCCTGGTGCAGGCCGTCGCTGTACCTTCTGCCGAACATGAGCCTGCCGGTGAACTCATCGACGATGATCACTTCCCCGTCCTTTACGACATATTCCCTGTCACGCTTCATGAGGCCATGGGCTTTCAGCGCCTGGTTGATATGGTGCGAAAGAGTCAGGTTTTCCGGGTCTGCAAGATTTTCGACGCCGAAGTACTGTTCCGCCTTCGCTACGCCCCTTTCCGTAAGCGTTGCCGTATGGGCCTTCTCGTCGACGATGTAGTCAGCGTCGATATCGTCGTCAGGCTGCTTGTCATCCGTCTCCACAAAGACTTTCGCCCTGAGCCGGGATACGAAGGCGTTCGCCTTAACATACAGGTCCGTGGATTTGTCGCCTGCACCTGAAATGATGAGCGGCGTCCTTGCTTCGTCTATCAGTATGCTGTCCACCTCGTCCACTATGGCATAGTGCAGTTCCCTCTGGACCATGTCCTCTTTATAGATGACCATGTTGTCCCTAAGATAGTCGAATCCCAGCTCGTTGTTGGTCCCATATGTGATGTCGCATGCGTAAGCCTTCCTTCTCTGCGCATTGTCAAGACCATGTACGATCAGGCCGACACTGAGCCCCAGGAAGTTGTAGATTTTGCCCATCCATTCGCTGTCGCGCTTTGCCAGGTAATCATTGACCGTGACCAGGTGGGCTCCTTTTCCTTCGAGGGCGTTGAGATAGAGAGGCAGCGTTGCCACCAGTGTTTTTCCTTCACCGGTCTTCATTTCCGCTATCCTGCCCTGGTGCAGCACGATGCCGCCTATCAGCTGAACACGGTAATGCCTCTCGCCAAGAACTCTTGTGGAAGCTTCCCTTACCACCGCGAATGCCTCAGGCATTATATCATCAAGTGTCTGCCCGTCCTTCAGCCGCCTTTTGAACTCATCAGTCTTAGCGCGCAGTTCCGCGTCCGATAGGGCTTCCATCTCAGGTCCCAGCGCTTCTATCTTATCAACGATGGGCATTATTCTCTTTAGTTCCCTCTCGCTGTATGTTCCGATAATTTTTTCCACTAAATTCTTAAACATATTAACCTCCGATTCGTATGAATGTTCTCAATTACGGGATAGTAGCCTGCAATTACTGGTCAGCAGATTTCAAACGGAGGTGACAGGCCGGACATGAAACAGCGCTCGCCTGAGCGCACCGGTATATTTCCGCCTTGCCCGATATAACGGATAAGAGACGGGCTGTCATATATTGCGACAGGCTCCGCCACTACAGGTATGTCTCTTTGCCCGGATGCTGACGATGCTGATCCGGACGGCAGGATCTCATTCCTTATGGCTGCCGCAGCCTTCCTGATTTCCCATGCAGCAAAGGCACGAGGCTCTCCGGCATTACTCTGCTCGGCTCCGGGATCTTTAGCGGTACAGCAGCCGCCCGGCCTGTTCAGGCCGCATGCTTTGTCCGTGCACGCAGTTCCAGGATCCGGCAGATCCGGCAGCAAATTTGCCATATTCATGATATTGACGATCTGTATTTCCGCACTCTTCGGCATGAGTGCCGATAATATCAGAAAGCCTATGAACAGACCTCTGATCAAGCCTTATTTCCTCCCTGCTTTTTTTCAAGCCTCTCAAGTATCGTCCTGTAGCCATCGGCGCCATATACGAGGCACCGGTTCACCCTGCTGATCGTAGCAGTGCTGGCACCGGTTTTCTTTGCGATATCTATATAAGTATAACCTTGTTTGAGCATTTTGGCTACCTCAAGTCTTTGGGCCATTGCCTTGATCTCGGCGACAGTGCATATATCTTCGAAGAAATTATAGCATTCTTCCAGGTTCTCAAGCAGCAAAATCGCCTCAAACAGACCGTCGGTCCATTCGTCCCGGATCTTTGAATTCATCAGGTTCATCTCCCGCCCTTGATACTTGCACTTTAATACAGTAAAATATTAAATCGTGCTGCTATTAACATATCAACTTTTCGACCCACAGTCAATATGCTGCGATCCGGGCGGCGACCAACCGTGCATCATGGCGTCGGTAAGCTGCCGGCGCATTCATGCACCGGGTCTGTCCTTCCTGGTTCTCCCGGTTCTGTCTTCCCCGTAAACTGCCTCTATGGAGCCGCCTTTTCCGACAGTATATCTTGTCCCCCTCCATGTAATGTCCGTATTGCTTAGCGGGAACAGCAGCCAGGATGTGACATACAGGTCGAAAAACAGCGGGATCACGACGTCGACAAGCATGACCTTGTTGCTTGTCAATACCCTCATGATCAAACCATGCACTACCCGGAGTGACATGAAAATGAAGGACAGATATATCACAAGCGGATCAGCGAAAGCAAAACCCAGGATGAATATGATCCAGTACCAGGACAGCATCAGTACGAATACGGGAATATCCGCCATGCGGGCCTTCACGCTGATGCCGACCATTTTTGCATAGCTTACGGACTCCTGTTTGTCTGTGATATCTGCACGGCATTCTGCAAAAGACACCGGTACCAGCCTGTATCCCATCCTGTGCAATTTGCTCCCCAGGTGCGCCTCTTCCGGCAGTGAACTGCCGAAGGCTTCAGGCCCGCCCAGTTCAGCAAGGAGCTTTTTCCTCATCCCAAAAACCGCTCCGGCGATCCCGAAAGTGGACCCAAACCTGCACAGGAATGCCCATATAAAATCCGTTACATTGTTCCGGGCGAAAGTGAAAAAACGTGTCCAGAAATCGGTTCCGCCTGTATAGACCTGTGCGCAGGTCGTCATTCCCACCTTTTCATCTTTCAGGGGCCTTACCATTCTGACAAGTAAATCCTGCCTGACCCTGACATCGCTGTCACCAAATAGTACGATATCGTATTTAGCCAGCCTCATCCCGCAGGCCATACCGGTACTTTTGCCATTCAGTCGGGGGATGATCGGATCCACAGTGATCTGGCAGTCTGTTTCCGGATGGTACGCCATAACCTTTTGAACCACCGGTATGGCAGGATCGTCAGGGTCATGGAAACTGAAAATATGCTGCACGGGACCGGTGTAATTCTGCCTGAACCATGACTCCAGGTTCTTTTCCAGTTCAGGGACCGGTCCTGTCACGTGGTAGATGACGGACACGCCCGTATCCTCATCCTGTTCATCCGACGATATGATGCGGTAGGTCCCGTTCATGCGGTGTCTGAAGAAAATGAGCTGGAAACACCCAAACAGTATGAAAAAAGCTCCCAACGCCACACTTACGTACAGAAGCACCATTTATCCATCCCCCCGCACACAGGTATGAAAATATATCATGCGTATTTTCAACAGCATGCACTATTATATAACTTATCCTTTATTATTACAACCGCCGGCGGTCTCTCCGGGCATCCGCCGTGATATGCCTTTGGCCGTTCAGCCGTGTTCATAAAAAATTTACAGATTATTCAAGTTTTATGCCTTTTTTCTTGTAATCGGGATGTGTAAAATGATGGCAACAGTTATATACGGTGTGAAAAAAGCCCGGTCAAATCCGAAGAAAAGCGACCCAATAGCATAAAATCGACATCTCTGCCTGATATCGGACTGAACATAAAATTATATCCGGATAGCCAGGCATAACTTTATAAGCTGATATTTATAAGGAAGTGTCAGATAAGATGGTACACAATCCAAAAGCAAGAAGCAGACGATGGTATGCCGGGACGGCTGCCATAACTGATATATTCCCTTCGAGCGCGCCTCTCCTGAGTGACGAGCTTGCCGAAGAAGCACAGGAACAAATGATGACGCAGGATCTTCAATGATTATGCCTTGGTAAAGCAGGTTATTTGAAGGAGTGTAAGTATAATGGGACACAATTCAAAAGCAAAAAGCAAACAACTGCATATCAGGATGATCGCCATAATGCTGGCAACAGTATGCCTTATCCTGCCACTTTCAGGCTGCGGCAGCAGCCGCGGCGATGAAGATTCCTACCTTGACGGAGACGAACCACCCGTAAAGGAAAACCTGGAGCATACAACTCTCAGGTTCCTCTTTCCGGGATCAGAACCCACTGACTGGAAAAAGGTGAAAGCTGAGATAGAGAAACGGATCGGCAATTTGCTGAATGTCTCGCTGGATTTCAACTGGATCAATTATAGCCAGTATCTTGATCTGGAAAATGTGCTCGACTCATCCAATGAAATATATGACGCCCTGGTAGTGGCGAAACCTGAGCCGAAATATCCGGATTTCACGGTACTCGCACGTTCAGGGAAACTGAAAGATATTACAGACATATTCCCTGCCAGCGCTCCTTATCTGTATTCCAAATTTACAGGCAAAGAACTCACATATGCGACAGTGGACGGCAGACTTTATGCAGTCCCGTCGCTGTATCCGAAGGCACGCTGTTCATACCTCATGGTCGACGACGCGCTTTTCAGAAAGTATAATATGCCGGACATTACCGATTATGATAAATACGAGATGTTCCTGAAAACCATAAAAGAGAATGAACCTGACCTGACGCCGGGAGCCATAGCAAATTCCATCAGCACTCTGCAGCTTTTCGCAAGGGCGTCGGGCTATGTGATCGCCGACGAAGCAAAAAGGCTTGTGTACAAATGGGACGATCCCGGGATGAAGCTGATCCCGTGGGAAAAGACACCTGAATTCCATGAAGCGGTAAACCGCGTGATCAGCTGGTACATGAACGGATACCTTGCATGCGAACCCGACTATACGAGGACCGCCTCATTTTTTATGGAAGATATGCTGGCTCCGCCGACGGATGAGCCGACAAAGATTACCATCCTTTTAACAGGAACGCAGGAAATAAAAGAATCCAATCCTTTCAGGCTGTTTCACCTTTATCCTGAAAAGCCGGTCCAGAGGGAAAATCCAATGGGAAGCTTCTACTCAAACGGCTCCTTCATATTTCCCGCCGCTTCAGATAATACTGAAAGGGTACTGCAATTCCTTGAATGGGTGCAGCAGAGCAAAGAAAACTATTATCTCCTTATGTACGGCATCGAAGGCAAGGATTACATATTGACAGACGGTATTCCTGTATTCCCCGAAAATATGGATGTCTTCAACAGTTCATACATGTATTGGGGCGGCTGGTGGGCCTTCGTAAACCTGGAGTATGATCCGAAAGCTCCCGTATATAACGAATCGGGAACCGAAACGACACTCCGGGAGTTTCTCGACAGGTTTTCAGAATATCCGCCTCACGGAGCTTTCTATCCGGATTATGGGCCGCTGCAGCAGGCAGCGGATGACAGGTCCAGGATCTTCAACGAGTTTGAGATCAATCTCCTGCGTGGCAGAATACTGGATCCCGCTAAAGTGGACGTATTTATAAGGCAGCTTGACGAACTCGGAAGCGACGAGCTTGCCGAAGAAGCGCAGGAACAAATGACAAAGGGATAACCACTTCAATTTCGATATCCCGGGCATCAGATACGGCGGTTTGCTTTCCGGGTAATATAACACACCCCAAACAGACTTGAAACAATATACCTCGTATACCTTGATAAAACAGAATATATGTGAAGGAGTGCAAAAAAATGGAGATCTGTTTAAGAACAGAAAGCAAAGGACGGCGCAGCAGGATGATCGCCATTATGCTGGCAGCAGCATGCCTGATCCTGTCACTTTCAGGCTGCGGCAGCAGTATCCGCGGCGATGAAGATTCCTACCTTGACGGAGATGAACCACCCGTGAAGGAAAACATGGAACACACGACTCTCAGATTCCTCTTTCCCGGGTCCGAGCCCAGGAACTGGAAAAAGGTGGAGGCTGAGATTGAGAAACGCATAAGCGATACGCTGAATGCCTCATTGGATTTCAGATGGATCGATTATAGCCAGTATTTTAATCTGGAAAATGTGCTCGATTCATCAAATGAAGTATATGACGCCCTGGCAGTGGCGAAACCGGAGCCGTTATATCCGGATTTCACGGTACTCGCACGTTCAGGGAAACTGAAAGATATTACAGATATATTCCCTGCCAGCGCTCCTTATCTGTTTTCCAAATATACAGGCGAAGAACTTGCGTATGCGACAGTTGACGGCAGGCTCTATGCCGTACCGTCATTGTATCCCCAGGCACGCTGTGCATATCTCGTGGTCGATGACAGACTTTTAAGGAAATATAATATGACGGATATTACAGATTACGATAAATATGAACTGTTCCTGAAGACCGTAAAAGAAAACGAACCGGATCTGACGCCGGGGACCTTGGCGAATCCTGTCAGCTCGATACAGCTTCTGGCAAGGGCTTCAGGTTACGTGATAGCCGACGAGGCAAAAAGGCTCGTGTACAAGTGGGACGATCCTGAAATGAAACTGATTCCGTGGGAAAAGACGCCTGAGTTCCACGATGTGATCAGCCGCGTTATCGACTGGTACAGAAATGGTTATCTCGTATACGAATCCGACCGGATGAAAACGGCATCATTCATATTCGAGGGGATGCTGACGCCCCCCTCTGAAGAACCTACTACCATGGTCTTTACTGACGGTAAGACAAATGAAATAAAGGAATCAGGTCCAATGAGGGCGTTCCACCTGTATCCGGAAATGAAAGTCCAGAGAGAAAACCCGATGGGGAACTTCCATTATAACGGTTCATTCGTATTCCCGGCAGCCTCGGTCAATACCGAAAGAACGCTGCAGTTCCTGGAATGGGTACAGCAAAGTATGGATAACTATTATCTCCTGATGTACGGCATCGAAGGAGAAGATTACATATTATCCAACGGCGTCCCCACACTCCCCCAGGGCATGGATTTCTTCAGCAGTTCATATATGTATTGGGACGGCAATTGGGCTTTCGAGAACATGGAATATATGGCCGATCCTCTTTCAGAAGCCGGTGCGGCAGCAGAATCATACAGGGAGTTCATCAATAAATACTCACAATACCCTCCTCACGGAGCTTTCTACCCGAATTACGGAGCGCTGCAGCAGTCAGCAGATAGAAGAGCCGCACTCTTCGATCAGTTCGATTATAAACTCGTAAAGGGAGAGATACTGGAAACCAGTGAAGTTGACGCCTTCATAAATGAACTGGATCAGCTCGGCAGCGATGAACTCGCTGATATGATATATGAGCAGATGAAGGCAGGTTGACCGCCATGTTGGGCTTTGCCGGATTTGAGAGCAAGTTTTGAGTGCCGTATATAAATCTGCTCCGGCCAACGGACTTCTGATCCGTTGCTCTGTCCAACCGGTTGCAGGCTTGCTTTCCGCCTCAGGTATGCTTTCGCCAGGCATCAAGTGCAAGGTAATAGGCGCCTGTGACCGGTTCGGTCTGTGAGATGCCGACCTGGGCAAAAGGCGCGGTCCTGTGGATGGTAGTCGTATATTCATCCACCAGCAGCGGGCTGACTGATTTGAAAACGCTTCCGACGAGCGTCACTTTGAACTGTTCCCTTTTCATTCCCAGCTTTTTTACGATCCCTGAAGCGATCTCGCCAAGGACCCTGCCTGTAGTAAGCAAAATATCCTGGCACACCGCATCGCCTTCAGCGGCAAGCCTGCCTACGGCTATGGGAACATGATACGCTTTTTCCGGAACGAGTTCCATGGAGACGACAGGTTCCACCATGTCCGCCATACTGCTGACGCCGAAGATCGCAGGCAATTCTGCCTCCAGCCTGGTCTTCTTACCGGTTCCCTCTTCCGAACGGAATGCGAAATGCAAAGCCATGCGCAAGATGTCTATACCGCCGCCATAGTTGCCCGTTTCATAGGTAAGATTCCTCAGTGTGGCTTCTGCTCCATACCTGTTCCTGCCGGAACAGGCAGCCCCTGTCCCGCATACTGTCACTATCCCCCAGTTTTCCGGGATGCCGGCACGAAGCCCTATCCACGTATCGTTCATGATCCTGAACCGCCCGGTTTTTATAACATCCCTGCAAATAACATCCAGTATGGCAAAATCCGGCTCCAGGTCCGCTCCTGCAAGCCCCAGCACCGTATAGGAAATATCCTCTGTGGCAATACCCAGCGCATCCGCTGCCTGGGCCATTGCGTCCCTTATTGCCTTCTTTGCCGCTTCAGGGCCTACCGTCTGGTGGTTCGACCCTGATGAGATCCCCCTGGCAAGTATATTACCGTCCGTATCGCCAATGACGCAGCATGTTTTCGTACCACCGCCGTCGACTCCCGCCAGATAGATCACTTTGCGTCACCCTTTCCGAAAAATGCAGTGAGGTATTTTCTGTTGGCATCCAGCAAATCATCAAGAAGCAATTTTGCGTTCTTTATATCATGTACCAGCGGGTTGGCAGCCAGTGCAAGAAAGGCCTTCTCCCTGCTCCCTTCGAATGCCGCCTCTATTGTAAGCTGTTCATATGCTTTTGCATGCTGTATAAGCCCGCGTATTGAAGCAGCAAGCGGCCCGTGACTGACAGGCAGCGCACCGCGGCGGCCGATGACACAGTTGACCTCGATAACCGAATTTTCAGGCAGATCCGGCAGACATCCGCCGTTCAGCGTATTCACCACCTGCACGTCTCCCCTGTCATTCCAGATACTGTCCATCAGGTTCACCGCCGCTTCGGAGTAGAGTGCTCCTCCCCGTTTCGAAAGTTCTTCCGGTTTCTTATTCAGTACCGGGTTCCTGTACTTTTCGAACAGGCCCTTTTCTATCTCCATTACCTCAAGCGCCCTGGTCTTGCCCGTCGCACGCAGTTTGGCCCGTTCCTCCTCAAGCATCATGCTTTCCATATAGTAATATTTCAAGTAAGGCGACGGTATCATGCCGAGCATGGATATGAATTCCGCCGGGAACCCGATGCCCGGGATGTTCTCCGCGTTAAATACATTCGGCGCCGAAGCGGTCAGCTCCCTTATCATCTCTTTGCCGTCGACCATGATCGAATCCATAAAGCTCAAATGGTTCAGTCCGGCAAATCCGCAGTGCACATCCGCATTTTCAAGTCCCGGGAAATTCTTTACTGCGCGTTCCATGTTGATCGGGATATTGCACAAACCGATGCATTTGATTTTTGTACGGGTCAGAACAGCTTCGGTAATAATGCCCGAAGGGTTCGTAAAGTTGATAAGCCACGCATTGGGACACAGTTCTTCCATATCGCCGCATATATCCATTACGGCAGGAATGGTCCGGAGCGCATTGGCAAAGCCTCCCGGGCCTGTTGTCTCCTGTCCGATCATGCCGTATTTCAGGGGCAGCCTCTCGTCCAGGCTGCGCGCTTCAAGGCCGCCCACGCGGATCTGTGACACGACAAAATCGGCGCCATCCAAAGCGCTCCTTCTGTCAAGGGTCCAGCTAAGCCTGATGTCCAGTCCGGCTGCGTCGATCATCCTTCCGACCAGGCCGAAGACACTTTCCACCTTGTGTCTGCCTTTTTCGATATCAACAAGTACCAGTTCTTTCACCGGGAAAGACAGTTGCCGCGCTATGATGCCTTCTGCCAGTTCGGGCGTATAGCTGCTTCCTCCTCCAATGACAACCAGCTTGATTCCGCTCATATTGTCTGTCCTCCTTATCTGCCGTAAAACTTCCGGTATTCATTTCTTACATACCGGGCTGACAGGGCCCGCATCCGTTTACAGGCGAATCGTATCTACATTCATATGCAGGTGTGACGCCGTTAAAACTTTGAAAGCCTCGGCCCTTTCAAATCCAAGGCCTGCGGCATAGCTCCTCGCCTTGAAGTCGAAATAGAGTTTGAGGGTTTCCAGTGAAGCCGGGTCAAATTGGCTCTTGTGCGCTTCTATGGCCTTCATTTTCAGTTCCCATGTTTCATCCGCGTTTATGAACGTATTGGGAAAGGCCGTACTGTAGAAAGCGATACCCTTGACCTGGAACGGCACCGCTTCACCGCCGCCGTCCAGACCGGCACAGCCTTTTGTGTCAAAGTGGGGAAACGGGCTGAAAATGCAGGCCTGTGCCGCAGCCATACCAACACTGAGGTGATCCGGGTGAAATTCATACGGAAGGCAAGGGTCTACAGTCATGACCATATCAGGCCTGACTTTCCTTATTACTGCCGTGATATCCCTGCAAAGCTTTTTGGCATCCATAAAACTGCCGTCATCATGATCCAAAAAAATGCATTCGGCCACACCAAGCAGACCCGCTGCGTCCAGCGTTTCCTTACGCCGTTTTTCCGCTGTTTCCCACGGGGATTCTTCAGGGTCCATGCTTCCCATGTTGCCGTTTGTGACTGTAAGATATACCACCCTGCAGCCTTTTGCGGCAAGGCCTGCTATCGTTGCTCCTGCACCGATCTCGTTATCATCGGGATGAGGCTGTATGCAAAGTATGCTTTTGCATTCCTCCAGTTTCGGTATGGGAATGAAATCCTTCAACTCCATCATGGCACCCCTTTCTCCATTTTTACATTCATGCTTTTTTCTTGCCCAATCGACATGGTCACATTTTCATATTAGCACATCCATTAAGAGAAATCTATAAACGCTTTAATTTTTTATATTGTAAATCATCAAATTTTTTAATATTATTATATTAAAGCGCTTTTATTTTTACAGGAGGTGCCAATATGGAAAACGGTAAAAGCAAAATTAAAACCGGCAAAAGTCTCCTGTACAGTTCCGGGAATTTTGCCGCATCCCTGACCGGCTCTGTATTCTCCACTTATGTTACGTTCTATTATGTTGACGTCCTGAAGATGCCCGCCGCCCTGATCAGCCTGGCAATGAGCATTTACGGGATCTGGAATGCCGTCAACGACCCTTTGCTAGGGCAGATCTCCGACAGGACAAGAAGCCGGTGGGGCAGAAGGATACCATATTTGCTGTTCGGCAGCTTCCCGTTCGCTCTCTTCTTCATACTGGTATGGACCCCTCCGCTGCAGTGGCTGGGCGGGAATACGACGGCAATGTTTGTCTACTTCATATCCGTGGTATTCCTGTTTGATTTCCTGTACACACTCGTCATTATCAACTGGACGGCTCTTTTCCCCGAAATGTACAAAACCCAGGAAGAAAGAACGAAGGTATCCACATACAGGCAGGTCTTCGGAATTATCGCCAACATACTCGGCGTCGCACTTCCTCCGGTGCTTTACACCGCATTTGGCTGGCCTTTCATGGGTATCCTGTTCGGCATCCTGACGCTGGTGTTTTTATACATGAGTTTAGCCGGATCAAAAGAAGAACCCCAGGCAGCAGCAAATGAAGGATTGCCGCTGCTGAAATCCCTGAAAGCAACGTTTTCCAACAGGACTTTCCTTATCTACGTGCTTGCGGCCATGTTCGTACAGTTCACATTCGTTATGCTCCAGGCTGCATTGCCTTTCTATGCCAAGTACGTTCTTAACATCGAAGGTTTCCAGGTATCACTCATGCTTGGAGTCATATTCATAATGGCAATGCTGTGGATACCTTTCTGGCAAAAGCGTGCAAACCGCATTGGCTCCAAAAAAGCGATCATCATATCTTCTGCGCTGTACGCGGTATCACTGCTGCCTTTATGGTTTGTCAAAAACTATATCGGAGGTATTATTTCCTCCGCACTGATCGGCATCGGTCTTGCAGGCCTGATGCTGCTCCTGGATGTCATGCTTTCGGATATCGTCGATGAAGACGAACTGAAGACCGGAGCCCGCAGGGAGGGCATGTATTTCGGCATAAACGGGCTGATGGTAAGGCTTGCGATATCTTTCCAGTCCGCTATCATGGGTGCGGTCCTGAGCACTTCGGGGTATAACGCGGAACTTCCTGTCAATTCCCAGCCCGAAAGTGCTATAATAGGTATTAAAATGCTGTTGGTCGTCATACCGGTGATCTCTGTAGCAATAGCGATACTTTTTTATCTGAAGTATCCGTTGTACGGAAAAAGGCTAAAGGAAGTCAAGGAGCAGATCCGGAGGCTACATGAAGCGCCCGCCGGTGCCGCGCCTTGCGAGTCCGGACCGGAAACAGTACATGCTGCAGAGTTGAAACTACGGCAGGAGGATGCGGAAAATGCCGGTAAACATCTATGATATAGCGAAAAAGGCCGGGGTGTCCGTGGTAACGGTCTCGAAGGTACTCAACAACCACCCCGGCGTAAGGGAATACAACAGGAAAAAGGTGCTCGCAGCCATCGAGGAACTGGACTACAAGCCCAATGCGGCGGCACGGACCCTTGCCAGGGGCAAAACCGGAATGATAGGCATTATAGTACCGTGCATTGACGATGCTTTCATGGTGCAGGTCATGCAGTCGGTGGAGAAAGAGCTTGCCTCCAGGAATATGTTCATGGTGGTTGCAACAAGCTCCGGAGATACGGACCCGCTGAAGGAGTCCAGCTGCATCCGGCTTTTCAGGGAGGGCCGTGTGGACGGCGTCCTTATCATGTCGCCTGTGAACGACCAGTCCTGCATCATGGAACTGAAAAAAAGAAATATCCCCTTTGTCCTGCTGGATCAGCACCAAACGAACCTGCAGGCTCCATCCGTGACCGTGAACAATTTTTACGGCGGCTACCAGGCAACCATGTGCCTGATCAGGGGCGGCGCTAAAAGCATAGGCCATATAACCGGATCAGAACTGTTTGATAGCAGCCATGAACGTTTGAGGGGGTATCTGAAAGCCCTTGAAGACAGCGGCATAAAGCGGGATAAAAGGCTGGTCGTGAAAGGGAATTTCTCATTCACCAGCGGTTATGACGCGGTAAAAAACTGGGTCATGCAGGGATGCCTGCCGGATGCGGTTTTTGCGGGCGACGACAATACCGCATTCGGCGTCATAGACGCGGCAAGGGAGCTTGGTATTGCAATACCCGAGAGGCTGGCCGTTATCGGCTATGATGACCATCCGTTCACCTCCCTGTTCCATCCAGGCATCAGTACCGTAAAGCAGCCTGCAGAGAAAATGGCAAAATGCGGTGTGGAACTTCTTCTGAAAATCATTGAAGGCAAAGTCAAAAGGCTGACAAAAATATCACTTAAGCCGACGTTGATTCTGAGAGGTACCACAAAACTGCCGGCCGAAGAAGAATGAGCTGGTGATCGTTTATGTCGAAGTGTGAGTAAAATGGCAATATAAGCATGATGCAAAAAAAACAGGTCATAAAAGCCCGGGATTACCGGCGTGCCAAGAGGGATTCGAACCCCCGGTCTGTCATATATGCTCCGATAAAAAAGAAGCCCACCTCATTGGTAAGCTTCCTTTATCCTTTTGTATATCTCTGTAAACTCGCTGTTCACGTTCTTTTTCTTTTGCTTCTTATAAATTATAAATCTTTTGTATCTCCGTAACAGTTTAGCTTTTGCTGTCTTTGCTACCGGAGATACTCTCACCAGGCATCACCATAATAGTATATCGGCAGATTTAAGTGCCATATTATTTCCAATATGAAAGTGCACGATGATCAAACTTGTTAAAATTTGACAGTTAATAGCGGGATCGAAATATTTGTACCTTATTTCAGACAAAATAAAAACGCATGGGACATAAACGCTATAAAGCTGACATCAGCAGTGACAGCTAGATGCCATGGATTTTACGTTGAATGAAGCGATGCGATCAGAATAAAAATAGAGGGTGACGGAAATGAAGACGAGTTGGAAAGGCTCCATCAGCTTTGGCATGGTGTATTTCCCTGTTAACGTATATACTGCGACTTCGGGTTCAGCCGGAGTTAAGCTTAACTATCTGCACAGAAAATGCAACAGCCGCATCCGTTACAGGAAATTTTGCGACGCCTGCAATGTGGAGGTTTCCCAGGATGAAATAGTCAAAGGGTACGAGTATGAGAAGGATAAGTATATCGTTATAACGGACGAAGATTTTGAAAAACTGCCCATCAAGTCAAAAAAGGTAATTTCGATTTCGCATTTTGTAGATGAAGACGAAGTCGATCCGATATACCTGGATAAGGCTTATTTCATTTCGCCCGGAAATTTCAGCGCAAGCAAGGCGTTCGAGCTTTTCAGGAGGGCTATGAGTGAGACCGGCAAAGTCGGCATTGCGAAAATCACGCTGACATCCAATGAATATGTGGCAATGATAAAGCCGTATGACAAAGGCGGGATGCTTCTGTACCTGCTGTATTATTCGGATGAAATCAAAAAAACCGAAGAAATCACGGAACTTAATTATAATGTGGATATCCACGACAATGAGCTGAAAATGGCCATAAGCCTTATCGATAACATGACCGGGGAATTTGATATCGGACAATACAGGAATGAGTACCAGGATGCGCTCAAACAGCTTATCCAGTCCAAAATCGAGGGTAAGGAGGTCGTAAGCCCGCCTGAAGCGCAGTCGAACATAATCGACCTGATGGAAGCTCTTAAAGCAAGCGTGGAAGCCGCAAAACACGGCAGGACGGACAGCAAAAAGAAAAGCAGAGGGAAAAGTACGGGAAAGAGCACAAGCAATAGAATAAGGAAAACGTCCACTGAAGACAGGAAGCCGGCCGCCGGAGAAAACGGCGCCGGGGAACCCGCGGACGTAAACGCAGGCGCCGATACTTCCGCAAAGTCAAAACCGGGCGGAAAGAGGAAAATATTATGAGCCGCGACATGTTTGACGAAAAAAACATCGTGCCCATGGCGCCGGTGCCGTCCGAACCGTTTGATTCCGACGATTACATTTACGAGATAAAGTTTGACGGGATGCGCTGTATCGGTTACTACGACAATGGGGTGGTTCTCCGCAACAGGGCCAATAAAGATATCACGGCCCTTTTCCCGGAATTCCGCAATATATATAAACAGTTCAGGCACAAGTGCATAATCGATTCCGAGATCGTTGTCCTGAACCGGGGGAAACCGGATTACTCGAGGCTTAATAAAAGGAGATTCCTTTCAAACATAATGCACATCGATCTCATGTCAAAAAGGATCCCAGCCACGCTTATAGTTTACGACATCCTTTACTGCAAGGACAAAACGGTCACAGAGATGCCGCTTATTGAAAGAAAGGGGCTGCTTGAGGAAAATACGGTCGAAAGCGATAGTCTGGCGATTTCCAGGTTCGTGAGAGGCACCGGGACCGCACTTTTCGAACAGGTCGTAAACCAGGAACTTGAAGGGATAGTTGCGAAAAAAATCGATGGTATCTATGTCCAGGGCCGTTCAAGGCTTTGGCTCAAGAGCAAACGCAGACAGGACATGGACCTGCTGCTGTGCGGTTATATGGAAGGCAAAGGATTTCTTTTTTGCGACAATGACCTTAAATACAGGATCTCCATTCGCAGCGTCGATAAAAATACATTTGATTTCCTTTACAAATATATCATTGAACACAGAGTGGACAATTCGCCTCTCAAATCCGGGCCTTCGAATTTGAAAGGGGCCATATGGGCAAAACCTGAGCTGTATTGCGTAGTGGAATATATGCAGGAGATGGAGTCGGGATATTTAAGAGAAGCGGTCTTCAAGGGGATAAAAATGGACTGACGGACGGCAGCTATGATACAAAGGGAACGTGTCAAAAAAGCGGTCATAGTTTGCCGACCTTTGCTCAAATACAACAAAACCTCACAGACTCACAGCCCGTGGGGTTTTACCTGGCGTGCCACGAGGGATTCGAACCCCCGACCTACGGATTAGAAGTCCGTTGCTCTATCCAGCTGAGCTAGTGGCACACATTTATTCATCTATACTACGGCAGTTCTACGGCCGGCGCCGATCCTGCCCGGATAACCATGTGGAGCGGGTGATGGGAATCGAACCCACGCAATCAGCTTGGAAGGCTGATGTTCTACCATTGAACTACACCCGCACGTACCGCTTGACATCCGACTTTCATATTATATCGTCGGCCGTTTTATTTGTCAATGACGTAATTTGCATTTTACAAGGACGGCAGGGCACCTTCCGGGACGGCCGCCTCCGGCTTCAGCCTGTACATTGAAAAGTGTCAGGTACCACTGGGTTTCTTAAACACCCACAACCTGTATCCAATAAAGTTTATTGCCTGCGCAAGCAGGATAACCAATACTTTTGCCAAATATACATTCAGTCCCAAAGTATAGACAAGCACTGTCATCGTCTCCACCGTAACAGCCAGCGAGATCCCGTTGACGACTATAAAACGCCAAAACTGTCCCGGTATTTTCCTGTTCCCCCTGGAATCGCTGAACGTCCATTGTCTGTTCAGGATAAAGCTGTTGAGCATGCCGCAGGTATATGAGATCGCCTGGTTGACCCCGTAGCCTGTCGGCGAGATATTGTTAAGCAGGAAAAACACCAGGTAATCCACAAGTGTGTTGGAAACTCCAATGACAGCAAACTTCAGCAGCCTCAGGATCTCTTTTTTATCTATCCCCGCTTTAGCCGCCGCTTCTTTGATCCTACTCATCATGTCCTTCATCGAACCCTATCTTTTCACTGATGATATATATAGGCCTTCCCTTCGCCTCGTCATAGATCCTGCGGATGTACTCGCCAATGATCCCGAGCACGATCAGGATCACGCCGTTGAAAAACAATGAAATGGCCACAAGGGAAGCCCAGCCCTGTACAGTGGTGTCCGTGAACAGTTTCTGGCAAATCACGACCAGTAAATACAGGAAACTGACAGCCGATATACTGACTCCTATATAAGTGGCAAGTTTCAATGGCGCGTTGGAAAATGCGGTGATGCCGTCCCAAGCAAGCTTGAACATCTTTTTCATAGAGTACTTTGTTTCACCGGCAAGGCGTTTCTCCCTGACGAATTCGACCCCGGTCTGCCTGAAACCAAGCCAGCTTATCAGCCCTCTGACGTACCGGTTCCTTTCAGGCATGGTTTTCAGCGCATCACAGACCTTTCTGTCGATCAGCCTGAAATCTCCCGTATCGATCGGTATTTCTACGTCAGTCGTTTTGCTCAGGATCCTGTAAAAAATTTTTGCCGTTGCTTTCTTAAACAGGGTTTCTCCCTTTCTTTTGATCCTTTTTCCATATACTACTTCATAGCCTTCCTTCCATTTCTCGATCATTTTCAGCATGACTTCCGGGGGATCCTGCAGATCGGCGTCGATAACGATCACTGCCTGGCCTGTGCAATAGTCCATTCCGGCAGTAATGGCCGACTGATGTCCAAAATTCCTGGAGAAACTGATAAGCTTTACATTTTTATCATTTTTCAAAATCTCACGGACCTTTTGATATGTGCTGTCCTTGCTTCCATCATTGACAAATATGATTTCGTAGGGTTCTCCCGTAGTGTCCATGACTTCCCTGATCCGCTCATATGAATCCTGAACCACCGCTTCTTCATTGTACAGGGGTACAATGACAGAATAAACCGTCCGATCACTGTTCATGAGTGCCGCCTCCCGGATCCTTACACCATTCCTTAGTTTTTCCGCGAATTATATCGGCAATAACCTTTGCGGATAATCATATAACCACACGTTTTCTTTCATATATCTCATCTCTCTGAGTTCACCTGTTCATTTCAAAGATAAAGGGATCTTCCCGGCTGCCGTCACCATCCGAAACCGACACTCCCGGTTTTATGTACATGGCCGGCAATACAGCGATGTGGTCCACGAGCGCGTCTTTCATGTATACATAGCCGTCGGTGTCTACGACCCTTACCATGCTTGAATTCAGATAGTATGGCGTCTCAAGCCACCAGGGATATTCCCTGGCATAAGCGATGTTCCCTTCTGCAAGATATTCCCTGAACTGCCGGACATCCAGCAAAAAGATCCTGTCGGCAACGAAGTCGGAATATGCCACATCATAGCCAAAGTCGACCATGGTCGGAACATGGGTCCAGAAAAAGTCATTGCTGCCGCTGACAGCCATGCCCAGGTCATGCCTGGCCAGGATCACTTTATTATTATAATCCCGGATCAGTTCCTGTTCGCTTTCGCTGAAGCATTTTACCGCAAAATCTCCATTGAGCCACTCCCTCAGACTGCTGTCCCGCCACAGGTTGCTCCCGTATTTTTGCCTGTTCGCATCTCCGTCTCCTGAAGGAATATCAAACGGCATGTATGCCACAGGTGCATCCGCAAGCAGCAGGATGCCTGATTCATCCTCATCCAGTATCCTCCAGAGCATCGGCGCCCCGTCAAGCCGTCCTATAGATGCAAAAGCACCTTTTTTAGAACTTCCAGGCGTTTGCCCGTACCTGGCAAAATATACTGCGATCACAGCAATGACTGCCAGGACAGATACAAGGACCGGAACTGCGCGGTTTCGCGACGATATGTTTTTTACGGAATCAAATATCCTGCCAATGCAGGGTCTGCAGATCACTGCCGATTTATAGAAAATCCAGAACAGGATGGAGAAAAACATGAGGTCCATACCGTTTATAAAACCGAACATGTGCTTTGCAATATCCGCTTCTCCGTTTGCCACTACAGGAACGGCCAGGTTTATGGCAGTCCCCCCGAGAAGCGCTGTGTAATACGCGCAGGCGGCGATCCTTTTCGGATCCTTCGGCCTGGCGCGGAATGCGGATCTCAGTTCCGTAATAATGATAATGAGGCTGACCAGGAACAATACAAAGGTGAAAAAAAGACTGTCAAAGGGCATTTTGGCCCTGATACGGCTCCAAAGGCTGAATTCATTGACAAGCGTAAGCCTTTCATTACCCGGCCCCAGGTTCCCCAGGTACTTGGTCCTGATCAGCGAACTGTTTTTGCAGGATATATCCAGCTTGTCCAGAAATCTTGCAGGATTGCGCAGATAGAATCTAAGTACGTCCACTTTTGTGATCTTCTGGTAGAAATCCCTCTGGAAAACATCAGAACTGATATCTACCTTGTAGCTATCCATATAATAATTGGTGTTCTGAAGGTCCGCCATATACAAAGGCAGGTCCAGCTGCTCCAGGTCCTTTTCCGGATCCGGCGAATCCTTCAGTATCCCGAAGAAAACAGCCTGGTATGTGGTAGCCTTATCCATCCAGTTGGGTACCGCTATATAGAACAGTGCTGCTGCAGCCAGGGAAACGATCAGTCCGCCTGCTGTCACAGCTTTGAATCCTCTGCCGCTTTCCCTGAAGCCAAGGAAAGTAAGCCCCGCAAGGGCGAAAAGCAAGCCTGTCGGTATGTTCGCGAACTTGGAACCCATAAAAAGGATGACTCCCAGGTAATAAAGCACACAAAACAGCTTCCTGTATTTCCTTGCAAAAATGACAGCGGCCATGCATGTGAATATGAACAGCATGGATATGAACTGTAAGGCCTCTCCGTAAAAGGAATTGAAATAAGCCGTGTAGGAAATGTCGCAAAAAAGGATTATGAAAAGAATCTTAAAGAGTATATCGAGCCGGCGTTTTCCTGTACGGACTGTAAAAATGAACAGTGACAGGGCGAAAGTAAAGAACAGGCAATAGGCAGCTCCAAGCCATTCTATATGATACACGCTGAAATCGGTACCGGTAACGGCATTGAAGCAGAGGTTCAGCAATATGGAAATCTTGATGAACAAATGCTGGGTGGTGATGTATCTGCCGTTCAATGTAAAAAGGGTATTGAAAATTTTTACGAACCTGCTGTCTCCTTCGAAGGTAAGTTTATAGCGATTGGTAAATACGAACGGCTCTCTTGCTCCGTCTTCATATAAAATCCGGTTGGATGTGAGCACGCGGTTGAAATCCCCATTGTCTGAAAGGCCCACACTGTTTCCGATGAACAGGGAACTGCCCAGGATCACAATTACGGATAAGACCAGCAAACAATCTATGATAAAGAAAACCGTATCCCTTTGCCTCATTTGTGATACAACCTCCGAACAGTCCTTTCTGACGCATATTACATATATCAGGGAGCAGTTCCTGCAATACGTATGGATTATACCATTAAAATACCAGAGGCACAAGGACCGCGAATGTCAGGCATTTGTCCGGCGGCGCAAATCACCTTTTCATACGGCCGGTGCAATACGAGCAGGTCTTTATTCCTTCTCCTTATATTTGCCCGCCAGCCTTGCCACATCCTCCGGCGACGAAAACTCTTCAGCGCTTATCTTCTGCTCCAGTTCCGGATCACGGACGAATCCCCCGGACCGCCGGAAATATATGTGGGCATAAGGGAACGGAACAGCCCCGCTGTTTCCCGTCCCTGTGATGTAATGCGCTATGGCGACTATATCACCGAGGCCGTCAGCATCGGCATCCAGCACTTCCAAAACTGCCAGATCATCGAAATACCAGGGTATATCAGCAAGTTCAGGAAGCACGTATACAAGACCGCTGTCCCTGTCGTCAAGCAGCAGTTTCAGCCTCATCACACCGTTGTCGTCATACTTCCCGGCTGTCAGCCTCACCTGACCGAGGCCTTCGAGATCGATGCCGTCCAGTAACGCCACCTGGTCGATATCTGTACCCAGGAGTTCTTTCCGGAGGATCTCATCGATTATCATGTCATCTTCCAGGTCCTCGAACCTGATCTCATATACTCCACGATCCCCCTGGTCCGGGCTGTCCGTACCATGTGCCCCGTCTGCCTGCTCATCTGCATCATGTCCGAAATATATCGATATGCCCAGGGAATCGGTCGTGAGGTAGCTGAAAACATGCAGTTTTTCCGGCGAACCTATGTTTTCCGTGTCATCCGCTCCAGCCAGCAGTTCTTTCATCGATGAAATACCAAAGTTCAGAAGCGGTCTCGTCCCAGGGCCGCTGACCGTCCTGAAACTGCCGGCAAGAAGCCTGATAACGAAACCGGCGCTTATATTGACCATGTCTTTCAGCCTTATCCTGTCCCCTGTCCTGACGTCGATGTTTACCGTGAAATACGGTCCGCCAGACTGCTGACCGCCGGTGTTTTCCCCAGTCTCATGGTATTCCACGCTAAGCAGGAAAGGCGATCTCCTTTTGATACGGTAGCTAATATTTATATCACCCGATGGCCGGGTATCCTTGTAATATACGAGCGCAGTCAGCGCCTCGGCCCGTATGGCATCGTTGATCTTCTTTTGGACTCTTTCATCGCCGAGCCCAGATATTTGCGGGTATTCGATCCTGTATCCATATGTCCCGTCTGTTTCAGCATGGATTTCGCCGTACACATCATATCCGATGACAGATCCTGCCGGTTTCTGTCCCCCGGCATCTTCATCACTGTCGGCAACTTTGACGGCGCTTGATCCACTGCCGGCTTTTTCAGATACGCCGGCATTTCTCATTGCCGTTGCACTGATATCTTCGCTGGTTATAACGTTGTCCTGCGGGGGTTTTGCAAAGGGCTTCCCAAGCACGGTTCCGAGTGTTTCGCGGAATTCCGGGTATTCCCTGATCTTTTCCTCAAGGTCCCTGGTAAGGTCCAGTTCAAACTCATTGACTCCGTCGAACAAGTATATGGTGATGAAATATTTATCCCTGCCGTCCTCTTTTGCAAGTATCTCGTCAAAGGGAACCGTTTTTTCCTTCAGGACAGGATTCCCGGGATCGCTGTAATCGTAGAAACTGTAGGTGATGGTGTCTTCCGTGAGTTCCAGCACATCATAGCTTTCTTTCGTGCTGTTATCGTTTATCCTCATGAACAGAAGATACTCGCTCTCCGGGATACCTGCATCCATTCCGTTTTCGCGGGCAGCATCGGGATCCGCGATATCCGTCTGTTTATCGGCATTCTCGGTCATGCCGTCCGGACCGCCGGTACCTTTTTGTGAAAAAAGTGACTTAACTCCTTCGCAGCCCATAAGGGATACGAATACTGCCACGCATATGATAATAGCCAGACATTTTCTAAACATTATTTTCCCCTGTCCCTGTGCAGGATCACACTTGCGCCTTGAATGCATTTCCGCGGAAATGATTGCACAGTGCGCTTATATGTGGGATTTCTGAAAAAATGATAACATATAATTCATGTTTTAACAATAATGCTTATCACGGTCGGCGCAATATGGTAAACTGTAAGATGACAGCATTTTCTCAGCGGAGGTGGACGTATTGCCGTTTTATGACCTGAAGTGCAGATGCGGCGAAGTTTTCAACATAATGGCATCAATGAGCGACAGGGAAAACAAACGCATCAGATGCCCCAAATGCGGCAGCAATGAGCATGAAGCGGTATTTACCAATGTAAATATCATACAGCCGAAAGGACCGGCCAAATCGGAATGTCCGAACATCCGGCAATGCGGCGGAATGTGCCGTCACATGCAATAGTCCGGAAGTCCGGTATCGCGTCCGATGACAGCAGCACAAAGAGGAGAGTTTCATCATGCTGAACAAGAATGCACTTATACTTTTCCAGGGAGACAGTGTTACGGAATGGGGCAGGAACCATGCAGACCCCAACGATCTTGGCACCGGTTACGCTATGATGTGCGGCGCTTGGGCCAGATCCCTCCATCCTGAACTTGACCTCAGGTTCCTCAACAGGGGTGTGGGCGGCAACCGGATCACAGATCTTAAGAACCGGTGGCAGAAAGACTGCATCGACCTCGATCCTGATGTGGTATCGATACTGATAGGTATAAACGATACATGGAGGCGCTACGACAGCAACGATCCGACCTCAGCGGAAGACTTCGGGGCGACATACAGGGAACTGCTGACAGAAGTGAGGGATAAGACCGGTGCAAAGCTGATGATCTGCGAACCCTTCGTCCTTCCTGTCACTGAAGAGCAGAAATGGAAATGGCATGAAGACCTCGGCCCGAAAATAAACGTCACAAGGGCTCTGGCAAGAGAATTCGGCGCCGTCTACATTCCTTATGACGGCATATTCGCCGCGGCCTGCATGAAGCAGCCGCCCGAATACTGGGCAGCAGACGGGGTCCATCCGACACGCGCCGGTTTTGCGCTGATGGCAAGATACTGGCTGGAGGCTTTCGAAGAACTGCTGTAACTGCCTGGTTCAGATCCTGCAGATCCTTGCCGATACCTTGCCGTCCTGGATCTCAATAATGGCATACGATTCCCTGGAATCCCCCCTCGGATCGCTCGTGCTGCCGGGGTTGAGTATGGTGTATCCGTCTTTTCTGGCAATGTCGGGCATATGGGTATGCCCGAACAGCAAAATGTCGGTCTGCAGTTCCTCCGCCTTACTGAAGAGCTTATCATAGCCCCACTTGGCGGAATACCTGTGCCCGTGCGTTATAAAGATCTTCTTTCCACAGACTTCGAGCAGTTTTTCCGCGGGTACGCCGTTTGCGAGAAAATCGCTGTTTCCGTATATATATTCAAAAGGGAGACCAGGAAACATGCCGGACAGTTTCTCCGCATCCCTGAAATAATCTCCCAGGTGGATGACCATATCTGTTCCCATGTTTTTCCGGATCGCCTCCTCAGCCTTTTTTGTGTCCCCGTGCGTGTCACTTATTACCAATATCTTCATTATGATAAACCCCCGTTAACCATGCTGTGACATAGGATGCCGACTTCTGGTGCTTGCCTTCAATGTTTTTTCGATTCTTCCGTCAGGACGTACAGTACCTTCCTCAGGGCATTGCCCCGGTGGCTTATGCTGTTTTTCAGTTCTTCGCCCATCTGTGCGAATGTCATCCCGAATTCCGGAACATAAAAAACGGGATCATATCCAAATCCGCCCACCCCCGCCGGCTCTTCTGCAATATAGCCTTCGCATGTACCTCTTACCGTGACTTCCCTTCCGTCAGGCAGGATGAGAGCTATGGCACATACGAACCTGGCGCTCCGTTGGTCTTCCGGAACGCCGGAAAGCTCCTTCAGGAGCTTGCGGAATTTGTCCTCATCGGTTGCAGACTGTCCGGCATATCTTGCCGAATATATACCCGGCGCTCCGCCCAGGTAATCGACTTCAAGGCCTGAATCGTCAGCCATGACGGTATCGCCCGTCACATTCCAGACTGCCCTTGCCTTTATGAGCGCATTTTCCTCGAATGTGGACCCGTCTTCCGTTATATCCCCGGTCACCCCGGCATCTGTCATAGAAATGACTTCATAGGGAAGCCCGGAAAGCAGTTGTGCGATTTCCTCGAGCTTCCCCCTGTTTTTCGTTGCCACGATGATCCTCTTTTTCCCAGGAACCTGTTTTTTCACGTTCATTGCATTCTAACCCCTGTCCATTACATCATTCACAGTTGCCGGGATCACAAGGCCCGCAGAAATGTATGTGCCTTCCGGCAGTTCGACGCTGCGCCCGTCCACGGTGATTTTTATCTTCCTGATGCCATCACACTGACGCAGCGTGTATGTTATCTGTTTTAAAATCGCTTCTTCTCTCGCTGTTCCGCCGTAGTTAATGAACTCGCCGCTGAAATCGAGGTATGCGGTGCCGTCGTATACATAACTGCCTCTAAGATAAACTCCTTCAGGTATCTCGGTATAAATTCCCCCTCCGGGCACAGTCCCAAGCAGCAGCCTGACGAGGGTATCAGGCTCAAGGTCTGCTTCTCCGCTCTCAACGGCCAGCGATACCGGTACGGCATAGACAAAGTCCTCGTTGGCCCGTTTCATGAAATACACGTCGATCTTCTCTTTTCCCGGCTCTGGCGATACCTTGACCATCTCCGTGTTTATCATCATGTCTTCTCTTCCGAGCGGCTCCGACAGATCCGTTCCATACTTGAGCACACCTACAGGATAGCCGTTTATCAATATCCTGACCTTGTCCACCGTATCAAACTCGGTAAGCGTATATACTACGGCGGCTATTATGTTCCTCTCGGACCAGGCAGTGCCGTAATTGAGCAGATCCCTGCTGAAGTCGATCACTGCGGTGCCGTTCCTGATATCGATGCCCAATATCCCGGTACCCTCCGGTATTACAGGGTATACTCCGTAATACGCTGTCTCCTCACGCGTCAGCGGGCTGTCGATTGCAAGGCTCACGGCAGCCCTGGCTATCCCAAGCTGCGGCTGGATCCACCTGGTCATGGGCACCAGGCAGCCGTCTTCATCCTGGTAATATACCGTCACAGGCCTCCGCGGCTCTGACCAGGCCGTTTTCGTGACACTTTGGGCGGCGAGGACTCCGGTGCCGTACGGACCTGTGCCGTCGTCCCCGGTATCTTCAGATATGCCGCTGCCGATTCCGGCATAGGGATAGTGTTCTTCGCCATCCTCCGGTTCCGACGCGAAAATGGAACCGGCAGCGTCTCCTGTCAGCGTACCCGGATCGTTGAGGCTGCCATCCGCTTCACTTTTACCATACGAATCCGGATCCATGTGATCCGTGCCGGACATGCCGGCATCCGCAGCCGCGTTTCCGTTGCCGCCGGTACTGTCGTTCAGCCCGATCATATCATTGGCGCCAGTTTTGTCCGGTTTGTCGGATGACCTGCCGAAAAACGGTATCGAGCATCCCGCCAGCAGCAATACCATGATCTGTATAGCAAGGAAAAATACCAAAAACCTTCTCATATCGTCCCTCCATGTTAATTGGTTTACATGGAGATTATGGACAACTAAAGGCAGCTTTAGTATTTCCCGATATGATTGCCCTTCCTGCGTGATTTCCGACCACGGCGGCTTCCGTGAAAATCTTACATAATGTTACCACACGGAATACTCAAAAAAAATCAACAGAATTCATAAATTCTGCTGATTTTTTTAATCATAATTTACAACATTATCATAGTTTCCAACATTGCGGCAGCCGGCCGCGTCATGCCAACCTGTCCAGGGCTTCCATCACTGAACCGCACAAAGCTCCGGCGGCCGTCTGCCTGAACGATTCGCTGCGCAGGTTCTCCCTGTCCTGCTTGTTGGTCATGAACGCGACCTCGGCAAGAGCCGCCGGCATGTTGGTTTCCCTCAGCACTATAAGGTCGGGTCTCAGCCTTACATTCAGATCGTTCGTCTTCAGTGCAGCCACCATTTGTTCCTGTATTATCCGGGCAAACTGCCTGCCGGTGAATCCGCTTTTATTCGTGGGGTAGCAGAGGGTCATTGTCCCTTTCACACTGCCTGAGCCTGTCGCGTTGTTATGTATGCTGAGATAAAGCGCCGCTCCCAGCTTATTGGCCAGGTATGCCCGCTCGTAATTATCCACATTGGTATCATCCGACCTGATCATGTATGTCTGTACGCCTTTACTTTTCAGAAGCGATTCCAGGCGCCTGGCTATATCAAGATTCAGGTCTTTCTCGTACAGGTCCCCGTAACGGGCTCCGGTAGCTGTGCCTCCATGCCCTGCATCGATCGCGACGATCCTCTGCCCGTCTGCTGCAGGCCTGATGACAGTGACCGCAGTATCGCCGGAATCCCTGGTATAGACCAGGTACGAGTTTCCCGGCCGTCCGGTGAATACCAGGGAAGTGGTGCCGTCACCGTTGTTTTTCACTTCGAATGATTCCAGCCAGCCGTCGTTTATGTCCAGGATACCCTCGTTCAGGTCTGCATTTTTGGAAGGGAACGTGACCGTATAGACCCTGCCGCTCTCATCGAAAGAATCCGTGTAAAGGGGCTTCAGATCCTTCGTGCCTTTTGTCAGGGCGGCTTTTTTGATCAGAAAATACACCCTGTCTCCGCTGTTGCTGTATGTGATGTTTTTGTATGACGGCACTGAGAACGAAATATTGAGTTTACCTTCCGACACTTCCGTTTTATACTGGAGTTGCGCCTTCAGGCCGATGGTAATTTCTGCCCCCGACCTTCCCGCCGGAGCATATCCGACCGAACTGATCCGCTTGCCGTCAAAATCGACCTGTTTCGCCCTTGAGGACACATACGCTTCAGGTATGGTGACGACGAGCCTTTCCGGGTCTGTCAGCCTTGATATGCTGTATTCATCGTACCCTCCAAGCTCTACAGTCACGGTCTCGTCGGCGCCGCTCCCCGACGCGCTTATCACGTACCCCGGGCCAAGCGGTATCGTGCTGTCTTCCCGAAGCCCGCCAGGAGTCCCGTATTTGTAAACATACGCAGTCAGCCCATTATCGGTCCTCACTATCGAATAGTCGTAACCTTCAGCGACATCCAGGACGACCCTTGCGATCCTCCTGGTGAACTGCGAATACCTGATGCTTTTTACGTATTCACCGGCAGCCTCGATAATACCCTGTCCATCCGGGATAGTAACGTCTGTCATGTCGATCACGATCCTCAGCGGGTCGGTCAGTTCCGTTATGTTATAATCCGCGAAACCGGCCGCTGCAATGACCGCAGTTTCATATACCCCGTCAGATGAATATGTAATACCTTCCAGGCGGCCCCTGTCATCAGCCGGTACAGTTCCGGACGGCACAACCCCGCCGTCCGTTGCGGATCCATCGCCGTTTTCCGCATAAACAGCAGATAATACGGCTAAAAAGACAACAGAAATTATCAGAAAAAAAGAAATGAATTTTTTCATGAATGATCCCTCGCCGAATTTTCTTTTGTGATCCTGCAAGACAGCTGCCCGTAAGGATTTGACTTACTTACAGGATACCATAAAATTCGACAAGGGGTTTGATTTGCCAAATTACTTAACGATAATTTAACGATGCTGTAATATTGCCAATCTCAGTCAATTTCCATCTCCTGCTGTTCGTAAAAACCGCCCTTCATCCTGATGCCGAGATGATCGTAGGCAAGTTTCGTGGTCATCCTGCCCCTCGGCGTTTTCTTGATGAATCCGATCTGGAGCAGGTACGGCTCGTATACGTCCTCTATGGTATCAGGTTCCTCGCCGATGCAGGCGGCAAGCGTCTCCAGGCCTACCGGGCCGCCGCCGAACTTCTCGATTATGCTGGCAAGCATGTTCCTGTCCGTACTGTCAAGGCCGATGGAGTCCACTTCAAGGGCATTCAGCGCCATTGCCGCAGTATCGGCGTCTATGACGCCATCGCCTTTTACCTGCGCGAAATCGCGGACCCTCTTCAGCAGCCTGTTGGCGATCCTGGGCGTTCCTCTCGACCTTCTTGCGATCTCATTCGCCCCCATGTCGTCGATCCCTATACCCAATATCGCTGCGGAGCGCTTCACAATGAGGGTTAGTTCCTCAACATCATACAATTCGAGGCGGTTCATGACACCGAACCTGTCCCTCAGGGGCGATGTCAGCAGCCCGGCCCTCGTGGTGGCTCCCACCAGCGTGAATTTCGGCAGATCCAGCCTGATGGAACGGGCGCTCGGCCCCTTGCCTATGATGATGTCCAGTGCGAAATCCTCCATCGCAGGATAAAGTATCTCTTCAACTGTCCTGTTGAGACGGTGTATCTCGTCAATGAACAGTACATCGAATTCATTCAGGTTGGTCAGTATGGCAGCAAGATCCCCGGGCCTTTCTATGGCGGGTCCGGACGTTATGCGGATGTTGACGCCGAGTTCAGCGGCTATGATACCGGCCAGCGTGGTCTTGCCGAGGCCGGGAGGCCCATAGAGCAGTACGTGGTCCAGAGGCTCCTTTCGCCTTTTGGCCGCCTCTATGAACACCTTCATGTTTTCCTTGACTTTTTTCTGGCCTATATACTCATCCAGCCTTCTCGGCCTGAGACTGGTCTCATCGATATCCTCGCTTACCGCTTTTGTCCCGATCAATCTTTCTTCATCCATCGTTCTTCCTCCGCAAATCCGTTATCCTTTCCGTAAGGCCCGTTGTCCGGCCTCGGGGACGAGATCCGTCTCACAGGGATTTATCTCACGAGCCCTTTCAGGGCATTCCTGATGATCTCCTCGAGCCCCAGTCCATCCGAGTAAACGGACGCCACCGCCCGGCTTGCCTCCGCCTGTGAATAACCAAGCACCATAAGCGCGCTGACCGCTTCGGCCAGCCTTGATCCCTCCCGGGGTTCCTGCGGCAGATCCGGCCCTGCCGCCGCCTTGAGATCCAACTGTTCCTTCTTTATCTTATCCTTGAGCTCCAGGATGATCCTCTGGGCCATTTTGTTCCCGACGCCCGGCGCTTTCGTCAGTGTCTTGACGTCATCGGTGATGACGGCAAGGCTGAATTTGGATGGCGACACGGCAGACAGCAGTGACAGCGCCACTTTCGGCCCTACACCGGTAACAGTGAGCAGCAGCTTGAATACCGACAGTTCCTCATGCGTGGCGAACCCGAAAAGGTCCATCGCATCCTCCCTGACATGCAGGTACGTATGCGCTTTGAACTCCTGGCCCTGTTCCAGTCGGCCGGCTTCCTGGAGCGTGTTCTGCGAAGTGTAGATCAAATATCCCACGCCGCCTGCTTCTATGACTATGTAATCGCTGCCTCTTGCCTCAAGCTTGCCTTTTATATATGCGTACATGCTTCCTCCGTCATCTGTAATCCATCTTCGACAGTTTATATGAATGGCCGTGGCATATCGCTATCGCCAGGGCATCCGCCGCATCGTCGGGTTTCGGGATCTCCGCAAGATTGAGTATCGCTTTGACCATCTGCTGGACCTGCGATTTGTCCGCCCGGCCGTAGCCGACCACCGCCTGTTTCACCTGGAGAGGCGTATACTCGAACACCTCGACGCCGCATCTCGCAGCGGCCGCAAGAGATATGCCCCTGCCGTGGGCTGCCGTTATCGCAGTTTTTATATTTTTGTTGAAAAACAGTTCTTCCACGGCCACGGCGTCCGGCCTGTACTGTTCTATGATGGCGCTGATCTCGTTGTCCAGCCGCAGGAGTCTCCGGGCGAAGGGTTCTCCCGCGTTCGTAAGGACGACTCCGTATTTGACGGGCGAAAATTTGTTCCCCCTGTATTCTACTATACCATACCCCGTAATTGCAAATCCAGGGTCTATACCCATTATGACCATAAGACCGCCTTCTGACAGTGAATAAAACCTGCATGAATATTTATAATACATATTGCATAATTATGCATCGTGTTGTATAATCTTTGCAGGACGATTAAAATATTGCTGTAACTAACTGCAGCGGATACAATCCGGCAATGCGCCGGCCGCTGCATGCAGCGTACATCTACTATTCTAGCACAGATATGGAGGAATTGGTATGAGTCATAAGGAAAAAGTGGTACTGGCGTATTCAGGCGGACTTGACACTTCCATCATCATACCCTGGCTCAAGGAAAACTATGATTACGAAGTCATCGCGATGGCAGCGGACGTAGGCCAGGGCGAGGAACTGGAACCGCTCAGGGAAAAGGCCATAAAAACCGGCGCAAGCAAGATATACATCGAAGATCTCCGGGAAGAATTCATAACCGATTTCATATACCCGACAGTCAAAGCACATGCCATATATGAAGGCAAATACCTGCTGGGCACGTCCTTTGCAAGGCCTGTCATAGCCAAGAGGCTCGTTGAGATCGCGGAGAAGGAAGGAGCTGTCGCCATAGCCCACGGCGCCACGGGCAAGGGCAATGACCAGGTAAGGTTCGAACTGACCGTAAAGGCCCTGGCCCCACATCTGAAAATAATAGCCCCGTGGAGGATCTGGGACATCAAATCCAGGGAAGATGAGATCGATTACGCCGCAGCAAGGAATATACCTGTTCCCGTCACTAAAGAGGACAATTACAGCATGGACAGGAATATCTGGCACCTGAGCCATGAAGGCATGGACCTCGAGGATCCGTGGAACGAACCGAAGTACGACAAGCTGCTCAAGCTCATGGTCCCCCCGGAAAAAGCACCTGACAAGCCAACATATGTCGAGATCTGTTTTGAAGAGGGCATCCCTAAAAAAGTCAACGGCGTGGAATACTCTCCGATAGAATTACTGGAAACGCTCAACAGGATCGGAGGAGAAAACGGCATCGGCATCGTGGATATGGTTGAGAACCGCCTCGTCGGGATGAAGTCCAGGGGCGTATACGAAACACCCGGCGGAACGATACTCTATGCCGCCCACAGGGAGCTGGAACTCCTCTGCCTGGACAGGGACACGCTGCACTACAAGGATCTCGTAGCCCAGAAGTTTGCCGAACTGGTCTACTACGGCCAGTGGTACACTCCGCTGAGAGAAGCGCTGTCAGCCTTCGTGGATAGCACGCAGAAGACAGTGACCGGTACGGTCCGCCTGAAACTTTACAAGGGCAATGTGATGCCCGCAGGCGCCCAGTCGCCGTATTCACTGTACAGTGAAGAACTCTCGACCTTCGGCAAGGATGAGGTATACAACCAGAAAGACGCGGAAGGGTTCATAAACCTGTTCGGACTGCCGATCAAGGTCCGCGCCTTAGTTATGAAAGATAAGGAGAAAGAGAAATGAAACTCTGGGGAGGCAGGTTTACCGCCAATACCGACAAGGCCGTGGACGACTTCCATTCGTCCATACGATTCGATTCGAGGATGTACAGGCAGGATATCACAGGCAGCATCGCACATGCCGAAATGCTGGGCAGGGTCGGTGTGATCTCCGCCGAAGAAGCAGAGCTGATCTGTTCCACCCTCAGGGAAATACTCAGCGATATCGAAAACGGCAAAGTCCAGTTCGAAACCGAGGCCGAAGATATCCATATGAACATAGAGAAAATACTGATCGAGCGCATTGGCGACACCGGCAAAAAGCTGCACACAGGAAGGAGCCGCAACGACCAGGTGGCGCTCGACCTGCGCATGTACCTTAAGGACGAGGTCAGAGCGATCAGATCGATGCTGCTGGAGCTTTTGTCGGTACTGCTGGATATCAGCGAGAAAAATACGGATACCATCATGCCGGGATACACGCACCTGCAGAGAGCGCAGCCCATTACGCTGTCCCATCACATGATGGCGTATTTCCAGATGTTCAGGCGCGATGTGGGAAGGCTGGAGGACTGTTATTCCCGGATGGATGTCTTGCCCCTCGGCTCAGGCGCCCTCGCTGGGACCACCTACCCGCTGGACAGGTACTTCGTCGCTGAAAAGCTTGGCTTTCCGGCAATAACCGAAAACAGCCTCGACGGGGTCAGCGACAGGGATTTCGTAATAGAACTGGCTTCATGCCTGTCAATAATCATGATGCACCTGAGCCGCTTCTGCGAGGAGTTGATACTTTGGTCCTCCGCAGAGTTCTCATTCATCGAGATGGATGACGCCTACAGTACCGGAAGCAGCATCATGCCCCAGAAAAAGAACCCCGACGTGGCCGAACTGATCCGGGGCAAGACCGGACGTGTTTATGGCTCTCTCATTGCGCTCCTGACGATGATGAAATCGTTGCCCCTTGCATACAACAAGGACATGCAGGAGGACAAAGAGGCCATATTCGATGCGGTGGACACGGTTAAAGCATGCCTGCCCGTATTTACTAAGATGCTCTCGACATTGAAAATAAAGAGGGAAGCCATGTACCGGGCAGCCTGCGGAGGTTTCACCAATGCCACGGACCTGGCGGATTATCTTGTGAAGAAAGGCATCCCGTTCCGCAGCGCCCATGAGATAGTCGGCAAAATGGTGCTGTACTGCATAAGCAATGACAAGGCATTGAATGAACTGACAATAGAAGAGTTGAAGAAGTTTTCACCCAAAATCGGCGATGACGTTTATAAGACGATCAGCCTTGAAAGCTGCGTTTCCGGCCGCAATCTGCCGGGAGGCCCGGCACCGGAACGTGTCAGGGCATCCATCGCAGAGGGGCGCAAATTCCTGGAAAGCATATCCAAAACATAATCTGAGAGTTTGAGATATAGATGTATAAGGGCTGCCGCATCAGCAGATAAAATAGTCTCTGATGCGCGCCCTTATTATAAACTCTCTCAATCAACGATAAGTCTGGGATTTACTGCAGCAAAAAGGGACTGTGCATAAATGTAATTGCAGCAGCCCCTTTTATTTGAGTTTTCCTTCATAGATTCCAAAGAGCAAATCCTTTGAATATGACACATAATAAAAAACCCGGTGTAACCGGGCTCGTGCATATGGATCTACTTTTGCTTGACTTTCTTGTCAAGGGCCTTACCCATACTGTACCACGAGTCCCGCAGTCTGAATCTCATTTCTTCATCAAATGTGCGTTCAATGATATCATTGAGATTGCGTCTCATTGCGATGTAATCGACAATAACGAATTCTTCCTTTGCAAGCAGTTCTTCCATGTCGTTTATCCAGTCAAGGATCTGTTGCTTGCCTGAAAACTCGTTCTCCGGCAGCTTCCTCTTCAGGTGTGCTATTACCAGCTTTACCGCTTTGCGCTTCACATCGTTATCCGTCAGAACTTTTTTGGCTTTTTTCTTTTCTTTGACAACTGGCTGGTCCAAAGCCTTCTCTTGCTCTTGTAACGCCATCTTATCACTCCCCTATTGCTTAATTGAAAAACCCTCCGCTAACCACAAAAAATGACGATGAGCAAAGCTGACACTAACAATTATATAATAATATGGTTATAAATGCAAACTTTATACCTGCCGAAGCCGGACAACTCGGGCTTTGTCAGGATTTCTCCAGTCTGACCCTGCTGCCTGTCCCTTCGAATGTCGGAGGCGTTACGACCAGGCAGCGCCCAATCCTCTGCCTGACTTCCGGCACATGGCTGATTATCCCGATCACCCGGTTGGCGGAACACAATCTTTCCAGCGAATCCATCACCAGGTCGAGGAGTTTCTGGTCAAGGGTGCCGAAGCCCTCATCCAGGAAGAAGAATTCCAGAGGGCTCTGTCCCTTGAGCTGAATCTGCTCTGAAAGCGCCAGGGCCAGCGATAAAGACGTCAGGAACGTCTCGCCGCCCGAAAGCGTGGAAACCGCCCTGTGGATACCGCCGTTTGCATCGTCCCTCACGATGAAACCCGATTCAGCGTCCAGTTCCAGCGTATACCTGTACCTGGTCATCACCTGCAGCAGCGACGATGCTTTCGCGGCAACATACCGGAGCCTTTCTTCCGCAATGTAGTCTATAAAGCTGTTGTCTTTCCCATGAGCCGCTTTCAGGAGCTTCTGTATCTGATCGTACAGGCCATGCTTATGTGATACGTCGTCCAGAGCCTTTCGGATCTCCTTCCATTTGGCGTTCTTCCTGCTGATATTGTCATAATTGCTTTTCGCCACTTCACAGTCGGAGACGGCTTTGTTCGACCGCTCCAGCAGCTCCTGGTATGACTGCTCGGTCCTGTTCCACTCTTCTTCAGTGATGGTGCGGGATCCCAGCTTCATTTCCAGCAGTCTCCTGTGGGCCTTCAGGTTTACGGATTCCTGGTCATATGCCTCGATCTCATCTTTGACCGCTTTTTGCTGCTCTTTCGGCAGCATGCAGCTTTCGGCCTCTTCCGGGCTGCTGAAGCCATTTTCGGCCAATGCCGCCGACAGTTTCTCACTGTCAGATGCAAGGCTGTCCGAATAAAAGCTCACACTGCTGTCGAGTTTTGACTTATTCAAGTTGAGTTCATTATATTGCTTCTCAAGCTGCCCGATACGCTGCGAATACTGCCTGTCCGCCTGTGCCAGTCTCTCCAGTTCATTGTCTATCCGGCGGATTTCCTCTTCTATGTCTGCGCCCTGTGATTGCTCGGACAGCTTTTTCTCCTTTTCCTTTTTCTGCGATTCCAGGCCTGATATATCGGCTTCAAGCCTTATCCTGCCGGCATCGAGCCTGCTGCGCTCCTCATTCAGGCCATTGATCCGGGCTTTTGATTCTTCCGCGGCCTTTTGGGTTTTCCTGATTTCAGTTTCTGTCTGCTCCAGTTTCCTGTCATTTTCGGACAGCCTTGCAAGTTCATCCGCAGCGCTCATGACTGGAAGTCCTTCCAGCTGTTCCGATAACTCCCGGCGGACACGCAGGATACTTTCCGATACCTGCTTCATTTCGGCTTCGATCTGTGTAAGGCTCTCACTGTTTACCCTGAGTTCGGCCTTTATACTGTTTTCAGAAATCTTCAGCTTTGCCAGTTCTTCATTCTGCTTTTCCGAATTCTTCTTGAGTTCCGCAAGCTTTGCTTCCCATTCCTCGATATCTTTCAGCCTGCTCTTTATCCTGGATTCTGCATTTTCGATCCGCAGCCGCATTTGTTCGGTCTCCAGCGATCTCCACTCGTCGGGCAGCTTCTGCCTTTCATCTTCAAGATCCCTGTTCTTCTGCCCGAATGCTTTTATGGCCTGATCCAGTTGCTCTGAAGCTGTCCTGAGGCTTTCAGCGGCTACGAGGGCTTCCCTTTCCGCCCCTTTCAGCGCAGCCTCAGCCTCTGTCAACTCGTTCCGAGCCATTTCAGCATTCCGTTCAAGTAAGGCCATGTCTCCTGCGCCGCTGTGCACCGCCGGAGCCGGGTGTTCCCTGGAGCCGCATACGGGGCACGGTTCTCCTTCTTTCAGCTTTCCGGACAGCAGCCATGCAGTGTTCTTTTCAATCTCGCGCAGGCACTCTTCCAGCTTCAGGCAGCAGCTTTCATAAATCTTCCCGGCCTCCGCCATTTTCATTTCCAGTTCTTCAGCCTTTTTCTTCCGCTCATCGAACACGGCCTTCAGTTCATCCACCCTGGATCCAGCAAGCTTCGCTTCATCTTCTCTCAGCTTGAGCACCTGGTATACACCCTGTGCCTTATGCACCTTCTCCAGCGATCTCATCACGGAGTCCCTGTCGTCCGTCTTTCCGTCTTCGTGCCGTTTTACGGCATCAGCCAGTTCCTGCTGCGCCTTCAGGCCTTCGGCCATCCTGGCAGTTATATCCGCAAGCTGCTTCCCGAGCCCGTCGATCGTTTCCTGTACCCGGGCCTTTCTTTCTTCAAGCTGTTTTAAGCTTTTGTCCAATGCGGAGGCATCTTTTTCCAGCGAAGCACACAACTGCATCTTTTGCCTGTACTCCGGATCTGTCCTGAGCTGTTCCGCCTTTTCCGCAAGTTCTTTCACCCTTTGCTCCAGGCCGGCGAGCTTCCCGTTTTCCAGGCCGATCTCGGCATCTTTCGTCCCAATGGCGCCCAGTATTTCATTTACAGATCCCCGGAGCACGTTTATTTTTTCAGCCAGCGCCTTCACTTCCGCCTTGATGCCCAGCGCATCCTGCAGTCTGGTCCTTTGCTCCACCAGCCTCTGCTGGCTTACGGCCGCATCACGCTTTGCCCTTTCATACTCTGATCTCGTCTGCTCAAGCTGTTCGGCGACTCCCGGCAGGACGGCCATTATCCCTTCCAACTGCTTTCTGGCCTCATTGAGTTTCGTTTCCAGTCCCCTGTTCCTGCTGATCATGTCCGCAAGGCTTTCCGCCCTGACTGCCCGGTCCATGAGGATCCTTTTCCCCGATATCTCAGCTTCAGCCTGCCTGTGGACCTCCTCTTTCCTTTCGAGGTCCGAAAGCTCGCTTACCAGGCTCCAGATTTCTTTCGATTCGTTATATATCTTCTCCAGCTTTTTCAATTCCTTCTGTGTATTTTTCTTCTCCCTCTCCGCTGCTTCCATTGCCGCTTTTGCCGCTTCAAGCGCATCATCCGAAGCATCGGCGTATCCCATGAGTTCGCCGGTAAGCACATCCATGCGGCTCCTTAACGAATACATCTTCCGCGCTATCTTCTCGTTCAGCAGTCTCCCATACTCCTCGAGATAGAAAAGCCTTTCGAGCATGGCTCTCCTGTCTGCGTTATTCAGCATCAGGAATTCGTGGAAGCTGTTCTGGGGAAGTACCACCGCCCGAGTGAAATCCTCATTGTTAAGGCCTAACAGTTCCTTTATGTAATTGGTCACTTCAGTAGCCTTGTCGCACAGCGGGATCTCGCCGGCATCAGTTATTTCTGTCAGGCGGGCTATCCTGGGCTCGCATGAATTAGGGGAATTCTTCTTCCGCCGGTACGTCCTCTCGACTCTGTATGTCTTCCTCTTGCCGTCCCTGCTCAGTTCGAATGTGAATGACACCCGGGCTGTGCCGCACCTGCAGTTGATGATTCCCTGCGTGCCGTTTTCCGCCCTTTTCACCCTGCCGTAAAGCGCAAACGTTATGGCATCGAGAATGGTGGATTTGCCGCTTCCCGTCGGCCCAAAAATGCCGAACAGGCCTGTCTCGCCCAAAGTTTCAAAATCTATCACCTGGGCATCTGTAAAGCTCTGGAGCCCTTCGATCTCAAGAAGCTTAGGCCTCATCAGTCTCCACCTCCCTATCATCCGTTCCTGATACCGTTTCTGTCAGGTCTCCATCCTCCTGCCCGCTGTTATCATCGGATACTCCAGGTTCCGTATCATCCTGCTCACTGTCTTCATTCAGCAGCTCAAGGAACGCCCCCATCAGTTCGTCGGGTATATCGACTCCCATCCTGTATTTATAGTAATCCCTGAACAGTTCGTCTATTTTCCTGCCTTCCCTGCTTTCGGGACTCATCACTTCGGTTTCTTCGCTCCTGATCCTCGGCCGTATGTTGATGATACCAGGGTGCATGCTCCTGATCGCCTTATATTCGTCAGCCGTAAGTACGCGGTCGGTGAGTATCTCAAGGTCGATCCATGCATTCGGATCCCTTCCTTCCCCGCACCACTGCAAAGCCTGCTGTATACCCTCGTTTGCGAACCATTTTATCAGCGGTTTCCCGCAGTCGAGGTAGACAGGCCTGACTTCCGCCTTTTCACCGGGCTGCGCATCAACTATATTTACTGCCTTGCTGTAACCTGCTTCCGAAAAGCTGTAAGCCAGCGGGGAACCGGCATAGTACGCGGGACACGGAGCGCTGCGGATCTGTTGGGGCCGGTGCAGGTGCCCAAGCGCTGCGTAGTGCGCTTTTTCAGGAAGCACTGAAGGATCCACCGTCATAGCGCCTCCCACCTGCAAAGTCCTCTCCGAGTCGGATGTGCTGCCGCCAAGCAGGAACAAATGAGCAACTATCAGGTTGACTGTGTCGTCCCTGAATTTAACGGACAACCCGGCAAAGATACTGCCGATCTTCTCAGAATAAGCATTCTGCAGTTCAGCCTCATCCGCCTTTTCAGAAAGCAGTTCTTCCAGCCTGGATTCGGAAGGAAACGGCATGGTTATTATGACCGCATTGTGGCCGCATCGCGGCAGGCTGAGTTCCAGCCAGCCGGGGCCTGAATCGGTGATGTTTATGCCTCCGGCGCCCATTCTATATTCGCCGGCGTCGCTTCCCGGATAACCGAGAAGGATTATCCCGTTTTTATATGCCAGCGGGCTAGCCGCGCAAAGCCTGTCAGGATTGTCATGGTTGCCGGCTATGGCGATGACGGCTCTCCCGCTCTTTCCGCCCAGCCTGTCCATAGCATCGTAGAACAGTTCCTCAGCGGCGGCAGAAGGATTATATGTATCATATATGTCCCCCGCAACAAGTACGAGATCCACATCCTCTTCGTCGGCGATCCTTACAAGGCTGTCGATGAACCCGCGCTGTTCCTCGAGCCTGCTGATCTGCTCGAGGTTCCTGCCAAGGTGCCAGTCGGATGTATGTAAAATTCGCATCAGGCATTACCTCCCGCGTAAAGGGTACCACTGAACCGTATATATTGATTATAACATTTTATCAGACGCATAAAAGAACCTCACGGTATCGTCCGACACCGTGAGGTCTGTACTTCTGTGCAGTATTCCTGATATTTGCTCCTCTGCCTTTTTGCTTTGCTTTCACTGTCTGCAATTGCCCGCCGGTTGCTTTTACGCAGCCTTTCCGGATTTCCGGAGGATCCCGGCTGTTTTGGATGCTTGTCTGCCAGGAAGACTTTCTGTTATTTCAGTACCCTTCTTGCAGTCATATAGCTCTTTGCGTAAAATCCGCCGCTTATATCTGTTATTACGACACCTCCGAAATGGGAGGAACTGTGTATCATTTTTCCGTTTCCTATATAGATGCCGACATGGTTTATGCGGTTACGGCCCCCGTCGGTATCGAAAAATACCAGGTCTCCAGGCTTCAGGTCCGCCTTGTTCACCTTTGTGCCGTTCTTAGCCTGGGATGCGGAAGTCCTGCTCAAAGAGACGTCGAAATGTTCGTAAACATACTTTACAAAGCCTGAACAGTCAAAACCTTTCGGGGTGGATCCTCCCCATACGTATTTCACACCGAGGTATTTTTTAGCGTAGCTGATGATATCATCAGCCGCCCGCGATGCGCTCCTGGAAGTTTTTTCGGATGACTTTCCGGCTGCAGCCTCAGATGCGCCTTCTGATGCGGCCGAAGGATTTTCGGATGCGGTCTCTGCCACACTTGCTGCGCTTAACGCTGCAGCATCGGCCGATGCCCCGTCCCTGCCCATAAGGCTGTCCAGTTTGCCTTTCGTCTGCTTCCCGGCGATACCGTCCACCAGGAGGCCGTATTCCTTCTGCAGTTTCAGTACGGCTGCCTCAGTGATGCTTCCGTAATACCCTGTCGGCTTGACTTTCATGTACCCCAGTTCGTAAAGGTCTTCCTGCAGGGCATATACTTCGTCGCTTCTCATGCCCTTTTTCAGTACCGTTCCGGAATAGGCAAACGCCGATTGTGCAGACAAAATGGCAGCCAGCATGAACGCAGACAGCGATGCCAGATGCTTCTTCTTACGTGACATTTTATGTATCCTCCTCTTTTCTTTTCGCCTGCGAGGTTAGCTGACGGGTTAGGTAAAAGAGTACACCCCGCCATGTGTAATGGCTTCACCCCAAAAAATTGACTCCCCCGCTCCCCTAAAGGATTCGGCACAATTAAGTTTACCATAATGAAGGTATTATGGAAACCTATAATAATTTACAATAAAGAGGAAGATATGTCGACAGATATCCTGTGTATATCAACAGAAGCCATGATGGTTTTTTAGTTCAGGACCGACGGAAATCAGGGACGATCATTTCCGATGGATCAGAAACGATGATTTCCGGTGGACCAGGATCAAACATCCATTACGGTCCACCTATTAGACGGATCTTTTTTTGCCGGAGTTCTGACCTGGTCTCTGATCAGTTTTTTCGATCTCTTTTTTATCAGCTGTCTTATCCGCTTCAGGTCCTGCTTTACTTCCAGCTTTGCTTTCCTGCCTGCGGTCATGTTTTTTATCAGGCTTTTTCTGTATTTCCTGCTCTTCAGCCTGCTGCATTATCCTTATAAGCCTTTCGCAGGCGAGCTTGTCGCAGTAACTTGATATCGCCAGCTTCAATGCCATATCAGGCAAAGCCTCCATGTTCCATTCCGCGTCGAGCCTGCCTGCGGTATCGGCCAGTGCTCTGTCGAGAACTTCAATGAAGTTCGTATAAAATGTTTCATTATCTTTGCCCTTTTGGACATACTTCAACAGGAACCCGGTGTCCTTCACCGACAGTACCTGTTTGAGCAGGCATATCTCCGTAAGTCCCGCCAGGTGCTCGCGGGAATACTTCTTGCCGTCTGCCCTCGGCAGCAGGCCGTCCTTGATATAGTTGTTGACCATTGCTGAGGTCAGCTGCCCGCCCTCCTCGAAATTTATCAGCTGCCTGTTCATATACGATACGACCTGGTCCTTGTACAGGCCGATATCGGGAAATTCCTTCCATTTGACAGGACGCTCTGAGGCAAGCTTCTGCTTCAGCTGCCCCAGTTTTTCCTTCAGATCATTTGTTTTCTGTTCCATATCATCTGTTTCATGCTGATCGATCATTTCCATGACAGCCTCCCGGACCATCCGTTTTTCAAAAAATACAGCTTCGATAAACGGTGAAGCTCCATCAAAACGCATATTTGCAGTACACGATTGCTTTTCGACATGTTTTCTTAATATTTTACTACACATAACGTCATAATGCAAACGTCGTAGATGATTTACCATGTGTATATTGACATATGTATTATCACACAATATAATATTCAATATTAGATTAAATATTATTTAAGAACAGGTGACATAAAATGATAGACTCTGTATGCATATTCGGAGATTCCATAATGAAAGGCGTTATATTCGACGGCATCAAGGGCAAGTACACTTACCTGAAAAACAGTTTCCTGAATATCCTGAGAGGATACAACAGTTCAGTCAGGGTAGATAACTTCGCAAAGTTCGGATGCACGATCACTGTCGGCCAAAAAATCATAGAGAAGCATGCTGACAAGCTTTCAGGCTACAGGTACACTGCGCTCGAATTCGGCGGCAACGACTGCGATTTCGACTGGAAAAAGATATCCGAGCGTCCGGACGATATGCATCTGCCAAAAACACCGCTGGAAGAATTCGAATCGCTGTACGGCAGGATCATCGACGATATTTCACAGGCAGGAAGCAGGCCCGTGCTGTTCTCATTGCCGCCGCTGAGCGCTGAAAGGTATTTCGCATGGATCTCAAAAGGCCTGAATGCCGAGAATATACTCCGCTGGCTCGGGGATGTGGGACATATCTACAGGTGGCATGAGATGTACAACAACGCGGTGCTGAAGATCGCTGCAGCTAAAAACGCAATGCTCATAGATATACGGGAAGCGTTCCTGAAGACCAGGGATTATATGAACCTGCTGTGCGAAGACGGCATCCATCCGAATGAGGCAGGCCATGCACTCATATCCGATGTGATAATGAAAGCTTTGCCGGCCCTTACATAAAGGGGGATCCGGTCATCGACAAAATTCCGGTCCCCCTGAAAATGCCAGGCTGTTGAATAAATCATCCGACGTACTGCCTGTCAATAGATCACCAGTTTCCTTCCGCCCAGTTTCTCCTGGTCCACCAGGTCGGCATACGCTTCCGGGACTGTGACCGTATCAGGGTCACCGTCGCTTACGAACTCATTGCTTCGTTTCATGTTTTTGAGCCACCATTCGAGATCACATTCCACAGGCTCGATACCTGGTGACCTGACCCTGTGGGTGGCAAGCGGATCGAACTTCACGCTGAACGGTGATTGGTACGGATCCCAGCCGACCTCCATTATGGCCCTGTTTTCATAAGCCACTCCCTCATGTTCGCCTTTTATCACATAGTCCGTAAGCTCCTTTGAGGGCTGTCCGAATGGAAGCGCAAACGTGGACAATACATAGCCCGGTATCAGTTCATACATCTTTTTCTGGTTGCCGCCGATCTCCTTCTGGATTATTTCAGCAGTCTTGCCTTCGGTCTTGAGATTGATATGGGAGTAAGTATGGTTCCCAATCTCGAAACCTTTGTCGATAAGGTACTGTAAACGCTGCTGCAGCGTACCGGTTTTCCCGAATGTCTCATTGCCAAGGTTAACGTAAAACGTACCTTCCAGCCCGAAATCCGGATGCTGCATGCTGAACTCTTCCATTATAGCCACCGCGGAGTTGGGATTCACCTTCAGCTGCCCGTTTTCTTCTATGAAACTGAACTGGCCGGCAGTGCCGTCATCGAACGTGAATACCATCGGCACACGACCCGCGGGCACGTCGATATGCCCGTTGAGGTAGTCATTGAGGCTGATAAGCCTGTAACCGGATGTATACAGCGTGTCAAGCAGTTTTCTGAAGGCATCGAAGGTCATCATCCACTCCCTGTCGCTTTTTTTATATTTTTCTATTTCATTTTCTTCAACGAACCTGTGGAACATCACGACCATGATCCTGCCGGCTTCATTCGGCTTAACCGCTTCCAGGTCTATAGGCTCCGGACCTCCGTTGCCATCTGCGTCATCGACCCCGGATCCACCCTCTTCGCCGGCCCCTCCGTTCAGTCCGTCTTCATCGCTGTTCCCGGGTATCCGACCATCAGCATCATCCGGCATATCCTGCTGCCCTGAAGCATCCGGCATACCGGCATTGCCGCCCTGTACCTGCCCTGCCTGTTCCGGCAAGTCCGAAAGGTCATGATCGTTATTCCGCGGTTTGCCGCCTGAACATCCCTGGAGCAAAAGCCCGATGACTAAAACAATAACTGCTGATCTGACAATAGAACGGTACCTGTTGCCCATTTTCTTCCCCGCTTCTTTAGTGGATTCTGATTTTTTATTGTTTGCATGATAAGACGCTGTAATCCTGAAAAAGTTCCCTCTTTTATTGAAAATCATCCACAGATCTCGGGACGCCGGTATGCGTCAGATTCTTTCTGTTACTTTCCAGAAACATCCGATGTTCCCCGAAACCTCCAAAGATATTTTTCTGCCTGGTCACGTATTTATTCAATAAACATAACAACACTCTTGCTTTGACACACGGTCTTTTTACTCGAGAACGAACGAAAGCCACGTCTCCACACCTTCTTTCAGCGTGACTTCGAATAACGAACCATGGCAGTATCCCGTCGGCGGCCCGTCAAAACTATTTGCGTCCCATGATTTTATGGTACCCGGCAATTTCAGCCTTATCTCCCGGGCTGTTTCAGATATCATCTCAACCGATATGGTCTTCGCGCACATATCCCAATACAAATCGCTGATCGTGATGCGTCCCCTGCACAGGATGCCGCTGGCTGCGCCCTTTGACAGCTTATGGGGCCATGCCGGCAGCAGTTCGATATATCCCGGCTGTGAAAACACCAGCATCTCCAGTATTGCAGCGCTGAAACCCAGGTTCGCATCCATCTGGAACAGGTATCCTTCATTGTGGCAGGTAAACAGGTTCGGCAGCAGGAATTTCGCCATTATCCTGCTCAGCGCTTTGAAACAAAGCTCAGCGTCTTTGAGCCTTGCGCTGATATTGGCAAGATGTGCGAGCCCCCATCCCGTAATAGCCTCGATGCCGTCCGTAAGCCTGAGTTCCGCTGCCCGCAGGCACGCCTTGTAAAGCTCGGGAGTACCTTCGCGGGTCACCTCGAAGCCCGGGAAAATGGGATAGAGATGCGATGAGTGCCTGTGATGGTAATCATCTTCAAATGCCGGATGCGACCATTCCTTGAGCGCACCGTCGCTGTTGACCAGGTAATCCGGCAGTTTGCCCAGCATATCCTTCCATTTTGGAATATTCTCCGTTTCGATCCCAAGGTATTCACATGCTGCCGTAAGGTTTGCCAGGACTTCCTTTGCGACCGCGATGTCCATCGTGGCATTTATGGCAACGGGATTGTCCGAATTCGAAGGAGTGTTTTCCGGTGAATAAGACGGTATGAATTCATATTTCCCGTCCTTGCCTTCTTCGAGGAAGTCCTCGTAAAAAAGCGCTATTTCCTTCAGAAGAGGGACAGCATGGTCTTTCAGGAACTCATCATCCCCGGTGAACCGCCAGTAGTCGCAGAACATCTGGGCAAGCCAGCCTGCGCCTGCTGTCCAGAACATCATCGGGAATTCTTCACAGAAGTGCCTGGTCAGTCCGCTGGTGGATGAACGCGGGCTGGACAGGATGCCGCGGCACCCGTACAGGAGCTTTGCGTTCATTTTCCAGTCTTCGATGAACGATTCGATGAGGTTGAAATAGCTTTGGGCCAGTTCCGGCATATTGCCCGGGAGTACCTGCCACATCATCATCTGCAGGTTTTCATCCAGCGTATAGTCGGAGCACCACGGGGGATTCCATGTCCCGTTCCAGACGCCCTGCAGGTTCGGAGGCAGTTCCCCGCTGCTCGAAATGAGCAGGTAACGGCCGAAGTCATGCATCTTCTCGACAAAGGCAGGCGATATGCTGCCTTCCCGCGCCTGTTCCATGAGTTCCTCATTGCTGGATGTACCTGATCCATTATTTTCGCGGCACAGTTCGAGACGCATGCGGTTGAACAACCCGCCATGTATATCTGCATGCTCTTTCAAAAGCATGCCGTAATCCATCGGAATGGCAGCCAGTTCCTCAATCGCATCCGCAAGGTTGAATTTGGAGTGATCCTTGTATGGGAGCGTCCGTGCAGTTATGACCGCGCCATCGGCATTGCGGAGCCTTGCCGTGTCGCCTGCAAGGCCGGCAGATCCGCCTTCCGCATGTATTCTGACTATTCCGCAGTAACCGCCGCTGCCTGCTTCATATCTGCTGTCGAATACGAGCCATATGTCATTCCTGTTTTGCATCTGTTCTCCGGGACACGGCTGTTTGACGGAACGGAGCTGTTTCGGCATTTGCTCGTCAGAATCCTGCCGTCCCGGCTTATGCGGAACGAAATCAGTGAATACGCCTGCTTTTACAGATACCCATTTTATATGTGCTTTCCCAGGGCGTTCTGCCAGATAAATGTCACAGTTCAGTTTGCCTCCGGACGGCGCGTCAAGTTTTATAACCACCGCATCACATGCCCTGGAAACAAAAACACGCCTTTCGTACCGTCCGCTTTCACCATACCATTTGACGCCGGCCTCTCCCGTCTCGAAATCCAGCCAGCGGATATAATCAGGCGCTGCCGCTGCGTCTACTGTTTTTATTTTCAGTTCGAATGCCGGATGGAAAGGATCGGTCCAGATCAGTTCGGAAGGAAAACCCTTTTCCCTTGCCTTGTTAAGGAAATGCCTCGTGGCTTCCCTGTATTTCCCATCCCTGATCAGCCTTCGCACAGCCGGAAGTTCGCCCGACATGTCGGGAAGGACAGTGGCCGCATTGACAGGTGTCGGAAGGAACAGCCTTTCATGGTTGAATATAATGGTCTCGTCAAGCGGTTCGCCCATCACAAGGACTCCCTGTACGCCGTTCCCTGACGGATAGGCTTCGTCCCACTTGCCTGCCGGTTTCCTGTTAAACATGCCCTTATGAGCAGAATCCATCATGATGCACCTCTTGCCTGATTTTTATTTGTTTTCAGGTATCTTTTGCCATGCCTGATTTAGTAAGTTTACCATATTTTAATTACCGTTACTGCAATATTAGACGGAAACTGCAAAATCCGCCCGGAGCACAGAAGCACCGACTCATGGCCTTCACCGGCAAACATTTGATACGAAACTGCCCGTACGTCATCAGCATGCTACAAGTTCGCCGCTGCGGAACAGATACAGGTACCTTTCGGTCACCTTTTTGCCGGTGATCTTCTCCAGCGCCTTTGTGTAATATTCTATCTGGACTTTATACCTGTCCCTGATTATATCGGAACGCCCTCCAGGCACATAGTCGGTCTTGTAATCCAGCAGCACGAGCCCGTCTCCGGTATCGAACCAGCAGTCGATGACGCCCTGCAGCAGCATCGTTTCGTCGCAGGCCGCGCCTTCAGCATCGTCTTTGAGCACCTCCGAACACTTTATCTCGATGGTGAAGGCAGTTTCCCTGTGTATGGAATCATGCAGGGAAAGCATGCGCATCCCAAACGGAGACCTGAAGAATGCAGCAACTGCCTCCGGATCGACAGACTCCGCTTCCGCAGGCGTGATCAGTTCCATGTCTTTCATGGACGATATCTGGGAACTTATCTCCGGGACCAGTCCGTCAGTCAGATCCGCGTCTGTCCCGGGTCGCAATGCCATTGGCAGCACATTTCCTTCCGCAGTTCCTGTTGAGTCTGCAGTTCCGGATGGTGCGGAAGACGGTTCGGCGTCTTTTGCTTTTGATTTTGCTGCTTCATACAGCCTGCCCAGGTCCAGGTGCTGCATGACGAAATGCATCACCGTGCCCCTGTGGGCGGCGCTCAGGCCTTTATCAGGTTCCATGAACAAAGGCCTTTCCTGCATGGGCTGGATATACGGAACAGCAGACTCGGTAACTTCCTCCTGCAATGCCCTGCGCTTGAGTTCAGTCACCGATATCTTTGCAGGCACGGTCGTCAGCTTCTGATATGGATACGTCCATTCAAGAGCCTCGATGATCTGCTGTACATCAGCATGTCCGACGCTTTCCGGACGCTCTTCCTGCTCCGGGCGTTTGGTTCCTTCATCAGGCATTTGCGGACTTTCCGCGTCCCGCTCATGTATTTCACGCAGCCATTCCCTGATGTTTCCGGCAGCTTCAGGCGCTCCCTTTTCGAGCCGGGCAGCCCCTGTTCCCCAGAATCTTATCTCCACCAAAGGTTCATCCAGGTGTATATCATCTTCATCGCCGGTCCCGTGTGCATCGCCTGTTGCTCCGGGAGAGTCCTGTTTTATGACGGCGGGACCTATCCAGTCCAGGTATGAAGATGCCTGCATCATGTCATATGGCGACAGCTTGTCAGCCGCGCCTGCCGCTTTTTCGCGCCATGAAGCCAGCTTCCCGGCGTGATCCCTGACGCTTCCGGTTATTATCAGCTTCTCCCTTGCCCTCGTAAAGGCGACGTAAAGTATGCGCATTTCTTCCGACAGCGTTTCCAGCCTCAGTTTCTGTCTTATGGCAAACTTGGGCAGAGACGGGATTATCGTCCTTTTTTCCAGGTCAACAAGGTCCGGGCCGAAGCCAAGATCCTGGTGCAGCAGTATTGAAGCGTTCAGGTCCTGCATATTGAACTTTTTGCCGCATCCGGCGACAATGACGACAGGGAACTCAAGTCCCTTGCTCTTGTGGATGCTCATGATCCTGACCACGTTGTCGTTCTCCCCGAGGATCTTTGCGCTGCCCATGTCCCCGCCGCCGCTTCTGAGCCTGCTGATGAAATTTATGAAATTGAAGAGGCCCCTGTAACTGGTCTCTTCGTATTGCCTCGCCCGTTCGAACAGCATCCTGAGGTTGGCCTTCCGCTCGGCTCCGCCCGGCAGTGCGCCGACATAGCTGTAATACCCGGTTTCGGAGAGAAGCTGCCATACGAGTTCATCCGTGGGCGTATACTGTGCCGCGTCCCTCCATCTGTCAAGTTTGTCCAGAAAATCGCGCGTTTTCTTTATAACATCGCTCTTATCCTTGACACTGCTTTTATCCGCGGGATCGCCTTTATCCGCATCCAGGCCGGCCGTACCGCACAAACCGGACGATTCTTTTCCGGTATCATCCAACCCGGCCAGTTTCCTCATCGCTTCGTAAATGGATACCGACCTGTCGGCGAGCCTGATATCCGCCAGGTCGTCCGTACTGAAGCCGCCTATCGGCGACCGGAGGACAGCAAGCATAGGAATGTCCTGCATGGGATTATCGATGATCTGCAGGAGCGACAGCATAGTTTCCACCTCGACAGTCCTGAAGTATCCGAGTCCTGTGTCAGCATAGGCCGGTATACCCATCAGCGCAAGTTCATCGACAAAAACATCGGCCCATTTCATGGTCGTCCTCATGAGGATGACGATATCCCTGTACTCGACAGGCCTGTATGCGTTCACCTTTTTGTCGAATACGCTGAAACCGCCGGGCTCATGTGTGACGATCCGCCTGATTATGCTGCCGACCAGGCGCGCTTCATACTGGATACTGTCCAGCGGTTCCTCGTCATCTTCTCCGCTTCCGCTGTTTTCCGGCATCCCGCCATTTTTGGAATCGCCGTCGTTCATGCCGTGCACGTCTTTATTGCCATTTGCATTGTTCCTGCCTGTGCCGATGCCATTGCCTGCATCACCGCCAGGCGCACCGCTGCCGGATATTGCACCGGCCGATGCACATTTGCAGGATTTATCGCCGCCGTCAGCTTCGCCTCCCGTTTCTTCGTCCGCCTGTCCTTCCGGTTTTATGTTCCCGTCCGGCTTAATTTCATCCGCTTCCGACAGCAGGTCAAGGATATGCAGTTCTACCGGTCCGCCTGCAATACAGTCATGCCCGGGGACAGGAAAGACCGCTCCCGGGTTCAGATACTCCTGCGCCGTATAGTCAAGCTCGCCGACCTCGGGCGACATTATCCGCCTGAAAATGAAATTTACCGCGTTTATGACCTCGCGCCTGCTCCTGAAATTTTTATAAAGCTGTATGACCCTGTTTTCGTACCCTTTATCGCGATTATAACCCTGGTACTTGGAAAGGAACAGGTCGGGCCTTGCCTGCCTGAACCGATAAATGCTCTGTTTTACGTCGCCTACCATGAATATGTTGTATATGCCGTCATCATTCCCGGATACCGCCGATATGATAAGTTCCTGGATGAGGTTGCTGTCCTGGTACTCGTCTATAAGTATCTCCTCGTAGCGTTTCCTGAGTTCCCTGGCAGCCGCCGTGGGAACGCCGTCCTCAAGGAGTATCTGCAGGCAGTAATGTTCCAGGTCGTTGAAATCGAGGACCCCTTTTTCCTTCTTCATCTGCCGGTATATACCGTCGAACTCCGATACCATATCGGACAGATACTTAAGCTGCGGATACAGTTTGCCGAAATCCTCCCTTATTTCAGCGCTGGAGGCGTCAAATCCGCCGGCCTGCAGTTTTTTTAGCCTCTCCTTCACAGTGTTCCTTACAGCCTTGACCTCCTCCTGCGCGGTCTTATCGGCGTCTTTCCCGCACCTCGGGAGCCTTGTAAACTCACAGGCGGCTAAGGCGTCATGCAGCCTGTCCCATGCAAGGTCCGCGTCACGGGCCGATGCATCGTCGGCTTTCCCGCAGGCTTCGTCTGCCTTTATCATGGCATCGAGGCATAGTGACCGGATTTTCTCGAGTACCTTCATATCATCATCAAGGACGACGCAGTACGGCTCAAGACCTTCCGCCCGGCTTGCCCGTTCCTTTGCTCTCCCAAGCATGCCCATCAGGCCCTGCAGTTCCGCAGCTGCACTGCTCAGCAGCACACGGGCCCACGGTGTGCCGCACATGCAGACATTTGCTCCGGCGCTGTATGCTTCCGCCTGTTCAGCGAGCCATTTCTCCGGGTATGGGTGGCTGGACGTAAACCGGTGCAGCGTCATGACAGTATCCCGGAGCAAACTGTCATCACGGCCTCCGCCGTAACTTTCCACCAGTTTGAAGAAAAGGCTGCCGCCGTCCTCGTTCTCGTATTTGCTTTCGAAAAGCCTGTCAAGCGCCTCGAGCCTCATCAGCGCAGACTCGGTCTCGTCGGCGATACGGAAAAGGGGGTCCAGGTCAAGGGCATGGAAATGGCTTTTTACCACCTCAAGGCAGAATGAGTGGAGCGTCATTATGCTTGCGCGGTCCAGCAGCGCCATCTGCTTCTGCAGGTTGGCAGATGAAGGATCCTTTTCCAGCGCTTCGGCCAATGCGTCGCCTATCCTTTCGCGCATCTCGGTCGCAGCCGCATTGGTGAAAGTAACGACCAAAAGCCTGTCTATATCTACCGGGTTTTCCGGATCGGTTATTTTCCGTATTATCCTCTCTACAAGCACAGCCGTCTTACCTGCGCCTGCTGCTGCCGCTACCAGCAGGTTGCAGCCCCTTTCGGTGATGGCCTCAAGCTGCTCTTTAGTCCAGTTATTCGCCATTTTCCGAATCCCTCCGATCCCTTACCGGCACAGGCTGCTTGCCCTGCCCGGCTGCCTGCCGATTTGCCGTATCCTGTCCCGGTGAATCCTGTACAGCTGACCCTGCCGCATCCTGCGCTGCCTGTCCTGCTGCGTCATCCATACCACTCTTCTGCCCTTCTATCAGCCTCCATATCTCATCATCGTCCAGGTCGGCCAGGTAACGGTACCGGTTGTCCCGCATCGCCGTGTCGAACTGGCATACGGAACTGTAGACGCAGTACTCGCAGGCGGTCATCTTCTGCCTTTTATACGGGCTTACGGCAACATTGCCGTCGAGGATGCTTTTCCCGATGGAGCCGAGGAGCTTCCTCACATGCCCGCACAGTTCCCTGAACTGTTTCTCCGTGGCGGCGGACGACCTCCCGAGAGACCCGTCCCTGTTTATCCTGGCCGGAACGATCAGAGAGTCGCCCGAAATATCTTGGTCCATTTCCCTGATCAGTTTCACGTCCGCAAGCACCAGGCCCTTCATCCTCAACTCTTTCATTATGGCTTTCTCGATCTCTTCTTCGGTGCTGTCCCTCCCGCACCTGATAAGCGGGTCGCTGAGCCTGAAATACAGCGCTCCTGCGGGTATAAGTTTTTCAGGACCGTTGTCCTGCCCGTTTTCACCGGCCCGTTCATCGTTCTCATCGGGCGAATACGTTCCGTTGCCGTCTTTTGCAGTATCACCGGCCGTGCTGCCATATGCAGGTCCGGCATCCTTAGCGGTATAATTCCCGGTGCTGACGGACTCCGCTTTTATATGCTGTTCCAGTACTGCGTCCATATACGTGATCAACTGGAGCTGAAGGCCGTAATACACGTCTCCAAGCTTCAGCGCCCTGCTTCCGGACTTGTAGTCTATTATCCTGAGATAAGTGCCGTCTTCACTTTTCATCGTATCGATCCTGTCGATCCGGCCGATCAGTTTGATTATCTCGCCTGACGGGAGTTCGATGGTGATCTCGGGATACCTGCCGTTTTGCCCGAACTCCACTTCGTAGCCTGAAGGCTCGAAACTTCCGGCAGCTATATGCCTGCTTATGAGCATCAGCGATTTCACGACTGTCCTTTTCAGCCTGTCAGACAGATAAAGGTACCTTTTGCTGCTGCCCAGCACATTCCTGCCTTTCCCGGACAGGTGCCTGTCCACAAGTTTCGAGACCTCGGTCCTGCACCACTCCTCGTCGAGATCTCTCCAGCTTTTTTCGCTCTTTACGAGCGATCTTGAGAATTCATCTATGATATTATGCATGAACGTGCCCGCATCGACCTGTTCAAAACTGAAAACCTTCCTCTCCTTTGCCTTCAGGCCATACTTGACAAAGAATGAAAATGGGCACGCTGCATATGTCTCCAAGCGTGAAACGCTGGTGAAAACAGGGTTGCCGTATAATTTCAGAGCCCTGTCCTTCGTAAGGTCCTTTGCCTGGTTCGTATAATCGAGCCCGCTCAGCACAGCCCTGCATTTGTCTTTCCACTCCGGTCTGCCATTGAACCAGCTGTATATCTGCTTCCACCCGTCATGTATCCTGTTTCCGTCGTAAAGCCGGCGAAGACTGGTTACCATCTCGTCGAATACCGGCTCCGGCGCCGAAGGCTGTGGCAGGCTCCCGGGATCGTCCACGACATTGCTTTTTATTGTCACAGAAGGCATTATCCTTTTTATTTCAGATATCACCCGCGAAGGCCGGAGGGCCCTTCCATCCCTGTCGGCCGTCGGATAGCTCAGCCGCAGGTACTTCGACGGGGTCGCCAGCGCCATGTAGATCATGAACCTCTCTTCAAGGATGCGGTTTTGCGTATTGCCGGGCAGTTCAAGCCCCGCCCGGGCCAGGCTGTCCCTGTCGCCGTCAGACAGCAGGCTGTCGCCTCCAAGATTCCCCGGCAGCACGCCTTCATTGGCCCCAAGGATATAAAGCGCTTTTATGTCATGGCTCCTTGCTCTTTCAATGCTCCCGACAAGGACCTGGTCGAGCGAAGGAGGTATAAGCCCCATTTTGTGCCCGGCAAAGCCGGCAGACAGTATATCTGAAAAGCGTTCTGTCCCGACGGTCTCTTCGCCGAGGACTTCCACGATCTGTGTGAACACGTCCATTACCGTGTTCCAGACCTGCCTGTACTCGTTTGCCCTGTCGAGCATCCCGGTATCGGCGAACATTTCCGAAAGTTCTTCTATCCTCTTCGCAGCGCCGGTCTCACAGAGCAGGTCATACAGGGCGGTGCAGAAAGTGACGGCCCTGGCGCCGCCCTTTGTTTTGGCCCTGAATGAAATGAGAGGTGCAACGAGTTCCCTCCTGACCGCATTGATCCTTTCCAGCAATACAGGTTCACGTTCGGACGTCTCTTTCCTTTCATCATACTCAACAGGATAATCCCAGTCTTCCTCGCGCGTCCACATGCTGCCCCTGATGCCGTTGGCAAGGACATAGTTTTCGAGGATATCCAGGTCCTGCCTTCCGATGGAAAGAAGGCCTGTCTTCGCGTACCTGAACACAGCCTCGTACGACCAGTTGCCCGTGAAAATCTCGAGTGCGGACAGGATGAATACTATAAGCGGATGGCCGTCGATATCCCTCTTCCCGTCAAGGAAGTACGGTATGCCGTAACGGGTGAAAACGCTTTTGACTATACTGCTGTAGTCGTCCGGGTTCCTCATCGTCACGGCTATATCCCTGAACCTGAAACCATGGTCCCTGCATATCCTGAGGATGTCCCTCGCGGCATCCTCCACCTCCGAATACGGATTGGCAGACGCCGTTATGCGTATGTCATCCGTTTGCTTCGTGTATCTGCTGTACGGGTATTTCCAGAAGTTCCTTTCCAGGTGCCCGAGAGCTTCAGAATCGATAAACCGTATGGATACTCCCTTTGACGGATCGCCGGCAGAAACCGGGGCAGCCGAAGGTGATTCCTTTTTCCCGGCATCCGGCGCCTTCCTGTCCCGGCATGATACCGCCGGGCTTGCAGATGCCGCCGGACCCGCAGGCGAAGCGTCCATGCTCTTAACACTGCTCCGTAATATCACTCCGTCGAGCCTCACGGGCTTCTCTACATGGATTCCCGCCTGTTCCGCCAGCATAAGAAGCTTCTCCGCCGTTTTCCTTACCGGGCCGAAAACCATCGGCGCACTGTCGTTGGGATCGTCTGAAAGGCAGTCCGTACACAGGCAAATGGTGACCCTGGCTGCCTTGGCCAGCAGCTTCCCTATCACCTTGTACTCCTGGGGAGTGAAACCTGAAAATTCATCTATCCAGATCTCGGCGCCGTCGTACTGCGTCGACAGGTCCAGTTTTTTACACAGTTCCATCAGGTCGTCGTCGGCGTCCAGGTAATTCTGATGAAGCTGCTTCTCAAATTCGGAATAGACCAATGACAGGTCGTGAAGCTTGTCCTTCAGCAGGGAGCCGTCTTCTGTCCCGCCAGCTGCCTCCAGCAGCGCTTCCGGCGGTATGTCATACCTTTTGAATTCCGTTATGGCATCGGACAGGGACTCGATGAATCCCTTCCTGAGAGCGGCGCGTGAAAATACTTTGAGTTCGCTTCCGAGCCTGTCCAGTATTCGGAACAGCAGCATGCTTTTGCCCGCTGAATCGATATGCCGCCGGGTCACGCCGCCGACCTCGCTGAACACCCTGTATGCCAGCCTCCGGAAACTCAGCACTTCCGCCCTGTATATCCCGGAAGCGCCCGTGATCCTTGCCAGGTTTTTTTCAGCCTGCAGCGAGAACTGCTCAGGAACGATCAGAAGCAGCTTCGGGACTGCCTTTCCCGCATTGCCGATCGTACTTGTCTTTTCCCTGATCTCATTGTAGCAAAAACTGGATTTTCCGCTTCCAGCCCTGCCGTAAACTATCCTGAGCCCCATATCCCCCTCCGTGGCGTGTCATCTTCCGCGATAACGGCAAAATCACGCCGATAGCCGCGGTCAATATATTTCTATCTCATCGATCTCCATCTTTGGACCGGTACCAAAGACCTTCCCGGCATATTCCTCCAGCAAACGCCGGTCGTCACGGGACACTTCCAGGTCCGTCACGACCTGTATGAACTCCTTCCCGTCATACCTGTAAGTCTTTCTGAAAACCTTGCCGCCTGAGCCAGTCGTATCGGCAATAATGATATCTCTTCCGTCCCGGGTCATGACGATATCGTGCCCAGAAGAAGCATCAAGCCCTGTCGGCGCCGTATTTACCCTGGTTATTTCCGAACCTTTCAGCAAAAACTCATGCAGGTTTATGCCTGCGGCCGCCGCGGCAGAGCTGTCATCCCTGCTTATAATATACAGTTTGGAGCAATCCTCGAAATACTCAATGGCAATTATATTTTCCACATCAAGGCCTGCGAAACTGAAAGGCATCTCGGATATGATCTCTATCGAGTCCTCTTCTATTTTCGCCAGCTTGAGCTTATAGCACGCATCCCCGGATATATATTCGATGAAGAGAAGCTTATTTTCTCCGGCGAAGCACGCCTGCCCGATCCTGTCGTCTTCATGTCCGGCCTCATATACAGGCTCATCAAAACCGACAGAAGCATCAGGATCCTCCGTGTTGACGCCCGAAATCCTAAGATGCGGCGGCAGCGGCGCTTCAGAAAAATGCTGCGTGAAGTAATAGATTATCCGCGATCCGTCGGGGGATACATCGAAGAGCCTGCCGACAGGCCGAACGAACAGGCTCCTGCCTTCTCCGGCATCAAATGCCTGGCACATGTCCGTGGACGGGTTCAGGTGGCCTACAGCCATAATGGTCCTTCCGGATGTCCAGGAAACGCTCATCAGTTGATACAGGTGTTCGCTCAATACAAGTTCCGTTGCTCTCCCGGTTTCCATTTCATAAATGCCTATTTTCTCCGCAGTCAGGTAACTGTCTTCCGACCTGAAGGAGTACAACCAGGCTGCAAATTTCCTGTCAGGCGACAATCCGAGAAAATGCTTTTTCCCTGAAGCCTCGTCTATTTCGCTCACCGATCCGCTTTTGGCATCATAGACATACAGCCTGCCGCCCGAACTGAATACCGCGCCGCTGCATCCTTCCACATCACTGAGCGGAAGGGCTGCCTGTGCAGCCACATTGTCCGCGCCTTTATCCGCCGTACTGTCAGCAGCACTGACAGAGTCATAAACTTGGGTATCCGGTGAAAGATTTGATGCAGCCATTCCAGCAGGATACTTGTTGTCCGCCGTTTCGGTGCACGCTGTCATCAGCAGTATAAAAGTCAATACCAGCAACATCGGCAGTGTATAGATATTGTTTCGTGTACGTCCATGCATTACGCCGTTGAACCTCATCATCGAAAACTTTATCGGAACTATTATACAGTCGACATATGAATGTTCTTCATCAATAATTTATTCTAACATATGGACATGCAGTTGAAAATCGATAATGATATTCGGAAATGCGGCGCCATGGTAAACATTGATATAATAAAACCGTCAGTTACAGCCGATTGCAGGATATCGTGCCATTATCGACGCCGGGTTCAGGATCGAAAGAGTGGAAGAGCCTTATCCTCCGGAGGACTGGAAGCAAAAATACATCAGACGCTACAATTCGTTCATCGAAACGCCGAGTTATATGATTTTAAGATTGTCAAAATAACGGTTAAGTACATCGGGCGCTTGCCCGCCAATGGAGGCTGTCTGAAGCCAGGCTATAAAGAACCGTATTGAGCTGTATTGTGCGATATAGTGCTATATTACGCTATATCGTCGTGCAATGGCATAAGCCTGTGACATTATCGGGTCCATAACACTATATCGCACTTCGAAGCTATTTCGAACTCTTCGAAATACCTGTTTTCCTTCGGCACCCATTCCTCCATGAACCTCCGGTGCATGGCAGGCCCGTTCCTCCTGAGGATACGGCGGCTCTGATCATCCGCTTCCACGGCAAGGAAGACTTTGAGATCGTAATGGTCCGACAACGTGGGATGCATGCTGTACGAACCCTCGACTATATTGAGTTTTTTGGCTGTGACCCGCACAGTTCGCTCTATGGCCTGTATGGAGCAGTTATACATGCCGTATTCGAATTCGCCGCCGCTTTCCAGGCCATGGATGACTTCGCTCCTGAACCTGGCATAGTCCACGTTGCCGCCGGTTTCATTCAGCCGTTCTTCCGTCCTGAGTTCCGGCGGAAGAAAGAAGTGGTCCATATGGAACACATTGCAGTCGTATATCTCATCCAGCAGCGCTGCCAGTGAACTTTTGCCGGAACAGCAGTTGCCGTCTATGGCAACCGTTATATAATCCCTGCGGTATAGACCTGAATCCACTCGCTTCAGTAATTCGTCGATACGGCAGAAAACCTCAAAATACCTGTAAAAGTCAAATCCAACTATCCTGTATGAAGGATGGTATGTTTCCCGGTATATCTCGCTGTGGCTGACCACAGGATAACCCTGTTCACGATACGAGCATATATATTTGTCAAGGTCGCTGCTGCTGAACGGCAATAAACCTCTTTCACAACAATCCCTCAGGACTCCCAGCTTGTTTTCGAAGCTCCTGATATCTCCTCTATGTGAATTGGCAGTGTGGACAAAGAAATTGTTTACCGTTTCGAGGCTGACAGGATAGCGGCCGAGCCCTGCAAGATGGATCCTGCAAAGCCCGTTGCCAATATCCTCAAAAAGCGGCCCGCCATCAGCAGGTTCGCTGAATATGCCGCCCGGGCCGTATTTGTCCGTTTCTGCCGCTCCATCCATGTCTTTTTCGGTTTCGCCAATTGAACCGAATACAGGCAGCTTGCCCTCCATGCCCGTTATATATGCATACTCGTCCCGGAGACGGACCAGGCTTTCCTCCCTGTCGCTGACCATGTGGCCTCCGCCGAACTCGTTCTGATAGATCAGCTTGACCATATCCTTTATCTGCATGCAGGGATATCTTCTATAGTGTTCTGTAAGGATTTTTTCCAATCCGCCGTTGTCATTCATTTCTCAGCAGATTACCTCGTTTCAGCGCGATAATGATAGGCGGGATAATGACTACCTGGAGTATTATCCCGGGGATGGCGTTCACTACGGCGCCTGCGGCAAACATCTGCCATGTGAATGCCTTATCGGACAAGCCGTAGATCACCAGGCTCACTATGCCCCAGATGATCCTGCCGAATATCATTGAAATGATCAGAGCCACATAAACGAACACATTCTTTTTCGGCAGAAGTTTGTAAAACAGCCCGGTGCAAAAACCGTAAACCGCCAGTTCAAAGGCCATTGCCAGCGCATTCGGCATGGGCGGCATCCCGAAAAGCATGTACCGGAACAGCGGCGTTATGAACCCGACCGCAAGGCCGTAAGGCCAGCCGCATACAAAGCCGCACAGCAAAACCGGTATATGCATAGGCAGCAGCATAGAACCAACAGTGGGTATCTGCCCCGTCAGGAACGGCAACAACAGCCCCAATGCAAGAAACATCCCGGACAATACGAGTCTTACTGCAGATGGTAACCTCATACTCATTTCCTCCCTTTACCAATATAAAACAGGATCAGCGGAAGCACAAAAACTGCACAAAAAAACCACGCAGCTGCGTTCCATAAAGAAGCCTTCTTCATGAAAGCAAATACCTTCGTGGTACTTTCTGCACGTATTAACAGTTCATATGACTTCGGGGATTCATCCCGCTGTAACGGATAACGTCCGCTGGCAAGCTGCTTACCGGCTTTGGAGGTCCTTTCCCGGTTTTCGGACGTTGCCGCCGTTGTGACGCACCGGCTTCAGCCGGTTCTTTGCTAATTATATCATATGATATCATATGGTCCGTATGTTCATCAATATGGATTCCATGAACATACTACTCAAGTATATATTCTTCAATAAATCTGGCAACGCCGTCCTCGTCGTTACTGAATACGGTCACCGCGTCTGCAGCCTGCCGGACCTCATCAATGGCATTGGACATGGCAACACCGAGGCCGAAATACTTTATCATTTCCAGGTCGTTGTAATCATCGCCGAATACTGCAACTTCTGATACCGATAACCCTATTTGCTCCACCAGGCGCTTAACCGCATTCAGCTTAGACGCATGCCTGTTCATGACCAGGCATAATGCTCCCCTGTCTGACAGCAGTCCATAGAGTTCATCCGGAAGCAGCGACATTATTTCCTTATATTCATCCTCGCCATTCAATTCGATTATGATCTTGTCGGCGTCGATTCCGGGCAGATCGGTGAAATCCGACTGCACTGCAGCCGCCTTGAGTATCTCCGTGTCCAGGGGATTGCTGCCCCATATGGATAACACATCGAAGTTGGCATATAACCTTTCATTGATCTCAACGGACAGTTTCTTGCCCGGATACCTGCTTTGGAGCATCTTAAGCAGATTCACCGCCGTCTTGTTCGGAATGCAAAAGCTGAAGCCGGATACCTTGCCGTCTGTCGCAACTCTTGCACCATTATGGTAAACTGCATGGCGGCATTTGATTTGGTCCATGTAATGCTTTATCGATCTGTAAGGCCGTGCTGTAGCAATCACTATCTTTATTCCGGCATCCTGAGCCTTTTTCACTACCTGCTCCGTATAACCGGAAATCGTCTTGTCGGACCTCAGCAGCGTATCGTCAAGATCCAGCACGAGCATCTTAATCATATTGACCCCCCAGTCCCGGACAGTCTCCGCTAATCGCCGCTCCTTCCCGGCACCCGATCCCCAAGCTCATCATATACTAACCCGATCTCAATATTCATACTGCACCTCTGCCAATACATATACAGCGAAGGATCTATATATGTATCAGGATTTTGCTGTATTTCGCACAATTATACCATAAATGATTAAAAAATGATCAAAGAATGGAAAGAAACTTCTATGCCGGCATCAGTATCTCAACCGCCCTTTTGCCGGCTTTGAAGCGTTCGAGCCTTTTATAGCCGCTGTTGCGGATTTTCTGGGACTTGTCGCATATAACGGCGACGACGGAAACTTCATGGATGGCACATTTGACAGAATCCAAAAGCAAATTGACAGCATCAGCTTTTTCATCGGACCAGGCTGAGAGGTTTCCATATGGAACGTCGGCAATAACGATATCAGCCCTGAAATCCTCACCGCAGAATGCTGTTTTATCCAGCGCATCTGAGACAAAGCATTTTATTTCAGGCACGAACGGGCGGTCCCGTACGATTTTGATGAACCTGTCCACACTTACCAGCGCATCCCTGTGCGACTGTTTATTGAATGCTCCTATCATTTCGATGATTTGTTCCCTTCGCCGGATCAGGCCGTCCATCGTCAACAGTGACAGGTTGCTCCCTGCAAGACCGACAGCCTCCTCATCGATATCAGAGCAAACAAATTTCTTAATGGCAGACGGATTGAGCAGTCCGAGCACAGTGACCAAATACCCTCCGCCGCAGCATGGATCGAATAACACGATATCATTTTGCCTCTCCAGGCGCTCCATACACCTTTTAAATATCTCATCCGCCAGCCTCACAGGAAAACTGGGCATGCCCGACCGGTGGTACAGCACCCTGCCGCATGCGAAATCTTCGAAATTATCGTCTTTGCTGTATTTGTATTCCATCTTCCAACTCCATGTCCTGCCAGTGATACCATTTGCCATTGACTGCATTGTACCGGTTCGTTCATGATATCATGTCAGCCTTTATAGTAAACTCTGCTGCCAGAAAATATGTGTCATTTCCCCCGGGGCCTTTGGAGTCCAGGATGTCTTTCACTATCCGGTATTCGCCTTCATCAAGGCTTAGGTACATCGACCGAAGATTGCTCTGTGCAGCCCGCTGCCAGCAGTAAACTGAATATCAGGCAAACCGCAAAACACGTTTTTCTCACACGATCACCCCATATTTCTGACCTGTTTCACATGGGATAAGTTCACTTGCTGCCAATTGACCGTACAGCTTTCTCAAGGAAACATACCTCGAACGGCAGATGACTGAATGCACGTGTACCCGTTTCAACGAATCCGTAATCGATATACCATTTTTTCAGTACCCGGTTTTCATTGATGATGCCGATGGAGACCTTTTTCCCGCCCCGCTGCCTGACAGTCTCGAAAACGAAATCCATCAGCGTCCTGCCGATACCCTTGTGCCTGTACTCAGGCAGCACAGCAAGCCTTTCCATGTACCAGCGATCGTCATCTGCTCTTTCTACCGCGACAAACCCGACCCGCTGCCCGTCCAGATATGCGCCGTACATACTGGCTCCCTTCCCTTTCATTTTTTCAAGGGAATCAGCTTCTGCAAATGCAGGATTGGTCGGGGCATTCTCCCTGGTTATCTTGAACTCTTCCGTCACTGTTGCGAAAGAGTTTCTGATAACGGACGCCCATTCCTCAAACTCATCATTTACTTCTCTGATTTCAATATCCATGCCACACCCCTGTACCTGCACATCAACTTCAGAATATAGTTACACAGTTGCCGGACTAAATATGTTATTCAATTACTACATCAAACATCAGCTTATGTCAATACTCATTATTTCTTCCAAATGATCGAGCAGATAGCGCTTTCCGATATCGTTCATGACTACCATTTCATATTCGTTGCCGTTGAAGGATCTCCTGACCATCTCGAAACCATAGTCTTTTGATTTTGAGTTGGTCACTGTCCTTGCCTTGCCCGTGGCCGGGTTTACCTCTTCCCCGAGGATACCCATTTTTTTGAGCCTCTTGTTTAACTCCACGGCAGTGAGCTTTTTGCTCCTTGTCTGATCTGTACACATATTCACCTGCTTTGAAAACTCGGTCACACCAATCAAACCATCCGGCAGGACGACCATGCTCTTTTGCTCCGGCGTAATAACGAACTGCGCGGGCCTGTTGCTCTTGCTGTAAACTCCGTTCATGACATTGTCCAGCACTTCGGCGATGTAGTAAAAGCATCTTATTATCCTGGGATCATTCAGAAAGCTTTCATCTTTTATCTGCTCCCCGGTTACCGGGTTTATACCTTCGGCCATTTTTACCATAACTGACCTGGCTTTATCCATTTTTTCAAAATCACTTGCCATAGCCAACCTCCTGATCATCATGAACTTTACCCTGAACAGTCATGGTACCCTGACCGACAGGCAGATCCAATTTTCTCTTACATTTTATACCATATCTTAAAACAAGACAATATATTTCCGAACATTCGTTCTGACTATGTGTATATTTCCCGAAAAAAACCGGATAATCCGCAGTTTTTCGCGCTTTTCGATATGCGCCCCGAACACGGCCGCCTTAATGCAATTGTAACCGGATCGCCGGAAGATCAATGACAGAAAGTAATCATAGAAGGGTAATCATATTGATTTGCCTTTCAGGGAGCGATCATATCTCCCGCCTTGTTGAATGCGCAAAGGTAGAAAAATTTCCTGCAATAGGAAATTCGCTTTGAATGATGCGTTATAAAATCAATCATGCAGATACCCTGGATACATATCCATAATGTTCATGGTTCCGGACCGGTTATGGTATTACCATATGCTGCCTGGCAGTGAAATCTGCAGATCACATCTGCTTCCTTGCAGTTCCGTATTCATCGTCCAGTTTGAAATACGGGCAGTTGTCATATGACCTTTGCAAGTATCTCGCATATTCATCTTCATCGAGATCCACGGTGCACACATAACTGCCATATTCATCGTCATACACATAATTAACGCAATGTTCGCAGTTCGATACTTTCTTCATGGCAACCCACCTCCATGGCGAGGGTTTCAGGCCGAAAGACGTCTATTTCCTGTTTATCAGGATCAGGCCGGCGATGCAGAAGACAGAACCAATAACCTTGGTCAGTTCAAACTTCTCATGATACAGCATTATCCCTATCGGGATCAGTACAAGGGCAAGCAAAATGTTGGCTACAAGCGATCCGACGCTTATGTTCCAGCCTGCCCTGTATGCCAGCAGATAGCCGAGTTCCAGCCCGACGATGGAGATACCCAGCACGATGCTGGTCCAGTTCAGCTGTTTTATCGATTCGATAAGGCCTTTTTCAGGTTTGTAAAAGATAAGTGTCACTGCTGTCATTATAATCGCGGTGGCATATGTTACCAGAAGGGCCGCAAACGGATTGACCTGCTCCGGGGTCGACTTCTGGCAAATATGATACATGGTGTTCGACGCAACGATCAAAACTATTGAGAATACATATAAAAACATATGATCAAATGCCTCGCTTTAATGTCATCTTTGTCAGCATTAGCTTTTACTTCTGATGATTTTATCCGGTATTGCCCCTTACTGTATTTAATTATAACAGAATACCCGGAATAACAGAATACGCCGGCTCAGTACAATTTGTCCCCTGAACCGGCTTTCCGTGCTTTTTTATACCTCTCGCCGTCCTTTTTAGTCAGTGTCATATCTGCGATGCCGTCTTCCGTACAGACTCTAAGCATAATATGGCCGCCGCGCACCTGGGGATGCCGCAGGATCCTCATGCCGGCGTTGCCGCACGCCTCACGTGCAAATGCCATATAAGCGAATTTTTCATCTTCAAACGGCGCTTCTCCGCCCTTCGACATGCGATGCAGCCGGCTTCTTGCCACACGGCATGCGAAGTGGCACCAGTCATCCGCTTCCATCGGGCAGTCGGCCGAATGAGGGCACGGAGCAGCTATAAACGCACCCTGCCCGGCCAGCATACTGCGCACTTCTTTCAGATGTGAAAACCCTGCGGGCGTCCCCGGTTCGACCAGGAGCAGTATCATTCCGGCCGACTCCCATAATTTTTGGACTGCCCGCTTCCTTGCATCCGCGGTCATTTCGTTGAGAACATATGAGGCGATGACCAGGTCCGCCTTTCCGGGGATATCGTCTGTTTCAAGATCATGCCCGATCCATTTCGCTTCGCGCAGAACACGCATCCCGTCCCCGGATGCCTGTGCCCCGTCTTCCATCAGCCTGGCGCCCAATGTACGCAATGCCTTCTCACGTTCAAGACACACGATGCTGTCAAGGTCCAGCGAACCGGCAGCCGCCCATGAAGCGGCGCCTGTCCCCGCCCCGGCATCAAGCAGCGTGCGGGGCCGGCAGTCAACGCATGCAAGTGTCTTTTCCAGTGCCGTGCGGACCGCTCCGTATGTTGCCGGCATCCTTGATATGGCATATGACAAAGCCTCGCTGTCATTCGTAAGCAGACGTTCCCCGGTACCGCCCCGGGTCCTGTACCTGAAGCTTATATTCCGGGAATCGCGGACAAGCTGTCCGTGGTTTATGCCCTGCAGCTGCCGTTCCAGCGCCGTCCGCAGTTCAAAAGGTATATCCATATGACCGTATCACCTGTTGCGAAAAATCTGAATTATTACGTAAATCCTGTTCTCATTCATCAGAGTCGTAATCCTATTCTCCGTCATAATAACCGACCTGGGAATACGGAAAGCGAAACGCCTTTTTTTACGGCAATGATTACGCCGATCGCCAGCATTACTGACATTATCGCTGCTGAAACAACAGTGTCGGACAGCAATGTCCTGTCGATAAAGAGGAACACAGCTTTCCTGGCGGCTAATCCGGCGGCCTGTATAAATACCAACCCAATGACTATTTTTGCCAGAAGTTTTAACCTGTCGCTCATCACAACCCCCCCGCGGCACGACGCTATCCAAATTGGATAAAGTTTCAGTATAATACAGTTTATGATTCAGTAAAGACTCCACTTCATCAGTTTTTCTTTTGATGCGTAACCGACCATTACTTTCAGCTTATCTTTGACGCAACCAGGCTCGAGCATATATACTGTCAGCCTGAAGTGGCCTTCCAGTACGATGGTTTCCTCGCTGTCGGACACGAGTATCATCGGCGGGAATGCCGCCCCATCCAGCAAAGCCTTTGCCCCTGCAAAGAAACCGTCATTGCTTACGCCAAATATCTCAACGCCATTTCTGATGTTAACAGCAGCATCCTTTGCCAGCCTCGAACCTCCTGACAACTCCACCCAATAATCATAATTGATATATTTGACTTTCTCCAGTTCGCTTGCCGTCACGTATGCCCAGATCCAGCGGACATCTTCCGGGAAACCTTCGAATATCTCCCTGTCTTCCCCGTATCCCCTGAACCTGGCCAGTGTCTTCTTCCTTAAGGTATTTTCATCATCCGATGACAGGTCAGGGTCGAGTATTACAGATTCCTTTGCCCCCAGGTCGGCCAGGACTTGCAGTATCTTATCGCGATACCTGTCAGACCGGATCTCGGTCTGCAGGAACAGCGCGATCATCTCGTTTTCGGAGGATCCACACAGGTATTCCATCGAAGCTGCCCCCAATATCTCATGCTTTCCTGCTGTATTGCCGTATTTCTCTCTTTCACTCCACATTTCCGTATATCTCTTACACGCCGCATAACAGTATCGGCCGGTTTCAACCGTCGTACCGGCCGGCAGTATTGCCGCATCACGATTCAGGCTTCTGGCATTTCGGACAATAATAGATGTTGCCTCCAAGGTAAGCCTCGCGAACGATTATACTGCCGCATACAGGACAGGGTCTGCCGGCGCTTTTCGCTGAAAGAATCGTTTTATACCCTCCGCAGCAGCCGAACAGATCCCTTTCAGTGTCCCGGCCGCCTTTTACGGTCATTTCAAACAGCGTGTCCTTTACTGAATTGAAAAGCGCGTCCAGTTCTGAGTCGCTCAGCGTGTTCATTTTCCGTTTCGGATGCACCCGCGCGTTGAACAGTATGTCCTGCAGGACGCCGTTGCCAAGCCCCGGTATCCTCTGCTTTGTCGCAAGGAATGCCTTGGCGGACAGTTTCATGTCCCTGTCGCCAAGCAGCGACCGGAAATACTCCTGGCTGAACTCGCCCGAAAGAGGATCCGGTTTGCTCCTTGCGATTTCATTATAGGTTTCGGTTTGTCCCTCGCCCAGCGCGAGCAATCCTCCATACATCTGCACACTGCATACGAGAGATGAAGAATCCTCGAACTCTAAATGAAGCTGATGCTTTTGCGGCAATTCTTCATCCGCGGAGTAGTAACGTACGTTGGTCCCGTCAAAGAAGGCAAGGCGCACGTCCTCCGCCTGTATTTCCACCATGCCCCCGTACGCTGCCGCAAAAAGCACGCTCTTGCCTGAAAGCAGGCTGTGGTAGTTTTCCGGATCGCCTGTAAACCATGCGAATTTGTGAGGCGACTTGTTTGCGGTTACATTCCGGATCGTCTTTCCCTTTACAGTGTCATTGATTTGAATGGTCAATGTCTTGCTTTCAGGCAGCTCGATCATATAAGCCCGTCCTTTCTGTACTTAGATGAGTTGATAAGCACCCCCTGAGACTGCCAGGTTTCAGGCAGCATTTTCAACAGGGATGCCATATGATCATTTCTTTCTTTTTTTGTATACTATAAAACCGACAACCGCTATAAGCAAAATGATCACTGCAAGAGCAATGTAAAAAAAGCCGCCTGACGATACATATATTGCCGTCGGCCCGTCCGCTCCCCCAATGATGCCTATATCCACCTTTTTATCCCTCCAGTCCATCCTGTTTCGATCCATTTATCTCGCTGAGCCTGTTCCCGAACTGGTCTATGTGCCATTTCAGGTGACGGTAGTAATCCTTGACCAGGAAACCGAGCGTGGACTCTCTCTCACCGGCCTTCCACACGTTATCTGCTGCTTTGTCGTCCATGCAGCCGATGACGTTCAGCAGTATACGGTTGTAATTGTACCAAAGCGCTATGAGCTCCTTCCAGTCCATCTCATTGTATTTCTGCACTCTTACCCATGATTCTGCTTCATATGGCGGGAAATTGACCAGATCCCCAAACTGGAGCCTGACAAAACGCTGATGGTTGTTTGACGCTGAATCGATCAGATGGCCTATGATCTCCTTCAGCGACCATTTGTCTTCGGACAGCTTGATGCCTGTTATTTCGCCGGGAATCCCGGCAAGCTTGTCGTTGAACGACTCGACGACGCTCCTGAATTCTTCTGTAATCATAATACCGACCTCCAAATCACATTTAAAATTATAAAGTGTTAAAGACGAACGTTTTGTCTGATCTCTACTCGCGCTCGAAGTCCCTGTACAGCAGGCTGGGCTGAATGCCCTTGTTGTCCTGCCATGTTTTCCTTCTTCATGTCAAGGGCCCCGTCCTTATACACGAGCAATACATCACTTTCGGTAATATACCGCTGCCTGTCAGTTCTCCTGGGCAAACAGACAGTTTGCAATATTGACGTACTCCTCATTGACAAATTCCTTCATCTGATCCATATTGACATACCTGAAAGCATAACCCTGGTCTATCGGGCGGTTGCTGTACTGCTCATGCAGAATACTGCTGCCACATTTTGTATTTTACATACCCGCATGTACTTCACAAACCTGCATACATATCCTGAAGTTCCACAGCCCGAGCATCTGAGCGGCCAATCATTATAATTATATACTCTTGTTAATCTTTTCTCCAGTTCTTTCCTGAATTCGGTCCGAAAGATACCTGGCCGCATGAAACGGATGATCTCTTCAGTGACATTAGCATTTCGGTTTTCTCACTCAAAAACACTACTCCCAACTTTCAAATAAATTCTGTAGAAGATAATGCATGTAGGAAGCACATATGGAAACATTGAAGATATCAGTAGAACTGATAATTTTCATCCGGGTCTTCGTCAAGGGGACGGTATTTTGAATAGACCTCGATATCATTCCCTTCCGGGTCTCTGAATTCAAGGACCCAGTTGTCCCCTATACGGGTAAGCGGAAATACTATCTGTGCCTGCAATTCATCGAGTTTTTTCATCAAGGCCCTGATATCATTCACTTCAAAACTCGGCAGGCAATTATGCCCGAACACAACACGGCTGTCATTTGCAGCCTGGTAGTCAAACAGCCAGAACCTTATGCCATTGATGACAAACAACGAACCATTGTCTTCGACCTTCTGATCCAGCAACTGCTCATAGAAGCTGACTGCCCGTTTCAAATCCCTGACGCACAAATAGAACGAGTTGAGTTTTATACTGTATGCCATCAGCAAGCCCTCTTTTACCGCCAGTACACTGCGAAAATATGCGCGTTGCCAGGCGAGTCATATGTTCATTAACAATATACATATCATAAACTGACAACTCGTGTCATATTTAAAGCCGACAAGCACAAAAACCGGGGGCGATGGAAAGCAGCATACTATAGCTTTCTGGCCTTGATGCAGAAAGAGAATGGACCGGCATCCTGAAATATGATTCGTTATCACAGCAATTCCATACTGAAACTGTATCCATGCTTCCTGAAACCGATTCCTTCGTAAAACCGGTGCGCCTTTTCCTCTTCAGGTTGCTCGAAAGCGCTGCCTTGTAACAACCTTTTTCCTGCATATCTCTATGGCGCGTTTCATCATGAGTTTGCCTATCCCCCTGCCCTGGAAGCACTCCGAAACGACGACATCCTCTATCAGCCCGGAAGGCATGCCCATGTGTGCCAAATTATCCATTATCGCCAACGCAAATGTCCCAACTATGTTTCCGTCGAGTTCTGCGACATAAACACTGTAGTCGGGGTACCGCCCCATTTTGTCGAATATCCTTTCCGCTTCTTCAATGTCCAGGACCTCTCCGTTGTCCATATCCGGCTGGCTGTACAAAGCCAGGATATACTCAAGGTCCTTCTTTTCAGCTTTACGGATGTTAACATCCATTCAAACCGACCTCACCCATTAAATTTGCTTACTGATTGCACCAAGCTGCATTCCTTTCGTTTTGAAATACTCATAGCCTAAAACACATATTGGTAAGAAGTAAGCGCACCATATCTCCAGCAATACAATCCCAACGGTATCGCTTGTTCCCGCCGAAAATACAGATAACATGGGTATGAAGAAACACGGCACAAAGAAAATACCATGGATCCAAAGCATCCACCTGAATATCCTGTCTTTTCTGCAAACCGGTTCAACGAGAAATGCCATTAAGAACGTGGACAAGGCCATAAATGAATATCCGAGCAGATCATAATTGAAAAACAGGCTTCCGGTGTGTCCAAAACTTATGATAGACAAAGCTTCATTGCTCAATGAAGGATCCAGCCTCACTGTGGTACATTCAGCATAGTACACCAAAAATATAATTGCGGCATATATGACGCAGAACGCTATTCCAGTATATCCGACAGCTTTATTTTCGGTTTTTTTGTTAATTGCTGCTATTGAACACATAAAAGGTATAAAACCTATTGCTATAAAAATACTGGACAGGCAGCTTGCAAACACCCCCTCTGTCACAAGCATCGATACTGCAAATGCCAAAACGGCTGCGCCTGTCAATACAGAACCGATTTTACCGGTCAGGGTATTCATTTTCAACCTCCCTGGTTCACAGCATTTAATAAAATTCTATTCGTGTTTTTCAATGATACCGATTTCAAACAACTTCTGTTTCACATCGGCAAAGCCTGATACCTGTATCGCATCAATACCGGCATTCCTGGCCGCTTCGACATTTATCCTGTTATCGTCAAAAAACAAAATCCTGGACGGTTCGCATGACAACTTGCTTATCGCATACCTGTATATTTCCGGGTCCGGTTTCATGAGCCCGATGCGAAATGAAAGGATATTTCGCTTTATTATCTTGTCAAAACCGAATTCATTGCATAGCCTGTCCCAGTGAAGTTCATTCGTATTTGAGAGCGTCGCAGTAACATATTCTTTCTCCAGATCTTTCAACAACTCGGGCACCCCGGGATACAGGCATTTGATGAAAAGGACGAATTCCTCAAGAAGCCTTTCCGCACTGATATTGAACTGCAATTCCTCCACTACACGTTTTGCGAAATCTTCTGATGTAATCAAACCCTTTTCATAGTTTCTGACAGCATCAGAATGCGTCCACAAAATTCTCATTTCTTCATAGCTGACCCGGTTACCCATCCATTCCAGGAGCTTCGGAGCACTGCAAAGCTCGGCCAGTACACCGCCAATATCAAATAACAGGCAATCATATTTCTTCAGCGCCATAATTTGCTCCCCCTGTTTGTACGACTTACGATGCCGGTTCCTCAGCGCATCGTATTTTTCTTACCGTGTCCTCATTAGCAGCCTGCTTCAGCCTTTTCATATATTCCGAAAACTCCGCTTCTTTTTCTCCATATGTCAGGTTCAGTTCATATTCCAGCGGGAGCCAGGTCGATATGTCTGCCTCATTGTGCTGGATAATGGCCTCCATCCTGTCAAGCGCCCGAAAAATCCTGGACTCAGTGGTTTCCTGCGCATACATTTCTTCGAACAGTCCGGAAAGCTCCTCCCTGTACGGCTCCGGCAAACTGTCAAGAAACTGCTGCAGTTTCTGTCTTTCATCGAGTTCGTCGCTGTCCGTTTTGCTGAATGCAGGTATATCACCCGTGAAAGCTTCTCCGATGTCGTGGAATATACACATGAGGATGACTTTGTTTATATCAGCGTCCGGGAATTCATCCTTCACCAGGTACGCCATCATCGACAGTCTCCAGCTGTGTTCCGCCACGCTTTCCTGACGGCCGGAAGACGTCCATGAATGCCTTGTATTGTTTTTCAGTTTCTCCGCTACTGAGAGTATTTCGATCAGTTTTCTTTCGTCCACTTTTTAATCCTCCCACCGATTATTTCTCTTTCAGCCGCCCTTTGCTCCACATTTCCTAAAGTATGAATTCCTCGATCCACTTTGCGACGCCGTCATCATCGTTGCTGCCGCAGATGTAGTCTGCAGACCTCTTCACTTCTTCGACGGCATTCCTTACAGCCACACCAATGCCGCAATTCCTTACCATTTCCAGATCGTTCATGTCGTCGCCGAAAGCAGCGATCATATCCGTATCGATGCCATAATATCCGGCAACGGTCCTGACAGCATTCCACTTTGAAACGCTGCGGACACCAATGCTGTACAAGTCTTCGCCGGTATGCCGTAAAAAGCTGAGCACAGGGAAATCCGAAATTATGCAACCCCCGCGTTACCCAAGTCTCATGTAAATGCTGCGCTCTTTGAATCCCATCGACTTCCAGAATTTTATCCCCGTTTCATTCCACCAGAGCACTTCGATATCGGCCCTGTCGGCGCCCAGCAGTTTCAGCAGTCCTGTCAGGGCAGCCCGCCCATAGCCGCGCCTGCGGTACTCCCTTGAAATGAAAAACTGCCTGATGTACAAAGGATCCCTGCTCATATCGACCAGAGCATACCCGGCTACTTCGCCATCTTTCAGGAACAGGTAAGCATTGTAGTTTCCTTCGATGAATCCACGCATCCTGTCCTTTAGCTGGTCTGTATTCATTTTGTTGTCATGCTTTTCATCCTCTATCAGTTGCTTGTTCATGCCTGCCAGTATGTCAAGGTCATCATGCGCGGCAAGCCTTATAACAATATCTCCCATGGTATCACTCCCCCGAAGTTTTAAAACCGGTTCCCTGCAACTTCCCTGCTCTTTTTCAAACTCACCGTATATAGAGGCCGAGAACCAGGCGTTTCTTCTACTTTCTCACTTTTATCGGGATACCGGCATGCTCATTTTTCATATATTCGATAAACGACTCGCCTGTGCCTTTTGTAAATCCCGACCTGTCAAGACGCAGCCCCAGCCTTCTTGCCATCACCAGGATCAGGTAATCCCTGTCGGCGATGAACTCTTTGACCTGGGCCCACTCGTATTCAATGGCGGAATTCCCGTCAGTCACTTTGATTTTGTCGCCCAGTTCTATTCTGCGTTCCCATTCGTCCTTACCCTGAACAATGGTAAGCGCCTTGAACTGCCTTGCCAGAAGCAGCCTCTTCCTGAAAAAGATCATAAAAACGCAGAACAGTTCAAGAAAAGCATACAGCAATAAGTAGACGATATCGTCGTAAGCTGCAGATATTACTGCAAATGCAGGGATGATGACCGCCATTGCTATCCACAAGTATTGAGTGACATCAGGTGTGACCGGCCGTTTGGCCCATTCGAGAAAACGCAATTTTGACACAGTATACTCGTTCACAAACTGGGGATCCATTTCATGTCCTCCTTCCAGTCCTCCGATGTTGCTTCATACAGGCAATAATCACCGCTGATCCTTTCGCAGTCAGGAACCTCCCTGTATTTCATCCCGATAAAACGCATGCCGGACTTCTGCATTACTCTTCCGTTCGCGGGATTGTCAGCATGGTGTCGCGCATGGACTTTGGCAAACCCTATTTTATTGAAAGCGAAATCCAAAACAGCCCTGCACGCCTCAGTCATTATACCCCTCGTTTTATCGGTCAATCCGCCAGGATATATTCTTCAAGCCATTTAGCGACACCGTCATTATCGTTTGTGTCACATATGTATTTTGCAGCCGCCTTGACTTCTTCGACAGCATTCCCTACTGCAACGCCGATGCCGCAATTCTTTATCATCTCGGTATCGTTTACATCATCGCCGAAAGCTGCAACCGTATCTGTATCAATATTAAAATACCCGGCGACAGCTTTGACCGCATTCCACTTTACTGCCCTGCGGTCGGCAAACCTGTACAGATCCTCGCCCGTATACCGCAGCAAATCAAGAGTTGGGAACTCCGAAGCTATACGTTCGACAACATCCGGATTCCGGCTGATCAATGAGATTTTCAGGTAACTTACATCACTTAACTGCGAAAAATCCACACACTCATAATGAACAATTTCTGAATTCGGCGAATCCAGGCTGTTGGCATGTGCGACAGTTTCATTACACGCATGTACATATGGGATCTCAGGCTCCCGCAGACATCTGTCTATCAGTTTGGAACCAATCTCAGCGGGAATGGCGAAACGGGAAATCACTTTTTCCCCCGCAAATGAAACAGCGCCTCCATATCCAATAAACACATCGGGAGCGAACCGCTCAAAGAACCTTGATACCGTCTGTTTTGACCTCGCGGTCGCATATGCGGTCCTGATCCCTCTGTCCCGGCATTTCTTCAGTACAGATACAGTATAATCGGAAATGGTTTTGTCGCTTCGCAGAAGCGTATCATCCAAATCCATCACTATCATCTTCACTACAGTTTTGACCCCGTTAGTTTTCATAGATGTTTTCCGTATGTCTCCTTGTGTAAAATTACAATAGATCCGTTTTTATCGTTGATACAGTACAGCATGATTAAAATCTGAATTCTAACGACTGTTGTCATCACAGTCACATACTTAAGCCGATCCTCAAGCCTTGCCCTGGCACGAAAGATAATTTACCAGGATAATGATACTATCAGTAAAACGACCGAAACGCCAAACAGTATCCAGTATGATACTTTGTGTCCATATGACCAGAAGTCGTTGGGGGTTATGTCATCTGAATCGGTATACATGCTTATGCGAAATTTGTTCACTGCCCAGATCATATTCGGGTATCCGGCAGAGACTCCCGCCATGAGAGCAGATAATGCAGCAAGGATACCCGCCGTTGGCTGGCCTGAAAATATAAGGCACAGTAACAGTTCTGCCGCCGCGAGCGAGAAAAAAATCCACTTCAGTATCCTCTCGAATTCTGATGCTGTCAATGCATCACTCCGGTCTGACAGGCGGTCTATCATCCTTGATATTTCTTCACTGCTCATCCCTGCCTTCAGTTCGGCACCGCAGTTGATGCATTTTTTGGCATTACTGCTGTTTTTGAAACCACAGGAATCACATATCAAAGCTCTCACCTCTCTGAATTCGATGTGCCGTGCAATACTGACACGATAGACTCTAATACTTCTCCAAATTCTTTGTTGGTCCGGGCCCAATGATCCAGGTATCTCTCCTTATAGAAGTTTTTTGCGGTTTGCACGGCCTCCGGACAATACTGGCTGAAAACATCCACTACTTTATTAGTTTCGCCATTCCATGCCCTGAGTTCAAAATATGCCTGCAACACGATCTGCACACCCTGCAGATTGCCAGGTCCGAACTCGATCTGCATATTTTTTGATTTTATATACGGATCTGTTTCGGCAAGGTAGACTGCCCCGCAATAACCATCTTTTGCAGCAACTCTTACTTTGCGGATATTGCTCATGACAATGGTTCCAAAACACATAGGGCAGGGTTCCATGCAGGTATACAGGGTGTATTGGCCCACATTCGGATACTTTGCAGTGTCGAGCCTCTGCAGGCATTCCGTTTCCGCATGGGCAATCCTGGGATTCAGAGATCCGGGCTCATACAGGCGGTTTCTGCCAGCAGATATCACATTGCCGTTTTCATCGGCAAGAGCGGCACCAATTGGGATGGACCCGTTCCTGAAAGACTCCCATCCCTGTGAAAACGCAATTTTCCAAGGCAACTCAAGCTCATCCCACATGGATCCTCACCCTAACTTTCAGTCTTGTTTCCTATCGTAATCTGATTTCAGGACCGAGTACATCTCAAGATCCACGATCCCTTTTCCGGTCCAGTTCCTGAACTGTCTCAAGGTGCCTTCATGTATAAACCCGCAGCGTTCAAGGACTCTTTTCGACCGAACATTGGCAGGCATCGCATCAGGAGTTTTTCAGGGATTGCCCGGCCTATACTCAAACAACTTTTCGTTTGACAAGATCTCGAACAAATCATTGCAGTCACTTGGTTCTACTTTTTAAGCACAAGCCCATCCGATTCCAGATACGGAAATTTTTCAAATAATATGTGCTTGTTCATACGTTTACCCCTTGTAAAATTTCATTGCAACAGTACGCATATCTGTTCTCTCCATTATCAAAATGAGCGGCTGAACAGCTTTCCATCGTATTCTATCGCATCCAGTACTCTTCGCTTTTGGACTTCTCCAAGCTCGTCCGGGTCGAACCATCCGTACTCGGAATGCTCATCACTGAGCTTAATGCAGGCTGTTTCCGGCAGGCTGCACCTGAATATCCCGACCTGCGCATTATAGCACTTATGGTAATACAAACCAGTAAAGCAGTCAATAACCACATCCACTCCCAATTCTTCCTTACATTCCCGGCTTATAGCTTCATGGACCGTTTCGCCCGGTTCCACTCCTCCGCCGGGCAACCCCCACCGCTTGTCACCGTATGTCTGCTTTAACAGCAGTACCTTCCCGTCTTTGAGGATAACCGCATGGACGCTGAATCGGTACAAATCGTTGAATCCCATAATTCCTCCAAAGTATACAAATCATACTTATCAAGCCGCATATTATTTACATCCAGGCACCTGCACGGCAGTGTATTGCCACCTTTGCTTAAGTTCATCCTGTCATCTGTACGGCAAAGAGTCTTTCCTCAGCTCAAGCGCAGTATTTGCAATATTTATAATAAATTCATGCTTGCCGTCTACATATGAATCTATGTCATGCCTGTATTTCTCAGCAAGCGACCGTTTCAGTGCGGCGTATTCATCCCTGGCTTCCTTGTGCTCCCGCAGGTAATCCCGGAATAAAATCTGGGCAAGCAGCACCATGCTGTCTTTGGGACATACATACATGTTGTAAGCCATAAACCCTTCCCGCGGACCGCCTTTGAACCGCTCGCGTGTAGGGACGTCCCCGTCGCCGTCATGCTCGTATCCCAGTTTTTTTAGCTGTTCGGCGATCCGGGGAAAATCGTCATATGATTCTATAACGATATCGAAATCAATGATCGGCTTTGCCGCAAGACCGGGAACACTTGTGCTTCCAATATGTACAATGTCGATCGCAATATCTTTGATATGCGGCCATAAGAAATCGCGAATCTTTGCAAACTCGTTCGGCCATTCGGGGTTGTAGGGTTCTATGACAATAGTTCTCATTTTATATCCCTCCGTTCAGATCAGCGTAAACTACCCGCCTGTCAAGGTCCAGGCCTTCGGTCCAGGCAATTTCAACGACGATATACTTCGATCCGTCCAGGGAAACATAAAAGCTCTCATAACCTTTATCGGCCAAACTTTTATCCAACTGTTCCCTGATTTCTTCAAGCTGAGAAGCCGTGAAATTTTCGTCATCCGTACTTTTAACTGCATAAACTGCCCGTACCCCGCCATTTTTAGCCAGCGCACGGGCAAATGCCCTATAATCCCTGTCACCTGCCGCATAATAGCTTAATAGGGCAACACAGAACAATACTAAAAGGGGTAATACGGCAGCAATACTTTTTCTCACGGTCTTCACCACGAATTGCATACTGCAGAAGCCATTTTTGTTCTCACGGGACTTCCCTGCGGTTCCCATGTTTATCATACCTCCTCCTCAATGCTATCTCTGTCGGTATGGTTGCTGCCGCCATCGGGACACACTGGATCACACAGATGACCGCGCCTGCTGTGCCAATCGTCCTTTCATCCTGCCCCAGCATCATCAGCACAGCCGGAACAGTCAGCAATAATATGATCCATCCTGAAACAAACCATATCTTTCCTGCATATCGGTGAGCAAAATCCCAGGTGTCCTTGTTTTTCACGGACATCCTGGTCCTGTATCCGTACCATGGGTTTATTTTTTCAGGAGGTTTCCTCATAAAACTTCTGCCAAAACCGATCATCAGCACCGGGATCAGCAGATCCATTAACGTCATAAAAAGCCAGAATCCCATTAGATTGCCCTCCAGATTCAGATTTTAACTTACGGCAGTCATATTTATATGAAATATGCCACGAAAAAGAACCTCGGGAATCTGAATATGATCTCCCCGTTTTTCTGTACAGGGTAACTTTTTCTTAAACGCTCCATAATATCGTTTTCAAAATCCGCCTGCATCTCATCATCCAGTACATTAAGGTAAGGCCTCAGTCCTGTGCCGCGATACCATTCCAGGATGTCGTTGTAACTTTTCATTACAGGATAGTATACGGTTTCCCAAATGGTAAAGTTATCTGTGAGTTCAGACAATATATCAAAATATTCACCAGGAGTAAGTGTATAATAAATCCGGGTTTCAGGGAAAAACCTTTTCCACTTGTCAGAAAAGATTCATCGATCTCTGCCGTATCCAGAAACTCTTTTTCGATTTTGCTCAAATCGCCTTTAAATCCCAGTTTCCTTAAAAAGTCCAGCGAAGACATTTCACCCAGATCAGCCTTGTCCCAATACTTGTATATTTCTTCACAGCTCAAGTCCGGAAAAGCGCGGTTTACAAAGGGCATAAAACCGCATTCCGGGTCTTTCATGATCACCCCGTACATATCAAGGATCAATGCTCGCATAAAATCCTCCTGTAAAAAAACAGTATTTACAAATCAGATAGATATTTATCATTTGCGGAAAACAGCATTATCCTGCCAGTACCTTTATCAACAATCCGGCTGATGTCTAATATCCGCGCTCTATTGCCAGAAGTTCCTCCCTGCCGATATATCCGGTACCCGAAAAATCAAGCCGGACAATATACGGCATCCAGAACCATATCCTCTTGAAACTGTCACAGTTGAAGGCCGGATCGTAGTAATTCATTATGGTACTCAAAGCCGTACCGTGCGTCCCTATAACGATGTTCTCATCCTTATGTGCGGCTAATATCTCATTCAAAGCCTCGATATTCCGCTTCTGGACGCTGGCAAGGCATTCACCGTCCGGCTCGCAAAAGTTAAAATCATTCCAGCGTTTATGCAATAAATCCATGAAATCTACGTTCCCGATCTCGCCGGGCTGCCGTTCCCTGAACCTTTCATCCAAATAAATCTCTTTGTTAAGGATACCGGCGCATTCTGATATGGTATCCATAGCTCTTTTATATGGACTTGAATAAAAGCAATCTACCTGCATTTTTGCAAGAAGGTCCGTGACCCTTTTCCGGTCGGCCAATCCAGTCTCAGTTAACGGCCTTGTCCTGTCTTCCTTCCACGACTCATCAGGCTGTGCATGTCGAACGAAAAATATACGTGTCATACCCTGACCTCCGTAGCTTCGATTTCAGAATCAATTTCACAAACCAGCGGCATATCTGCATTGTTTTCCAATACTATATATTAAAAAACGCAAAAATTCCAATAGAATAATTCACGCCGATCAACACAGTTTATGAATCAGGACCAGTCGTTCATACAGAAGAGTTCGGGTTCCCGCTCATGTCTTCAGTATCTTATCATCAGTCAATCCATGTCAAACTCATGCACTGAGCAATGAGGTATTCCTACGGCCCCGGTCAGACAATGGATAACCATGCCGTGAGTAACCACTATGACCTTCTTATATGTGGTATATCGGGCTAATACATTCAACGCCCTGGTTTTTACATCGGTACGCAATTCCCATCTGAAACTGCCGTTTTCAGGCAACAATCCGTTATTTTTCTGCTCCTCGGAAGCTATTCGCTTTAAGTCCTCATGGCTTTTTACCTGATAGGACAAATCCAGTTCGTGCTCCCGCAAATCAATTTCAACCCTGATATCTATACCAAGATTTTTTGAAAGAATTGCCGCAGTTTGCAGCGCTCTCGTATAAGGCGAAGTGATGATCAGATCGCACCCTGCAAGCCTTTTATCCTTACTGCATTCAACAGCCTGCCTGATACCATCTTCAGTCAACGGAGCCAATTCAAGCCCATGACCGATGAAATTCCTTTCTTCCACGGGTTTGTATGTGAACTCGCCATGCCTTACCAGGTAAAAACGTGCCATACGACCACCACTTTTCGGACGGAGAACTGCCTTACAAATATTCTAATCCATTCCTTCGACAGATTCAATCAGTTTCGCCGGGTCGACTACCCGCCCTGCTGCATCGCCGCTGCCGTCGTCACCGCACAGGGCGGAACTCGTCTCAAACGCTTTTTCCCATAATTCTTCCGGTGTGATATCAGGTTTGACCTGGCACGCCAGTGCATACAACCCTGCACATATGGCACTGCCCAGCCGGTTATTCCCCGTTTATGCAGTTCTCTCATGCCCAAACCGGGATTTTCCCCCAGTTCCATGATCATTTGCGGGTCAAAGCCATCGGGAAGCATGTCGGGCCATTTGGTTTTGCCGGAGGTGAACAAAATGTAAAAAGGAGGATGTACAAAAATCGAATTGTTGTGTGTAAATTACAGTAAAACTCTTGTTGGTTCTAGTGTGCTATTTTACATAATATATGATATCTCATCATTATGTAATCCGCTTATTGAAATAATTTAATAAATTATATTGCAACAATTCGATTTTTGTACACCCTGCTCATTATTTCCTATAGAAATAAATGTCTGTAACGAAAGCCGACAACTATTTAGCAGAATACAATACTTTATGCACAGAAGCCAGCACTTGAACACATAGAAGCAAGTACCTTCCTGCGCAGACAACAGTTTACTTTGCACGCGCCTGGCGCTCTGCGTCGAGCATATGCATGGTACCTTGCACAGCAGATATCCGGCGTCTTTATGCGCCCAGATGTTCTATCAGTATCTTGACGCCCATGGCGATCAATATTATACCGCCTGCTGTTTCAGCCCGGGATTTGAATTTTGCGCCAAAAATGCTGCCCACTTTTACACCGATGGCCGACAGTATGAACGTAGTCACCCCTATGATCGAAATAGCGCGGATGATCTCGACCTTCAGAAAAGCGAAAGATACGCCCACGGCCAATGCATCGATACTGGTGGCCACTGAAAACATGAGCATATTTTTGAGATCGTATGAATTGCCGGTGTTTGATCCGTGTGGATTGTCACAACTGTCGTGCCTTGATTCCCGGATCATGTTGAGCCCGATCAAAGAGAGCAGTGCAAATACGATCCAATGGTCCACTGCCGTAATATAATCGCTGAACTGTGCACCGAGCAGATAACCGACAAGTGGCATAAATGCCTGGAATCCCCCGAAAAACAAACCAGTCACAGCCGCGTGCCTGAATTTGAGTTCCATCGTCGCCAGGCCTTTGCATACCGCTACAGCAAAAGCGTCCATCGAAAGTCCGACAGCCACTAAAAACAACTCAATCATGCCCATCAGTACATGCCTGCCTCTCAGTCAGCGAGGATAATAACCGAACCATAATAGCATATATCTCATAATCTCCCATTATTCTAAAATATCGCATCAAACGAAAAGTAATTGCAGGCAAAGCCTGCAATTACCCGGCCGCGGCAGCCCTCTGCCGGCACTGCCGTCCTGAAACCTGATGGAGTTTATACCGGAAACTGCTGATGGGATTACACAGTTCCCTGGCCCATGTTACCGCATAGTGCCGTTTATCCTCTCGACCAGATCATTGAACTCGTCCATGAAATTGGTTGCCATCCCGTTGGTATTACCGGCTGTGCCCAGCCTGCCCATACGGGTCAGTATGTCTTGCGAATCGGTCACCATGACTCTCCTTATAGAACTGTCGATCTGTTTTACCCTTCTTTCGATACTGGACCTCAGCCTTGACATGTTGGTGGTATTGCCTGTGGTGTTCCTCAGTCCGACCACGCAAGTATCCCCGTTAACGAGAACCACACAGTCGCCTATGCCGTTCCTGTTCTCCAACTGCCTTTCTATCATGGATGATCTTCTGCTGTCATTCCCCCCGGTCGTGTTGGCAGTGCCGTTGCCGGTCATGTTGTTGAACCCGGTGTTATTTCCGGTCATGTTGTTGAGCCCGGTATTATTTCCGGCCGTATTGTTGGCTGTACCATTCCTCATTGTGTCCAGGCGGTAACTCGTCATGTCTCTTCCATAGGTGCCGTTTTGCGTCGTATAGTTTCCTTCCGTCCCGACCAGGTTGTTCCCATAACCTCCATTATTCATGTTGTTACCGTATCTCTGGTACTGTCCGTTCAGGTCGCCGGTCGTACCGTTGAGATCCCGCGCCTGCTCGTTGCCTGTCTGGGCGCAGCCCGCCAGCACAGCACCGATTAGGCATAACGACAGAACAGTACATAAAGCTGTTTTAAATAATGATTTCATTTCAACACCTCCCGTACTATTCTGTGTACATAATTCATTTTTATTTGAGTTAAAAATTAATAGAGTTGCATAATCTTCCACGGGCAGGAATATATAATATTTACATAAAAAATGATTTTTGTTGCTGTAAATATGTCAAAAAATCAATAAGAATACAAAAAACATAAAAGGTGGTATAAAGCAGCATAAGTTACAAGACATCCGCAGTTATCCGTAAACAACGATCTCAGCGGCTTTTATGGAAAGCCGTCCTTCGTGAAAGCATGTTATATATGGAAAGAGTCTCTGTATAGAAAGCTGTTCCTTAGTATATAAAGCTATTCCTTATGGAAATCCGGAACGTAATGATGATCCACTGTTATAACTGCGCGGTAATTATCGTCCATCTCCCTTATTTTCCCCGAAATGATCTCCACAAGTTCATCGTCGCTGTATTTAAAACCGTACGGGACCACTACGTCAAATATCAGTTTTGAATGGGTGATGCCGAAAAATACGCGGAAATCGTGTATGCTGATCTCGGGTGATATGTCCCTTACCAGCGAATCTACAGCCGACTTCAGGTTATTGATCTTCTCGTTGTCGGTTATGACCGGATCAAGGTGTATGACCAGATGTATGCCCAGGTCTTTCAGGAAGTCCCGTTCTATATTGTCTATGATGTCATGTCCGACCATTATATCCTGGTCGGCGGACACTTCGCAATGCACGGATGCGAAATATTTACCGACACCGTAGTTATGTACGGTCAGGTCGTGCAGCCCGACGATCCCGTCGTAGCTCATGATCTTCCTGTAAATGCGGTCCACCATTTCTTTGGTAGGCGCCATGCCAAGCAGCGGACTTACCGTATCTTTTATGAGCCTTATGCCGGATACGGTTATGAAAACGGCAACAGCTGCACCCATCCAGCCGTCAGTATTGAAGCCGGTGGATCCGGAAACCAGCAAAGCAAGAAGGACAGCCGAGGTCGCAAGGATATCGTTCCTGCTGTCCACCATGGCGGTGCTTATGGCGTCTGAGTTTATAGCCCTGCCAAGTTTCCTGTAAAAAAGGCAGAGCCACAGTTTAAGCAATATCGAAACAGCGAGGATAAGGACGATAAGCCATGAAAATACCATCTCCTGGGGTTCTATTATCTTCCTGACCGAGTTCAGGAACAGTTCCAGTCCCAGGAACATAATCGTTATCGATACGATAAGCCCCGAAACATACTCCATCCTCGCATGCCCGTATGGATGCCCGGCATCCGCAGGCTTTCCCGATATCTTGAAGCTGATAAGCGTCACGATGGCAGATCCCGAATCAGACAGGTTGTTGACCGCATCTGCGATAATGGATATGCTGCCCGCCAGGACGCCTGCCGTTATTTTTACTGCGCACAGCAACAGGTTGGTCACGATACCGGTTATGCCTGACAGCTTTCCATACGCTTCACGCACACTTGGATCGGATGTGTCTTTGTAGTCTTTCACAAATAACTTAAGCAACAATTGTGTCATTTCCTGTTTCCCTCGATTCCTGCATTTTCCGCCGGCTTTAGCGAAACAGCCAGCTTTACCAGTTCCACAACAGGTATGATCAGAAGCGCCAGCCCGGCGCCGATGGCGAGATCGGCTGCGTTGAGCGCGGTCAGATGGAATACCGTGTTGACTCCTGGTATATATATCACTGACAGCGTCAAAAGCAGCGACAGGACCATTGCGCCTGAAAGATACCTGTTGTGCGTTTTGAGGCTGAATATGGACTTGACCCTCGACCGCATGTTTATAGAATGGAAGACTTCGCAAAGCGAAATGGTCAGGAACGCCATCGTCATTCCGATGTCCTGGGACTGCCGGTTCCCTATACAGTAAGAGACCAGCGTCAGTATTGCAACGATGATCCCCTGGTAGATCACTCCCGTGGCCATCCCGCCTGCAAATATGCTTTCGCCGGCTTTTCGCGGCGGCTTTTTCATCACATCCGGCTCCGCTTCCTCCATACCAAGGGATATAGCCGGGAACGTGTCCGTCACGAGATTTATCCACAATATATGGATCGGGTCAAAAAGCCTGAAATTCAGCAAAGTCGCTGCAAACAGCGCCAGGACTTCGCTCAGGTTGGCAGAAAGCAGGAACTGTATCGCCTTCCTGATGTTGTCATAGATCCGGCGGCCTTCCTCCACCGCATTTACGATAGTCGCAAAGTTGTCATCGGCAAGCACCATGTCGGAAACGTTCTTTGACACATCTGTCCCCGTTATGCCCATACCCACGCCAATATCTGCAGTTTTGAGAGCCGGCGCGTCATTGACGCCGTCGCCCGTCATTGCCGTGACCATGCCGTTATTCTTCCATGCTTCCACTATACGCACCTTGTGCTCGGGCTGTACGCGCGCATAAACGCTATATTTCCCGACGTCCCTGGTAAACTCTTCATCCGGTATCATGTCGAGTACGGAACCTGTGACCGCCTGGCCTTCGTCAGCAATGATGCCCAGTTCTTTCGCTATCGCAACAGCCGTATCCCGGTGGTCTCCGGTGATCATGACCGGCTTGATCCCGGCAGCGCGGCATTTGTCAATGGCATCCTTCACTTCGGGGCGCACCGGATCGATCATGCCTGCAAGGCCTATGAATACCAGGTCTTGTTCCAGAGTCTCAGGCGAAACAGTTTCGGGAAGGGAATCCATCTCCTTCATTGCAGAGCCGAGCACACGGAGAGCCTTTCCGGCCATCTTCCTGTTTTCTGCAAGTATCATCTCGCGCAGTTCGTCGGTCAGAAGTACCGCTTCACCCTCCAAAATCATACGGCTGCATTTTTTGAGCAGTTCATCAGGCGCGCCCTTGGTATACTGGACATATCTGCCTGACGGATCCCTGTGTACCGTGGACATCATCTTCCGCATGGAATCGAAAGGAGCTTCGGCGACCCTCGGCATTCTGCTTTCAAGCTCCGACTTGTCATAGCCCGCCTTATACGCAAATCTCACCAGGGCGCTTTCGGTGGGCTCTCCTGTCACATCGCTCTTATCCCCGGAAAGCTCGGCATCGTTGCACAGTACCATGGATATTGCGAGTTTTTCCTTATCCCCGAATGTATCTGTCACAGTCATCTTATTCTGTGTCAATGTTCCTGTCTTGTCCGAGCATATCACCTGTGTACAGCCAAGTGTTTCAACTGCGGTCAGCCTTCGGATTATAGCGTTGCGCTTCGACATTTTGGTGACACCGACGGACAGTACTACAGTAACCACCGCAACAAGGCCTTCAGGTATCGCGGCTACTGCCAGGCTGATCGCAAGGAGGAACATATCAAGTACCTGCGTGCCTGAAAAACCTCCGTTTTCCAATACGCTGAGCACGAATATAAAAACGCTGATCCCGAGCACACAGTAGGTAAGCACACGGCTGAGTCCGGCCAGCGTCATCTGCAGTGGAGTCTTTTCATCCACGGTCCTGGTGATGATATCGGCTATCTTGCCCATCTCGGTCGACATGCCGGTGGCAACGACAACACCTTCGCCGCGGCCGTAGACCACAGTTGTCCCCATATAAGCCATGTTGCGCCTGTCGCCAAGCGGCACATTACCGGTTTCCGACGACATTGCCGACGTGTCTTTCTCCACCGGTACCGATTCGCCTGTGAGCGAAGCTTCCTCGATTTTCAGGCTGTACGCTTCTATCAGCCTCATATCTGCCGGAACCGCATCTCCGGCTTCCAGCAGGACTATGTCACCGGGCACCAGTTCCTCGGATTTTATATGCATCACATGGCCGTTCCTTCTTACCCTGGAATACGGCGATGATAATTTCTGCAACGCCTCGATGGCCTTTTCGGCTTTTCCCTCCTGAACGACCCCGAGAATGGAATTGAGGATCACTACCGCAAGGATAACAGCCGCATCCGCTGTTTCACCGACGACGCCCGAGATTATCGCGGCAGCTATCAGGATAATGACCATCGGATCCTTCAGCTGATCTGCGAATCTCTCAAAGACAGTCTTTTTGCGGCTTTCAGCCAGCTTGTTCCTGCCGTGCCTTTCAAGCAGCAGCGCCGCCTTTTCGGGGCTTATCCCGTTTCTGTCGGTCCCAAGGGACCCCAGTACATCCGACACTTCCTCCAAATAATGCTTCATCATTACTTCCCTCCAATATTGGTTTTCGGTGATCCGGGCATTTGATGGTATTAAATACCATCAAAGCAATTATACCGGTTATGACTTATAATTCGTATACAATACGAAAAGAAAACTTGCAATGTTTCACAAAACATGTCAATTCGTACTGCCATAGTTTTTATAGTGCCCCGGAGGATGTCCGAATTCCTTCCTGAAGGAGCGGATGAAGTTGGAATAATCTCCAAAGCCGCACTTCTGGCAGACCTCGGTGACCATGAGACCGTCCTTCAGAAGCACCCTGGCTGTTATCAGGCGTTTCTTGCGTATGTACTGGTAGATGGTATAGCCGGTGTGCTTTTTGAATTCCCTCAAAAGGTGATACTTACTGGTGTAGAACCTGCCGGCCAGCGATTCGAGGGACAGGTCCTCCTGCAGGTTTTCGTTGATATAGCTGATCACGCTGCTGACTTTCTCGTCGTACACGACGTCCAGTTCTATATCTTCGTCCTGGCTGTCGAGGAAAGCGCGGTTCAGGTAAACCAGGAGTTCCGTGAGATATGCCTTCTTCAGTGCGCCGTTCCCGTACCCTTCGCTGAAAACTGCATTCTGCAGGCATGTCATCGCGTTTTTTATCATGATGTAATATTCGGTCCGCGGCCGCAGCAGGTTATAATTCTTCATGGCGGAGCGCTCAAAGCACATGGTGAGGTCGGTATCCCCGCCCAGGGTCCTGATGAAATCGGGGTCGATCCACAAAACACAGCGTTCGTATGCCTTTCCCGGCTTCACGATCGTTTTGTGGAGTTCCCTGTTGTTTATCAGGATGATATCGCCGGGTTTCAGCCTGTAGGATTTGCCCTCGACTATATACGTCACGTCGCCCGAAATAAAGGAAAACACCTCGTAGAAGAGGTGGTTGTGGTATTCCACCTCGACCGGGTGTTCATCCTTGTAGTGGTAAAACTCGAAATCCCTGCTTATCATGTGCTGCCGGCTGGTAAATTCCTGCCTGACTGGCTTCATAGCATCATCCTCGATCCGATGATACTTAATTATATACTAATATACTAAAGCAATTTTTGCATGCAATCAACCGATCAGCATTTTTTATTGCATTTACATGCATCAGGCAGTCTCTATCTTGCTTGCCTCCTGCAGGCTGAGTTTCTCTATGGCCCATTCGCGCATCTTGTACTTGAGTATCTTTCCTGCCGCGTTCATCGGGAACGAGTCGACGAATTCCACATAGCGCGGGGTCTTGTGTTTCGCCATGTGTGTGCGGCAGTACTCCTGCAGTTCCTCGGCGGTCATCGTGACCCCTTCCTTCAGTATGACACAGGCCATTATCTCTTCACCGTACTGCTTGTCAGGCACTCCTATGACCTGTACGTCGCTGACCTTCGGGTGGGTATAGATAAAGTCCTCGATCTCCTTCGGATAAATGTTTTCACCGCCCCTGATGATCATATCCTTGATGCGGCCGGTGATCTTGAAATATCCGTGCTCATCCATCCTCGCCATGTCGCCCGTATGCAGCCAGCCGTCCTCGTCGATAACTGCCGCGGTCGCCTCGGGCATCTTGTAGTATCCCTTCATGACGTTATAGCCGCGGACTACGAACTCACCGTCGGTGTTGGGAGGCAGATCCTTATTGGTCGCGGGATCGACTATTTTGCACTCGATCCCTGGAAGAGCCCTGCCCACGGTGTTGACTCGGATCTCGATGGGATCGTCCACGCGGCTCTGCGTGCAGCCCGGCGATGCCTCGGTCTGCCCGTAGACGATCGTTATCTCCTTCATGTTCATCTTGTCGACCACATCCTGCATCACCTTGATGGGACACGGACTTCCTGCCATTATTCCTGTCCTCATGTATGAGAAGTCAGTTTTCTCGAAATCTTCATGTTCCATCATTGCAATGAACATGGTCGGGACGCCGTGAACGGCCGTTATCTTTTCCCTGTTTATGGCATCCAGGGACACCCTCGGGGAGAAGTACGGGATCGGGCACATCGTCGTACCGTGCGTCATGGCGGCAGTCATCGCAAGCACCATGCCGAAGCAGTGGAACATCGGCACCTGTATCAGCAGCCTGTCAGCCGTGGAGAAATCCATGCAGTCCCCTATGCACTTGCCGTTATTCACAACGTTATAGTGCGTGAGCATGACGCCTTTCGGAAATCCCGTCGTTCCGGACGTGTACTGCATGTTGCAGACATCGTGTTTGTGTATGGAAGCGGCACGGCGGAACACTTCCTCAACAGGCACCTTATCCGCAAGCGCCAGCGCCTCTTCCCATGTAAGGCAGCCTTTCACTTTCGATTCTATCGTTATGATATTGCGCAGGAACGGCAGCCTCTTTATATGGAGCGGCTTTCCGGGCTCCGCGGTCTCGAGTTCGGGACACAGTTCCCTGATGATCTCCACGTAATTCGAATCCTTGTAACCGTCTATCATGACAAGTGTATGGGTGTCGGACTGGCGCAGCAGATACTCCGTTTCATATATCTTGTACGCGGTATTGACCGTAACGAGCACCGCCCCGATCTTGACCGTCGCCCAGAATGTAATGAACCACTGGGGCACATTGGTCGCCCAGATGGCCACATGGTCGCCGGGCTTGACTCCGAGGGCGATTAGGGATCTTGCAAATGTATCCACATCATCCCTGAACTCTTTATATGTCCTGGTATAGTCGTGTGTCGTATAACGGAAAGCATACTGGTCAGGAAACTCCGCCACGACACGGTCGAGCACCTGCGGGAATGTCAGGTCGATGAGCACGTCCTTTTCCCATATATACTGGCCGGTCTTGGCGTTATTGTAGTACAGGCGTCCTTTTGACGTGTCTTTTTCGATATAGGAGTTCATATAGTTCACAAAATGCGGGAACACGACGCCGGCGTCACTGAGATCGCTTGCCCACCTTTTGACCCATTCCAGGGATATATATCCTTCGTAGTTCACAGAATGCAATGCCATCATGAAATCATCCATCGGGAGGTCCCCTTCGCCCATCATCCTGTAGGAGACCTTTCCGTCCTGCATGACGGAGTCCTTGACATGCACGTATTTTATATATGCGCCAAGGTTCTTCACCGTGGTGTCTGCCGATTCGCCTACGTAACGGTAAGGATGATGCACGTCCCAGAGCGCGCCGACGTTATCGCTTGCGGCACTTGCCAAAAGCTCGCTCAGGCGCTTCGTATCTGCATATACGCCGTTAGTCTCGATCAGCAGGGTAACTCCCTTTTCCTCGGCGATGGGTATAAGGCGCCTGAGTGCCGCGAGAACTGCTCCATCGTCCACTTCGCCTTCCGGCTGGGGCTCAAGATCCGCCAGTATACGCACATAGGGCGTGCCAAGTTTATTCGCAAGTTCGATATACTGCACTATCTCATTGTGGTTCTGTTCTGCCTTATCCGCAAACTTCAGGCAGCAGCCCGAAGAAAGGCACGGGATCTCAATACGCAGTTCCTTCAGCTTTTTGATGGTGTTTGGAAGTTCATTCTCGGTAAATGGCTTTGCCCTGACCGCAAATATGTCCTTTCCGAGGCCCCTGATCTCGATGCCGTCAAATCCAAAGTCCTTGGCCATTGAATAAATGTCGGGCCAGTCAAAATCGGGACATCCCAGTGTTGAAAATGCAATCTTCATCTCAATCTCCTCCCAGATCAAATAAAATCATTGCAAATGAGCATTTTGCCAGGTTCGGCCGGCATCAGCCGGCAAAATAAAAAGCTTCCGTCTCCGACATTCCTGCCAGAGACGAAAGCTCAGCTTCCGCGGTACCACTCTGATTGGTATGGATATACCCACTCTAAGGCATCGATCGTTCAACGAGTAATGCCCTCCCGTTGTAACGGCGGGAAGCCCGGTCGCACCTACTTGCCACGGGACGGCGTTTCCTGCTTCGCCATGTTTGTCTGCCCCGCTTACGGCTTTCAGCTGACTGCTCGGAGGTGAGTCCACGATCCGCCCCGTGTGCTGTTTCACACCGGCCAACAGCTCTCTTGAACACAGCCGGACGGCATGTTTTCCCCGTCATTGCATTTGATCTTTTTTTGTATGCTACCAGAAACCCGTTGTTTTGTCAATATGTATCAGGCTGTCGTGCGCATAAGGCTGCCGACAGGCTTCGCATATTTGCTGGAAACCGGTATTTATTTCTCTATACGGGACATTATAAGGAAATGGATGAAATGACAGACAACATATTGCATCGGAGGAAGCGGCATGCATCGAAAACCCGTACTTCTTATAGCGTTCTACAACAAAAAGGCTCTTGGGGTGAGATACCTGGAAAGATCGCTGGCCAGGTCAGGCCACAGGCCAGTCGTACTGTTCCTGAAGGATTTCAGCAGCAGGATGCCAGAACCTGTGAACGACAGGGAACTCATATTGCTCAGGAACCTGGTTTCGGAACTGGATCCGGGTCTGATCGGGCTGAGCGTCATGTCATCGCTGTACCTTGAACATGTCATGGCAGTCAGCAGGTTCCTCCGCGACGAATTCCGCATTCCGCAGGTATGGGGCGGAGTATATGCATCCATGTTCCCGGAAAAATGCCTGGGATACGCAGACTTCGTATTGCGCGGCGAATGCGAGGAAGCCATCGTCGAGCTTGCGGACGCCGTGCTCGGGAACCGGGACTTTCATCATATAAAGAATCTTGCGTACAAAACTCCTTCCGGCGGAAACGGAGCGACAGCAGTGATCAATGAACTTCGTCCGCTGTGTGAAGACCTGGACAGGCTTGGATATCCGGTATTCAGCAGCGAAAACAAGTACTTTATCGACAACGGACGTATCATATCCGGCGATCCTGCGCTGGACTCGGTCAGCTATGAGCTGTCCGCTTCAAGGGGATGTCCGTTCGTATGTTCATTTTGCTCATCTGCAAACATTAAGAGGATGTATGCGGGCAAAGGCAGGTTCGTGCGGTTCAGGAGCCCGGCGAACATTATAGCCGAACTCGGAGAAGCGCTGGAAAATATAAAACGGCTGAAAGTCATTCATTTCTGGGATGAGATATTCCCCGACGACAGGGAATGGATCGATGATTTCGCCACACAGTACAAATCGCATATAGGCCTGCCATTTGTGATATGGGTACACCCGCTGAAAACAGAGGAATACACCATATCGAAACTCGTGGATGCAGGCCTGTATAAAGCGGTCATGGGAATACAGAGCGGATCGCAGCGCATCAGGAACGATATATTCCACCGCCGCGAGACCAGGGAAGACATACTGAAGGCATCGGGAATACTTGCCGGATGCGGGGTACGACAGATCACATACGATTTCATACTTCGCCACCCTTTTGAGAATGAAGAGGATATAAGGCAGACATACGAACTGTGTACCGAACTGGAACGGCCGTTCGAACTGCAGCTTCACGGCCTGGGCTTCCTGCCGGGGACCGATATAACCGGGATAGCGGAAAAGTACGGAATAGACGCACCATTATCGGAATCCGGTCCCGGCATCCCGATGAAAACGGTGTACAGGGATTACTGGGGCCGAAAGAGCAGCGATCCTGCAATAAATTTCTGGTATTCGCTCATATATATGAGCCAGTTCGGTCCTGGCCTCCGTATGGCCAAATACCTGAGCAAAGCCCGTAAGGCACGCATTGTCATGAAAATGGCGATGGTACTGTCAACTCTGCTTCGCCCCGCCGCAGGCGCAAGGAGCCTGTATAAAAAGGCCCGGATGCTTGCAGTTGCATACATCAGGAAGTTCAGCGCCGCCAGGGCGGAAAGGCAGGCTGTTGGATGCCACGAGGGCAAATGATGTCCGGCGGTGGAGCGATCCATGAAAACTCGTTTCGTCCGTATCTCATTCATAATACTTGCGGCGGCCGCTGGCCTGGTGATCCTGCTGATACTGTCCATGGCTGCTGTGGAGCCGATGGCGCATATATATCCTGATTACCCGATGGTCGACCTTGAGCCTGTCCTGCAAAAAGACACGTTCAATGAAGAGGATTACAGGCTGCTGTATCTGCAGACAGGCCTGGGTAAACCTGCCGTGGATGAGATCATGGAACGGTACAGCGACTGGAGGGAGCGGCTGCTGCGCTTCCAGCGCGGCTTCTTTAGCAGCATCGATTTCATTTGTGAAAAAAACAGCCCTGTATCAAGGGAAGAAGCCATCATCGATGAAAACGGCAATTATGCGCACGGAACGGATCTTGCTCCTGTCCACGACGGTTACATACTTGTGACAAAATCATCACATACTTACGGCTGGCGGAACGGGCATGCGGCGCTGGTGGTAGACGCACGGAACGGAAAAACACTGGAGTCGGTGGTTCTGGGGCAGAACTCTGCCATACAGGGCATAGAGAAATGGACGGTCTATCCCAACTTTATGCTTCTAAGGCCAAAAGGCGCCACATACGAGGAAATGCAGGAGGTCGCACAGACAGCGCTGGAACTTCTCCACGACATACCCTATGATCTGACGGTCGGCATATTCAGCCCCAAGTCCGCGGCCAGGGATAAGATAAAAGGGACCCACTGCTCCCATCTGATCTGGCAGGCATACATGTACCACAGTTATGACCTCGACAGCGACGGAGGGATGCTTGTCACTCCGAAGGACATTGCCAACAGTCCGAAACTTGAGATCGTACAGGTCTATGGAGTCGACCCGCGCGAAATATGGCCGTAACGCCCAGGCCTGACCATGGTGGCATGTCTGTCCGCCGGTCCCTGCTGCTATATTGTTACTTTACATAACAACTGTGGTATAGTAATTATTGATAATCGCTTGAATCGTGCCAGGAAAAGCGCTTGGGCACATATTATACAACAATAATGTAAAGCCAGGTGTATAAAAATGCAAGACATGCACGACGTGATCATAATAGGCGGCGGTCCGGCAGGCTATACGGCAGCGCTCTACAGCGCCCGGGCGGGTCTTGACACGCTCGTACTCGAGAAGCTGGCTCCCGGAGGCCAGATGGCAACGACGCTGTCGATGGAAAACTACCCGGGGTTCGAGGAACCGATCAGCGGGCCGGACCTGGCATTGAGGATGGAAAACCAGGCAAGGAAATTCGGCGCTGTCGTGGAATATGACACGGTTACGGAAGTCATCCCGGACAACGGTTTAAAGACTGTAAAAACCCTTAAGAACACTTACCGGTGTAAGGCCGTGATATTATGCATGGGCGCCGCGCCAAGGAAACTTGGTATCCCGAAGGAAGACTTGCTGAGGGGTTCGGGCGTTTCATACTGTGCAGTATGCGACGGCGCACTTTTCAAAGGGAGGCCGGTCGCAGTCGTCGGAGGCGGCGATACCGCAGCAGAAAATGCGCTCTACCTTTCCAGGTTCTGCCCGAAGGTATGGCTCATACACAGGAGGGACAGGCTGCGCGCCTCAAAGGTACTGCAGAAAGAACTGTTCAGCAACAAAAATATAGAGTTCATATGGAACGCCGTGGTCGAAGAACTCCGCGGGCAATCCAGCCTCGAAGGCATAACGGTAAGGGATCTGAAAACCGGCATCACAAGGGTGCTTGACGCGGAAGGCCTGTTCATATCGATAGGGGTGACTCCCAGTACTTCTCTTGTCCAGGGGAAAGTGGCCATAGATGACGGCGGTTATATCATCACTGATGAAGGCATGCGGACAAGTGTGCCTGGTGTGTTTGCTGCAGGCGATATCCGGAGCAAAGTCCTCAGGCAGGTCATCACCGCAGCATCCGACGGCGCCGTGGCGGCCCATTCGGCAGAGCAGTACATCAATGATACCTTCTCCAAATAAAGATCATCGGAATGGCAGAAGCCTGCATCATGCCGTCGATCGCATGTCAATGCAGGCTTTTGCGCGTCTTTGCTCACGTCCCGGTACCTCAACCTGGTCCCGGGGCTGCACAGCCATGGTTATTTCTTCCCGCCATCATCCCGGCAAGTTTCTCAGCCACAGGTATATCGGCGGGAAGCAGCTCGTATCCGGACAGTTCATCAGCATCGACCCACCTGTAATCGTCATGGACACTGAGATGCATTTCCCCGCCCGTTACTTCGGCGAAATACGCGAGCAGGCGTATCGTACCCTGCGGATACTCATATATGCTTTCACAGAAAAAGTCCTTTACAGCAACTTCTATGCCAAATTCCTCGAAGAGTTCCCTTTTCAGGCATTCCTCGGCAGTCTCGTACTGTTCGAGCTTTCCCCCGGGGAACTCCCATCCGCCCGCCATGTTTTCACCAGGCGCTCTCCTGGCGATAAAGACCTTATTTTCGCTGTTCAGAATTATCGCAGCGGTGACATCCTTCATTTTCCGCATATCTGTCTCCTGAATATATCTATTGAGTTGCCCCCTGGTTTGCAAATCTGATTTTTTGCTGAAATTGCAACGATTGGTCGAAAAATACTATAAATAGTATATAGCATATTCAAGTATCTGTCACTCAGGCTTTGTCTATTCTCCTGCCTGCAGGATGCCGTGGCGGGAACGGGCATTTACTGTCGGTTCGACAGTCTTACGGCTGCAGGACATAGATCCGGCCATCTTATTAAAAGAAAGCAGATTGACGAATATACGCGCATAATTTAATATATAACTGTACAGGAGTCGCCTATGAACGCAAAGTACAGGGAAAGCCTGAAAAGACTTGGCATATTCGTTCTGGTCGTCATATCTGTAGTGGGAGGAGTCTTCCTCGCTGTCAGGCTGGCGTTTTTTCTCCTGCCTTTCCTTATTGCTTTCGCCCTGTCATCACTGATGGAGCCACTGATCAGGGTACTTGACAGGAAACTGCATATCAAAAGGAAAATATCGGCTCCGATTATACTCCTGCTGCTGATGGGGATAATAATAACCCTGGTCGTACTCGGGATCCTGAGGCTGGTCGAGGAGATAAGAGGGCTTATCGCTGCTGCTCCCGCATTTTTCTCAAACATGTACGCAGAGATCGTCGAGTTGATCAAAAAGAGTGCCGAGCATATCGACTGGGTACCTGTGGAGATCACGGACAACCTGGGAACCATCATAGCCAATCTTTCCAATACTGTCACCAATTTTGGCAAGACACTCGTGAAAGGCGCCTATACGACCGCATTGTCGCTTCCTGAAGTGATCATATTTACCATAGTGACTATACTTGCGACTTATTTCATGGCAAAAGACCGTCATGTGATTGCTGCCGTACTCAGGCGCCATTTGCCCGAAACCTGGGTGGACCGCATCCTGTCCATCAAGAATGACCTGTTCATGGCGATATTCGGCTATCTGAGAGCAGCGCTCATCATAATGGTGATAACTTTTACAGAACTCCTCATCGGCCTTACCATCATCGGCGCCAAATACACGCTGCTTCTTGCATTCCTGATCGCTGTCATAGACGCGCTTCCGATCCTTGGCACCGGAAGCGTCCTTATACCGTGGTCGCTGTATTCCTTCATCACCGGCGATATCAGGATGGGTGTTTCAGTCATCGTGCTTTACCTGGTCATACTGGTCGTCCGCCAGTTCGTGGAACCGAAGGTGGTGGGCCAGCAGATCGGCGTACATCCGCTGCTCACGCTTCTTGCGATGTACACAGGCCTTAAGCTGATAGGGTTCATAGGTATGATACTAGGTCCGATAGCCTTTATCCTCATCCGCAACATCCTCGTGACGATTTACAGGAACAAGCCCATCAAGGACATAATACATTTCGAATTTACCGAGTCGGACGCCGATACCGACGGCTCCGGCCGCGATATGCATATCAGCGGGACTGCTGATCCGACTCCGGGTGTGCATGGCGATCCGGACGGACATGACAATTGAGACATAAAAGCCATGCAGTGCGAAGCTGTCACCGGTCCAGCCGGAACAGGCACAGGTGAGCCTGCAGCCGAAAGAGGCGTCACAAGCGAAGATCCTTAAGCGATTCGCAGATCGATGCGCATATATTTTACCCTTTGGAAAAAACTATTGACGGAGGTGTAAAATATATGACGACTATCAGTTTAACGACGAAGGAAAGGATGCTTCTCGAGGATCAGAAAAGCCACGAGGAGATATGCATCGAAAAGTACAGCAAATATGCACAACTTGCTTCAGATCCGCAGCTCAAGAACATCTTCATCAATAATGGAAAAATCGAACAGGAACATCTGGATACGCTGAACCAACTGCTCAAAGGACAGGTACCTTCGATGGGACAGCAGGGCGGCAGCCAGCAGAGCGGTACGGGCATGCAGAACAATGCCGGCGGGCAGCAGATGCAGCAAAACGCCCAATCGTCCCAGCAGGCCAGCCAGGCATCCGGCGTGGTATCGGACGAGAGCCTTTGCAACGATATGCTTATGACCGAGAAATATGTATCCGGCACATATGACACCGCCATTTTCGAATTTAAGGACACACAGGTACGGGATATCCTCAATCATATCCAGAAGGAGGAACAGAAGCACGGGGAAGCGATTTTCAAATACATGCAAAGCAAGGGCATGTATAAGCCGAAATGAAGGTCTCATGGGCATAGCGCCCCTCAGTGGAGTATCGAACTGAGTGAAGAACTGATCTATATGGACATATGTAAAGGCCTGTCCTGATAACATGAGCCGGTTCGCTCCCTCCGCTTTGCTGCAGGAAAAAACATCCCCTCCGCTGAGGAAGGGGATGTTTTTATATCGGTTATCAAGCAACTATATACGATCGCGGATATGTCCGGTCCGAAAACAGACCGCCGGTCATCAGCCAAACAGTGAGATCGTTGCGAACAAACCTGCCGTAAGGGACGATACGAGCGAAACAACTGTGATCTGCGTATTTATGGACGGACCTGCGGTATCCTTGAAAGGATCGCCTACCGTGTCGCCGACGACCGCTGCTTTATGGGCTTCAGAGCCTTTTCCGCCTTCATTGCCCGCTTCGACATACTTCTTGGCATTGTCCCATGTACCGCCTGCATTGCCCATCAGAAGAGCCAGGAGTATACCGCTGAGGATGTTGCCGACGAGGTATCCGCCAATCGCATGGACGCCGCCGATAAAGCCGACCACAAGAGTCGCGATTATTGCGACCAGTCCAGCAGGTATCAGTTCACGAAGCGCACCTTTCGTCGCTATGTCTATACACTTGTCGTATTCGGGCGCAACGCCTTCCCTGCCTTCCTTGAGCCCTGGTATCTCTTCGAACTGGCGGTGTATTTCGGCCACCATGCGCTGGGCATTCCTGTCAACTCCCAGGATCAGCATTGCCGAGAAAATAGCGGGGATTGCCACACCGACGATCATCCCGAAGAAGACCACCGGATCCATCACGTCAAAACCGGCCAGCAGATCGAGTCCGTGTTCAGCCAGGGCCACATTTGCCTCGGACATATACGCTCCGAGCAATGCTATGACGGTCAGCCCTGCTGCGCCAACAGCAAAACCTTTCGTAATTGCCTTCACTGTATTTCCGGCACTGTCCAGGTCATCGGTGATCTCAAGCGCTTCTTCTCCAAGATTCCCCATCTCCACGAGCCCTCTTGCATTATCGACTATAGGACCGTAGGCGTCGTTGGATATGATCATGCCGACTATGGAAAGCATACCTATCGCTGCCATCGAAATCCCGAACAGGGCATCAGTGCTGCCGGGGCCAATTGTGTCGCAGATGAGGTAGGACGCCATGGAAGATACACCGATACCGACCAGCGACGGGAACGCACTAAGCAATCCGTAACTGAAACCTGAAAGGATCGTAAACGCCGGGCCTGATTTGGATGCCCTGGCCACCATCCGTACAGGCTTCTTCTCATCATTGGTGAAATAGTCCGATGCCAGGCCGACAACAGTCCCGACCAGGAGTCCGATAATGGTTGCCGACCAGTAACGCCAGTCAAACCTGAAAAAGTATGTCGCAGCGGCAGTCAGGACTGCAAAAAGCGCTGTCGTTATATATGTGCATTTGTTCAGTGCAGTACTGGGATTGCCGTTTTTGCCAATACGCCCGAACAGGATGCCTATAATGGAAGACAGAAGGCCAACGGCTGCATAACAGAATACCATTCCGGTGTTGATGCCGATATTGCCGTCGATGGCCATTGCAAGCACCAGCGCGGCAGCCATGGATGCGACGTTGGAATCGAACAGGTCAGCGCCCATACCGGCAACGTCGCCTACGTTGTCACCAACGTTGTCAGCTATAACAGCCGGATTACGCGGGTCGTCCTCAGGGATGCCGAGTTCCACCTTTCCGACGAGGTCAGCGCTGACATCGGCGGTCTTTGTGAATATACCGCCTCCGGCTTTTGCAAACAGCGCCAGTGACGATGCGCCGAAGCTGAATCCGAGTACGGCCGTGGCGTCACCAGTAAGCATCAGGATGCCTGCGACGCCCAGAAGGCTGGTCCCGACGACTGCCATGCCCATTACCGCACCGCCGCGGAAACCTGCCATGAACGAAAGGCTCTTGCTTTTTGCCGCAGCTTCAGCGCTCTTTACATTTGCTATCGTTGCGACAAAAATACCGATCTTGCCTGCCAGTGCCGACAGGACGGATCCAACGATGTAAGCGACAGCCATCAGTATATTCTCGCCGATATCACCTCTCCAGAACGGTCCCGGCAGGAATAAAACGATAAGTACAGCTACGACGGCAACGAATATCGCCAGAATTTTATATTCCCTTCCAAGAAAGGTATTAGCGCCTTTCCTGATGAGTTCCCCTACCCTTGCCACTTCGGGGTTGGAGGACGGCTGGGACTTCACCCAGGCATAGAGCCATGCGGCTACGCCTAAAGCGAGCAAAGATACCAGCATTGCTACTATTGGCCAGTTCATACGAAATATGCCCCCTAAACCTGTTATTTCGCGCAATGCGCGCATTGTGCGATGCTTTGGCAGCGAAAACACGCTTAATCTGTCAGAGTGACTGGAGCAAAAAGCGCAATTTCTACCAAATACCATTATAGTAATATGGTTTGGGAAATGCAATTAAAATATTCCGGAACGAACGGTTTCATTGTTGTTTTTTATTGTTTTTTATCATTTCCTGCTTCCGTATGAAGCCAATAACGGATAATGCCATAAGGATGCCTGTATTGGCAAATCTAGAAAATTAAGTTAAAATGCTTGTAAATGCTTTCATAACCAAATCGATTTGATGGAGTGGAATCATGCAGGAAGTTTTGAACATCAATGTGAAAATAACGCCGAAAGACCTGATAGCGTTCAGCTTTACAAAGGCCAGGTCCGGAATCCGTTTTATCGGTTTTATACTCTACATAATAGTTGCTGTTCTGCTGATCACAGGCATCGTTACAGCTGTTTTGGGATTCGATGATGCGGAACTGAAAGCTTTTACTGTAAGGATGTTTTCTGTTCTTCTGATCCTGATCCAGGTCCTTTACCTGGTACCTGCACTCTCCATGTATCTGAGACTGCGGAACAGTTTCAGGAAGAGCAGGCTCCTGCAGGCCGTGCAGCATTACAGGATCTTCGACGACAGGATCGAATCATGGTCGGAAAACGAAAGGGTCGCATTGCCGTGGAAAGATGTCTATTTTATATATGAGTTAAAACCCTGTTTTGCCATATATCCCGCCCCGGGAATGGTATTCCTGATCCCCAGGAGATGCTTTGCCAGCCAGGAGCAGCTTGACCTGTTCATCAGCGTCCTTGAGTCGGAAGCAGACAGGAAGAAAATCAGGCTGAAAAAATACAAGCTGAAAAACAGCAGCCCTGACTTCGACGAAACCGGGATGAAGATCCGGGATATGAATGAAAACAGGGGTACTGAACATCAGGATGCTGATGAAATGAAAGGAACCAATGGAGTAAATGAGGCCAATGAAGCAAAGGGTCCCAATGAAATAATGGGCGGAAACATTGATGCGGCGCAAACGGCCGGATCAGGGATCGGGCATGCAACTCAGGATCGGGAAGAGGCTAACGTACAGGAAAATCCGGTACTGGAGACCGAGTTCATGCTTCTCAGAAAAGAGTACATAAATCTGAGTTACAGGCTTTTCTATACGAAACCGGGCGGCCTGATAATGACAGCCGTCGGCATATTATTCGCAGCATTATCGGCAAGGGGCTTTATATTGGATTCAGGCAAGCCGTGGGTGCTCCTGGCGCCGGCGCTCATCTTCACACTGTACCCGCCGCTGGCCATTTATTTCGGCGGCAGGAAGCACTATGACAGGAACGCTGCCCTTCAGAAACCCAAGACCATGAAATTCTACAATGACCATTTCGTCATCGTGCATCCTTCAGGAACGAGCAGTATAAATTTCAGCGACCTGGTAAAAATTACAGAAGAAAAAACGGCTATCCTGCTCTACGTAACAGACCGCCTGGTACATATAATACCCAAAAGGGTCTTCGAAGGCAGGGCGGATGACCTCTTGGCCCTGAGAAAACTGCTGGGAGCGACCGGACTGATGAAATAGAACTGTTCGATAATGGCCGGATACCAGGCCTTTCCCGGTTCACAAGGCCGGATTCCGCTGTCTGTAAGCATGACGGACCGATTTTACTTTTTCAATGAAAATTATCATAAAATTTTGTCAAAATCTATTTGCATTTTTGATACATTGTGTTATTATTTTATGCGACAGATATCTTTAAATTCGATGCAGAGACGTCGACAAGATATCATTGAATAGTTTTGCGCAAAATAAGCCTTGTCCATCTCTGCGTGGGCAAGGCTTTTTGTTGTGTCAGACTCAAAAAAAATGAAGGAGAGGTTATCATGAGTACAAAAACATCTATCGGCAACACAGGCATCTATGATGCACGCGAACTTGGCACCGGCAGAATGCTTATATTAGGTCTGCAGCATATGTTCGCAATGTTCGGGGCAACCGTCCTGGTACCTGCGCTTACAGGCCTGAGCGTTTCGGCGACACTATTGTTTGCAGGTCTGGGCACATTGCTGTTCCATTTGCTTTCGAAAGGAAAAGTTCCCGCTTTCCTTGGTTCATCATTTGCATTCCTCGCGGGCTACTGGACGATAGCTCCAAACGGTGAGAAAGAACTTCTGCCTTATGCATGCCTCGGTGTTGCAGCCGCAGGTCTGCTTTACCTGGTATTGGCTCTCCTCTTCAAGCTTTTTGATGCGAAGAAAGTCATGCGGTACTTCCCGCCTATAGTGACAGGTCCAATAATCATCTCCATCGGTCTCACCCTGTCATCATCGGCTATCAGCAACTGCAATGCCAACTGGCTGATAGCACTTGTCGCGATCATAGTAGTCATCATATGCAACATCTGGGGCAAGGGTATGATCAAAATAGTCCCCATACTGCTTGGCGTAGTGGCTTCCTATGTAGTTGCGGCAATCACAGGGAATGTGGACTTTACCGCAGTAAAAGAGGCACCATGGATAGGACTTCCCTTCAAAATGGAAGATACCGTATTCTCCATATTTAAGTCACCGGATACTTCGCTCATCATCACTTCGATAGTGACGATAGTTCCCATAGCCGTTGCAACCATAGTTGAGCACATAGGAGACATATCCGCAATAAGCTCCACTGTCAATATAAACTATATCAAGGACCCTGGCCTCCACAGGACACTGCTTGGCGACGGCCTGGCAACATCGCTGGCTTCACTGTTCGGAGCGCCTGCCAACACCACTTATGGTGAAAACACCGGCGTTTTGGCTCTGACAAAAGTTTATGATCCCGTAGTAGTCCGGTTGGCTGCTTTGTTTGCCATACTGCTGTCATTCTCCCCGAAAGTCGCCGCTGTGATCAGTTCTATGCCTGCAGCAACGATCGGAGGAGTTTCGCTCATACTATACGGTATGATCTCTGCCATAGGTGTGAGAAACGTAGTTGAAAACAAGGTCGACTTCTCCAAGGGCAGGAATATCATAATAGCCGCCCTGATACTCGTACTTTCCATCGGCATCAAGTACGGGACCGAAGCCGAAGCCATCGTGTTCCATATTTCGGAAGTTACAATAAGCCTTTCAGGTCTGGCAGTCGGCGCAATAATCGGGATATTCCTCAACGCCATACTTCCCGGTAAAGACTATGAGTTCGGTAAGGATCCCCAGGCCGATTCATCAGCAAATCTTAAGGTATGATGGATCCGCACGGGTGTAAGCCGGTAAAGGAAACAGAAGAGCAGTAAAGATCCAGGCTGATAATACGTACTGCTGAAAATGGAAAGGTAACGAACTGAAAATATGAAAAGAGGGTAGGTTTTACCTGCCCTTTTTTATTTGAAGATTTACAGGGACATCCTTCATCGTACCAGGTACCTGGTCCATGGTCCCGTTTTATTTCATCACCCCTTTTCTTCTGCCGTCATGCTTCCGCTTGTGATCCTGCATACCTCAAGGCCCATTCATCACTGACGTCCAGATCTGCCGTCGGGCATTATTTTACTTTACCGAAGTACAAAGTATCGATCCCCGGCCCCCTGTCATCCGGCAGCCTTTTTATGACGGAATAGCCTCTCTTCATAAGCGCATTGATGTGGGCATCGTTCTGAGACCAGGTGCGTGTCGAGATCCTGGCCGAATCCACACCGGCCGGCAGGCCGTTTTCCATCATATCATACATCCCTGCCAGTATACCCTGCCTCCTGGATTCTTTTCTCACGCATACGGTGGTTATATAATTGGATGTCCCGAAATCCGACAGGGCGTCACATATGTAACCGGTTTTGAAAGTCATGAACCCCGCGACTTTGCCGTCGCTTTTTGCAATTATGAACTGCTGTTTCCGGAGTTCCTCAAAATATGCGGTCGGCTTGTCTGAAACGCGGCTGCCGGCCGCACCCGGCCCCAGCCTCAGGTCTTTCTGCGAAGAGCTGTTCCTGCTCGATAAAGGCGGCACGAACTCATTATCACACTCGCATAATATTTCCCATACACCGTCCCATTCTTCCCTGGTAAGTTCATTTCCTGCAAACCTGATATCGATTCCGGTATCCATATGCCGCTTCCTTCCAAACATACGTGTTATTTATCAGCAAATATGTACAGCCTGTGCGTGGACTTATCCACTTTCTCAGCCGAGCAAAGCCTGTAATACTCTTCGACGAGAGCACTGTACTCTTCTTCGCTCCTGAGCACAGGCTTATAATATATGAGACTTGCCTTTTCGAAATTCTCGACCAGGTGTTCAAGTTCGCTTCCGTCGGTTTTTACACTGTCGACCACTATATTTCTGAAGCCGATGCCGGCAAGTAGCTCTTCCATTTCGCTTTTCGTGGGATAAAACACGGGGAACGTCCAGTCTTTGAAATATTTCTCAAACCCCAGGTTTTTATATGCCTGGCGTACGATCCTGTGGAGGCCTTCATACGAACCATGCCCGCCCTGGTGTACCGCCAGCTTTCCGCCGGGTTTCAGGGCATTGTACAGGAGAGTATACATCTTCCTGCTGTTTGTTATCCAGTGGAGCGTTGCATTGCTGAACACGAGGTCGTATTTGTCCTTCGCGTCCAGTTCCAGCGCATCCATCACGAAGAAACTGATCCGGTCTGTAAAACCTCTTTCTTCGCATGCTTTGCGCGCCACCTCGATCTGGCTTTCGGAAATGTCAAAAGCGTCGATCTTCATCGACGGATCCTTCTTGAGCAGTTCAAATGTAGTTTTCCCGTTGCCGCATCCCACATCGAGGGCATAGGGATACCTGCCGGGTTCTATGGCCTCGATCAGCCTGTTCCCCTGCCTGAACTGTGTCTGCGATGACCTGTCGTAGTCATATCCGTTGTACAGGAACGGCCGCACACTGTCCGAAGTGATATCGGTCATGCTCAGCACCCCGAATATGCTGCTCAGATACCCGCTGGAACCTTCGCAGCTCCGCATGAGCTTCCGGAAAATCTCGAGCAGTTGCTGGATCTTGGTGTAGTTCATCTTAAGGAGAGGATCATTGACTGTCATCAGGTAAACCACTTCTTTCCATTCACAGTCAATATCCAGGCTTTCCCTTATATGTTCACTGATCGTCGTATTGCTTACATTAACAAGTATGTTCTTTTTCCACGAAGTAAAATCCTCGTTGGTCTGCATAAGCTGGTAAACGGACGGATAGGCAAGCTGCATCGACACAAGCAGGAGCACCAGCAGCTGGTAATATGCAGAGCTGTTTTCTATTCGCTCCCGGTCCATGATGACAGTCAGATGGAGCATGTTCAGCAGCCGTTTTATGGTCCTGGGGTTATTGCCTGTGGTAAGCCTGATGATGTTCAGGATGTCGTCCCTGTGTACGCGGTAGTCGTACTCGGTGTTCATGAAACGGATTTCTTTCAGCCTCCGCATGACCATATCCGCAATATCATACTTCGCAGTCGGCAGGACGAACGGAAGCTGGATGAGTTTGTCAAAATACGCCTTGCACAGGTCCCTGTTGGCGCCCTTCGCAATGCCGTATTTTTGCTCCACGCCGCTGGCAACGACTTCATAATCGATGGCTATAATGAATATGCAGTACTTTATGTCAAACAGTATCTTGAGCGCTTCCAGTATCGTGATGGCCATTTTCGGATGTATCCTGTCCAGGTCGTCCACGAATATGATGAAAGCTTCATTGACACTGCCCGACTCCTCCACGATCTGCGTGATGAATTTCTCGAACTTGCCCTTGATATCCTTAATGCCCAGTGAAACGTCATCGCCGAACAGTTCATCGATCAGCGCCTCGAAGGATGAAGAGCCGAACCGTGTAAAACTGAGGACAGCCTTTGAGAACTTCCGCGAGAAGCTCTTGAAGTCCTTCATGAGTTCTTCCTTCGTTTTCCTGCATTTCACATTCCTGAACTTGGCTTCGATCCTGCCGATTATCGTGGCTACCAGCTTGTTTACCACGGATTCATAGTTCTCTTCAAGGAAAAAATCCCAGGCATTGATCCATATGCTGCTGTACTTGCCTGATCCGTCGCACAGTTTGTCCTCGATCATGTTCATAAAAGATGTCTTGCCGCTTCCCCATTCGCCCTGGATCGATATGGTCACAGGTTTTTCGGTCTGCCTGATGAAATCGCACAGGCCGGTTACGTAGCCGGACAGTTTGAACTGATCTTCGGTGATCGACCTGATCGGGATATCTCTTTTCTCCATACCGTACCTTCCGTGAATATGTAATCGATCGATAAATATATACAGATTGAATGCTTACAGGAACAATTCAATTGTACAATAGAAAAATGTCAATGCGCAACTAAATCTTTCCACATGCGGATTCCAAACATGATATAATTAAATCGTACAATTCAGCCACGAAGAGATCCTTCTGCAATCTTTGATTGAAAATCCAAAAGGCATGCCCGGCAGGATGACATATCTCAAGGGCACGTCCGATGGACACATCTGATATTGACCGCAAGGGGTGGTGTTTTATGTCCAAATGGTGGCAGGAACGTGTTGTGTACCAGATCTATCCCAGGAGCTTTCAGGATACCAACGGTGACGGTATCGGCGATATCCCCGGCATAATCTCACGCCTGGACGAGCTTTGCGACCTGGGTGTCGGGATACTTTGGCTCAGCCCTGTATATCCTTCCCCCAATGCCGACTATGGCTATGATATCAGCGATTATTGCGCCATAAATCCTGAATTCGGAACCATGGAGGACATGGAGCGGCTCATTGCCGAAGCCGCCAAACGGGATATAAAGATAATCATGGACCTGGTAATAAACCACACTTCCGATGAACATCCATGGTTCGTACAAAGCCGTGACAAGCAGAGCCCGTACCGGGATTACTACATCTGGAGGCCCGGAAAAAACGGGAAACCTCCGAACAACTGGATGAGCTTCTTCGGCGGGAGTACCTGGGAATACGATGAAAAAAGCGGCGAATATTACCTCCACCTGTTCTCGAAAAAGCAGCCGGACCTCAACTGGAGAAACCCGAAGGTCATGGAGGAAATAAAGGACATACTGCGCTTCTGGCTCGACAAAGGGATCGCGGGCTTCAGGTGCGACGTTATAAACCTGCTTTACAAAACCAGCCTGGAAAATGGGAAGTTAAGGCTGGCGATGGTTCTGCCCGGCAGCGAACACTATGTTAACCAGGAAGGTACCCATGAGATCCTGAGGACGCTCCGGCGGGAAGTATTCGACCATTATGACTGCTTCACGGTCGGGGAAACGGTATTCGTGACAACGGAAGATGCAAAACTCCTGTGCGGCGGGGACCGCCGGGAACTCGACATGGTCTTCTTCTTCGAGCATATGGAAACCGATGCTTTTGCAAAGTGGATACGGAGGAAGTTCGATCCTGCCCGGTTCGCACGGGTCATCTCCAGGTGGCAGGAGGCCCTTGAATGGAACGCCAATTACCTGGAGAACCACGACCAGCCCCGCAGCGTTTCGCGTTTCGGAGATGACGGCCGGTACCATGCACAGTCCGCCATGATGCTCGGCACTCTTTTGCTTACCCTGCGCGGAACGCCTTTCATGTACCAGGGCCAGGAAATAGGGATGACCAACTTCGACTTCACCTGCATGGAACAGATCCGCGACGTGGAATCCCACAATGTATACAATCTTCTCAAACGGCTGCACATCCCTTCTTCATTGCGCTGGAAGATCATAAAGCCTACATCGAGGGACAATGCGCGCACGCCGATGCAGTGGGACAACAGCCCCAATGCCGGTTTTACAACCGGCACGCCCTGGATCGGCGTGAACGGCAACTACACTCGGATAAACGCGGCGTCCCAGATGAACGATCCTGGTTCCATCCGGAGCTATTATAAAAAACTGATCGCTCTCAGGAAATCAAACAAAACCCTGATATATGGCGATTTCAAACCATTGGAGATCACCCGGCGCCTCTTCGTGTACAAGCGTGAACTGGACGGGCACTCGATAACGGTCCTTCTGAATTTCTCCGATAAGCCGCAGAAGGCAGACTACAGCGGCCGCCTGGTCATGTCGAACTATGGCAGGTCATCGTACGGCGGTACGCTTGAACCATATGAAGCGGCGTTGCTTGAAAACGGAAGGATGGTGCCGGTATGATCGAATACCAGGATGGTGTGTTCCGGCTGTCGACACAAAATACCTCGTACTGGTTCCGGGTGACGAAATTCGGACACCTTGAACACATCCACTATGGCCCGAGGCTGAAGGAACAGCCTGTCGAAGGGCTTCTGCTCAAACGGACAGCTGCGACCGGAAGCAGCGTATCCTACGACGAGTCCGATCCGACTTACTGCCTGGACAACATGTGCCTTGAATGGTCGGGCATCGGCCGCGGCGACTACCGCCACTCCCCCGCGGAACTTAAAATGCCTGACGGTACTTTTACCTGCGATTTCCTGTACAAGTCCTGCAGGATATTGCCGGGCCATGTCCCGATGGACCGGCTGCCCACAGCCTATGGCGGAGAAAATGAATGCAGGACGCTGGAACTGGTACTGGAGGATGAACCCAACAGTTGCCGGCTCATCCTTTACTACACCGTATATGAAAAAACCAATGTCATAACACGCCGGGCGGTGCTTGAGAACCACAGCGACAAACCGCTGGTCATACGCAGGCTGATGAGCATGATGGTGGACATCCCCGACCGCGGTTTCCGGCTTGTCACATTCGACGGCGGCTGGATAAAGGAAGCGCACCGCCATGAAAGGCCGCTGCAGTACGGCATATTCATAAACTCCTCGACTACCGGCGCCAGCAGCAACAGGCACAATCCCGGTTTTCTGCTCGCCGAAGAGGGGGCGACCCAGGAGCACGGCCATGTCTACGGCTTCAACCTGGTGTACAGCGGCAACCACTATGGCGCGGTGGAACTGAGCAACCACGATATCGTCAGGGTCATGCAGGGCATCAATCCCCACTGCTTCGAGTGGACTGTGCAAAAGGGAGAATCGTTCTGTACTCCGGAAGCAGTCATGACATTCAGTCCGGACGGATACAACGGCCTCAGCCATAACTTCCACGATTTCATAAACAACCATATCGTAAGAGGCGAATGGAAAAGCAAAGAACGGCCCGTACTGATAAACAACTGGGAAGCCCATTTTTTTAAGTTCACCCAGGGCAGGCTCCTGAGGCTTGCACGAAGGGCCAGGCGCCTGGGTATCGAACTGTTCGTGCTCGACGACGGCTGGTTCGGCGACCGCAACAACGACAAAGCCGGGCTCGGCGACTACAATGTGAACCGGAAAAAGCTGCCCCGGGGCCTTGCGCACTTTGCCGGGAAGATAAGAAAGATGGGGATGGAATTCGGGCTCTGGTTCGAGCCTGAAATGGTCAACCCGGACAGCGGCCTCTTCAGGAACCACCCGGAGTATGCCGTCACAACCCCGGGCAGGAAGCCCACAATGGGCCGGAACCAGCTTGTCCTTGATCTCTGCAACCCTGCCGTGAGAGATTACATAGTCGACTCAGTCGGCAGGATCCTGGACGAGGCGGGCATAACCTATGTCAAATGGGATATGAACCGCCACATTAGCGATGCGTATTCCCCTCACATCAGGAGCCAGGGCGAATTTTTCCATAGGTACATACTCGGTCTTTATGAAGTCCTGGAACGGATTTTCAGACCACGTCCCCACATATTGCTCGAAAGCTGCTCCAGCGGCGGGAACCGCTTCGATCTCGGTATGCTGTGCTATTCGCCGCAGATATGGACGTCGGACGATACGGACCCCGCTGAGAGGCTCAAAATACAGGACGGCCTTTCTTACCTCTACCCCCTGTCAACCATGGGAGCGCATGTTTCAAGCGCGCCGCACCAGCAGACACTGCGGGACACGCCGCTTGCCACCCGTTTCAACGTTGCCTGCTTCGGATGCCTTGGATACGAACTGGACCTGAAGTTCCTTTCATGGGCAGAAAGGCGTGAAATTAAGGATCAGATCGCATTTTACAAAAAGCACCGCAGGACGTTCCAATACGGAAGATTTTACCGCCTGCCGTCCGTAAAGGACAACAAGGTGTACTGGCAGGTCGTCGATCCCGGCAGGGACAAGGCCATCGCCGGCCTGTTCCAGACACGGGCGGAAGCCAGTGAAGGGTACGACTTCCTGCCGCTGACCGGGCTCGACCCCGACAAGTGCTATTCCCTGTCCACAAAACCCCAAAGTTTGTTCCTGAAGCGATTCGGTGGGCTGGTCAACCATCTGCTGCCGTTCACTCTCGACCCGAACGGCTTTATCCTCAGGACTGCCGGCAAGTACTACTGCCTCACCGACTGTATCGAAAAATATGTTGGTTACGGAGATATGCTCATGTCGGGGGTACGCCTGAGCAACCAGTTCATGGGCACAGGGTACAACTCCCGGATAAGGCTGCTCGGCGACTACGGCTCGAACCTGTATGTCATAGAAAAAAACGAGCCTCAAGGTTGAGCGGGCCGTCAGATGTCCCGTTAATATGCAGGTCGGTATGTATCCGTTTCCGTTAGTGATTTTGCAGGTACAATGATGATATAATTGGATCCGGGAAGTTTCACAAGCCGGCATTGTATTTTCTAAGCGAATGGAGGCTGAATTATGAAAACCACCGCTTCTCGTTGGAACCGCTACACCTTCGGTCTCGGGACCGTCGGAAGGGACATGCTGTATTCGCTGGTGAGCATGTACCTCATTTTCTACCTTACGGATATCCTCCGGCTGCCGGACAGCATGCTCTGGTGGCTTACGGCGATACTGCTCGCCGCGCGGATATTCGACGCCGTCAACGACCCTATCATGGGAGTGATCGTCGACAACACGGACAGCAGGTTCGGCAAATTCAAGCCGTGGATCGCGGCAGGGGCATTGTTCACCGGTATTTTTACGGTGTTGATGTACACGGATCTCGGTCTTGACGGGGCGCCTTACCTTATAATTTTCACGGTCATATACCTTCTCTGGGACGTCAGCTTTACCGCGAACGACATAGGGTACTGGTCGATGCTGCCGTCGTTGAGCATGGATCAGAAAGAGCGGGAAAAAATCGGGGCTTTTGCGCGGATCTGCGCCGACGTCGGCCTTTTTGCCGTGGTCGTCGGGATAGTACCGGTCACGAATGCCCTCGGCAGTATGCTCGGGAGCATGAAAAAAGCATATTTCGTGTTTACCGTGATAATCTCGCTGCTGATGATAGGCGGACAGTGCATAACGCTGTTCGGCGTAAAGGAGTTCAAGGGCGTGTTCAAAAAAGAGGAGCAAACTACCCTGGGCGGGATGGTGCGTGCCATATTCAAAAACGACCAGCTCCTGTTCACCGTTATTGCCATGGCGCTGTTCATGATCGGCTACTCGACCACCACCAGCTTCGGCCTCTACTACTTCAAGTACGCCTACGGCGATGAAAACATGTACCCGGTATTCGCACTTGTCCTCGGAATTTCACAGATAATTGCCCTTGCAGTTTTCCCGCTGTTCAGGAAAAAATTCGAGAGGAAAGCGCTTTATGCAGGTGCGACCGCCCTTGTCGTCGCCGGATACATGATCTTCTTCTTCTCCCCCATGGACATGCGGTCCATAGGCGCAGCCGGAGTTCTTGTGTTCCTTGGGGAGGCTTTCATACAGATCCTTATGCTGATGTTCCTGTCCGACACCATCGAATACGGGCAGTGGAAGCTGGGCAGGCGCAACGACAGCGTCACGCTCTCGCTGCAGCCCTTCATAAACAAGATCGGCAATGCGATAGCCAGTGGGATAGTGGGCGCGACAGTGATAATTTCCGGGATTAGCCAGGCGGCGTCAGCGGCCGATGTCACGGAAGAAGGCCTCGTGATACTGAAGGCCGCGATGTTCATACTCCCGCTGATATGCATACTCGCAGGCTACGTGGTCTACAGGCTCAAATACAAAATAGACAGCAAAATGTACAGCCAGATCCTTGCAGATCTGCAGGCACGGGGCGATATCAACCTGGAATGATGATGTTGTTGCAAAACATGCAGTATTGGATTAAGGTAAAATAAACTACAGATAACGACGGAAGGAATGTACAAATGACCATAGTACTCACGATCTTTATAAACAATATTTTACCCATATTCCTGCTGGTGGGCCTGGGTTACATATTCGGACGGAAACTCGGCCCGGACATAAACACCCTGACGAAGCTGAACCTCTATGCGCTGGTTCCGGTATTCACATTCGTCTATCTCTACACTTCGGATATTCCGGCAGATATGCTCAAGGTGCTTGCCTTTGCCGTCATCATGCTGGCTGCTTGTTCCGCGCTGTCGCTTGCCGTTTCCCGGATCATGGGGTTTGACAAGGGCAAAAAATACGCCTTCATTAATTCGGTAATATTCTACAACAGCGGCAACATCGGGATACCGTTGATCACACTGGTATTCAGCAGCGCCCCTTTCATCATGGACGGGCAGACACCCTACCTGGAACTGGCGCTCACATCGCAGATCATGATCCTTGTAACGCAGAACATCACGACCAATTCCATCGGCTTTTACAATGCCGGACGGGCCAAAATGGACTTGCGCCGGTCACTGAAGAAGATACTCGGAGTACCGACCATATATGCCGTACCGGCGGCTTTCCTGCTGAAGCTGGTCCCGTATGACCTGACACTTCTGCCTGTATGGCCTTCCCTCGATTACATGCGGAATGCTCTTGTCGCAGTAGCCTTACTGACGCTGGGCGTGCAAATATACCGCACGAAATTCGATAAACTGGATAAAGGCGTTATCCTGTCCGCATTTATTCGCCTTGTCTGCGGACCGGCCATAGCGTTCGTCATAATCCGCATGCTGTCGCTGGACGGTGTGATAGCACAGGCAGTGCTGATCTCGTCCGGTGTGCCGACCGCAGTCAACACCGCGCTGATCGCAGTGGACTATGACAACTATCCGGGTTTTGCTTCACAGACCGTGTTGCTTTCCACGCTGCTTTGTACGCTGACCCTGCCGGCTGTGATATATGCCGCAAGGATCCTGTTCCCTGTCTGAAGCCGGCCTGGTCCCGGCTGACCCAAACCCGGATTAATACCAGTTGATCCCGGACCGGCTCAGATTATTGCTGGTCACATCTGGTTTTGGTCTTCGTTGGCCCCGAATGGGATTCTTGTTCGTCCGGACCTGATCCCTTATCCGTCATGGCCCTGATCTCTCCGGTCCCTGTTCCATGACTGCTTCCGCATCCGGGGATCACACGCGGTCAAGGTGGAATATGCCGCAGTATAGTGCTATAATGCTATAATGAAAACCGAAGGAAATCATGAATGAGAGAAGATGCAAATGGAGAAGACATTCGATACAAGCAGAAAATTTGCTGATCTTGGGATCATACCTCCCATATTGAAAGCGCTGGGAGAAATGGGATTCGAATATCCGACAGAGATCCAGAGCCGGGCTATTCCTCACGCTTTGGCCAGGAAAGACATCATAGCGATGGCCAAGACCGGAAGCGGCAAAACGGCAGTGTTCGGAGTATCGATGCTGCAGTTGACCGATCCGGAAGCTGAAGGCCCGCAGGGGCTAATACTGACGCCTACCCGTGAGCTTGCCGTACAGGTGGACAGCGATATCCGCCAGATGGCAAAGTTTCTTGCCCACAGGACAGCGGTCGTATACGGCCAGCACAGCATGGAGGCCGAAGTAAAAGAGCTTGAGAAAGGCGCAACGATAGTCACAGGGACTCCGGGGAGAGTCTACGACCATATACAGCAGGGGACCTTGCGTACAAGAAACATAAAATTCCTGGTTCTCGACGAAGCGGACAGGATGCTCGACATGGGTTTTATAGACCAGGTGGAAAGGATAATCAGATCTGTGCCGCGCGACAGGGTCACAGCGCTTTTTTCCGCCACCATACCGGATGAGGTGAAACGCATTTGCGGCAGGTACATGAAAGACCCTGAAACAATAGAAACAGAGTCGCAGACAAAGACTGTGGATACGATCCGCCAGCTTTACTACCATGTCGACGGGAATGAGAAACTGGAACAGCTCAACAAAGTGCTCCTTATCGAGCGGCCTGAAAGCTGCATGATTTTCTGCAATACCCGTATCGCAGCAGATAAGGTGGGCAGGTATCTCAGCAAAAAAGGATATGCATGCCGGGTGCTTCACGGCGATATTCCGCAGTCCAGGAGGATCAAGACCATACAGCAGTTCAGGCAGGGCAAATTCCGCCTGCTGGTAGCCACGGACGTCGCAGCCCGGGGCATCCACATCGACGAACTGTCCCTCGTGATAAATTATGATGTCCCCCTGGATAAAGACAGCTACGTTCACAGGATAGGCCGAACAGGGAGAGCGGGCCACGAAGGCCGTGCCATATCCATCGTCACCAGGGACGACCTTATGGACCTTTACGCGATAGAAGAGCACATCGGGGTCCTTATAGAGGAATGCGAGCTGCCCGGAGACGAATACCTGTCGGAACACAGGCAGGAGATAGATGAATGGATCGCCGCCAATACGATAAAGAAAACAGACAGCCGGAAAACAGCCGAAAAAAGTGAAGCAGGCAGCCGGGACAAGCGTGACCGGAACAGGCCGGACCGCAGGAAAAAGCCGGGTACTCAGCCGGGTACTCAAAGGAGCGCCCCGGAAGGTACTGCCGGAACGGATGATGCCAGCCGGCAGCACAAGGATACAGGAAAGCAGAACCCGGAGGATAACAGAAAGCAGAGACATAACAGCGGAAAACAGAAGCCGTACAGCAGAACGGAAAAAACGCTGCGACAGGATACAAAACCAAACAGCCAGGATACGAGGCCCCTGCATCAGGATGCAAAACCTCTTCGCCGGAGCGCAGAAAACCGGCCGACACGCGGGATGCCTGAAGCAGACCATTCGCAAAAGTCGGACGGGAATATCCGGAAGCCGGGCGGGGAACCCCGGAAATCTGAAGAAAAGCCAGGATTCTTCAGGCGCATACTGGGCAGGATACTGGGCAGGTGACAGGGCTTGGATGTGATAAGCTTCAATCGGTTCGATCGTGTTCAGTCATTTTACTTATGATAGAGCTTCTTCGTCTGGTACAGCGGTTCACATGTGATGTTGACGCCAAGCTTCTGGAACACGTTCTCATCGACGCGCGACAATATGACCGACGAGTGGGCTTCGCATCCCCTCAGTTTCGGCAGCTGCTCCAGTGCCAAAGCCGCAGTCGGGTTCGTAGCGGCACATATGGACAATGCTATGAGTATCTCATCTGTATGAAGGCGCGGGTTGTGGTTTCCCATGTGGTTGACCTTCAGGGCCTGTATCGGTTCTATGACTATCGGCGAGATAAGATGTATGTCGTGGTGGATGCTGCCAAGTTCTTTCAATGCATTGAGCAGCACAGCCGCTGAAGCGCCCAGGAGAGGCGTTGTCTTTCCAGTTATGATCCTGCCGTCATGGAGCTGGATGGCAACTGCCGGTCCGCCTGTGGATTCAGCGCGCTGTTTCGCAGCCTGTACCACCGGACGGTCGGCCTCGGATATCCCCAACTGTTTCATCAGCAGTTCCAGCTTGTATACTTCCGCTTTATCAGCCAGCCCCTGGCGATGTGCACACCGTGTATTGAAATATCTTCGTATCACTTCCTGCTTGGAAGCTTCGCAGACCGCTTCATCATCCGTTATGCATAACCCGGCCATGTTGACGCCCATATCGGTAGGGCTCTTGTATGGCGAAGTCCCTTCTATTTTCTCCAGGATGGCCTTCAGAACGGGGAAAATCTCTATGTCCCTGTTGTAATTCACGGCGGTCACGCCATAAGACTCCAGGTGGAACGGGTCTATCATGTTCACATCGTTCAGGTCCGTCGTGGCAGCCTCATACGCTATATTAACAGGGTGTTTGACAGGAAGGTTCCAGATGGGGAATGTTTCGAACTTGGCATATCCCGCCTTGATGCCCCTTTTATTTTCATGGTATATCTGTGACAGGCAGACGGCCATTTTCCCGCTGCCAGGCCCAGGCGCCGTGACCACGACCAGGGACTTGTCCGTTTCTATATACTCATTCTTTCCGAAGCCCTCATCACTGACGATCAGCGGTATGTTGGAAGGGTAATCGGGTATCGGGTAGTGCCTGTACACTTTCATTCCGAGGTTCATGAGCCTCTTCTGGAACATATCGGCAGTATGCTGTGAACGGTAATGGGTTATGACCACGCTTCCGACGTATAGCCCTATCTCACGGAATGCATCGATCAGGCGAAGTACGTCGAGGTCATATGTAATGCCAAGGTCGCCTCTTCTTTTGCTTTTTTCTATGTCATCCGCATTGATCGCAATGACGATCTCGGCCTGATCCCTGAGCTGCATCAGCATTTTGACCTTGCTGTCCGGTTTGAACCCGGGAAGCACCCTTGAGGCATGGTAATCGTCGAAAAGTTTCCCGCCGAATTCAAGATACAGCTTCCCGCCGAACTGCTCGATACGCTCGAGGATCTTCTGTGACTGCAGGCGCAGATACTTGTCGTTGTCAAAACCCAACCTGTTCATTTTTATACTCCTGTATCATTCATTAGGCAGTTTTGTCGAAAAATTTCCTGCCGATATTTTTCCTTACCCACAATAACACATCAGCCAACCTGCGTCAATCGGACAACCGGTCCCTGTTTGGATTTTTTTCAGTTTTTAAAGTCCAGTCGTTATTTTTCTGTCACAAACTGCCTGTAGCGCCTGTAATCGCTCTCGCTGCATTCCAGCTTAAGCCAGGTCCCGTCGCTTTCATACTTTATGTCTTTTACGAGCGCGTTCTCCCTGAAATACGAAACTATATTCCCGTATTCATACGGTATCAGCATCCTGCAGTCGACATAAGCCCTGAAAACATACCTGCGGATAAGTTCCGCAAGTTCCCTGATACCGATCCTTTCCTTTGCTGAAATATAGATAACGTTATCTTTTTCAAAAGGATAGGCCATGTCGGTCAGGTCCGCCTTGTTGAACACATAGATCACCGGTATATCTCCGGCGCCTATCTGCTCCAGCGTATCCTCGGTCACCCTGATCTGGCGTTCCGCTTCGGGATCCGAAGCATCCACCACATGCAGCAGCAGGTCCGACTCCTTCACCTCTTCCAGTGTCGAACGGAATGCCTTGACAAGTCCATGGGGCAGTTTGCTGACGAACCCTACGGTATCCGACAGCAGGAAAGACCTGTTGTCCGGGAGCTCTATGCTCCGGACCGAAGTCTCGAGAGTCGCGAAAAGCATATCTTTTTCGAATACCTTCTTGCTGTCGGATTTCTGTGAAAGTTCCACCAGGGCGTTCATGACCGTCGATTTGCCCGCGTTGGTATAGCCCACCAGCGCGACCCTGGGCAGCCCGGATTCGCTCCTCCTTTTGCGCTGGATCTCCCGGTCTTTCCTGAGATCTTCGAGTTCTTTCCTCAGGACTGCAATATTCTGTTCGATCCTTCTGCGGTCGAGAACTATCTTTTTCTCACCGCCGCCCCTGACGACCGTGCCTATACCGCCGCCGCCCTGCCTGTCCATGGATGCGCCCTTTCCCGCAAGCCTGGGCAGCATGTACTGAAGCCTTGCGACTTCGACCTGGAGCCTTGCTTCCTTTGTCCTTGCCCTTTGCGCAAATATCTCAAGTATCAGCTGCGTCCTGTCCAGTACCCTGCAGCCAAGTGCTTTTTCAAGGTTCCTCTGCTGGGTCGGCGTCAGTTCATTATCGAATATGACGACATCAGCCTCCATTGCTTCGACCAGTTCCGCAGTCTCCTCCACCTTGCCTGCGCCGAAGTAAAAGGCGCTGCTGACGGATCTGAGATTCTGTTCGACCCTTCCGGCCACTTCAAAGCCGCAGGCCTCAGCCAGGTTTTCCAGTTCATCCATCGATTTTTCGTAATCATCGTCATTATTCAGGTTTACGCCTGCAAGCAGCGCTCTTTCCTTATGTACCATATAACCACTCCCCAATCAGATTGTACGCAGTTTTTCTGAACCTTTCCGGTGATGCGGCTTTTTCCTGTCGTACAGATCATACGGAGTCCGGGTGGGCTTTAATGCCATGTTGAGTCATTTCAGCATAAACTAAGGGCTGCAAATGAAAACGATCCACCTGCAGCCCATCTTTCCATCTACCTGATAATATTGTCCTGGTGATGAAATCATATGCATCAAAGTGTATTTTCATTGCAGGGATCCGCACAACAGGGAAAACGACCTCATAATGCGCCGGAGTACGCTTCCCCTTGCCTATTCAGTTATCTTACTGAATAACGATCCGGTTTCCTGCAGTTGATCACTTTGACACCTCATTTCTCAGAAATTACATATATTATAATCCATAATAAGGAATTTATCAACACTGAGCACTGCTTCGACACGATACCGATATGGCATCAGTACACCGCCGGTCCGGCGGATCACTTCGATATTTCCACCTGCTGCGCCACAAGCGCTGCAGCGCCGTATTTTTCCCTCAGTTTCGGCTTTTCTATCTTGCCGGTGGGATTGCGGGGCACCTTGTCGAAAATTATCTTCCTGGGCCGTTTGTACCTCGGCAGCGACAGGCAGAAAGCATTTATGTCGTCCTCTGTGCACCGGCAGCCCGGTTTGAGCTCGATGATCGCCGCCGCTATCTCGCCAAGGCGCTTGTCGGGCAGCCCGATGACCGCGGCATCCTTTATCGCCTCATGCGAACGGAGGTGGTCTTCGATCTGAACAGGATATATGTTTTCGCCGCCGCTGATGATGACGTCTTTTTTACGGTCCACCAGGTAAATGAAGCCGTCCTCATCCTGCATCGCCATGTCGCCGGTATACAGCCAGCCATCTTTCAGTACTGCCGCAGTGGCTGCCGGATCCTTGTAATAGCATTTCATGACACCCGGGCCTTTGACGATCAGTTCGCCTACCTCTCCCTGCTCCACCGGATCCCCTTTTTCATCCACGATCCTCGCTTCCCAGCCATAGCCTGGCACCCCGATGGCTCCTACCTTATGGATGTTTTCAACGCCAAGGTGCACACAGCCGGGACCTATCGACTCGCTCAACCCGTAGTTCGTATCATACTGATGGTTCGGGAAGTACTTCTTCCACCTCTGGATAAGGCTCGGGGGCACAGGCTGTGCGCCAATGTGCATGAGCCTCCACTGTGAAAGCCGGTAATCTTCGAGCTTCACATCTCCACGGTCTATAGCGTCGAGGATGTCCTGTGCCCATGGTACTAGCAGCCACACGATGGTGATCTTCTCCTCGGAAACGGTCCGCAGGATCCAGTCCGGCTTGATACCTCTCAGGATCACGGCAGGGCTTCCTGCCAGCAGACTTCCGAACCAGTGCATTTTGGCTCCCGTGTGGTACAGCGGCGGTATGCAGAGGAACTTGTCTTCCCGGGTCTGCCCATGGTGCTTCTGCTCGGTTATGCACGCTGAAACAAGGCTCCTGTGGGTATGCAGTATTGCCTTTGGAAAACCGGTCGTTCCCGATGAGAAATATATCGCTGCGTCATCATCGTCCGTTATCCCGACATTGGGAGCTTCCGAACTGCAGTTGGCCGTGAGCCTGTCGTAACTCTCCGCGAACGACGGGCGGCCTTCTCCTGCATAAAAGAGCATCCTCACTTTCGGTATCCGGTCATATATGTTCTCAAGCCTGCCTATGAACTCAGGTCCGAAAATCAAAGCAACAGAATCGGACAGATCGAGACAGTACCGTATTTCCTCTTCAGTATATCGGAAATTGAGCGGTACCGCGATGGCTCCTGCTTTAAGGATGCCAAAGTAGATGGGCAGCCATTCCAGGCAGTTCATCAGCAGTATGGCTACCTTTTCGCCCTTCTTTATCCCGCGCTTGATCAGCAGATTGGCCAGGCGGTTGGCTTTCTCGTCGAATACGCGCCATGTCATGTCGCGGCGGTATTCGCCCGCAGGGTTGTTTTCTATAAGTTCATATTCCCGCCATATCACATTGTGTTTTTCCTGGAGATCGAGATTGATTTCAGTAAGACAGATCTCATTGCCATACAAAGCGGCATTTCTTGACAAAAACTCAGTTATAGGCATGACTCATCCTCCCGTCCTGCTGGTAAGAATCGAATGAAATGCAGCGAAAACCTTACCGTGCTTCATAACTGCAAAACATCACGTAAATTATATGACAATACCGGCATTTAATCAACAGTTTGTTGGAAGGAAAGCCAGCCTATAACTGTACATATGCAACTTTATATGTATATAAGCTCACTTAAAATGCTATATTTTCCGTAATGAAATCCTTGACCGAATCACATCGTTTTTTCCGGACGCCTTACCTTTTTTCCACTCTGACTGAATCTATCATCTTATTTATCTCAGCTTCAGACTCAGCATCATCGCCCATACCCATCATATAGCAGCCCTGTACCATGGTCACCAGGCCGTCCTTGCAGTAATATACATATATTTGCCTCTGTTTCAGGCCGAATATCTCCAGGTCGATATGGAAGCGTCCACCCTTCGTACCGTCTATATTGACACTTGTTATATCAGAGTACTCTGCTTCAGAAAAGACTGTTTTCATCTTATCCTGGTTATTTTTGGCATATGCGATGATATCGCCGACCCCGGACGGTTCCTCGGAACACATCACCATAAAAGTGCGCGTGCCACTTACGGCACTGTAATTCGCATAGTTGCTGTCTTCCACTGACCAGCCCTCCGGCGCGTCGACCGATATCTTCACATCAGTTGCTCTTGCTGCCTGGGCAGCTTCAATATCTGCTTCATCGATATTCTCCAGCATTTCCTGCAAATCATCGTCGAGCTCGATACCAACTTTCTCCAGTGTGTCCAGTGCCTCGTCTAATTCTTTCTTTGCCGCGGCAGCATCTTTCTCCGGACCATCTTCCTTCGACCCTGAAGCGGTGACGCCTGCCCCATCGTCCTTCTTTTTTATGCCGCACGCTGTCAGTGCGGCAAACATCACGCAAATAGCCAGTAATGCTGCCAATACTTTTTTCAACATCGTGATCCCCCTAACCTTTTATTTTTCTGATGTCACATCCGTCATCCGGATGCCGGGCACAAGCATCTGCCTGTCCTGTTTTGCAGAGTGTTTTTGCTTGCAAGTCTATTCTATTGCAAAGTATTACAGGATGATATCACCCGGGAGGGGTGAATCACCATGAAAAAGGATGATTTTGAAGGGTCAAGGGGTGATTGGCATGTGCCGGTCATACAATGGATCACGTTCTGCTTTCCACTAGCAGGAAGAAATCGTATATCGGTTTCAGTTTTCTGAAACCATTTATGAGCATATCCGGCAATCCCGCGGAAAATGCAGGCCCGAAGTCCCTGTGTACGCTCTCGAAAAAGATATTTTTCCTGATGAGCCACTGCTTGATATTTTCCGGCTGTTCAGGATATTTGCACTTCTTATATGATTCACCGCCTATGACGAACTCATCCTGGCTTTCATAAGCTCTCAATGCAGCCATGAACGACGGATGCCTGTCCAGTATCATCTCCCTCATCCTCGCCATAGACGCATTTTCGGCTTTATAATACCCGACTCCGTAACTGGTCCCGTTCTGCCCCAGTTCGAACCAGAAACACGGCGACACGGACATCTGTGACTTGTCCCTCAGGAATACGATCCAGGCGTTGTCCCTGTATAGGCTCTTGTCCTTTGTGAACCTGGTGTCCCTCCTCACCCTCGATATGATCTTCGAAGGTATGGTTATGATACCGTCGTCTATTTCCTTCATGGCAGGCGCCAGTTCCTTCACCAGTTCGGCAAAAGGTTCGTATACATATTTCCGGTATTCATTCCTGTGTTCTTCAAACCATTCCTTGCTGTTGTTTATCCTGTTTTCCAGGAGAAATCTCAGCGCCTCCGCTGAAAATCCTTCAAACCCCATGGCTGATCCTCCGTATTTGCATGATACTCCCTGCATTGTAAAGACTGCTGTACTGAATATACAATATGATTTTGATACATGCGTGTCAAGTTATACGTCCAAAGCTTTTCATCGTCCTGCCGGACGGAGAATGCATAAGAGCGTTTAAGGTTCCATTGCCAATTCACAAATTTTACAAAAAAATCAGCCAATAATGCCTAAAAATTATGCATAAGCTGATTGACAACCGAACATATGCGTGTTAATATTTTATCAAAGATAGTTAAATATTTATCAAAGTTAGTTATAAAAATAACATAACAGCAAAAGATGATCCGGACAGCACATGTAAAGGAGGTTTTAATATGGCTAAGACAAGGAAATATGAAGTCATCGACAGCGTGGAGAAGCTGGACGCAGCGCTTGCCCGTGTAAGAGAAGCGCAGAAGATATACGCGGGTTATACGCAGGAACAGGTAGACAGGATCTTTTTTGAGGCAGCCATAGCCGCCAACAAGGAACGCATCCGGCTTGCCAAAATGGCAGTGGAAGAGACGGGCATGGGAGTCGTGGAAGATAAGGTGATCAAGAACCACTACGCGTCGGAGTATATATACAATGCATATAAAAACGTGAAGACATGCGGCGTCATCGAAGAAGACGATGCGTACGGCATCAAAAAGATCGCCGAGCCTGTAGGCATCCTGGCAGCCGTGATCCCGACCACGAATCCCACATCCACAGCGATATTCAAGGCTCTAATCGCTCTGAAAACCAGGAACGGGATCGTGATGAGCCCGCACCCGAGGGCAAAGAAGTGCACGGTCGAGGCTTCAAGGATCGTATATGAAGCCGCGGTAAAGGCAGGAGCGCCAGAAGGGATAATCGCCTGGATAGACGTGCCGACACTGGAAATGACGAACCACATCATGAAGCAGGCGGACCTGATCCTTGCCACCGGCGGCCCCGGCATGGTGACTGCCGCATATTCGTCCGGCAAGCCGGCCATCGGCGTCGGGCCCGGCAACACGCCCGCCATCATCGACAGTTCTGCAGACATCCTGTTGGCAGTCAACTCCATCATCCATTCAAAGACATTCGACAACGGCATGATCTGCGCTTCTGAACAGTCCGTTATAGTGCTCGACGATATTTATGACGAGGTGAAAGCCGAATTCGAGAGACGGGGATGCTATTTCCTGGATGACGGGGAAAAGCAGAAAGTACGTGAGACGATCATAATTAACGGCTCGCTGAATGCAAAGATCGTCGGCCAGACGGCTTCCGCCATAGCATCGCTATCAGGCTTCAGCGTGCCCGAGGGCACGAAGGTACTGATCGGAGAAGTCGAAAAAGTCGACCTTTCCGAGGAGTTCGCACATGAAAAACTCTCCCCTGTTCTCGCGATGTACAGGGCAAAGACATTCAAAGAAGCTATGGATAAGGCTGAAAGGCTGATCGCTGACGGGGGCTTCGGCCACACCGCTTCAGTGTACCTCGACACCGTCCGCGCAAAAGACAGGCTCAATGAATTCACCGAAAGGATGAAAACCTGCCGCATACTCGTGAACACACCTTCATCCCATGGCGGTATCGGCGATCTTTACAATTTCAGACTTGCGCCGTCGCTCACCCTGGGCTGCGGTTCATGGGGCGGCAATTCGGTATCGGAGAACGTCGGCGTGAAGCACCTGCTCAACATAAAGACGGTGGCGGAAAGGAGAGAAAATATGCTTTGGTTCCGTACCCCTGAAAAGGTTTATATGAAAAAAGGGTGCCTGCCGGTAGCCCTCGCTGAACTGAAAAACGTGCTCGGCAGGAAAAAAGCATTCATAGTTACGGACAGGTTCCTTTACAGCAACGGCTTCACGAAGCATGTCACAGACAGGCTCGACGAGATGGGCATAGTCCATACCACGTTCTGCAACGTATCTCCCGATCCGACACTGGCATGTGCAAAGGAAGGCGCTGAAGCCATGATGTCATTCGGCCCCGACGTCATCATCGCCATCGGAGGAGGTTCGGCGATGGACGCCGCCAAGATAATGTGGGTGCTTTACGAACATCCCGAAGTCGACTTCATGGACATGGCGATGCGGTTCATGGACATCCGGAAGCGCGTGTACACGTTCCCGAAGATGGGCGAAAAGGCATACTTCGTGGCAATACCGACTACCTCCGGCACTGGCAGCGAGGTAACGCCTTTTGCAGTCATCACGGATGAAACCACCGGTGTAAAATACCCGCTGGCCGATTACGAACTGCTGCCGGATATGGCGATCGTGGACGCGGACCTGATGATGGACCAGCCCAAAGGCCTCACCGCCGCTTCAGGCATCGACGCACTCACCCATGCGATTGAGGCATACGCATCCATGATGGCTACTGATTACACCGACGGACTCGCTTTAAGGGCTGTCAGGCTGATATTCGAATACCTTCCCAGGGCATATGAATACGGCTCCGCCGACCCGAAAGCCAGGGAGAAAATGGCCGACGCATCCACCATCGCGGGTATGGCGTTCGCGAACGCATTCCTCGGCGTCTGCCATTCGATGGCACACAAGCTTGGGGCTTTCCATCACCTGCCCCACGGCGTTGCCAACGCGCTGCTGATCAGCGAAGTCATCCGGTACAATGCTGCCGGGGCGCCCGCAAAAATGGGCACTTTCCCGCAGTACGACCATCCGCACACACTGGAGAGGTATGCCGAGATAGCAGATTCGCTCGGCCTGAAGGGCAGGAACAATGAAGAAAAACTTGAGAGCCTGATCAGGGCCATCGAGGAACTGAAGGGAAAAGTAGGCATCAAAAAGAGCATCAGGGATTACGGCATAGCAGAGAAAGATTTCCTCGGTAGCCTCGACGAGATGGCGGAACAGGCTTTCGACGACCAGTGCACCGGCACCAATCCGAGGTATCCGCTGATAAGCGAGATAAAGGAAATGTACCTTAAAGCTTATTATGGAAGCGAACAGAATTCCGCAGGGCATGCATCGGAAAAGGCCGAAGAACCGAAGACAATACCGGCGTAAGCCGTATCAGATATACTGACCCGGGTGGGGGCGGCTCCACCCGGGCCGGGCTTTGAAACAGGCACAGAAACGCTTGACCTGTATGATCTGCTCCGGACTACATGCGTGCATGTGTGGTTTTGATTTATACGCGAAACCAGTACCGAGAAGGAGGTCGAAGATATGAAACTGGATAATGTGATCGCAGTAAGGAAAACCAAGATCGTTTACCGCGACGGCGACCTTGCCATCAAAGTATTCGATGAGAACTACTCGAAGGCCGACGTGCTGAACGAGGCGCTCAACCAGGCCAGGATCGAACAGACGGATCTACATGTCCCTGAAATAGTCGAGGTTACGAAAATCGATGGAAAATGGGCCATAATAACCAGGTTCATAGAAGGGAAAACCCTGGAGGCCCTTATGAACGAGGAGCCGGAGAAATATGACAAATACCTGGAGCTTTTCGTCGACCTGCATCTTGAAGTGCACCGCCAGCAGTCTCCCCTGCTGAACAAGCTGAAAGACAAGATGCACCGGCAGATATCGATGACGGACCTGGATGCGACAACCCGTTACGATCTCCACACGCGCCTCGAGTCTATGCCGAACCACAAAAAGGTCTGCCACGGCGACTTCAATCCCAGCAATATCATAATCACAAAGGAAGGAACGCCGTATATACTCGACTGGTCCCATGCCACGCAGGGGAACGCGTCCGCGGACGCAGCCAGGACATACCTCCTTTTCTGGCTTGCCGGCAATACGGAAACCGCAAAGAAATATATGAAGCTGTTCTGTAAAAAGAGTGACACTGCAATGCAGTATGTCCAGAAATGGATCCCGCTGGTGGCAGCATGCCAGTCGATAAAGGGCGATCCCAATGAACGCAGCCTGCTGCTTCGCTGGGTGGATGTCATCGATTATGAATAGTGCCGCAGAACAAGGATATGGCAAAACCGATAAAACAAAACGGATCTTGCGTCCGTACCGGGGGCTGTATTCGGTGCGGACCGCAAGATCCGTGTGATCCGGGTCCAGGCTGGCGGGTCATACCCGCTTCGCCTGGCTAAACAGTTGTGAGCCGCCGCTATCGGAAGCGTATTCGTTGGTCAATGTAATGCGCGCCACATAGATTTTTAAGTGTCTCATGAAGCGCTTGTCCTTCTCGGCTATTTTCAACCCGGCTCTGAATTTCCCGTCAAATGGTATGCAATATACCACCCTGCACTTTATATCGTACGGTATCCTGTCGAGTAACATCCTGATGCCAAGTATCTTGCCGGGTTCGATCTCATTTTCACAGACTATGCCGATGCCGGCAGCGGAAAGGTCCACCGACATGAACTGGAGCGGGCTGGCCAGTTTGACAGGCTCTTTATCTATTTCTTCATATATGGTATCACAGGTGAGTTTCTGTACATGCCTGACCCTTACAAAAAGTCTCCTCTCTGCCAGCACTTCATTATCGAGCTTGCTGGCCAGGGCCCTGTCATTCCCCCAGACATTTTCATCCAGCGGAAATTCTTCAGTTTGCTGCCTGTCTTTTTCGGGAACAGCATTTTGAAGGGACTGTACCGATTGGCCGCTGCCAATACCATTGGATCTGTTTCCCTGTCCAGTCCTGGTTCCGGTCCTGTCCTGAATTCCGTCGCTCTGACTTCCGTTTATTATGATCCTGTTGGCCATAACTTCGCCCCTTATATCATGATTACCATTCCCCATATATATCATAACACCATACGCGTAATATACAAATAGATGATGCGTCCTAGGATATGGGACCCCAGTACTATTTTTGAACTACACCCGATGCTCTTTCTTTATACGCCCCGCTTTATACGCCGTTTTTCATACGCCATAACCTATATGCTGCACTCTATATACTACACTCCCGCGGCCTTCCTTATCTGCTCCTGGTGCGCGGCCGTTATCAGGCCGTCTGCATGCCGGGTACTGTTTTTGAAATGCACATCGAAATGACCGCTAAAGTTATTATCAGTGATATACTGGATGCCATGCGGCATCGATGACATTGACGCAGCGAGCCTCCTTCCGCTGACTTCGATTATCACTGCCCTCTCTTTCCAGGAATAGGCGCCTCCCCAAACCTCTTTTATCACAGCCGCATCTTTTGCGGTCAGCGGCTCGCAGTCGGCATGGTTTGCCCCAATCGTCCGCTTTATCCTGAATTTCTTTCCGGTTTCAAAATCCGTCACAACAGCGACCTTGTTTATAGGGAACACATACTGGGCTTCTGTCCACCAGTCGAGGTATTCCCCGTATTCAGCCCCCGGCGTGTCCCTGACCGGCACCCTGTGGACCGGCACCATTATCTTCTGACCTACCGACAGCCAACTGTCGGCAGGCAGCCCGTTGACCGACAGCAATTCGTACATCGGGATACCGAACCTGACGCTGATGTCCCATACGGTGTCCCCCTGCACCACCGTGTATGGTATAAGGGATACCATATCTGCGGCTGACCGGGCAGATATGGTATCCGTCCGGTTGCCGTTATGGTCCGGCCTGTAGTACAGTTTCTGGCCCGGATAGATCATATCCGAACTCAGGCCGTTCTGTTTTTTCAGTTCGGTAACCGTGATGTTCAGGCCTGCGGCTATCTTCCACAACGTGTCCCCGCTCCTCACAGTGTACTCGAGAGGCCGGGAAGAGATATATGCAGTTTGGCGCCGACCACGAAAGTGATCTTTTTGTCACCCTTGTTGATCCCTACCGTCTTAGAATCACCGTTCCACCATACCTCGCAGCCCAACGCTTCCGCCACGCCCCTGACCGGAACGAAGGTAGTGCCGTTGATGATTATAGGTTGCCGTGAGAAACTGTATGCCGTACCATTGATCACGATCCTGTCGGGGAATCCGATCGACTGCGAAGACATCAGAGGTGCCTGAGCATTGGCCGCAGCTGGCGCGGATAAATGGAGCGCTGCCACGAGCATCGATCCTGCCATGATTTTTACCATGCAGATTTTTATGTTTTTGAAGTTTTTTCTTATATACTCCCTTGCGCTCCGGTCCAGCTTTCCGGAACAATCTCCTTCGCCGGAAGGTCCAAGTTCACCGGCAAATTCGGTGTCGTTCGGGTCCAGGTACAGTATTGCGATGTATCCTTCTTCTCCCTCGATCAAATCGTGCCTGATAAAAACTCCCATATACCGATCCTCCTTGTCAGTCCTTATTTTTCTCTGTTCGGACCGATTTAAACCATGACGGTTCAACGCCGGCAAGGCGTTTATATTCCTGACGCCTCGTTGAAACACCGCTGTTGTGAGGAATTTTTCTACAATCGAAAAAATTCCTTTGATCAAGGTGTTATAATATAGCAGGAAGTTGCGGGCAATTCCTGCCGGCTGCCATGTTTCAGCCGCCGGTTATTCGGTTTGTGTCCCGGCCGCAACACTAAACTTTCGGGAGGATCCATACATGGGCGCGATACACGGCTTTGAAGACGAAAAACTGATAATCTGCGTGATGTACAGCGATCCGGCCTTCCTGGAAAAGGCGGAAAAAATGCTGGTAGATACGTTCGGGCCATATGACCTGGTTTCCGGGGATTATTCCTTTTCGGACAATTTCTCGGCATACTACGATGAAGAGCTAGGAGGGAAAGCCATCAGGAGGATCTACAGCTTTGAGCGGTGCATCGACCCTTCCCGCCTGGCCTCCATCAAAACGCTGACCAATTCGTTCGAGGAAACGCTCAGTGAAGGCGGAAAACGCAGGATCAATCTGGATCCCGGGCTTCTCAGCCACGGAAGGGTGGTCCTGGCTTCGACGAAAAACTCAGGTTTCAGGATACCGCTGGCAGGCGGCATCTATGCGGAGATCACGCTGTTTTACGGCCAGGGACGCTGGAACAGGCTCCCATGGACATACGTGGACTTTCAGAGTGAGCCTGTCAAAGATTTTCTCATGGAAGTACGCAGAATATACCTGGGACAGCGAAAAGCCTGGCTTAAAGGCAAATCGTCAGGCTGAAAACCATCCATCCTGAAAGCAAATTATACAACCGGCGGGCAATAATAAGGACATGTTCTTATCATTTTGCTTATTTACATTTTACATTACAGTTTGCATAATAATGCTATAATCAAGAACTTACAGGAGGCACATATGAAACAGGATATGATAGTGATCCTTGACCTGGGAAGCGCAAAGAATACCGATATAGCAAGAGCCATACGCAAACTGGGCGTATACAGCGAAATACATCCCCACGACATAACGGCGGAGGAACTGTCGAAACTCCACAATATAAAGGGAATAATACTGAACGGCGGAGAAAACAACATCGTAGACGGGGTCAGGATCGACGTTTCCGGCGCGGTATATGATACCGGCTATCCTGTAATGGCAGTGGCCCACGAAACGGCAAAATGCGAGCGCAAGCTGGAAGAATGGCCTGCATCTGAAGAGGAACTGGAGGCAGTCCTGAAATCTTTCATATTTGACACCTGCAAAGCCGAACCCAACTGGAACATGAAAAACTTCATCGAGGACCAGGCCGAACTCGTCCGCAGGCAGGTCGGCGACAAAAAAGTGCTGCTTGCCCTGTCAGGCGGCGTCGACAGTTCCGTCGTCGCAGCGCTTCTTATCAGGGCAATCGGCAAACAGCTCGTATGCGTCCATGTCAACCACGGACTGATGCGCAAAGGGGAATCGGAACAGGTCGTCGAAGTGTTCAGGAACCAGTTGGACGCCAACCTGATATATGTTGACGCAAGCGAACGGTTCCTGTCAAAGCTCGAAAATGTCGCCGATCCTGAGCAGAAGAGGAAAATAATCGGCAGCGAGTTCATCCGCGTATTCGAAGAAGAAGCCCGCAAGCTGTCAGGCATAGAATTCCTGGCACAGGGCACCATTTACCCTGATATAGTCGAAAGCGGCACCAAGACCGCAAAGGTCGTCAAATCACACCACAATGTCGGAGGACTTCCTGAGGACCTCCGGTTCAAACTGATCGAACCGCTCCGTTACCTGTTCAAGGATGAGGTAAGGGCATGCGGCCTTGAACTCGGCCTTCCTGAATCGATGGTATACCGCCAGCCGTTCCCGGGACCGGGCCTCGGCGTGCGCTGCCTCGGAGCGATTACAAGGGAACGTCTCGAAGCGGTGAGAGAATCGGATGCTATCCTGCGCGAGGAGTTCGCGAAAGCCGGACTGGACAAAAAGGTGTGGCAGTATTTTACCGTAGTGCCCGATTTCAAATCGGTGGGTGTTAAAAACAATGCACGCAGCTATGAATATCCCGTGATAATACGCGCCGTCAATACTATCGACGCAATGACGGCCACCGTTCCGCAGATCGAATGGGCCGTGCTGCAGAGAATAACCGACCGCATACTCGCGGAAGTGCCGTACGTGAATCGTGTATGCTATGACCTGAGTCCGAAACCCTGCGCTACGATAGAGTGGGAATGATATGACATAGGAGCCGGGCGGACGGACAATCACGCATTGGCTGGAAGTGATTGCTCCCGAGCAATGAGATGTCGCAAGTATAGACATTCATAACATACGGGATGATGGGCAATCATGTATTTGTGGATGCTTCGTGGACAGCTGCCGGTCGGCTCATTTGCTCCAATGAGGGCGCAGGTCACTCGCCGTCCGTGCTGCCGGTTGTGGTGCCTGGTGCCTCATTCGAGCCGCATGACCCGTCCGCATCTGTATCACTTGCATCAATCAATACCTGATTGCCCATCATCCCGTATGTTTACGTTTGTGCATCCTTATAACTTCTCCATGGCCGGGAACGACACTCCCCAATTGATACCTGATTGCCCATCCGCCAGGCTTCAGAAGCCATGGATATCTTGTACTGATATGAGCATGGACACCTTGAGTCGTCTGAATCCAACCGTATGATTTACCCGGAAATGCGATGCTCCTTACTTGATCCGCTTCAGCCTGTATATGCTCCATATCCCGGTCTTTTCATCGCCAGGCCTCACAAGCCAGGCTTCCTTGTCCATCGTATAGAAGTTGTATTTCAGCCCGTTTTCGAAAGTTATTACCGCACGCCTGCGGCGGTCCCTGTATTCTGATATGTCGGGAAGATGAGCGGAAGGAAGTGCTATACGCAGATCAAATTCATCTTCGTCCACAGCAGTGTCTTCATACCTGGCCGACCCCCGCTCGACATCGCCGGTCCTGGTATTCCGGACCGTCATCTCTTCTTCTCCGAGTTCGTATATATACGGCATATTACCCTTCAAAGCCAAAAACGAACTCAGGGGATTCATATACAGGCACTCATCGAACACATAAGAACCGAGTATACTTCCGTCGTCCTGCGGTATCGCAAAAGCTATGCCTGTTCCGAAAACCAGCAGGCACAGCACTCCGGAGATAACGGCTGTCCGTTTGCCCGGCCATCCGTCAAGCCGCCTGGCAAGGTTCAGAACAAGCCACGTAACGGCACCGGTGGCCAACATGACCAGTATATCCACAGGCGCGAGCGCAATGCGCGGGATCCCGTCAAAAAACCAGCCGGTTCCGAAACGATACAGGCTTCCCTTCATCATCGCCGACTCGCCTATGTACATCAAAATGACGATCACCACTGATATCAGCACAGGCAGCGCCAGACCGGCCGTCTTTCCCTTCTTGAGGAGGTAACTTCCCGCATACACGCCGGCCGCAGCACCGAGCATGATGAAAAAGAGGCACGTCAATACGGACGCGAGCGGAGTCTGGATCGGATCAGCCTGGCGGAAAAATGCAGTCGTATTGGCAAACACGCAAAGCGATACGAGCGCCGCTGTCGCCATGCCCTGCAGGATGAGCGGCTTTCTCTTTTCTCCGTCGCCCGTGCGGATCACACGGCCGACGCTGTATACGAGCCCGCAGACCATTACGATGATGATGAACGAAACCAGGTAATAGTGTATCTTATAGGAATCATCCGCCATTGCGTAAAAGATCCTTTCCCCCGCATCAAAGGCCTTCAACTGTTCCCGGGCACGCGGCGAAACGATGCACAGGCTCGCCTGCCATGCATCGACCGCAACAGGAGGCACATTCACGGCCGGATCCACGGAAAGCGACGCAGGATCTATCAGCGTCATACCCTCCGTTTTTATCCTGATTCTCTCCATAAACTGCTCCACTGCTATAAACACGGCAAAAGCCCCTGCCAGCCCGATTGCAAACGGTACACGTTTCATTTTGTGCAGAACAGGCAGAAACGCCGTGAACATAATAACAGCCACACACATCGCCGCATACGGTATCACATATCTGGCATATTGGTCAGGCTCGACCGCGCCGTCAGATATACTGATATATGCGATACGCACTCCGTTTACCAGCGGATATGCCGACAAGGCAATCAGAAATGCCAGCGACAGCCAGTAAAACTTTCTGTAGTTCAGATCCCCGATATTATGCGGACTCCCGGCAGAAGTACCTGTTGCCTCACTGTTGCCTTCATAATGTTGTCTATCCCTATTATAGTTTTTTTTCACGGTCTCACCCTCTGAAAGATGGATTCGTGATCAGAGCAAATGCGACAGCCAGCAGGAAAATCGCAGATGCGACGGCACCGATCACTGTCATCCGTTTGTAATTCAGAACATTCACGATTCTGACCCGGACACCGGAACTTCCGAAAGCTGAGGGGACAAAAATGCTCCTGTTCTCTGCAAACTGGAGCAGTGCGGATGCGTAGGCTTTGGATCCGTCGCTGCCGTACTTCCCCCGTTTCAAAACGGTTTCGTCGCATGAAAGCTCCATATCCCTGAAAAATGCCCTGAGCATCAGCCACACAAGAGGATTGAACCAGTGAACGCATGCTATCCCCACGGCCAGCGCCCTCCACAGATTGTCCAGCCGTTTCCGGTGTACGTTCTCATGCTCCAGGATCATCTTCCCCGTCGTGCTTTCAGGATCGACGCCGGGCGGCAGTATGATCCGGGGCCGCAAAACTCCTGTGAGGACCGGCGATAAAACCATTTCAGAACGGTAAATTGCGCCTTCGATATGAAATGCCTTTCTGAGTTCCCTGTATGTAAAGATATATAACAGGCAAACGGCAAGCAGCGCACCGACCGCCACAACCGCCCATACTGCCGAACTTACGTTAAAGATTTGTTCCAGGGATTCCTCCCTGTATGTGACCGGGTCATAGCTGTCGATTGCACCGACTGCGTTCAATATAACAAGGTCGACTGGTTCAGGTGCGGAAACAGTGCCGCGTGTGACCGTCTCGATATCGACGATCCGTTTGACAAAACCTCCGGTCAGGTTGAACAGGCTCCAGCGGGATGACGGTATAAACGGCACGGCCAGCCGGAAAAACGCCAGGGCCCACATCGGGTAGATGTACCTTCGCGGTATCGGCTTTAATAGCCTGACCAGGAAAAGCGCCACAATGACGACACAGGAAGCGATGCTCATGTTAAGTACGATATAGAAAATCGAGCCCGGCATAAAACCACTCCTTCAGGACCGGCTGTGTTCATCAATCAGTTTCCTGAGTTCTTCTGCTTCTTCATCCGACAGCGTTCCGTCTGCCATGAAGGACGAAAACAGCATTTTGACCGACCCTCCGAAAAACGAGCGGAGCACTTTCCTTGCTTCATCACGCCCTACTTCTTCGCGGGTTATCAGGCTGTGGCATACGAAATTTGGTTCAGTACGTTTTATAGCCCCTTTTGCCACAAGTTTTTTGATAACGGTGTACGTGGTGTTCTTATTCCATCCTATCTGGTCTGCCGCCAGCACCGCCAGTTCTTTTGCAGTCGCCCCCTCGTTTGCCCACAGCAGTTCCATCAGTTTCAGTTCGCTGTCAAACAGCTTGATCCTGTTTTCTGTGCTTCTACTGTCCGTCTCTTTCTTCCCGGCCATCTTTTTCCCTCCGATCATTTGACCGTCGTCTTTCATACGGTCATCTTCTCCAAAAACTTTGCTCCAACCTGCAAGAAGGCCTCTTTCGGATCCGATCAGGATATTTGATCGCAGAAATCTTCCAGCATAAATATATCCTGCATCACTTGGGACCATCATATTTAAATTACACTGTCCCGGGCAATCTCGGACTATTGCAATAGTACAATACCAGACTATCACAATAGTCTGGTATTGTCAATAACAGCTTCAATTTTTGATTTGCTTATTAAAGGTTTACATGTGCGGATCCATTTAAGGCGATAGTGTTTGCCGTACGAAGCCCGCCGGATGGCATCTGCCTATGATCTTTGCTAAATCCACTTGCGTGATGACGTCTGCCGTCTGCATATGGATTCCTGTTTCCCTGCGGCAGCATCACCTGCAGTAGATCTGCACCGCGTCCCTCAGGAACGCTGCGCATCCTTCGGCAATTTTGTCGAAGTACGCGGTAAAGCGCGGATCAGACACATACATCCGGGTCACGCCGATATGTGCTTCTTTGCTGTATTTATCCCAGAAGAAGCAAAGCCATTTCTTATGCAGTTCGCATGCCTTCTGTGCAAGCTCGCCGGCTGGATCTCCCTGTTCAAACGCCGCTTTCAGCGTTTCGTGGAACTGGACCGTCAGTTTCTCATATTCTTCGTACTGCTCCATGCTCATTCCCATAAGCTTTGCATTCGAACGGTCAACAGCTTCGTCCCCGTATTTCGCACGTATCTCGCTGCCATACTTTTGCTCGTTTTCATCGATAAGCCTCTTTTTGAATCCTTCGAATTTTTCCCTGTCACTCATGATCATCTCTCCTTTCGCCGCCTTTATGGTTTTCTCCACATTGGCGATCAGCATATCCAGTTGTTTCCTTCTTGCGAGCAGGGCGGACAAATGGCTTTCCAGTGCCGCGAGTTCATTGAAATCCTTCGATGAAATTATCTTCCTGATCTCTTCAAGCGGCACGCCAAGTTCACGGTAGAAGAGGATCTGCTGCAGCCTGTCGATCTCCTTCCGTCCGTAAATGCGGTATCCGTTCGAACTGATCCTGGCCGGCGAAAGCAGGCCGATCTCATCATAGTACCTGAGCGTACGGGTACTGACACCGGCCATCTTTGCCAGCCTGTTTATCGTGTATTCCATTTGACCACCCTCTCCGGGAGATAATCATAGACTATTACGTAACGTTAATGTCAATACCTGTTTTAGCGTTTGTTTTTGATCACCGTTCCATGTTTTCAGAAATGGCAGTACTATCGCTGTGAATGTCGGAATGTCCTTCGTGTTTTCCTGGATCGGAGCCCTTATTTGCCTGTGGATAGATGAACGGGAATCTTGCTCCGCATGAACCGCATTCGATATACTGGTCGGCCTCGACCTGTTCACGCGTGTCATAGAGAAAAGGCAGGAATTCTGTCTCATTTTTCAGACCTGGTTCGTCATCATCGATCACATATGAGTATACATATTTCGCTTCATACTTCATTATCAGCCTGCTGCTCCTGCATACCGGGCACAGCCTTTTGACATCCCGCATGATATTCCTCTCCGGATCGAGCTAAATTGCGTATGAGTTTTGCCGGTTCGACATGTAGTATTATCTGCAGGGCAGCGCTTTATATACGGCGGTATGTCCGCGGATCACATGAATTCCGCTACCGCCTGGTTTGCAAGCCTCGTGATCAGGATAGCCATTTCCTTCGGAGTACGGGGATCGCTGTCGAACAGCCACTTGCGTATCACTCCTATGCAGCCCGTTGCCACGTAAGCGTAAACGTAGTCAACTGTTGTCTGGTCCACGGATTTCTTTTTCCTCCACTCCAGCACGATACGATCCTTTATTATCTGCATGACATATGTCTGAAAATCAATGTCGACGTTCATGCCAAGCAAAACACGGCAGAGCTCGCTGTTTTTGTCGATATACTCAAAGATCATCGTAAGCATAGGCATCAGGCCGGTTTCGCCCTCTTTCAGCCCGTTGTCCACATAGGAGGCGATATCTGCAATAAGTTCATCCGAGACCTTTCTCAGCAGATCGAACTGGTCAGTGTAATGGGTATAGAACGTCGCGCGGTTGATATCCGCCAGTTCGCATAGTTCCTTCACCGTTATCCTGGATATGGGTTTCTTTTGGAGCAGCTTTACCAGGCTTTCCCTCAGAACCATCTTTGTGTATTTCACTCGCCGGTCCGCAGCCATGTTTACCTCCCCGACAAACATCAATTAAGATGTTTATTATATTTCACAATGTTAATATAATCCATTTGTGTAATACAGTCAACAAAGCGTCAATAACGCTGTGTTATAATAAAAGTACCGGAACGTTTCCAAGTGGCAGCGGAACGATACCCGGGCATCAAATCGAATCAGTCATTGATGTCATATGTTTATAGGACGGATGGTCATGATGCCAGATCATAATTGCAAAAGCACAGGCTTCGGCAGTTTCAGGATCGATATGAAGAAAAAGCTGGCTGAGTATTGCAGGTCGCTGGATATCGGGTATGTCGGTATCGCTCCGGCAGAGCCATACCATGATTTTGGGAAAACCTGGCGCAGGCAGGTCGAAAAAGGCTATATAAGCGGTTTCGAGGAAAGGGATACCGCAAAAAGGGTATACCCGGAACTGACGCTCGAGGATGCACGGTCCGTGATCGTCTGCCTTTTCCCGTATTATACGAAGACTGATGATCATCCGGAAACCGGCGACGATCCCGGGACTGACGGCCGGGCAAACATTGCAAAATATGCGCGCAGTATCGATTACCATATCATCATCATGGAAAAGCTCGAAAGAATAGCCATGTTCCTTGAGGACAACATTGACGGTTTCCGCTGGAAAGCCTTCGCGGACAGCGGACCATTCAGCGACAGATACCTGGCCTGGAAGGCCGGGCTCGGGTTCCGGGGCATAAACGGCCATATCATCACGGATAAATACGGATCCTATGTTTTTATCGGATATATACTGAACAACTTCCCATTCGAGGCTGACGATCCCCAGGACAGGACATGCCTGCAATGCCTCGAATGTGTCAGGAAATGCCCGGGGCAGTGCATCATGGGGGACTTCACTATAAACCCGAAGAGGTGCAAGTCCTATATAACCCAAAAGAAAGGCGGTCTATCCCCGGAAGATATCCAAATACTGAAAAAGCATGACCTGATATGGGGATGCGACGTATGCCAGGACGTCTGTCCCCATAACAGGAATGTGCATTCGACGCCTATGAAAGAATTCCGCGAGGATCTGTTGTACAGCGTTGATATCGACGGGCTCAAAAGGATCTCCAACAGGGAGTTCAGGAAGAAATACGGCAACAGGTCCTTCAGTTGGAGGGGAAAGGAGATATTGATAAGGAACCACGAGATCATACACGGCAGGTAAACTGCCTGCATTGCCGGACGCTCTGCAGCATTGGCCTCCGGCACAGCTGCCGGCATGCAGATTCCAATATATAATTGAAAAAGGACCTGGATTTCCCTATAATTAATCATGTTATGCAAGGCAACAGAACAACCGGTCCGAACTCATCATTGAAAGTATGTATAACAGGGAGGTCAAACAATGGCTTGCGATTCCAAGGCAGTCTGCACCTGCTCATACCCCTGCTCAAGGCGCGGCAAATGCTGCGAGTGCGTAGCGTACCACCGGAGGAACGGAGAAGTCCCCGGCTGTTTCTTCTCCCAGGCAGGCGAAAAAACGTATGACAGGTCCATCGAAAACCTTTACAGGGACTACAAAAAGAACGGCTGATATTGTAAAATTTGCCGATTTATCGAGCCTGTGAAGAGAAACATCCAAAATAAGCTTTCTATGGCCGGAAACAAACATAGAGAGCTTTTTTGTGGCTGGGAATCGAGAGTCGTTTGATGCCTCGCCTTCAGGGCTGTTTGCCTTTGGCAAAACCTATATAATCATAGTTACAAGCATACAGAAATGCATCGAATATTTCTTCCGCACTATCGCCTTTGTTTCCATAAATGCTCGTCACATTGCTGATATTGTTCTCTTGATAAATCTACATCATCTCATTAATTTTTTGCTATATTAAATACATTTGTATTATACTATATTTTATCATCCCTGGTGTCCATTCAAAAGCCTTTCCCTGTCATTGCTGAATACGGCGATGCACCTGTCCAATATGCCACGTAAGTATGCAATAAGTATGCCATAATTGGTCATTGGCACACCCTGGTCCTCCGCACACTTACGCCTGTAACTCATTTCCCTTTCATTCAACATGCAGCCCCCGCAGTGTACTACCAGTTTTACCCCTGAAAGGTCGTCGGGGAACTCCGTTCCGGATGTGAACCTGAAGTTGAAATCCTTTTGCGTGAACTCCCTTATCCACCTGGGCAGCTTCACGGTGCCGATATCATCGCACTGCCTGTGGTGGGTGCACCCTTCAGAAATAAGTATCGTATCGCCTTCCTGCAACGCGGCGAGCGCTTTTGCGCTTTTGACGGCAGCATCCAGGCCGCCCCGGTACCTGGCGAACAGGATCGAAAAAGAAGTCAGCGGGACATCTCCGGGTACGATCGACGCCACCTTGTCGAAAACCTGGCTGTCGGTCACCACGAGGTCCGGCTTTTTACCGAGCTTAGCCAGCGTATCTCCAAGTTCCGTTTCCTTCACGACGACGGCTGTGGCGCCGGTATCGAGGATATCCCGGATAGCCTGCTGCTGAGGCAGGATCAGCCTTCCCTTCGGAGCAGCTTTGTCTATCGGGACAACCAGCACTGCAAAATCGCCCGGCCTGATGATATCGCCGACAAGCCTGCATTTCGGCTCCTGCCTTGCCGCAAAGGCGGCTATCATTTCCTTGAGTTCGTGTATATTGTAGCCGGTTTTGGCACTGACGCGTATTTCACGGCATTTCTCCTTATCTCCGCCCGGCATTCCTTCCGGTTTATCGCCCTGTTTGCCGCCCGATCCGCCGGTCAATACCGGGGCTGCTCCTTCCGAGATCCCTGTTTCCGTATCAATCCCGTTCCCGGCTTCCGATCCCGAATCTCTTTCATGTCCGGCAATATCTGTCTTGTTCCAGACTATAAGGTAATCTATGCCCTTCTCTTTGAAAAGACTGATAAGCTCCTCATCCTTTGGCGTCATGCCGACAGCGGAATCTATCACAAGAACGGCCAGATCCGTCCTGTTCAGAGCCTTGCGGGTCTTCCGGACGCGCAGTCCGCCAAGGGCGCCTTCATCATCGAATCCCGGCGTATCGATTATGACGACAGGGCCGGCCGGCAACAGTTCCATTGCCTTGTATACCGGGTCGGTCGTAGTCCCCTTCACATCTGAAACCACTGAAAGGTCCTGCCCGGTCACAGCGTTGACAATGCTCGATTTGCCGGAATTCATGCTGCCGAAGAAACCGATATGGAAACGTTCAGATGAAGGTGTAGAATTCATGCTCATAAATCATTCCTCCGTACTGTTGTTTTGAAGTCGTGGCACTTGTCCTGGCAGGCGGCTTCAAAGCCTGAAGTCCCGGCTCCCGTTGCGGATGTTTTCCAGGTTCCGCACAACGATCTGCCTGACCTTCTCATTTGGGATATTGCTCAATTCTTTCCGGATCAGAGCCTCGCCGGCAGCTTTGGTTTGAGCGGATGCATAGTCTTCAAGATACTCCATCAGCGTCATCAGAGCGTTTGGATGGCAGCAGTTCTGTATCTGGCCGCTCTTGCAGAGGCTCATGAACCTGTCGCCGGTCCTGCCTTCCCTGTAGCACGCAGTACAGAAGCTCGGGATATATCCCAGTTCGATCAGCCATCTGACTACCTCATCCAGCGTCCTTCTGTCGCTCACATCGAACTGCGCCGAATTCTCATCATCCGGCTCCGGTTCGTAATAACCGCCGACACTGGTCTTTGAACCACCGCTGATCTGCGAGACTCCCAGGTGGAGCAGACGTTCCCTGCATTCCTTGCTTTCCCTGGTAGATACGATCATGCCGGTATAAGGGACTGCCACGCGTATGCATGCCACAATTTTGTAAAATGTGCCGTCGCCAACAGCATTGCTGAACATCGCAGGATCGATGTCATCAGCGGGCCTTACCCTCGGGACACTGATAGTATGCGGCCCCACACCGAAAACCGCCTCCAGGTGCTCCGCATGCATCAGCAATGCTGTGAATTCGTAGCGATACAGTTCAAGCCCGAACAGGACTCCAAGGCCCACATCATCTATCCCGCCCTGCATTGCCCTGTCCATGGCTTCAGTATGCCAGGCATAATCGTGCTTGGGACCTGTCGGATGGAGTTTCTCATAACTTTCCTTGTGGTAAGTTTCCTGGAAAAGGACATACGTACCTATGCCCGCTTGTTTGAGTTTCCTGTAATTTTCGACTGTCGTTGCCGCTATATTGACATTGACGCGGCGGATGGCGCCGTTTTTATGCTTTATGCCGTATATGGTGTCAATGCTCTCAAGTATATACTCAATGGGGTTGTTGACAGGGTCTTCGCCCGATTCGATGGCGATCCTCTTGTGGCCCATATCCTGAAGTGCGATGACTTCCCTGCGGATCTCCTCCTGGGTCATCTTTTTCCTGGTAATATGCTTGTTTTTATGATGATACGGGCAGTAAACGCATCCATTTACACAATAGTTGGACAGGTAAAGCGGCGCGAACATAACTATGCGGTTGCCGTAAAAGTCTTTCTTTATTTGTTCGGCAAGCGCGAATATCTCTTCATTCCTGTCCTCAAGCTCACAGTCGAGCAGAACTGCCGCTTCCCTGTGGGAAAGGCCTTTACGCAGTTTCGCTTTTCCGATTATTTCATCGATAAGCGCAGCGTTTCTCCGGTTCTTCCACGCATAATCAAGCGTATCGAGAACCTCCTGGTGTGAAATGAATTCTTCAGCTTTCATCGATTTTGGATCGTACATGGTAATCCCCTTTCTATTTCGGGTCAGAAGCCCTTGTTGTTTTCCGGGCATTCTTTCCCTTCAGTATTTGGGATCCTGGCGGAACCGGCCGCCTCGGGCCGGTATTCTGAGGATCGGTATATATTTTTTCCGGAAAGCGGGTTTTGCCGCGTCCGGGGTTATGTACATCATTTTGCACAGATCTGTTCCGGGCCTCCATTTGTCAGTTTCGGTCCGGAGCTGCGTCCAATGCCTCCGCCTGCCGGCTTCCGGCCTGACGTCCACAGGCTGGTATTTGCCGGTTTTAGGCATGTAAACCTTCCCGGGATCTGTACCTGCCTGTGTCCGGTCCCCAAAGGCATTCCCGTGGCTTCTTCCCTGCCTTTCGGCATATCTATGCCGTCTTTGGGATGCAAGCCTTGTGATCGCCTCTCGATACGACTATGCGGTAACCGATGTTCTCCATCCTCTTCTCAAGGCAGTACCGGCACTCCGCTGCTTCATCCCCCGTACAGATCTTATTGTCATAAAGCATGTATTTGTCCCTGACGCTTTTCGGCGACAGGTTCGGCATCACGACATTAGCGCCGGCTAGAATCCCAAGTTCCCGTCCATGCGGGTCTATAGTCCCCAACGCGGTGGTGGCAGGCAGTAAAACGTCCGGAAGCATCAGCCGGATGATCGCCAGCAGGTACAGTGTAAGTTCCAGAGTCCCTGCTTTCTCACCGGCAAAAGGTGTCGCATGATGCGGTATGAACGGCCCGATCCCGACCATGTGAGGACCGAATTCTTTTATGAACATCAGATCCTCCACGATTTGGTCCGTGGTCTGGAACGGCGACCCCACCATGAATCCGCACCCGACCTGGTATCCTATACGTTTCAGGTCATACAGGCATCTCTTCCTGTTCTCCGGGGACATTTTCGCAGGATGCAGCATTGCATAGTGGCTTTCATCCGCCGTTTCATGGCGCAGAAGATAGCGGTCGGCGCCGGCATCATAAAAAGCCTTGTATGACTCAAAGCTTCTTTCGCCGATCGAAAGAGTAACGGCACAGTCCGGGAACGCTTTCTTAATGGAGCGTATGATGTTCACAATCCTTTCATCCGTATAGTATCCGTCTTCGCCCCCCTGCAGCACAAAAGTCCTGAAACCGAGTCCATATCCCGTATTGCAGCATTCAAGTATCTGCTCGTCGGTCAGGCGATAACGCTGCGCGTTTCTGTTGCTTTTCCGTATGCCGCAGTAATAGCAGTCATTCCGGCAGTAGTTGGTAAACTCGATAAGCCCGCGGATATACACATCATGCCCATAGTGCCTGATGCGCACCTCCCTTGCTTTCCCGGAAAGGTACGTGTACACTTCCTCGTTGCGGTTGTTTATCAGGGCCCGGTATTCATCCGGCTCAAGACCGCCCGTATGATAAAGTTTATCGACCAGTTGCTTCATGCGCCGTCTCCATTCCTTATAATCGTTCCGGATACTCGTTCAAAGTCACTTGCCTTGTAAAATGCCACGTACTCGAGTTGCCTTATATCTGTTGCTGCATATTCGGATGCCTTGTGTTTGAGCACCTTATGTCCAGTGCCCTACATCCGGCCGGTCGTGGCTCCAATATCCCGAATCACTTTTGTCTATACCGGATACTTTACATAATCTATCAGTTAACTGTCAGATCCGGAAGACACTTTCGAATAGGCCGCTTTCGCGCTTACCCCCGGCAGTCTCCCGATCTTTCCCGACATGGCGCTTATAACGTCGTTGGGAGCATCGACAGCAATGCTGATTATGCTGATGCCCTTTTCCCTGTACGGGATACCCATCCTGCCGATGATATAGTCTGCGTACTCATGCAGTATCGCATTGAGTTTGCCTGTCGACTCACGGTCCTCGACAATGATCCCGATAATAGCCACCCTGGTTTCCAAATCCGATACCTCCGCTATGTATACTAAAAAAGCGCCCCGAAAGGCGCACGACTATACAAATACGATTACATATGCCGATATGATCGCTGTGCCTTTCGCCTCATAACGCGCCGGTCCATACACCATGCAGCGCTCCGACAGTGCCTCAGTTTGCTGCAAACCGCCCGGATCACCGCGGATCCCGGCGAAGTCTTTCGTCCGTCGGCCGGATATTCGGCGTCAGTCGCTGTTTTATTCGATTTGCTCATTACAGGCTTCGTCCGGAGATGATCCTCGGGACTCAGCATATAAAGCATACCATATTGTCAACTTTTTGTCAATCTGTAAGCGAACCCAGTATTATATTCCTTACCTTCCTGGTAAGCGAAGTCGTTCCCGCATCTGTCTTCTGCATCATAAGCAGGAATGTCAGCCCCTCCTTCGGACAGTTGCAGAAATATGTCCCAAGCCAGCCATCCCAGCCATATTCCCCGGGGCTTCCTATAATGCCTGCAAGGCTGCAATCCTTCATGACCCGCATCAGGTTGCCGTAGCTGTGGCCGCTGAGCGTCATCCATTTCTCAAAAGCTTTTTGCTGTATATCAGTGAGAGCGGCACACGTCATGTACCTGATTGTCTTGGGCTGCAGTATCCTCACCCCATCCAGTTCGCCCTCATTCATCAGCATCATGGCGAACCTGGAGTAATCATCTATCGTGGAAGCCAGTCCTGCACCTCCGGATTCGAAAGCCGGCGGCTTATCCATTTTGTTGCTTACGGCAAGGTGGTTGCCTGTATAAAGCGACAGGCCGCCTTTTCCATCGGATGAATATACGGAAGCAATGTGGCACTGATTCTCCTCAGGTACCCAGAAGGCCGTATCTTTCATTCCCAGGGGCCCGAATATCTCCTTCTCAAGGAATTCGCCGAACCTCATGCCGCTGACGACCTCCACAACGGCGCCAAGGACATCGGCGGATGTTCCGTACTGCCACGATGTTCCCGGCTGGAATGCAAGCGGACATCCGCCCAGCCTGTTCATGGCCTCGACGGTGCCGATGGGATCGCCTCCGGTCAGCCCGGCTTCAATGGCCTGGAACAGTATTCCCACCTGCCGGCCTGCCCTGTCCTCTCCGGGATAAACCAGGCCGGACGTCATGGAAAGCAGATCCCTGATATTGACTTCCCTCTCCGCGGGCACAAGGCTTCCGCCCTCACAGACCATCTGGCCCCTGAAGCCTTCCAGGAACCTGCTCACCGGATCGAACAGGTCTATTTCCCCGCGCTCCAGCAAAATCATCACTGCAGCTGCCGTGACCGGCTTTGTCATCGAATATATCCTGAAAATGGTGTCCCTTCTGACGGGAAGCCCTTTTTCCATGCTTGCGAAACCATCTTCATGGTAGAATATTTCTTTCCCCTTATGGATCACCAGAAGATTGGCGCCGGCGATGCCGCCTTCCCCGATTTCCCTGCTCAATGTCTTTCTTACACGGTCTTTCCATACTGCGTCCAGCACAAGATCATCTCCCTGTCGATATTATATAAACTGATAACGGAAGTCATATTATCCTGCCAGCCAGGTCATGCTGGCCTTTCGATCCTGAAAAGCCTGGCTCCGTGAGACGGTACCGCAGTTTCAAGGACATCACCGGTATTGATCGTTATATCGCCGCTCCACAATTCCTCAAGCTTCATGCCTGTAAACGAATCAATGCCCGGCAGTTCCAACTCTTCTGCACAGACAGTGACCCTTCTTTCTTTGCCGCCCAGGTTGAAAACAGCTATATATATGCCCCTGCCGTCCGTATCCTCAGAGACCCACACAGCCTGTCCGCCATCCCTCATTATCTGCCTTGCTCCGCATGAATGGGTCAGGAGCCTGAGCACTTTGGCATTAGTTATGAGCGATCCGGTCCATTCGTCGAGCTTCGTAAGTTCAGCCCCCAGCATAAGCGGCGACCTGAAAACGCACCAAAGCGTCATCATGGTGACCTGTTCATCCCTTGTGAAATTTGTATACCTTTCCTGGCCGAATCCTTTCCCTATGTATCCCAGCGGCAGCATGTCGCAGTCGGGCCAGCATCCCGGCGCAACGTGGTCCTGCCACATTTCGCATCGTTCGAACATGTTCAGGAGCAGCGGCCAGCTGTCCCAGAAATCATCAGTTATCCTCCACATGTTCGCGTATTTTTTATAATGCCATGCCTGGTCCACAAGCGCCGGCCCTGGCGAAAGGCTCAGGACGATCGGCCGTCCGCATCGCTTTATGGCATGATGTATCATTTCGATTTCTTTTTTTGCCGACGGCATGTCATGCCTGCATATGTCATCGACTTTCACGAAATCGACGCCCCACTGTGCGTAAAGTTCGAAAAGCGAATCATAATACTGCTGCGCCCCTGCCGCTTCCACATTCAGGCCGTACATATCCGGGTTCCACCGGCAGATCGAGTACGGGTCGGCTATTTCATCGGCAGTCACATCTGTCCCCCTGATCTTCATGCGGTTGTGCGCCGCGACCCTGGGGATGCCTCGCATGACATGTATGCCGAATTTCAGTCCCAGGCTGTGCACATAATCAGCCAGCGGCCTGAAACCTTTACCGCCGGCCGATGAGGGAAACCGGTCCGGACACGGTAGCAGCCTCGAATACTCGTCCATCTCCACTTTCCAGAAGGGTATGTACTGGTACCTGTCCCTTTTTGAACCTGTATCATACGCATACCACTGGATATCGACCACGACATATTCCCAGCCGAACTGCTTCAGGCGCGCCGCCATCACGTCCGCATTCGCCTTTACCCGCTTTTCGGTAACGGTCGTGTCATAATAGTCGTAACTGTTCCACCCCATCGGCGGTGTCAGCGCAAAACCGTTCTTGTCCATAACTGTCTCCTTCCCTTGCCATGCTCATCCTTTATTACACGGGTCGCCGGACCGTCATTTTATAAAACGGAACCATTTGAAGTCAAAGCTGCTCCCCGGCAGGAACGTGAAGCTGACCTTCCTCATCCCCCTGACATTGTCGAGGCTGAATTCATGCTCCACGTAGCCATCCGAATACGGCACCTCGACGATCCGGACGATGTCCCCGTCAGGGCCGTCGAAATGTATATGCACCGTATTCACATCGTTGTGCGACCTGCCGCATATCACCAGTTTGCTGAAACCTTCCTCGCCGAAGTCCATGTTTTCGAATTCCAGCGTTACATTGTTGCCGATCTTCTCAACAGCATCTCCGGCCAGGGTGTAGGAATCGCCGTATATCCTGCTGTTCTCGGCGGCGTAAAGCTTCCTGTATGCCTTCTCGCAGCGTGTGAACCGGAACCCCTTTATATTTATTTTGTCCCTGGCTCCGATGGACAGCGTCGTAAGCCCTTTCAGCCTTCTCGGCAGCCTGTATGTTTCCTCCTGGTACGTGATGTAGATGCATTTCCTGTGGTAAACGCCGTCAAGAAGCAATTCGGCTCCCTCTTCACCCGGAACGCCTTCCCAGATCTCTATCGGCGTCGGGTCATCACTGAGGAAATAGATCGGTATCGTTATCTCATCAGAACCATACTCGCCAAAATCCAGCCCTTTGAAGCACACATACTCCATTTTTTCTCCCGGCATCTGGACTCCGCCCAGCAAACCGCTTTCCAGTTCGGCACTGCTTGCATTGTAAAGCCCGGCAGGAACAAACTCGTACGGATCCGTCACTGCATCCCCGAAACCGCTTGCCTCAAACTCAAGCTCTGAAATGACCTGCGGCGTTTTGCGGCCGTTCCGCGCAATGCAGCGGAGGCGGAATTCGCCGTCGGCCAATGCGGTTATCACGGCTTCCCTGCCGCTGGCCTCGATCTTCGCAATATTCGTAGCAATGCCTTGTACCGTCACAGCTTTCCACTCTATTTCGCTGTAAGTGGCATTCCCGGGCAGCAGTCTTGCAGTGACCCTCGTGGAGGGATTTTCCCTGTCAAGGCGCTTTGCCCCGTGGTTGGTCAGCTCGATCTTCCTGACCGGGATCTCGTTGTTCGGTTCTGATCTGTAATTTTCCGTACGTGCAGACACTCCCGGTATCTTCCCGCATGGTACCGCTTCCAGGACCAGTTCTTCGGTTTCGAGCCCGGGCGAAGACACGCTGACCCTGATCTGTCCCGGTTCCTGCTTTGCTGCTACCATTGCCAGCAGCTTCCCTGAGAAAAGCCGCCTGCTGGTCCCCTTGTACTGGTCGAAATCGGTACTGTCGCCATTGTCCAGGCCGACAAGCCGCCCTGCGCCGGTCACGGTGACTTCGACCCGGTTGTTGGCATTTGCCACAGGGATGCCGCTGCTGTCGGCCATGGAGATCTCAACGAAGATCATATCAAGGCCGTCGGCTTTCATAACGGTCTTGTCGGGTCTCAGCACTATCCTGGCAGCATCTCCGAAAGAACTCTGCATATCGGTCGCGATCACGCTTCCGTTCTCATCGTATGCGACAGCCTTCAGTACGCCTTTGCTGTATGGTATCTTCCATCTGCCGCTCAGTTGTTTGCCGCTGACATGATCTATCTCACAAGCTCCCATCGATTCGCCGTTGAAAAACAGTTCGACCTTCGGCGCGTTGGAATATACTATGACGTCGATTACCTGGCCTTCGTTGAAGTCCCAGTACGGCAGTATGTGGACCATCGGGTCCTTCCTATAGTCGGTCCATGCCGACTGGTAAAGATAGAAATTGTCCTTTTTGAAACCTGCGGTATCTATTTGTCCGAAATACGAGTTTTTCGTGAAATAAGGCGTCGGCTCGCCGATATAGTCGAACCCCGACCATACGTACTGGCCAAGGCAGAACTTTGCGTCCCTGTCTTCAATGATATTATATTGAGCGTTTTTTGCGCCCCACGATGTGCTGCAGTTGTCAAGGGACGAGCACTGTTCGTCTTCATGGGTCATGACGGTCACATCGGCGGGAAAATGGTATATCCCCCTGCTCTGGATCGTCGATGCGGTCTCGCTGCCGTAGATGACCCAATGCGGATACTTTTTGTGATGGTCATGATACAGCGACTCCGCATAGTTGTATCCTGCCACCTCCAGTTCATTTGCGCACTTCTGCGCGTTCTCCCACCTCATGTAGTTGGAGCCGAAGGTGATATATCCGTTATGCTTCGGGTCATGCTTCCTGACGAGATCTCTCAGCATCCTCGTGATCTCAAGCCCTCTCTCATCGGCATGCGTGTCGTATATCTCGTTGCCTATGCTCCACATTATGATACTGGGATGGTTCCTGTCCCTCCTGATCCAGCTTGCAACGTCCTTTTCGCACCACTCTCCGAAGAACCTGGCATAGTCGTATTCGGTTTTTTTCCTCTCCCACATGTCGAATGCCTCGGACAGGATCAGCACGCCCATTTCATCCGCCAGGTCCATCAGTTCCACGGCCGGCATATTGTGTGACGTCCTTATGGAGTTGACTCCCATTTCCTTCAGGATGGTCACCTGGCGCCTCAGGGCCGTCTTGTTCACTGCCGCTCCAAGCGCCCCCAGGTCATGGTGCTGGCAGACCCCATGGAGCTTCACATGGACATCGTTCAGGAAAAAGCCTTCATTGCAGTCAAAGCGGATCGTCCTGAAGCCGAAGTTCTGTATAACGGTATCTTTTACTTCGCCGTCCGCTATCAGTTCAGATTTCAGTTTGTACAGGTACGGATCTTCAAGGCTCCACAGCCGGGGCTGCGCAACATGGATCGCCTGGCTGTCGGTGACGGTATCGCCGGTCAGTGCAGTTTCCTGCTGAGATACGGCAACCATTTTGCCTTCAGCGTCGATGACCGAATGCCTGACTACAGCGTTCCTGGTCCCGCCGGCAGGCATATCTGTGTCTCCGGCCGTAGGACCGCAGTTTCCGGATGCCGATGTACTGAAGCATTTTCCGGATTCGTCCACGATCTCGGCATCTATTTCCACTCTCCAGCCATCTTCGCTTTTTCTGGCCGAAATGTAAATGCCGTCGGATACAAAATGGGCAGGATCGTTCGTTATCAGCCATACATTCCGGTAGATGCCCGCCCCTGAATACCAACGGCTGTTCGGGCTCTGGTAGACTACCCGTACCTTTATCTCATTTTCGCCTGGCACAAGGTACTTCGTTATATCGAACTCGAAGGTGGAATAACCGTACTTCCACTCGCCTGCTGTTTTTCCGTTGACGAAGACCGTCGAATCCATGTATACGCCTTCAAAGCGTATGCTCACTACTTTGCCTTCGATATCATCCGGAATGAACACTTTCCTGTACCAGCCTTCGCCCGTCTCGTACAGGTTGTTGACGTCGTATATCAGCCAGTCGTGCGGCAGGTCGACATCAGACCACTCTGTTCCCTCCCGGTCCAGCGCATCAGGCGGTGTGCCCAGCTTCTGCTTTGTGAACTGCCAGCCGTCATTGAACAGCATTTTCATTTAAAGGGCCTCCTAACTCCAAGATTGTCGAAAGATACCATAAAACATCCAGGTCCGAAAAAAACAACCGACTGATAGACCTCCGCGGACCGCTCGGGTTTTGATCCTGCACGGCAGGATATGCCATGGTTCAACGCGTTTATTATAGCATATGTATATTTCCATTAACATGGGTTATTGCTGTATAATTATGTCAAAAAGCGGTCGGAGTTCATTACGATCCGACCGCTTTCGATCCGGTATCTTTTGATCAGTCAAATGTGTATCCTGTCCTTCATCCGACATATCATCCTTTTGCACTGAAACGCAGAACATTCCAGGACAGCTTCGGTATACGGACACTGAAAGTTTCATGTTCGCCGCCGATAATTCCCATGCTTTCGGGGATCACAGTATCCGGAGCGTCGAAAGTGTTCACGGCATTGAGATCGTCTCCCCTAAGACAGATGTGCTCTGCCATCGAGAGTTTCCCAAATGAACGCATGTCCAGTTCGAGCAGCATATCGCCGCTTTGGTCTATGTTCAGGCAGAAGACCGTAATGTATCCGTTTTCTTCATTATATACAACGCTTATATGCAGCAGAGGCGCATCGCCATGGCACGTCTCAACCGAAGGCGTTATTACGACAGGCTTGAGTACAGTGCCTCTTCCATATTTCGAAATGTCCCTGAAAGGATAATAAATGCTCTGGCGTATGACACGTCCATTTTTTTCAGTGATAATCGGCGCAATGACATTCACCAGCTGCGCAAGGCATGCGATTTTTACCCTGTCCGAGTTATTCAGGAGCGTCACTCCGAGCCCGCCGACAACAAGAGCGTCCAGCAGCGAATACCTGTCGTCGAGTATATCGGGAGCGATTTCCCAGTCATGCTGCTTCTGGCGGCGCTGATACCACACGTTCCATTCATCGAATGAAAGATGCATCGTTTTCCTGCTGCGTTTCAGCGCTTTGACATAGTCTGCGGTCGCGCAGACAGACTTGATGAACCTGTCCATATCAAGAAAAGACGCCAGAAAATCGAGATCGTTTCCATAATTCTCATAATACCTGTGGAGAGACAGGTAATCCACAGCGTCATAAGTGTATTCCAGTACGATCCTGTCCCATTCCGGGAAAGTAGGCATCGAAGAAGTAGAACTGCCGCAGACGACAAGCTCTATCGAATTATCGACCCATTTCATTATTTTTGCAGTTTCAAGCGCTTTTTTACCGTAGTCCGCCGCATCCAGATGGCAGATCTGCCAGGGACCGTCCATCTCGTTGCCGATGCACCATGTTTTTATATTATATGGTTCCTTATGCCCGTTCCTGATCCTGAGGTCGCTCCACCAGGTACCGCCCGGGAAATTGCAGTATTCGACCATATACCCCGCCTGCTGCGGCGTCCCTGTTCCCATGTTGACTGCAGCCATTACCCGTGTGTTCGCTTTCAGGCACCAGTCATAAAACTCATCTATGCCGATCTCATTAGTTTCTATGGTCCTCCATGCAAGGTCAAGCCTTGCCGGCCTCTGATCCCTGGGACCTATGCCGTCTGTCCAGTTATAACCTGAAAGGAAGTTTCCCCCGGGATACCTGACCATCGTGACCCCCAATTCCCTGACAAGCTCGATCACATCTTTCCTGAAGCCCTGGTCATCGGATTCCGGATGCGAAGGCTCATAAATGCCGGTATAGATCGCCCTGCCGAGATGCTCTATAAAAGAGCTGAACAATTTGTCGTCGACATTGGCCAGTTTGAAATTTTTTTCAATGTAGGCAGTCGTTTTATGCATATCCGCACTCCTTTAATTCATATAATTACTTCATATTAATCTAAAATATTTGACTTAGCATTTAAAGCCATCATAACACGCCAGGCAAACAGGTGTCAATGTCTATAAAGAATTTGCTTCCGGAACAACCCGATATATTGCGACAGATAAAAGCATTATTTTTCACATATTTATGTAATATTTCGTAGTTTTTTTAAGTTAGTCGCATATTTAACAAATCAAATTGCAAACTCAGGCATATTGTTTGTGTAGTTTTTACAACAATGATGCACTGCCAGTATTTGTTATTGTTGATCATTTTAAAAAAACTTAATTATTTATTATTGACACTCCTAAATATCAGATGGTATTATTTAATCAATAAATGCTTTTGATTTTTCTTAATTATTTAACTTTAATTTGAACATAATCAAAAGCAGATAAAAGGGGGATAAAATATGAAACGTTTAGTATCGCTGTTACTCGTTCTCGTAATGGCAGCATCATTGCTGGCCGGCTGCGCCGGTTCGGAACAGTCGGGCAAGGATAGCGGCACCGGTAATGATGGCGGTGGCTCCGGCAGCAATCCCGAAGGTTCGGGTGAAAAGCCCGTACTGAATGTATCGGTTTTTGCCCAGGAGCACGAACAGGCAATGTACAGGGAAGTTATCAAGAGATTTGAAGAGAAATTCAACTGCACAGTCAACTTCCAGGTAGCCGGTGACCAGTACTGGCCGGAACTCGAAGCTGCTCTGACCGCAAACGCGGCGCCCGATGTCTTTTATCTGGGCCTCGGAGACATCAAAAGACGCGTCTGGGCAGACAAGATCGTAGCATTCGACGACCTTCTGGACGTATCTTCTCTTGACAGGATCTGGCCCGAGGCTTTGAATCTTTACAGGTACGATGTGGAAACCAACAAGCTGGGCGAAGGGAAAATATGGGCGCTTCCGAAAGACTTTTCCGCATGTTCGATGACCGTCAATAAAGCAATAATCGAAAAGCGCCGTCCTCAAATCGAAGAACTTGTTAAGAACGGTACCCTTCCTTTCTTCCCTGAAATCGATAAGAACGGAAATCTTCCGGTTTACACTTTCACAGAATTTGCAACACTGTGTAAGGCCCTCACTTTCGAAGATCCGACTCTGCCCGAGACAGCAGGCTCCAAGCAGGTCTATGGCACGCACCTCTGGGAAGATTTCACACTTCAGCCTTTCATATGGGGTGCAGGCGGAGATTATCTGAATGAAGACGCAACGAAAGTCCTGTTTGACACGCCTGAATTCATAGAAGGTTACGAAGGATTTATGAAAATAGTGGAAATGGGTGGTTCAGGCCTCTCGACTGATGAAACGACAGGATATATGAAGTTCCTTGCAGGCCGCGTAGCATATTTCCCCTGCGGCACCTGGGATGTAGGAGCTTTCCAGGCTATAGAAACCGACGAGTCGATAAATCCAGGCAAATCATGGTTTGATTTCGACCTCGCTCCGTGGCCGATCAGCGACAAGTATTCCAACCTTTCCATCGAAGAGCGTCAGGATAAATGGTTCGGCCGCGTGGATTCCGTCGGATACGCGGTATCCAAGGACTCCAGTCAGCAGAAACTTGCAGCGGAACTCGCCTATATGCTCTGCGCCGATGAAGAAGTCCAGCGCTTCCTTGCAAAACAGGGCGGACAGCTTCCAAACATCCAGGCGATGGCGGAAGGAGAATATCTTACGGATGATTCATACTTCCCCGAATCCCGCGTAGTTTTCGTAAGGATGCTGCAGGGCAGGAACGGCCGCCGTGTTCCTACAACGCTGACATTCAACGGGCTGTGGCATTCAGACGGCTTCATTTCCGGAGTGGACAGCGTATGGAGCTACTACGAGAAGATCGACAAGGGCGTGACTCCGATGAGCGTCAGCGAATACTGCAAAATGGTCCAGCCAAATGCCCAGGCTTTGCTTGATCAGGCTATACAGGATGAAAACGACCTGAATCCGTATAAATAATGATCGTCATCTGTATCTGATATGTCGGAGGTGTGGACGTGAATTCCAAATCAGCGAAAAAAATGAGCTTTCGCGTATCAGACAATATATGGGGATATGCCTTTGTGCTTATCCCCTTTATTGGTCTGATAGTGTTTGTGCTAATACCGTTTTGCATGTCTGTATATGCAAGCTTTACAGCATGGCCGCTCGGGCAGAGGATCGCTTCCGCGAAGTGGGTCGGCCTGAAAAACTATATTTCCATGTTCACCAATCCATTATTCTGGAAAAGTCTCGGCAACACATTCTTCTATATGATCGGGATCCCTATCGGGCTCGTTTTGTCGGTCATATATGCCGCGCTCATGAACCGGGGAGCGAAATATGAAAAAGTCTTCCGTGTCCTTTACTACACTCCGGTCATTACCAGCGTGGTCGCAGTCAGTTTCATTTTCCAGCGCATGTTCATGTCCGACGGCGGTACGATCAACACGTTCCTGATGTCGCTTGGCATAAAGAATCCTCCCAACTGGATGAGCCATCCCGGCTATACGAAATGGGTGATTATCATAATGGCTGTCTGGAAAGGCCTCGGCAGTTCCATAATCATGTATATCGCCGGTATGCAGGGGATTTCGAGCACATATTATGAAGCAGCGAAAATAGACGGAGCAGGCTGGTTCTACACATTCCGGAAAATCACGCTGCCTCTGCTGATGCCTGTCACGTTCTATCTGCTTGTTACCGGGATAATAGGCGGCGCACAGATGTATGTCGAACCGCGCCTGATATTTACCGGCAACGGTCCTGCGAACAGTACCTTTACCACGGTGATACACCTTTACGACAATACGTTCAGGAACTCAAAGGCAGGATACGGTTCCGCGGTCGCTATCGTTCTCGGCATCATCGTGTTCCTGGTAACGGCACTGCAATTCTATATCAACGGAAGGGGTGACAGGGTTGAAAAGGCAAAAGAAAATCGCTGATATACTCATTTTCATATTCCTCGCAGCAGGTTCTGCAGTAATGCTGTATCCGTTCATCTGGATGATCTTTACCTCTTTCAAGCCCAAAATGCATATCTACCTGGCGGGCTTGCTGCCAAGGGAATGGGACTTCTCAAGCTATATCCAGATATGGTCCGAGATCCCTCTTGTGCGCGGATTCATCAACACGATACTTTACTCGGTACCTCCGGTAGTCGTGGGCAGTTTTGTTTCCGCATTGGCCGCCTTCGCCTTTGCGAAAATCAGGTTCACGGGAAGGAACATCCTGTTTTTGATATTGCTGAGCGGTATCATGATACCGTTCCCGTCGATAATGATACCTCAGTTCGTACTGTTCAGCGACCTGCACATGGTCCAGGGGCCTTTGCCGCTGATCCTGCCAAAACTGACAGGCAATGTGCTTATGATATTCTTCCTGCGCCAGTTTCTGAACTACGTTCCTGATTCTATCATCGACGCGGCCAAAATAGACGGATGCAACTACTTCCAGATTTTCCGCCGTGTCATTCTCCATCTGATAACGCCTGCACTGGCAGCGCACGGCGTATTGTGGTTCATCGGGTCATGGAATGACTACCTCGCCCCGACGATATTCATCAAGAATGAGATCTGGCAGCCTGTTACGGTCATGGTGGCGAAGTTCAATGAACAGTATGCCATCAACACACATGTACCGAGGATAATGGCAGGGTCGGTCATGCTGCTGGTGCCTGTCCTGATCATATACGGGATATTCCAGCGCTGGATCATCGAATCCGTCATGTTCTCGAGCGTGAAGGAATGACTGCGCCGAAGTATTCCTTGATTTATTGTAAACGATATTCTATACTTTATTTAGCTAAAGTTAACGGAGGAAACCATGCTGCACATTAAAACGCTTGATGAGGGTCTGGAAATTTTCAAGGCTCTGGGTTCCGAGATCAGGATCCAGATCATCAAGACTCTTCTTGCAAACAACGGCATGAATATGAATGAGCTCGCGTCCAGCCTCAACATAACCAACAGCGCTCTGACCAGCCATATCAGGAAGCTGGAAGAGTGCGGCCTTGTCGTTATTTCCAATGAATCCTCCGGTCACGGGAACCAAAAAAAGTGTACTGTGCATCTGGATAAAATACTTGTAGAATTGAATTCACAGGAAACTTCAAAAGATATATACGAAGTTGATATAAAAGTAGGCCATTACTCCGATTACCTGGTGTATCCGACATGCGGCCTCGCAACCGCCGAGGCCCTGATCGGAGCAGTGGACGATCCCCGCTATTTCGCACACCCTGATCGTTACAAGAGCGATATACTCTGGTTTTCGCGGGGTTATGTCGAGTACATCATCCCGAACTTCCTGCCGCCTTCACAGAAGATCGACCAGATAACGATTTCTCTGGAATTGAGTTCAGAAGCCCCGGGATGCAATGACAACTGGCCCTCCGACATCCATTTCTATATAAACGGCAAATGGATAGGCTACTGGACCAGTCCCGGAGACTTCGGCAATGCAAAAGGCATCTTTACCCCAAACTGGTGGTACAGAAACTGGAACCAGTATGGCCTGCTGAAAATGATAATGATAAACAACAAGGGGACCTTCATCGACGGGCTCCAGATATCTGACGTCTCCCTGAAAGATTTCGACCTGGATTACAGGAGCGTGATCAAGTTCAAGCTTGCCGTTCCCGACAACGCGACCCATATAGGCGGGCTTACGATATACGGTAAGAATTTCGGCAACTATAACCAGGATATCAACGTCAGGATCAATTACAGCCCCATAAAGGATGAATGATAATCAGCCGTAATATCCAGGCGGAATAGTAAGTCAACTGTATGCACAGGCGTGTCAATACAGGTATGGTTCAAAGTACGGATCTCCGTGCATGTCCCAGTGCACTTCCGCCAGCATCGCATGCCTGTTCGGGTCATAGAGCGGATCCCCTGTGATTTTTTCATATTGGCGTGCATGGAATACCATTATATCCTTTCCGTCCTCAGATACGGTAAAGCTGTTGTGGCCGGGTCCAAAAACCCCCCTGTCCGGGTCGCTTTTCATTATCGGGTACCTGGATTTTTTCCATGACCGCGGATCAAGCAGATCGGCGTCCTGATCGGCGGTCAGCATTCCGACGCAGTAACATGAACCGGTGGCGCTGGCAGAGTATGTGAGGTATACCTTTCCGTTTTTTATCAGGGCTGCAGGTCCCTCGTTAACCCAGTATTCTACCCTCTCCCAATCATAATCGGGACTTGTCAGCATAACCTGGGCGCTTTTCAGTTTCACAGGCGACTCCATTTCCGCGATATAAAGGTTCGACACCTGGTCGCTTCTCCCGGGCTTCTCGGCCCAGACCAAATACCTTCGGCCATTGACATCGAAAGTAGTCGCATCCAGCGAAAATGAACCGAATGAATACATGTCGTCCGCAGCGCGCTGTATTTTGCCTCTTTCTTCCCATTTCCCGGCAACAGGGTCGCCTTTGCATTCGAGGACAAAAGGACGTATATTCCAGATATCTTCTTTTTCACCGGCCGCAAAATAGATATACCATCTGTCTTCGATGCAATGTATCTCAGGAGCCCAGATATGAGCGCTCATAACGCCGCTTTCATGCTTTTCCCATATAATATGTTCTTCCGCGTCAGCAAGACCGGCAAGAGTTTCCGATCTGCGCAGGATGATACGGTCATATTCAGGAACGGAAGCCGTAAAAAAATATGTTCCGTCAACATGTTTGTACACATAGGGATCTGCCCTGTTCATGATCCATGGTTTGTATTTTTTCAATTCAGTTTTGTCCGCAAACATGATATATTTATGTCTCCTTTGATATTAGTATTATCCTTAATTATTTAAGATTTATTTTAATTTTAAACGATAAATAGGCAAAATGCAATCCATAATGCAAAATCAAAAGGCGGATGACTATCTGTCCTTTTGGGGCGATCCGCAAGGCAAAAAGGCCATTTCACCGTTTTTTTGATTGACACTGGTTTCAAATTTGTGGTAATATTACATTAAATATTAGTTAAAATATTTTAGTTTTTCATTGATATGCTTTGGCGAAAAGAGGTACTTGCAGCATGAAAAACAGTAAAATTATCAGGTTTATGATGATTCCCTTCGTACTCCTTGCTGCCTGCGGATGCCAGGCGGACGGGCCGGATACTGAAACTGTGCCTGCGTTCAGAAATGTGACGGTACATGACCCCTCGGTATTGAAAACAGACGGTATGTACTATGTCTTTGGCTCCCACCTGGCATCAGCCAAATCCGCAGATCTGATCGAATGGACTCAGATTTCATCATCAGCGGTACCCGGCAACAAGCTTATACCGAATGTAAAAGAAGAAATGGCTGAAGCACTGGAATGGGCACAGTCAAAAACATTCTGGGCGCCGGACGTCATAAGGCTCGGCGACGGGCGGTATTACATGTATTACTGCAGCTGCAAGGGCGACAGGCCGCTCTCCTGCCTGGGTGTTGCAGTTTCAGACAACGCGGAAGGGCCTTATAAAAATCTTGGTATCATACTCAAGTCAGGGAAAGGACTAAGTCCCGACGGTTCAGTTTATAATGCCAACGTTCACCCGAATGTTGTGGATCCCAACGTCTTTTTCGACAAGGAAGGCAATCTGTGGATGGTCTATGGCTCATATTCCGGAGGTATATATATACTGAAAATGGATCCTGAAACCGGTTTACCGCTCCCGGACCAGGGATATGGGAAAAAACTGCTGGGAGGATACCACGCAAGGATCGAAGGGCCATATATCATGTACAGCCCGGAAACAGAGTATTATTATTTGTTTCTTTCTTTCGGCGGCCTGGATTCGGACGGCGGATACAATATCCGTGTCGCCCGCTCCAGGAATCCGGACGGTCCTTATGTAGACTCAAAGGGACAGGATATGTCCGATTGCAGGGGAAAACCCGGAGTCCTGTTCCATGACCCGTCAATACAGCCTTATGGCGTCAAACTCATTGGCAATTACCAGTTCGTCAACCTGGAAGAAGAGCCCGAAAGCAATACTGTCGGATATCTCTCCCCCGGCCATAACTCCGCATATTACGACGAAGAAACAGGGAAGTACTTTATTTTCTTTCACATACGTTTCAAAGGTCTTGGAGAACATCATGAAGTAAGGGTCCACCAAATGTTCATGAACCAGGACGGCTGGCCTGTTATTGCGCCTTACCGCTATTCAGGGGAAACTATCGGCAGGTATAAAAAGAATGATGTTGCAGGCTTGTACAAACTGATTTGCCACGGTGACGATATAACGAAAGAAATAAAGACCTCAGTGCCGGTCGAGCTCGGCAAAGACGGAAGCGTTTCAGGCAGTTGCAGCGGAAGATGGGAACTGTCATCCGGCAATAAAATCGAAATAGAGCTTGAAGGTACCGTTTATAAAGGGGTAGTACTGAAGCAGTGGGATACTGACAACATGCAAATGGTTTTCACGTTCACAGCGCTTTCAGATTCAGGGACCGCAATCTGGGGCAGCAAAGCAATCATACAGGGCAGAACGCTTAACTAATTTTCATTGTGCCATGAACTTTGTTATTAAAAGGGCACTGCAGCCGTTTCGATATGCAGTGCCCTTTATGTTCAGGTTTGCCCGGACGATGTTATCCTTCCGGAATGAAAGCTTATTTTATGAAAGGATCCGTAAGGATCTGCCGTCGTTCAGCCCTATGGCTTCTTCTGGCCGTAGTAGGCATTAGGGCCGTGCTTCCTGAGGAAATGCCTGTCGAGCAGCCAGCCGTCGATCGGTCCGATTCCCGGATCGATGACAAAAGTGTTGAACGCCATCTTTGCCACTTCTTCCAGGACAACGGCGTTTACGACAGCATCATGCGCATCTTTGCCCCAACTGAACGGGCCATGGCCGCTGACCAGGACTCCGGGCACATGCAGCGGATCGATATCCGCAAAGGTCTCGACGATCACCTTTCCGGTGCTGCTTTCATAGTCCCCGTCGATCTCTTCCTTTGTCAGTTTCCTGGTACAGGGTATCTCACCGTAGAAATGGTCGGCATGGGTCGTTCCAAGCGCCGGTATGCTCCTCCCTGCCTGGGCCCAGCTTGTTGCCATGGAGGAATGGGTATGTACCACTCCCCCGACTCCGGCAAAAGCTTTATATATCGCTATATGTGTCGGCGTGTCGGAGGAAGGCCTCAGGTCTCCTTCGACCTGTTTCCCGTCGAGATCCAGCACGACCATGTGTTCAGGCTTCATCTCGTCATAAGGCACGCCGCTCGGCTTTATTACTATCAGCCCGCGCTCCCTGTCGATGCCGCTGACATTTCCCCATGTGAATACGACAAGGCCATGCCTGACGAGGTCGAGATTTGCCTGTAAAACCTGTTCTTTTAGTGCTTCCAGCATAGTTTACCTCCCTGGATAAAGAATGTACCGGCAGCAGTCAGCACTGCTGCCGGACATGTATTAAGCAGTTTTTGTCAAGCAGTTGTTATATTGGCGCCTGCTCATGAAATCCACTGATGCTGTCCCGGTATTCCGATATTGTCATTAATTTTCCGAAACAGACTTCTTTATATCCTTCAGCCGCTTCATCACATCATTGGCGCCTCTGCCGAAGTAGTCATGCAGAATCTTGTATTCTGCATAAAGTTTCTTATATATTTCCACATTCTCAGGGATCGGCTTGTAATACTCGTCCTTGACCTTCGACATGCACTTTGCGGCCTCAAATATGGTATCGTAACCGCCCTTTGCCTTCCCTGCAGCCACTGCGCCGAACATCGCGGAGCCCAGTGCCACGGTCTGCGGAGAAGCCGATATCCTTATCTCCCTGTTGGTCACATCGGCGTATATCTGCATCATGAACTCGTCCTTTTCAGCTATGCCGCCGCAGGCATACAGTTCGTTTATCGGCACGCCGTTGTTTTCGAACGTTTCGATTATCATGTTGGTGCCGTAAGCCGTTGCCTCGATAAGCGCCCTGTAGATCTCCTCGGGCTTCGTGTTGAGGGTGCAGCCAAGCAGGACTCCCGTAAGGTCCGCATCGACAAGCACCGACCGGTTTCCGTTCCACCAGTCAAGGGCGATAAGGCCGCTTTCGCCGGGTCTGAGCTTCTTTGCCTTCTCCCTCAGGTACTTGTGGATGTTGACTCCCATCCGCTTTGCCTCTTCCTTGTATGAGGCAGGCAGGCAGTTTTCGATGAACCATTCGAAGTGGTCCCCCACGCAGGACTGTCCCGCTTCGTAGCCAAGGAAGCCGGGGATTATGCCGTCCTCGACCACACCGCACATGCCGGGGACGATCCTCTCTTCAGTGCCGAGCACCATGTGGCAGGTGGAAGTGCCCATTATCATCAGCATCTTACCGGGCTCCACGATACCCACGGCAGGAACCGCCACATGGGCGTCCACATTCGCGACCGCAACGGCTGTGCCCGGCAGAAGGCCTGTCAGTTCCGCCATTTCCTTCGTAAGTTCCCCTGCTTTCCCTCCAAGAGGATAGATGTCCCCGCTGAGTTTCTCATCCACCAGGTTCTCAAGCCTGGGATCGAGAGCCTTGAAAAATTCTTTCGGCGGATAGCCTTCACGCTTGCTCCATATCGCTTTATATCCCGCCGTGCAGCTGTTTCTCCTCTCGTTGCCCGTCAGTTTCAGTATTATCCAGTCGGTCGCTTCTATGAACTTGTCGGCCGCATCGTAAACTTCAGGCGCTTCGTCAAGTATCTGCATTATTTTCGGGATAAGCCATTCAGACGATATTTTGCCTCCGTACCTTTTCAGGAAGTCAAATCCCATCGATTCGGCTATCTCATTGAGCCTGTTCGCTTCAGGCTGCGCGGCGTGATGCTTCCAGAGCTTTACATATGCATGAGGGTTCGCTTTGAACTCATCGAGGAAACAAAGGGGCGTCCCGTCGGATTTGATCGGCAGCATGGTACAGGCCGTGAAATCGATACCGATGCCTATCACATCTTCCGGTGAAACTCCGGTTTCCTTAAGCACGGCAGGTATGGTAACAGCAAGCACCTCAAGGTAGTCTGCCGGATGCTCCAGCGCCCAGTCCGGTTCGAGCCTGGTTTTGCCGTCAGGCAGGTATTCGTCCATGACTCCATGGGTGTATTCCTTCACTGCAGTGGCGACGATGTTTCCGGTGTCGGTCTCCACCAATACTGCTCTGCCCGATTGCGTACCGAAATCGATACCAAGCGAATACTTCTTGTTTGACATTTTAATTACCCCCTATCACTGGATACTTGATACTTTGTACTTAATATGGCATAAAGTCGCAAAACTCATAAATCCCTGTGTCAGCCCGGCTGTCGCGGCATGGTATCCGGGGCGGTACAGAACCTGGGAACAGTGCAGCGTCCGGGCCTGTACGGCAGGATGTCCATATCAGCCATTCCGCGGTATACTCGAATCCCTTTCGATCAGCCCTGGTACGATGACCTTTTCAACTGCATCATCAGGCAGGTCCGCACCGCTCATCAGTTCCAGGAGAAGTTCCGCAGCCGCTTCTCCCAGTTTTTCCTTGGGGTGTGCCACTGTTGTCAGTCTCACAGGACCGTTCAGCGCCAGGTACGAATCGTCGAACCCGACCACGGATATGTCCTCCGGCACCCTGAGTCCCATTTCTTTCAGCTGCAGGATCACTTTCACCGCGGCCTCGTCATTGTATGCCGCGACCGCATCGATACGGACGCCTCCTGCGATGATATCCCTGACAGCGGCGCCCGGCTTGGTATCCCTGTCTTCTGTGTGGAACCATACGACTTTCCCGGGATCGTACGCGATCCCTCCGTCGGCCAGTGCTCTCGCATAACCTTTATGCCTGTTGATGCCCTGGATATCGTCGACTTTGAAAATGCCGACTATATTCCTGTGTCCAAGCTTTATAAGGTGCTCTGTCGCCAGATACTCGCCTGCCTCGTCGTCAAGCAGCACCCTGGGCTTATCCTCGAGCATCTGATAGGACCCGTGGATGAAGACATAAGGTATGCCGTGCTTGTCAAGAGCCCTGTAATATTTGAGGTTGTCAGAAAGCACGGCGCTTTTGGTCGGTTCTATGATCAGCCCGCCGATATCCTTGCTTAGCAGATCGTCCAGGCAGGCAGCCTCCTTTTCTATGCTGTTTCCGGTGTTTTTCAGGATTATGCTGTATCCGTTCTCAGACAGCACCTTGTCTATACCTTGTATGACCCTCGGGAAAATATACTCGGAGATATATGTGGTCACTACCCCTATATTCCTTGATTCTCTCCTGCCCGCGGTCCTGTCCTTGCAGAACGTCCCCTTTCCCTGCCTGGTATACAGGAATCCCTCGTTCACGAGTACGGAAATGGCTTTCCTGACTGTCTGCCGGCTGAGCGAAAATCTTTCCGCAAGGTCGTTTTCAGACGGTATCTTTTCTCCCGGCCTGATATTTCCCATCAGTATCTCATCTTTGAGATGAGCTTTCAGCATCGAGTATTTTGTCTGGTTTTCAGAGTATTTTGACTGGTTTTCATCTTTTTGCATACCGCAGATTTGCCTTTCTTGTACGTACATGTTCGCATTACAAATTATACACCATCCCGTTGCGATTATCAACGGACACATCATGAACAGCCTGCATGCAGGCCTCATATTCCGCTGGTTGAAATGCAAAGCCGCCGTTGCTTTTACACAGGCATAGTAGTAGAATAATTATATAAACTTGTTCGTACATGTTTTACTGGTAAGGAGGTATAGCTTATGCAGGATCAGAAAAATTACACCTTCTGGTTCGTAACAGGAAGCCAGCACTTATATGGACCTGAAACGCTGGAAATGGTAGATGCGGATTCGAAAAAGATCGCCGAAGGCCTTGACAAAAGCCCTTATGTACCGTACAAAGTCGTATTCAAACCTGTACTTACAACACCGGATGCCATCAGGAGACTGTGCCTCGACGCCAATTCGGATGACTGCTGCGCCGGCATAATAACATGGATGCATACATTCTCGCCCGCTAAAATGTGGATAGCAGGCCTTTCAGAACTCCGCAAACCGATGCTGCACCTGCACACCCAGTTCAATCGCGATATTCCGTGGGACACTATCGATATGGACTTCATGAACCTGAACCAGTCCGCCCATGGCGACCGTGAATTCGGTTTCATTGGCGCGCGCATGCGTATTCCCCGCAAGGTCGTGGTCGGCCACTGGGAAGATCCGGATACCTGCAGCCGGATAGGGCGCTGGATGCGTTCTGCAGTTGCATATTCGCTCGGAACCAGCCTGAAAGTGGCAAGGTTCGGCGACAACATGCGTGAAGTCGCGGTCACCGAAGGCGACAAGGTAGAAGCCCAGATCAAATTCGGCTGGTCGATCAACGGCTATGGAATAGGAGACCTCGTCGAACGGATCAAAAACGTATCCGACACCGAAATCGACAAGTTGGTACAGGAGTACGGCGAACTCTATGAAATACCGGCGGAAGTACGTTCTTCCCGCGAAGCGATGGAAGCTGTCAGGGAACAGGCCCGCATCGAGGCAGGCATGAGATCATTCCTTACTGAAGGCGGTTTTGGTGCATTCACGACCACCTTCGAAGACCTCCATGGCATGAAGCAGCTTCCCGGTCTCGCAGTACAGAGGCTCATGGCCGACGGGTACGGCTTTGGTGCGGAGGGAGACTGGAAGACGGCCGCGATGGTCCGCATGACGAAGATAATGACCGAGGGGCTCCCCGGCGGCACGACCTTCATGGAAGATTACACGTACCACCTGGCGCCGGGCAATGAAATGATACTCGGTGCGCATATGCTAGAAGTCTGCCCGACTGTAGCCAGCACAAAGCCAAGGATCGAAGTGCACCAGCTGTCGATCGGCGGAAAGGCAGATCCGGCCCGTCTCGTATTCGACGGCGCTTCCGGCAGGGCAGTAGCCGCTTCGCTCGTCGACATGGGCAACCGCTTCAGGCTGATCATAAATGAAGTGGAAGCAGTAAAGGTGGAAAAAGATATGCCGAAACTCCCGGTAGCCAGGTTGCTGTGGAAACCGCTGCCGTCACTCAAGCAGGGAGCCGAAGCGTGGATCCTGGCAGGCGGCGCCCACCATACGGTCTTCTCGTTCGCAGCAACGGCAGAACAGTTTATCGACTGGGCGGAAATGGCCGGCATAGAATACGTGCTCATCAACGAGAACACCAATATCCTGAACTTCAGGAACGAACTCAGGTGGAACGAGATAGCGTACAATATGAGATAACGATGCGACCGTTTCCGGCATACTGATGCGGAAAACAGCATAAAGACAGATCAGCGTTCAACAGGAAGCATGCCGTTCTGTAAACCGGCATGCTTCCTGTTTTAAAGGCAGTAAGCGCAATGGATCGGCAGCGCCGCCGCTAACAATATCAGGGAATTTTATTACTGGCGGATTTTGTATAAAATGGAACGATGCAAAGATCCCTGATGGTTAAACGAGGGGTATAAGATATTTTCGCTGCCGGATCCGGAGGATATATAAACCCGGGCAATGAGCACAGGAAAACAGCTTGCCTGCAGAATCGAACAATTCATCAGCCTGCACGGCTCATTGACATAAAGCATAAAATAAAACGTGACCCATAATTATGGAAAGGACGGATTTTATGCTGGATATGTACAACCCGTACGGTCTGAACAACGCATTCCTGCCGCCTAAATTCAATAAAATACAGGCAAACGGCCCCGGAAACTTGTATGGAATGCAGGCAAATACTCCGGGCAATCCATATGGGGCATACGGCATGCATCAGTACATCAATCCATATCTGAACCCGAATCAGCATCAATATATGTATCAGGGCCCATGCCCCTGTTCCGCACAAGGCCAGTACCATATGCCGGGGACCGTATACGGGAGTGACCGTCCGGCAATACAGGATTACGGACCGGCCCCGCTTGTCATCAACATCGAAGAAGCAGCCTCGCAAAACAATACGTTCCGCTCTGCGTTATGGACAGGGAAGCACCTGCAGGTCACCCTGATGAACATCAGGCCCGGCGAAGACATCGGACTGGAAATACATCCCGACGTGGATCAGTTCATCCGAATCGAGGACGGCAACGGGTTCGTAATGATAGGCGACAGCAGAGACAGGCTGGATTTTCGCCGTTATGTCAGTGATGATCACATCATCGTGATACCTGCCGGCAAATGGCACAACCTTGTCAACATTGGGCGGGAACCTCTGAAGCTGTATTCCATATATGCGCCTCCGCAGCATCCGCACGGCACGGTCCACCAGACAAAAGCAGAAGCTGAAGCCGCCGAGGGCCATCACTGATAACAGGCGCCGTTGCTTCCATGTTGCTTCAAAACGTCAGAGCAGCAGCGACAACGTGCCTGCAGATATCATGACAAGGCCGATCAATGATCTGGTCGTGAGCTTCTCTTTCAAGATCAGGGAAGAGAACGCGATGGTGACAACTATGCTCATTTTGTCTATAGGCACCACCACACTGGCAGGCCCGTCCTGCAGCGCCCTGTAATAGCACAGCCATGAACCGCCCGTGGCGAAACCGGACAGTACAAGGAACAGCATGCTTTTTGCATCTATGTCCTTTATGGTGTGCTGCTTCTTTGTTATAAAAACGATCATCCACGCCATGATCAGGACCACTATCGTTCTTATTGCCGTGCCAAGGTTCGATTCGACGCCCTGTATCCCGATTTTCCCGAGTATGGAGGTCAGGCTGGCGAACACAGCAGCGCCGACGGCATAGAAGAACCAGAGGTATCCGCCATTTTTCGGTCCGGAGCCCGTATCCGTCACTTCTTTTTTCTGGATCATCAGGTATGTGCCGGCGCCGATGAGCACGATTGCCGCAGCCTTGATCAGCGTTATGTCTTCCCCGAGGAAAATGAAGGCCATTATCATCGTCAGGATCGTACTTGACTTGTCGATGGGTGTAACCTTGTTGACGTCACCGATCTGCAGGGCTTTGAAATAGCACAGCCACGACGCGCCTGTGGCCAGGCCGGACAATACAAGGAACAGGAGCGTGTAACCGCTTATATTCGCAATCGTGGTGTGGGATCCGGCAATAAAGACCATCAGCCATGAAAATACGAGGACCACGATCGTTCTGACCGCCGTGGCCACATTCGAATCGGTATTCCTGATGCCGATCTTTGACAAAATGGCTGTCAGCCCTGCGAATAACGCTGAACCAAACGCGAAAACGATCCACATTTTTTATACACTTCCTTAATAAATAGAGATATTTCCTGCCGCTTCGGTTCTTAAACTGCCATAAAAGCCATGAGGATATTCGGGACATACGAACGCCGGCGCTTGTGGGCAGCACAAACACCGGCGCCTGCATATCTTCCCGCTGAAATCATCCCAGGGACCGGCGGACCATCCGCGGGCCGCATCAATGATCATTGGGCGTACTTCATCATCGCTTCGACGATCTCCGGGTACCTCCATCTGTAATACCTTCTGTCCAGCAGCCCGAACAGTTCACCGCCGCCTGTGAATGAGTGGTTGTCCCACCATATGCAAGTTATTCCCCTTGCGGAAGCAGAAGCGACATAATACGCAGTAAAGTTGACCCTGTCCTGGAGGTTGTCATTCTTGTTCCTTGCCCCGAACTCGCCTATCACTACCGGGATGCCCCTGGATATGAAGCTGTCGTATAACAGGTCCATAAAGTAGTCTATCTCATTGGTGCTGGAACTCCTGTTTATGTCGAAAGTGCGCACGCCGCCTTCCTGGAGGGCGAAATTATACGGGGTGTATGCGTGGACGGACAGAATCATCCTGTTGTCTGCCGTATCGGAAGGCATCCTGAAATCCGGATGTGCAGCTCCGGCAAAGGCGGCAGCGTAGCCCGGCACCATCAGGTACCTGTCCTTATTGTTGCCCCCGGTGGAACGCACCGTATCTACGAAAATCTGGTTAAGCTCATTCAGGCATTCCACTGCCTCTTTGATGTCCTTGTCATTGGGATCCGGCCACCACTCATTCTTATGGCCTACCAGGCGCGGTTCATTCAGGGATTCAAAGATCAGGTGGCGGTCATAGTCTTTGAAACGCTCGGCCACCTGTGACCAGATGCTCTTCACATAGCGCGAGGACTGCTCCATGTATTCCCTTGACGGATATATGTACTCCTTGCCCATGTCGTGATGGATGTTGATGATGATATACAGGTTCTGTTTTACAGCGTAATCGACTACTTCCTGGACCCTGTCCAGCCAGTCCTCGTCGATCTTGTAGTCATCGCCTGATACATGGTTATGCCACGACACCGGGATGCGTATTGTGTTGAAACCGGCATTCTTCACTGCTATTGCCACTGCCTCGGTAGTCCTGACTCCGACCCATGCCTTTTCATAGTCCAGTTTATTTGAAAGTCCCGCCACATCCACGGCATCGAACGTGTTCCCGAGGTTCCACCCTGCCTTCATTTCCTTTACAAAAGCAAGGGCTTCATTGTCGGGTATGGGCTTCTTTTCGATATTGATCACAGGGATAGTGATCCCGTTTTCATCTTCCTGTGCAGATGTACCTGCCGGAGCTTGATCCGATGAAGCACCTCCGGTCTCCGTCGTCCGAGCTTCACCGCTGTCTCCCGAACCCTTATCTTCATCCGGCAGCTGCCCTTCCTCCGGCCCAGCCGGTACAGGTACCGGGTCTGATTCGTCCGGCACTTCCGCGGCCGCGCCCGGCGCAGATCCGTCCGCATCGGTCGAAGCCTGTCCGCCGGATTTTACGCCGCAACCTGCAAGTATTATGGCCGCCAGCATAAAAACCGCAAGGCAGGCCGCGATCGATCTTGCTTTTCGACTTACCATATCTCTTTTCCTCCTTTTCTGTCTCCCATACATCTGCTCCATACATCAGCAATGACAAATGCACCGTACACACTAAATTTTATCGCATCACGTCTACGGTTACAAGTTAATGGCCGGAAAATCCAGCAGAATTTCCGGGGCAGGATATATGCAATCATAACTCTTCTTCAGTGATATTACCCCTCCTGTGCTATTTCAGCGCTTTGGAGCACGGTTGACAACGGATCTGCACGGCATGGAAACATATGTACAGACACCACGATGAATCAGGAATGGGATTTCGAGGATTTGAGGACTTCTGAAGGAGCAATGCCAAAATGCTCCTTGAATACCTTGCTGAAGTAGTATATGTCGGAAAACCCGCATTCGACCGCGACTTCCTTCACTTTATACATCCCGCTGTTGAGCATGCTTTCGGCCTGGTTGAGCCTTATCAGCGTCAGGTATTGCCTGAACGTCTGTCCGGTCTCCTGTTTGAAGAAATTTCCGAAGTAAAGCGGGCTGAGATTGACCATCTTCGCCATTTCTGTCACGGAAAGCGGTTCAAAGTAATGCTCTATCACATGCTGGAGCACCTTTTTTATACGTTTGTCATAGTTCCTCTGGTAATCGCTGTGGCAGATAAGCTGGTAGAACCGATGCAGGATCAGCATGAAAATCGCTCTCGCTTTCGCCATGTAGCCAGGGTCGCGTACGAGCCATGCCGCATTCAGTTCCTGGTAAAGGGCGATTATATCCTGCCGTACACCGATATGCGTCACTGTCTTGAAAGGAAGTACCATTTCCCTGCCGGTAAGGTCATAAATATACCCGTTGATGCTGTAGCAATCCATCAGGTCGTCGGCGACCGCGACCGCCGACTCGCGGCAGCCCTTCCGGACGCAGATGAGATCACCTGCGCGCACCGTGTAGCAAACGCCGTCAATAGTGTATTCAGCCTTCCCCGCGACGACGTATGTCAGGTCGACAAAACTGTTGAGACGCTCTTCTATGACCCACGAAGGCGTACATATCCTGTGGTTGTAATAATGTATATCGACTACTATATTATTGAATTCCTGTTCGGTCATACCGATCACCACAACTTGATTATATCATCGTACAAGTAAAAGTACAAATGTACCCATGATTTTTACAAATTTTGTTGGCTTTCTCAATTGTTTGCCCCCGCAGTTCTGTTAAACTATGTATGAATTGCAGTGAATATACTTGATTTCACGTTAGATTTTTATATAAATTCAACAAACTTGTTTACATATTTAACTATAAACGGAATTACTTTGATTCTTACCGGGCAACGATAATTTCCAACTTGCGAAGATATCTTTGACGTCAGTCTGATTGCATCATATTAAGACATACACATTACTAATCCTAAAAGGAGGGAGTATGCCTTGAGCAGTAAGTCCGCAGTACAGCAGTCTCCGCGGTCTGCATCGAAGTTTGGCAGTTATCTTCGCCGCACCTGGCCGCTCTATGTGATGTTGGTTCTTCCAATAGCATTTTTCGTCATTTTCAGGTATCTTCCCATGACGAATATCGTTATGGCTTTCAAAGACTACAACATGTTCAAGGGTGTATGGCAGTCAGACTGGGCAGGCTTCAAATGGTTCGAGAAAGCATTCGCATCAAAGGATTTCTGGACTTCTCTGAGAAATACGATCATGCTGAACTTCCTCGATTTGCTCATAGGCTTCCCTGCGCCGATCATACTTGCGATACTGCTCAATGAAGTAGTTTTCTACAGGTTCAAACGCGTTACACAAACTGTCGTATATCTTCCCCACTTCCTTTCATGGATAATCATCAGCGGTATGGCATTCCAGCTGCTGGCGCCGAGTTCGGGCGTGATCAATCAGTTCCTTGTGAAATTGGGAGCAAGCCCTGTCGAATTCCTCGGGGATAAAAAACTCTGGGTATGCACTTATGTGGTACTGGGGCTCTGGAAAGAAGTCGGATGGAATGCGATCATCTATCTGGCTGCAATCTCGGGCATCAACACGGAACTCTATGAAGCCGCAGAGATAGACGGCGCCGGAAGATTCCGCAAAATATGGCATGTCACCCTGCCCGGGATCCGCTCGACCATAATAGTTCTTCTCGTTATGAACCTTGGTCGTATCCTCGGCATTGAATTCGACCGGCCATATTCGCTGCAGAACACATCCGTCATGGACGTAGCCGATGTCATAAGCACCTATGTATACCGCGTAGGTATCAGGGGACTGCAGTTTTCGCTCACTGCCGCAGTCGGTCTGTTCCAGTCTGTCGTCTGTGTCATATTCCTGCTGACAGCAAATGCAATCGCTAAGAAATTCGGCGAACGCGGGATCTGGTAAAGGAGGGTATTTAGATGAACACTGCCCGGAATACACAACTAGCAGAAATTTTGATGGAAACTGAAAGACGCCGCCGTACCAGCAGATTGAAAACAGGCGATTATGTGATAGCTGCGATTTGCGTTTTTCTTATCATTATTTATCTTGCGCCGTTTCTGAATATCATAGCGCGTTCACTCAGTTCGCCGAATGCATTGGTCAATAACAGGGTCGCGTTCTGGCCGGTGGACTTCACACTGGATTCCTACGTGTATGTTTTTTCCGATGCCGCATTTTCACGTTCGCTCGTATTTACAGCAATACTGACCGCGATCTGCACGTGCGTCTCAATGACCATGACAATACTCGCCGCCTATCCTCTCGTGTATGATCTCAAGGGCGGTAAGTTCATAAATCTTATGATCATCTTTACGATGTATTTCAGTGCGGGCACCATTCCCAACTACCTGCTGATGAAGCAGCTCAATCTGCTGGATAACCCGCTTGTGCTCATACTTCCGAACTGTCTGAGCGTATTCAACATGATCATCCTCCGGAGCTTCTTCTTCAACATCCCGGACAGCCTGCGCGAATCAGCCGAACTGGACGGAGCGGGTCCGGTCAGGATACTTATGAATGTATACCTGCCGCTGTCCGGTCCAGTGCTGGCGACGCTTGCACTGTTCTACGCCGTCGGACGCTGGAACGGTTTTTCCGATGCGCTGATGTACATCACCAATATAAAATATCAGCCAATACAGTTAAAGCTTTGGCAGATCATCAACAACAGGCAGTCCATCGAGATCGCTTCACAGGAAGGCTTCACCACCCCTGCGGCTAGCGAGGGGCTGAAGGCAGCTTCAGTCATGTTTGCGACAGTTCCGATCCTGGTCGTGTACCCGTGGCTCCAGCGCTATTTCATAGCCGGCGTTACGATCGGGGCTGTGAAAGGTTGATTCGGCAGCCAAAGGCGTAAACCCGCCTTGGATATAAAAATTAAGGGAGGTACTTCATCATGAAAAAAGCATTGATCCTGCTGCTGGCATTTGCAATGCTGCTGACCGTCGCCGCCTGCGGCAGCAAGACCGAGTCGGGAAATGCTGCGCCTGCGCCGTCATCAGGCAGTGACACTTCGACACAGACAAGCAGCGGCGAGCCGGCAGATAAGAAACCTGAAAGGACAAAAATCAGGGTCGAGGTATTTGACCGCGGTACTGACGGCGGAAAGACCGACCCCACCAACAACTACTGGACAGACTGGATAAAAGCAAAGGTACTGGAAGACGAAAACATCGAAGTTGAGTTCGTCGCAGTATCCCGCTGGGAAGAGACCGATATGCTCAACAACCTTATGGCCAGCGGAACAGCGCCGGATGTCTGCTATACTTACAGCGGAGACCTGATTTCGCTGTACCGTGACCAGGGAGGTCTGACCAACCTTGTACCTTACATGGATCTGATGAAAGATCTTGACGTGCTGCTGGGCGAAGACACATCGCTTCCCGGGCGCCGCCTGATCGAGCGCAACAGGGTCCTTGAAACAGGAGAGATCCACTCCATACCAGCACGCCGTATGAACGTTGCAGGCGCAAACACATTCATCCGCAAAGACTGGCTGGACAAACTGGGACTTCCCATACCGAACACCCGCCAGGAGTGGACCGACGCACTCAGGGCATTCAAGAACAATGCCGACAAGCTCGGAGTGGATGTAATACCGTTTACCATGACGCCTGACGTTCGCTGGCGCGCAGGCAACCTGATAGACTCGTTCATAGATCCCAACCTTTCGGATAAGGACCGCTGGATCAATACGGTCATAGACAGGAATTACCTGCTGCCCGGCGTAAAAGAAGGTTACAGGTACCTCAACATGATGTACCTGGAAGGCCTGATCGACCCCGAGTTCTACCTGTATAAGGACGACGTGAAGAATGAAGAACTGATAAAGGCAGGGCGCATCGGTTCGTTCATCCACAACTGGGACCAGGCATTCCGCAATTCGCCGAGCCTCCTGGACGGTCTCAGGGAAAACGTGCCCGACGGCGAATATGTTGCCTGCGACCCGTTCGAAAACGCCGCCGGCAAGAAGTATAAGATGAAATATAACGCTGCAGGACTCTACGTATTCGTTCCTGCGACAAGCAAAGTGCCCGAAGCAGCCGTACGTTACATCAACTGGCTTGCAAAACCGGAAGTATACCGGTTCCTGCAGTTTGGCGAGGAAGGCAAGAACCACCAGATAGTAAATGGCTTGCCCGCAACCATCCCTGCAACCGGTCCGACGATCCAGAATTCACTGAACAACATCGATTACACCCTAAACATGAACGGTATCTGGCTCGGCGACGAAGAAACCACTGCAAAAGCTATCGCCAACGGATATACATGTGATCCCAAGTACATCATAGAAGCCATGAGATGCGCGATGAATGACGCCGAAGCAGGTCTGGTCGTTCCTGTCACACTGTCGGCAGCAGGTCCGTACACTGAAGACCTGAGAGTCAAAGGCGAAGAGGGTACCTGCAACGCAGTCAGGGCTCCCGAAGGACAGTTCGACGCGATCTGGGACGCATTTATAGCTGACTGGCGTGCTTCCGGCGCTGACGAGATCATCGCAGAGCGCGCTGCTAAATACGTAGATCCCTACTGATGAATGATTGACAGATAACAGATAGTTTGATCAGGGCATCTGGAAGAGGCCCGGACCGCATGATCGTCCGGGCCTCTTCTTTATATCCGCACCGGTCTTGCTGCCTAAGCGCTTCACAGCATCAACCGGTAGATATTTATCACGTCTTCCTTGTTCAGCCTGACAAAGCCGCCTATGGCCCCGCTGCCTCCATTTCCGTAGCATGCTTTGTGCGCCATCTCCTCGATATCTTCTTCCTTTGCGCCAAGCTCTGCGAAATTCGTCGGCATCCCAATGGATTTAAGGAACCTTTTCAATGCTTCTATACCTGCCCTGGCTGTATTTTCCGGATTTTCGAAATCCATCCGGCATCCCCACACGCGTACAGCCAACTGTGCCAGCCTGTTGACGCCGCCGCGTTCCAGGATGTACGTCATCCACGCCGGGAATACCACTGCAAGGCCTGCTCCGTGCGGGACATCATAGAGCGCGGACAGTTCATGCTCCATGCCGTGGCTTGCCCAGTCCTGCGACCTTCCGACTCCGCAGGAATTGTTGTGCGCCATCATGCCTGCCCACATCAGATTCGCCTGTGCGTCATAATCGGCAGGATCCTTCACGGCTTTGGGTCCTTCATTGATAATTGCCAGCAGCAGTCCTTCTATCATCCTGTCGGTGACCTCGACATTGCTTGTCCTGGTGAAGTAGCGCTCGAACAGGTGCGCCATCATGTCGGTGATCCCGCATGCTACCTGGTACGGCGGCAAAGTCTGCGTCAGCGCCGGATTCAGGATCGAAAACACGGGCCTTAAGGCTTCTCCGGCAGCTCCGCGTTTGTACATCCCGTTCTCGTTCGTTATGACTGAATTCGGCGAACCTTCGCTGCCTGCGGCAGAAATCGTCAGTATTGTACCTACCGGCAGCGCCTCTGTGACGGGCTTACCCATATAAAAGTCCCAGAAATCGCCGTCATAAGGAACACCTGCCGCTATTGCCTTGGCAGAGTCGATAACGCTGCCGCCGCCGACAGCCAGAATGAAATCAGCTTTCTCTTTCCTGCAAAGGTCGATACCCTTGTAGACAAGCCCGGCCCTCGGGTTGGGCTGTACGCCGCCAAGCTCCGTGTAACTCAGTCCTTCCCGTTCGAGGGAAGCCTTCACCCTGTCGATAAGGCCCGACCGTACCGCCGAACCCCCTCCGTAATGGATGAGCACCCTGCTTCCGCCGAATCGTTTCACATATTTGCCGGTCTCATTCTCCTGGTCTTTACCAAACACGAAATACGTAGGGCTGTAAAATGTAAAGTTGTCCATATCTATCCTCCTTGTATAAGGTATGGTGACACTCCACGGCAAGATACGCTGAGGAATGTCATCATCCGCTTTTATGCCCGTTTTCAAGCACGAACCTGTAAATGACTTTGGCCACGCCGTCTTCATCATTGGAAGCCGTCACGTAATCAGCCCTTTCCTTCACACCTTCGGCGGCGTTCCCCATGGCGACGCCAAGTCCCGCATATTCTATCATCGACAGGTCATTGAACCCGTCTCCGATAGCGATCATCTCCTCCCGGCGGATACCATACCGCCTGCCAATGAACTCCAGGGCAACGGCTTTTGATACGCTGCTGCTGAAGAATTCGAGAAAATGCGGCTGTGACGTGCAATATGTCACACTGTCATTCACTATACCTTTTATACCCATTTTGAAGGCTTCTATTCTGTCAACATCGTCGATCCATATTATTTTTGTTATACCCTGGTCCAGTATCCTGTCTGCATCGGAAAAAACGACGGGTTCATTGCCCGAAAGTTTTTTATAGTCGTCGGTGCGGTCATTGATTTTATTGACATAGAGCTCATTATTGGACCAGGCTATGATCGTGGTATCCATTTCCCGGCCAAGCCTGAGCACCTGTTCGGCATCCCGCCTCAACAGCCTCTCTTCGAACAGTATCCCGCCGGTCGCCGCATCGACGATCATCGCGCCATTGTATGTGATTATCGGCGCATCGAGCTTAAGCTCGTCAATAAAATCCCGTACTCCCTGGATGGGCCTCCCCGTGCTTATTGTGACCATGACCCCGGCATCCCTGCACCGCCTGATGGCCGCGACCGTCTCCGGCGTCATGATCCCGTCGCTGTTTATCAGCGTCCCGTCGATATCCAAAGTGATAAGTTTGTATTTCATAGATCCTCCTTCATCCTCTTTTTCATTTCATCGGGCAACAGATCCCTTAGGTAGTTCCTGTGCCGTACTTGCCTGTCCAGCCATGCTTTGCTGATGCTTTCTTCGAGGCTTTCGATCTCTTTCTTCAGATCGCCGGCGGACAATACAGAGCAGCCGGCGCCCAGGATTATTATCTGCTGCAGGTTGTCCGACGTCGCGACAGTGATGTCGTACTTCTTATGATTGTCATGGGTGAATTTCTCTATATATTCGTCGGCTGTCTGCGCTTCCTTTGTAAACACAACATGTACATTATCATAATCGAATACGTCTTCATGGTTCCTTTGGACGCGGTATGCGTCGAATACCGTTATGACATGGCATTTCCGCATGCCCTGGTATTTGCTCAGGAGATCCAGCAGTCTGGTCCTGGCGCTGTCCATGTTGTCTTTAGCGATATCCTTAAGTTCCGGCCATGCAAATATTATATTATACCCGTCAACAAGCAGGTACTTTTCCCGCTCTTCCTGTACCGCTGATACATCGGGCGCTTTCCCGGCATCCGGGTTTCCCTTGTCCGGCACATTATCAGGCTCATCGCCTTCCGGCTCGCTTAAAGGCGCACCTTTGCGCGGTTCATCTCCGTTGCGTCCCGAATAATAAGTATTCTTATGTTTCTTCCATGAAGACCTCTTACCCTGGTTGGCAAAAGATGTTTGTGCCAGTATCCTGTCCACTTCATCCGTCGTCAGCCACTTCTCCGGGATGGATCCAGTCCGTGTCTCATCTTCTTCCCCGTCTGCAGCCTCATCTGCGGCGGGTCTTTTGAAATAACTCTCCACGTGCATGTAGTTCCTGACTTTATCCCAACTGACATAAAACCCGGCACCATTGGCACAGAACACGGAACCCGACGGGTTCTCGGCATCCCTTTCCGGATCGTAACCGATCATTTCGATCACTTCTTCAGCGTTATGGCATGGTTCGTACCCTTTCAGGCTGCAAAATATCTTACCCTGGCCCTTTGTGTAGGCAGTCAGTTCCTTCTGGTAATTTTTCATCGTGGCGACAGGGGCTTCCCCTTCAATGTACGCAGTCCCGTTCTCTATGCGGGAAATCGTACATGTACCTCTCATTTTATCGATGTCGGCCATGGCATGCCCTGCCAGCTTCTCCGGCAGTTCCAGCCGGAAAGAATAGTACGGTTCCAGCAGCACGGATTCCGCTTCCATCAGTCCCTGCCGCACAGCCCTGTAAGTCGCCTCCCTGAAGTCTCCCCCGGCTGTGTGCTTCAAATGTGCCCGCCCGGCAACCAGTGTTATTCTCATATCTGTGATGGGGGATCCGGTAAGGACCCCTTTGTGTTCCTTTTCCTTCAAGTGTGTCAGGATCAGGTTCTTCCAGTTCGCGGCCAGCACATCGTCGCTGCAGTCCACTGCAAACTGAAGTCCGCTTCCCCGCTCTGCCGGTTCAAGCAGCAGGTGCACCTCCGCGTAGTGGCGCAGCGGTTCAAAGTGTCCCACTCCCTCCACGGTATTGGCAATGGTTTCCTTGTAGATGATCCTGCCCGAACCGAAGGACACATCGATACCAAACCGGTCCTTTATTATACTTTGGAGTATTTCGATCTGCACCTCTCCCATGATCTTCGCCTGGATCTCGCTCAGCAGCTCATTCCAAGTGATGCGGAGCGCAGGATCCTCATCCTCCAGTTGGCGCAGTTTCGGCAGCATTTCCCTCGGATCGGCTCCTTCCGGCAGTATGATCCGGTAGGACAGGACAGGCTCAAGCACAGGCGCAATGATGCCTTCATCCGCGCCAATGCCTTCTCCAGGCCTGGTCTGGGTGAGGCCCGTCACGGCACATACGGTGCCCGCCTCCGCCTCATTCACGGTTTCAAATTTCGGCCCCGAATATATGCGTATCTGGTTGACTTTTTCCTCCCAGGTACCGTTACTTACCACATCCCTCACCCTGAGCGTACCTCCGGTGACCTTCATGTGGCTGAGCCGGTTCCCCTGCTCATCCCTGCTGATCTTGAACACCCTTGCACCGAATCTTTCGGGATATGAAGGCATGACTGTATACTTCGCCAGGCCCTGCATCAAAGCTTCCACGCCATCAAGCCTAAGGGCTGCGCCGAAATAACAGGGGAATAGTCTGCGTTTCTTTATAAAATCCCTGATCTGATCATCATCGAGGCGTCCCGTCTCCAGGTAGGCAGAAAGCAGCGCTTCATCGCACATTGCCACCTGCTCCGTGAAATCCCGGCCATGAGCCTGGCCGAAATCCACGCATCCATGGCTCAGCTGCTTTCTGATATCATCCATCAGCTTATCGCTGTCAGTACCGTCCTGGTCCATTTTGTTAATAAAAATAAAGACTGGGATCCGGTATATCTCCAGCAGATGCAAAAGCGTCCGCGTATGCTCCTGTATGCCGTCCGCCCCGCTGATGACCAGGATGGCGTAGTCTAGTACCTGGAGAGTCCTTTCCATTTCAGTCGAAAAGTCCACATGCCCGGGGGTATCCAGCAATGTTACCTGCACATCCCCTGTTTCAAACACAGCCTGCTTGGAAAAAATGGTGATCCCCCTGGCCCTTTCCAGTTCGTAGTTGTCCAGGTAGGCGTCCTTCCTGTCCACTCTTCCGAGCTTCCTGGTCCTGCCGCTCAGATAAAGCAGGCCCTCCGATAATGTTGTTTTTCCCGCGTCAACATGCGCCAGTATCCCAACGACCAGTTTCTTCATAAGTGCGGATCTTCCATCCTCCCATTGTATTAACATTATACCGTATTCAGCAACTTACCACCAACCCTGTTCACACAAACACCCCATGTCTGTCCGATACCCGTCAGTTTTGAATGATTTATCTGATAACAAACACTTTAGACCCATGTGATTATCAACATACATATCTTATTCATCTGTTTGTTGAATTTACGCCAAAGTGTATATAAACTATACATAGAGTTATTTATCGACACCGTGTATAGCAAAAGAGGTGAAATTTCATGGACAGGTTTTCACAGGCTGTTATCAGCCATAGAAAAGGCATACTTGCCGTGTTCCTGGCCGCTGCAGTACTGGGCGGACTGCTTTCGCTGTTTGTTTCCGTCAATTTCAACACAGTGGATTATCTGCCGCCCGACGCACAGTCCACGACTGCGATCAGGATAATGAAGGAAGAGTTTGGCGGCGAGATGCCGAATGCAAGAGTGATGCTCACGAATGTATCGATACATGAAGCGCTGGAGTACAAGGCGAAAATCGCCGCAGTGGAAGGCGTGGCCGATGTGACCTGGCTCGACGACGTTGTCGGCCTCGACACGCTGAAAACGACTCCCGTTGAATTTCTTGACGCATCCGTAGCCGAAAGCTATTACAGGGACAATAACGCGCTGATCAGCCTGACTGTGGAGTCCGGTATGGAGCAGGACGCAGTCGGGGCTATTTATGAGATAATCGGCGAAGAAAACGCCGCTGCGGGCGAAGCCGTTTCCATGGCAGAGTCGCAGGCGATGTCTGTTTCAGAAGTAGCCAACGCAATGGCGCTTCTGATCCCGATCGTACTCGTCATCCTGATCGTCTCCACCACCTCATGGATAGAGCCGCTGTTCTTCCTGGCGTCCATAGGCGTTGCGATACTGATCAACATGGGGACCAACATACTTCTCGGCGAAATATCGTTTATTACCAGGACGGTCAGCCCGGTCCTGCAGCTTGCCGTGTCGCTGGACTACACTATTTTCCTGCTCCACAGCTTCAACAGCCACAGGCAGACCGTTGAACCCGAAAAGGCTATGAAGTTGGCCATGAAGGAGTCGCTCTCGACGGTGGCAGCCAGCGCCGCCACCACGATGATCGGCTTCGCCGCGCTCATATTCATGCGCTTCGGGATAGGCGCGGACCTGGGCCTCAACCTGCTGAAAGGCATCATATTCAGCTTCATTTCGGTCATGGTATTCCTGCCGGCGATCACACTGACCTCATACAAGCTTATTGATAAAACAAGGCATAAAAAGCTGCTGCCGGATCTCAAAAAAGCAGGCAGTGTCCTGATGAAGATCAGGATACCGTTCCTGGTCCTTGCCGTCATCATAGCGGTACCCTGCTTCCTGGCCCAGTAGGAAACAAGTTTCCTGTATGGTACCAGCAATATAACCAAAGCCACGAGAGTGGGGCGCGATACCGACTATATCGAAGAGAAGTTCGGAAAGCAGAACACGTTGGCACTTCTCGTGCCAAAAGGAGATATCGGGACCGAAGCTGAACTGTCAGACGCTCTTTCCAGGCTGCCCAATGTAACGGGCGTGATATCGTATGCAACAGCCGTAGGAGCACAGATACCGGCGGAATTTGTCCCCGAGGAGGCATTGGAGCAGTTTTATTCCGAGCACTACTCAAGGATAATCATAAACGCCGATACGGATGACGAAGGCGCCGAGGCATTCGATACCGTCCGCAGCGTGCTGGATACGGCATCGGTACACTACGGCGAATACTGGCTCGCAGGCCAGAGCGCGTCCCTGTACGATATGAAAGATATCGTTTCGGCAGATAACCGGCGTGTCAACCTGGCGGCAGTCATAGGCATATTCCTGGTGCTGCTGGTGACGTTCCGCTCGCTCAGCCTGCCTTTCCTTCTGGTTTTCACCATCGAAACGGCGATATGGATCAACCTCTCCTTCCCGTATTTCGCCGGGAAGCCTCTGAACTTCGTCGGTTACCTGATCATCAGCACCGTACAGCTTGGGGCGACCGTGGACTATGCCATACTGTTCACCAACACCTACCTGGCCAACAGGAAGGAGCACCCGAAGAAGGAGGCCATGTGCATCACTGTTTCGGACAATCTCGTGGCAGTCCTTATCTCGGCTGTGATCCTGGCTGTCTCCGGGTTTACACTGGCATATACGTCAAACAACCCCATCATAATCGAACTGGGCATACTGCTTGGCAGAGGCACGCTGCTGTCGCTGGTCATGGTGGCATGTGTCCTCCCCGCGCTGCTCGTACTGTTCGACGGGGTCATCCGGAGAACGACTCTTAAAAACGGATTTCACGACAGAAAACAAGGTAAAGGAAGTGATATCGAATGAAGAAACCGATTTCCCTGTTCCAGGCAAAGAAAGCGATCTCTCTGCTTCTGATAATGACAATGTTGTTTTCCTCAGCTTTGGCTTCAGCCTCAGCATCATCTTCGGCTGCTGCAACAGCATCGCAAGAGGATCCTGGGGATGCGACGGTCCAGGATGCCCCTTCTTCCAAAGAAGAAGCTGTTTACGGCATACTTGGCCATGACGGGTCTGTAAAAACTCTTTACGTCGTAAACATATTCAACGGCGGCGCCATCACCGATTACGGCGATTACTCCGAGGTCCGGAACCTGACCACCTCGGAAAAGCTGGTACGGGACGGCGACAAAACCATCATAAATACGGCAGCTGATAAGTTCTACTACCAGGGAACCCTTAAGGAGAAAGAACTGCCCTGGGACATCTCCATGACTTATTACCTGGACGATAAACAAATGCCGGCAGACGATCTGGCAGGCAAAAGCGGCAGGCTGAAGATCGCCGTATCAGTGAAGCGGAATGAAAAAGCCAACGGTATTTTTTTCCACAACTATGCGCTGCAGGTTGCGCTTACGCTCGACAGCGAGCTTTGCTCCGATATAGCTGCAGATAATGCGGTCATAGCCGAGGCAGGCGGCAAAAAGCAGATCACCTGGACGGTATTGCCCGGGAAAGGCGCTGATTTGGCTGTAACAGCAAATGTACGCGATTTCGTGATGGATCCGATCACTATAAACGGCATAAAGCTGGCTTTCGGGATAGAGGCCGACGCCGGCATATTCAGCGACCAGATTTCGCAGCTGGCAAATGCGGTAAAGGAGCTCGACAGCGGCGCAGGTGAACTGCTTAACGGTCTCGATCAGCTTTCAGACGGAATGAAAAAATACATGGAAGGTCTGAAAGCCTTTAATGACGGCATCGGGCAGCTTTCCGCCGGCGCCGTCAGGCTGGATGCCGGAGCAGCGGCGCTGAGAGAGGGCCTTCGGGAACTTGCAGGACAGAACGGCTCGCTTATGAGCGGCGCCTATGCCATACAGCAGGCAGCTTTCGATTCCGCCAACGCCCAACTAGGCGCGATCGATTCCAGGATCCCGGCACTGACGCCGGAGAATTACGCAGATGTGCTTTCAAAGCTTTCGCAGATGCCCGGTCTTTCGGACATAATTACAGGCGTGAAAAACCAGCTTGACGGAGTCGTGCAGTTTACGCGGGGCCTGAAAGGCTATACCGACGGCGTAGCGCAGTTGGAGGCCGGAGCCGGGGAACTGGCAAAGGGCGCCGGAGAATTCAGTTCTTCCGCGTCCATGGTCGCGGCGTCTGCAAATGAACTGTACAAAGCAGGAGCAGAGCTGAATTCTGCAGTAAAGGAACTGCGGGACGGCCTTGCCGCATATAAAGGCGGCACGAAAAAGCTGCGGGACGGTACATCCGGCATCGATTCCGAAATAGAGGAAAAAATCGACGAACTGCTTGCCGGCATACTTGGCGGCAATGAAAAACCTGTTTCCTTCGTATCTGACAAAAACGCCAACGTTACGGCAGTCCAGTTCGCACTGAAAACAGGACCGATAAATATATCGAAAGCCGCAAAAGCTGCGGCCCAGGAACCTGTAAAGCTGACCTTCTGGCAGAAACTGCTGAAACTGTTCGGGCTGTACAGCGAATGATGCGAATAAGATGTAATGCATAGCAATACTCCGCTTCGGACTATTCCGGGGCGGAGTATCATCTTTTTAAGCGGCTGTGGTCTTCGTCCCGCAGCATCCGAACGGTCTGATGCGACCGGATCCGTCATTGCGGATACAGCCCTGCAGGGCTCATCATTTGCGAATTGCACTGCACCATCTGTCGTTTTATGATATAATATATACAGAAACAGGAAAGGGTGGTGATGAAATGAAAATATACAAGCTCATGAAGCAAAAATTCATTACTGTACGCCCGGACGAGACTATCGAGGATGCGCTGGCAAGAATGAGCAGCATGAAGGTAAACGGCGCGCCTGTAGTCGACAGGAACGGGAAGCTGGTCGGCATGATCGTCAAGGCCGACATTTACAGATTTCTGATCACACCCGGCCATATCGAAAAATGCCCGGTCGAATGGGTAATGTCAAAAGACGTGATCACAGCCACGGTGGACGAAGAAGTGCTCACCGTCGCCAAACGGCTAAGGGACAACAACATCATCGCCATGCCCGTATTGGAAGGCGACATTGTAAGGGGCGTCATCAGCATAGAAGACATCCTGGATTTTTATATAAAGTAAGTGGCGGTACCTGACACGACAGAGAGTTATTCGATACATGGGGACGGTTCCCATGTCTCAAAAGCGGCACTCCTGAAACATAAGAACCGTCCCCGTATCTGTTATATCCGTCCCTTTGCCTGCGGGGATCGTCTTCCTGTCTATATGCTGAGCGTGGTATCCGAACTCCCGCCGCTTTTCAGCCTGGGAGCTTTCAACAGAGCCATTATCACAAATCCTGCGGCTGCTGCGGCCCCTGCGATAGCGAATGCCGTTGTGAATGCTTTTGCTGCACTGAAGTATGCGACCACGTATGATGAAACCACCGCGCCTGCGCCGAAACCGAGAAGTATCATCCCATAGATCGTAGCGACGTTTTTCGTCCCCCAGAAGTCGGCGGTCAGCGCCGGGAACACTCCGAGGAAACCGCCGTATGAGAATCCGATGACCGCAATGAACGCGAGCATCAGGTATCCCCTGGTGAATGAGACCCCTATTATCGAGAGAGCCGCAATGACAAGAAGTATCAGCAGCACTCTCTTCCTGCCAAGCCTATCCGACAGGCCGGCCCAAAAAAGGCGCCCGAAGGAATTGAAACAGGAGATGATCATGACCCCGGCAACGGCCGCTTCCTTTGTAAGGCCGCTGTCCGGCTGCAGTCCGAGTATCTTTGCCATAGGTATCATCATCGATCCTGCGGCCGTCGCACACATGAATGCAATGATCACCATGTAAAATTGAAGCGTCCTGATCGCTTCGGAAGGTGTGAAACTATGCGCGGCCGCCCCGGCTTTTTGCGCCGGCGGCGTCCATCCCCGGGGTTTGTAATCCTCAGGAGGATTGATTATACAGAACGCTCCTGCCACGTTCACGATAAAAAATACGACTCCAAGTATGGAGAATGTATTCAGCACGCCGAAATTCGCGATCAACGCCTCGGCAACCGGCGTAAACACAAGGCCGCCGGACCCGAGGGCTGAAACGATGATACCGGTCACAAGGCCTCTTTTGTCCGGGAACCATTTCTGACAGCAGGCTATCGTGGTCGTATAAGACATTCCCATGCCGATACCGCCCATTACGCCGTAAGTCAGCCAGAGCAGCCACGGTGAAGATCCAGTGATGAACCTGACCAGGAAGAATCCAGACCCAAGCACGACACCTGCTGCTATAACCACCGTCCTTGGAGACACTTTTTCCTGCAGTTTCCCTCCAATGGTGCTTCCCACCGTCAACAGCCCAAGAAGCAGTGAATAAGCCAGTGTTCCGTATGATGCAGGCCAATCGAACAAGGCATCCGGCGTTGTCGGACTGATAATAAGGTAAGACTGGAATACGCTCCAAACGTACGCCGTACCCATGCATAACTGGATGGCTATACTGGCCGCGACAGGTATCCAGCGGTTGAACTTCGGAGAAGATGCAATACTGTTTTCCATAAAACGCATCCTTTCATATGAGGTTTTGACTTCCCGGCGTTTTTGAGATAATTACAACTGCTGTTTTTTCCAGTATGATAATGCCACTTGACCAAATAATAACTGAAACCGTGTCCGTATAGCAACGGGATTTGAACAAAAGCAAGAAAGCGCAAAAAATAACCTGTCAACAGGATAAAATTCGTTAGGATATGAAAAGTGACGTGCCCGGCACGTCACCTCTCATATCCGCAGACACGGGAACCGTCCCCATGTCTGCGTTGAACTTCTCCTGTCAGATATATCGATCAACTGGTCTTGTCATATCACGGATGCGGTCGCTCATCCGAATCCATAATACCGGCCGCCGGAACTTGTTTCCACCGGTTCAGGTATCCTCGCGCCGAAACCGCCGGCGCCGTTCCTTGACAGGCCCGCGATCACCCTGAAGCGGTACGACAGGCTCATGAATCTCGATGGCTTCACTACTGAAATTTTCTTTATCTCCCGGTTGGGACACAGATAGATTTCGATCCCTTCCTTCTGGTAGCGCAGCAGGATATGCGCCAGGTCGTTCCGTATTTTGTCGGAACGTACGATGACCTTCCGGATCCCTGCTTTCAGCAGGAACGAGGCCGAAGGCATATCCTGCGGGAAGACACACCAGCGGTTGTCATATGTTCCCGGCTGTTTCCCGCTCCCGGCCATCCTGTTGGAATCGAGCATGAATACGGGAGGAGCATCCGGGCTGATGTCACACCCGTAAAGTTCGTCGGCGCCTGTGAACAGTGCTTTCCTGATGTCGCCGACCTTGACGGCCATCGAGTGTACACGCCCGTCCACCCCGTTGTAAAGCGGGACAGGCCGGTACCCCATTCGTGCAAGCGCCAGGCTCTCAACGACCCCTCTCTCGCCGGGAAGATCGGCGACGATCATGGTATCGCTTTCCAACCCCTGCAGCCAGTCGACTTCAGGTATCACCAGCCTGGGAAACAGTGTTTCTGCCGGATCCATGAACATAACAGGCTTTGCCCACTGTGTCCACCGCGCGCCGTCGGGCGCCCATACCTTATATGCCTGAAAATTATCCCTCACTTATGTTTCCTCCCTTCGAAACCAATAAAGGAATGTCCCTCGCCCGGTCATCTATCCTCGGGAACGGGCTTATCCTTCCATATAAACCGGCGCTCCTGCCGTCTACCGTAAACACACCCACGCATAGGTGGTAAATTTCACCGTTGACGTCCGTAAGCGGCCTGCTTGCGAATTTACGCTGGGCTGCCCAGTTGCTGTGGTCTCTGCGTGCCATTTTTTCGATCCGCCGCATCTCTTTTTCGGTAACAGCTCCTTTGATCGAAATGCCTTCCCCCACCCTTCCAAGGGCGGGTTTGAATATCCAGCCGTCCTCCTTTGGCCTGACTGCTTTGGGATCCCTGGTTTCCGGCAAGAGTTTCTTCCACGTTGAGACATCGATCCCAAGTTCGTCCCAGACAAGCGGCAGTCGTTTTGTCTGGGTGAGTATCGCTACCGGATGATTGCAGGATACAGTCACGGTGTCGAAATACCCTCTCCAGTCCGTCCAGCGCGGCAGGTTCGTCATCCATTCCAGCGGGAAAAAGCGCACTATCCCGTCGATCGGCCCTTCTTTCCCCTCTATTATGCATACAGCTTTTTTGTCTTCCCATACGATATGGTCCGGCGCGGCAAAAACCGTACGGTATCCGTGAGCCTCAAAGTAGTCGCTCAAAAACTGCATGACCTGCCGGTCATCCGCATATGACGTACAATGGACGAATGCTATGACGCCGCCTTTCGCGACACGTTTCTCAAATGCATGCAATAGGATATCTCCAATGTGCCTGCGGGGTTCGCAGCCGTCAAAATACCCGCATGCGATCCTTGGCAGGACGGACGCCTCGGCAAGGCCTCCGGGCACATCACTGTTGACCTCCGATACCGCCCATCCGTCTTCGGTCGGATGGAAATCGAACCGCATAAGCCTTACGTTCCTGCTCCTGTCATAGCCTGACAGCCGGTCCAGCGATTTGAGGACCGCCCGGGGCAGCCCCAGTTTTTTTGCCAGGTCCGGCCTGTGGACAAGCGCCTCTTCCATCAGCATAGTCTCTTCCGATAGCTTCTCGGCCCAGGTTTCCAGTCGGGTCACGGTCTCCTGGTCCATAAGCACCGCATGCTTTGCTATCGTATTGTGGTCCCCCACCTGCGGATCCCATTTATATGCCTTGAAAATAACGTTATATCGGTATTCGGAGTATTTATCCCCAGGTATCAAAACCAATTTGACTGATTCATTCATAATATGGTCCCTCAGATCCTTTCACATAACTACCCCTAAGATCCTTTTGCATGATGGATCCTAAAAACGCGGCACAGCCCCTAATAACCAGGGGGCGCGATGTCGTACATCGGGTTCTCAGCCAGCGGGAATATCAGCACGCTGACAGCGGCGACCGCGATGTAAGCGGCAGCCCAGTACAGCGAGCCGAACAGGTATGTGTCGTTGAGGCTTTCACTCGTTTTGGCCCTGCGTACATAATAGCGTTCAACAACTACCGCCATCGCGGTCAGCGGCAGGACCGGCCATCCTACCAGGAACTCGGCTATCGTTTGGGAAAATGAAGTCCAGTCGCCAGCGGACGCACGGGCCAGGATGATCCCGCTGGCAAGCAGATAGGCGCCGGTACGGATCCCGCAATAGATGTCCCTGTCCACCGTTATACGCTCAAATACCTGCGCGAATGAATTGACAAGCCTGCCAAGAAGGAACCATGAAACCAGTCCCAGCCCTCCTGCAAATATGACGCACCACCATCCGGGGCCGTCTCCTATGTTGGCTCCCGAATATATCGCCACCAGTCCGAGGAATGCTCCTGCAACCGTGATAAGGGCCGCCTTGTTGTTCAAATGCAGCACATCGTCGATCCACGAGATGTCAAAAAAGCGGAAGGTCCACCGCATTCCAAGGAAAACCCAGGCGTATCCGAGCACAATGTAAAACAATATGTAAACGAAATCATTCACGACATCGAACGATGCAAGTACCCGCAGCGTATATACAATGATAAAAAACGAGATCACGGGCAGCAGACCCAGCACAAGCTTTACAGCCTTATCCCTTTTGACAGGCCCATACGACGGCAGCTTGTTATACCATCTGATCATGCTGTATCCTGAATAGATACATGAAGATATGAACACCAATAACTCATCAAACGACATTTCCTGACTCCCCACTATTCATTGAATACAAACAGCGCAACTTTTCCAATTATACCAAATAAAGAAGTAACAGTACATACCCGGACTGTGGCGCATATTCGCTGCAATCTTTTTGGTACATACATTTTACGTTGCATACGCCCTGCATGTTTGCAGGATGGAGAAAAATCGTACCTTGAAAAACATTACCCTGCCAGATAAAGAATATCAGAATTTCCGCATGTGAGCAGCATTCGAGAAAATTACATCAATACATAATTAGAGAGATCGGAAAAATGGACTGCTTCAGTTTCAGTTCATTGATGCAGTCTTTCATATCCGTGCTTCAGTCTTTCATCAAAACGCATTCCGATTTGACAGTTGTACACTCGTTGAATTCAGCAAAACGGTTTATGCATTTCCAGATCGCGTCAGCCAGTTTCTTAGTCTGCTTTACATTGTCTTCATACCAGATGTTTTTCAATATCAGGGTGCAGGTCTTTTTGTCAGCGGCCGCTTCCACCCGGCCGGCAAAGTTCTCGCCATACAGCAGCGGAAGGACATAATGGCCATATTTCCGCTTGTCGGCGGGAGTGTATATCTCCCATGTATAATCAAAGCCGAACAGCGCCCGAATCAGCTTCCTGTCCCACATCATGCAGTCCAGCGGAGCGATCAGTTCACAGCGGGGCTTGAATTTTTCATTTTGAAGTACAGTCTCTATGACCGGCATATCCTCTGACCGGCAGTATAATACATCTTTAAGGCCTTCCACCCTGATCCCGAGGATCTTGCCCTCCCTGGCCAATTGTCTGAATGCCTCGGTCCTCTCCCGGGCATTAAGGCCCCAAATGTTGAGCCATGCATCCGACGGGCGGTCCCACAACAGTCCCACCGCTCCGATACGCCGAAGTATACGCCATTTTTTATGCTGGAATTCATCCGGCAGCGGATCGGGAGCATACAGTATCTCAGGCGGGATGTGCCTTTCGGCGAGATCATAGAACTTCCTGGAGCCATTCTTATGGTGGATGACAAGTTCGCCGGTCGAATAGAGATGTTCCAGCACAGATCTCGCAGCCTTTGTAGTGCCGCTCCAGTCGCCGCTCCAGTGGATTGATGAGTGCCAGCGGATGCCGCCCGTTATCGGCAGGTCGTCGGAACTGACGGGACCGTGCTCCCTGATATAAGCCTTCGCCTGGTCTGCCATTTCGGCGAGCCCTTCGAACCGCCGGCCGCCCGCTATGGCTGCCTGCCGGTAGCGCTCAAAATACGGCCAGTCCTCTGTCGGGATTATGGAAAGGTTCTTGTCGGGATAATCCACCAGTTTCCTGTCGACATACAACAGTTCATAAAGCGTGTTCTTCGTGAACCCTTTGACCCTGGACTGCAGCGTAAGCTCCGCATTTCTGCCGCAGACATCGACAGGATCGAACTGGATGCATCCTGCCTTCCGTACAAAATCAAGCGCACCCTGTTTGCCGGCAAACCTGTATCCGCCCAGCAGTCCATGCCTGAGCAGCAAAAATTGCCTTGCCTGTCTGTTCGATAAAGTGATCATACCTTAACTCCGTCGCCTGGTGTTCATTATGTAAATCGCATAGGTTATCGGAGGTACAATTACTGAAATCCTGCTGTTGCCGTCGGATTCCATCCTGATCTCTTCTCCGGCGATGAGTTTTCTTCCTGCGATCTCGAGATTGCTTGTGAATTCGGCTTTTCTCTCCTGGCCGGACGGGTTGAGCACCACGAGTATCGCTTCTTCGTCGGCGGCTCGGGCATAAATGAACGGATACCCGTTTTCCACAGCATACAGCGGAACGAATTCGGCGTGGGAGGACAGCGCCTTGTACCGTTTTCTCAGCGATATCAGCTTTCTGACCCTGTTGAGCAGGGAACCGGGATCTTTCTCCTGTTCCTCTACATTCGGATAGTCGTCGGCCGGATCAACGGGAAGATACAGCTTTTCAGCAGGCGCCGCCGAGAATCCCGCGTTCGGTCCCTTTTTCCACTGCATCGGCGTGCGAGCGCCCGCCCTTGGCTTATATGCGCCTTCCACATGGGGCAGGCCGTGGAGCTGCCTCATTCCGATCTCGTTTCCGTAATAGATGAAAGGCATGCCCGGCAGAGTTATCGAGAATGCAAAGATCATTTCAAGTTCTTTTGCTGAACGGTTATTATTTATCCTGGCAATGTCATGGTTCCCCACCGGTATGCAGACAAAGCCCTTGCCCTTAACGGCTTCATACTGTTCCATGTAGCCGGCCAGGAAGTCCGTGATGTTCCCCTTTCCTTCGGCGTCGAAAAAGCTGTGCCCCTCGGAAAGCCCGTTGAGGATCCTCCAGCTTTCTTTCTGGAACAGGTCGTTGAAACCGCTGAACCAGTGGTAGAAGTCCGCATGGAATCCGCCCTCTATCGCGGATTTGGGATGCGACCATTCCGCTACCATGAAGGAACCCGGGTATTCGCGGTCCAGTATTTCCCGCACTTCCTGCCAGAACTTCTGGGTCCCGGATGCTTTATTGGCGTAAAACTGGCTGTTCCCCCTGTACCGTGTCGACTTGACCAGCGCGCCCGCCATGTCCGCCCTGAATCCGTCGGCGCCAAGATCCATCCAGTACCTTACCACGTTTTTCATCTCTTCCCTCATGGCAAGCACATCAGGATGGTCTGTCGGAAGCTGCCATGGAAACGCGGGATCCGGATGCTCATATCCGTAATTCAGGGCCGGCTGGCTCCAGTAGAAGTTCCTCATGAACTGCCCGTCGCGCCTCGCATAGCCCTGTATGAACCTGTCCTTCTGCTCCTCGGGCACCGGCGCCCAGGTGCCGTCGGTCCATATGTACCAGTTGGAGTACCTGTTCTTCTCCTGCCTGCAGGATTCCCTGAACCACTCGTGTTCGATGGAGGTATAACTGGCCACGAAATCGAAAAGCACTTTTATGCCCCTTTTGTGGGCTTCTTCAAAAAGCATCCGGGCGTCCTCATTTGTACCGTACCGCGGCGCGACCCTGTAATAGTCCGAAATATCATATCCCGCGTCGTTGAACGGCGATTCGAAAAAGGGATTTATCCAGATGGCGTCTGCTCCAAGACTCTTTACATAATCGAGCTTCTGTATGATGCCCTGCAGATCGCCGATGCCGTCTCCGTTCGAATCATAGAAGCTCTGCGGATAGATCTGGTAGAATACGGCCCTGTGTGCCCATTCAGGACAATCGGGCACTTCATACCTGCCGGTTACCGTTCCTGAAACTACGTGCCTGTATGGCTGTCCGCATCCGTTGCCTTGCATATGCTGTCCTCCTTGCATAAAACGTGGTTTCCGTATCATAGTATATATGGCTTGTGAATTGCAACATGTATACTATGTCGTGTTTCGTAAGCACTCCGTTTACTAAGCAGCAAAAGCATCGATTCAAATAATTATGTCTGCCTGTCATGCCCGGCGCCGTATATCATTTGCAGCTTGCTTATAAGGTCTTCAAGAATGAACCTCGAATCTATGGAAGTATACACCCTGATTTTCGGTCTGCCGGCTTCGAATGTGTAAGTGGTGTCCTCATTGAAAACAGGGGCTTCGCGGTAAATAAAGCGGCCGCAGTTCTGGTCCATAGCCACCCCGACAGCCGGATTGTCTCCCAGCGCCCAGCTTTCGCCGGCCGTCCATCCTGCATGCTTCGACATATTATAGTCCACCATGTTTTCAAACAAATGCTTACCTATCTTCCCGCAGGGGTATATCCTGTGCTGTATCTCTGCAAGGCTGATACGCATCGAGCCATAAACGTCGGCCGGAATCTGCCATAACTCGACACCGCTTGAAACCACCAGGTTAGCGGCATCGATATCATTTCCCGAGTTGAACTCGCGGAAATCAGGCGTAAATGAATCATAACCCTGTCCGCCGATCCATACGACGGTCATCCGCGGAATGATACCGGGAGCCTTTTTTATCGCAGACGCGACATTCGTGATCGCTCCAAGGCACAGCACGAACAGCGGCCTGTCGTCATCCCTCATCGCTTCTTCGACCAGGAACTTCGAAGCCGGAGATATGTCATCGCCCGATATATCGGAAAGTCTGCCTTCTTCGCCCATAAAAACCGGGACTGAAATATCCATGGCATCCAGGACGGTCATGATCTCGTCATAGCTCCTTTTTACCGTTTCCGGACCGCCGAACTGTTCGGCTGATATCGCTTTTACGTCAAACTTGCGGCACATGAGCGCATGCGCTATCGCAAACGGATCGTCCGCCTCGCATGCGGCATCTGTGTCAACAATGACTCTCAGCCTCTTGTATTCCGGAACTATGTACTTCAGCATTGTTTTCCCCCTTCCCGGCGCCGTGCCCTGAAGCATTGAATATGGATCCCTGCGGCTGACACCTGGAATTATTATAACATATCAGACAGCCGTTATATATAGTAATCGGATGCCTGGAACGGCACATATACACGTATCTGAAAAGAAAAAACCTCCCGGTGCTGTGCAATACCAGGAGGCAGTTATGCAAACCAATAACTGACCAATCGTTCCCCCGGCTGAGCAGCCAGGCAGCTTAGCCACCCAGTTACAGGATTATCTGATTATCGGGTTATTGGGATATTGGGTCATTGTGTCATCTGATACTCTTTTTCAGAGCCTGGCGTTTAAAAAGGCTGCAAACTCATCACTTACCTCGTACCTGTTGATGAAGCCGATGTTCCTGTAGTACACCGAATCGAAGTATATACCGTTCCTGTTGTATATCCTTATTGTTATGGGAAGATCCAGTGCATTGCCTGCCGAACCTGTGCTGCCATGTACCGATCCTGATGCCCCGCCGCCCATGTCCGTCACGATTCCGGCGGATGGATCGACTGTTGCCGACGGCTTCTGCGGCACCGGGGCATCTGCAGGAGCCTGGACATTCGCTGAAACAGGAGTATCCGGCGCGGCCGGTGCGATCTCCATCGGCATGTCTGATCCGAAGTCGGTCTCGCCTGTTTCCGTCCGACCCTGAACTGCCATATCAGGCCCGCCGGCAGACTGTGTCACTGCCGCATCAGGAGCAACTTTGCCGGCTGCATCCGGCTCGATCGGCCCGGCCGGTTCGGCAGCCGCCATCCTTTCCCGTTCGGCGATATCTACCCCGACGCTTCTGTTGCCAGTGCCCGTACCATTATAGTTGAACAGCCTGTCAAAGTATTTGTCGCTGTTGTTCTTCAGCACGGAATAATAACCATAGAACTGCTCGATTTCACTCCTGTCAGTTATTTCCCGGATATCATCGACGCCAGACATCTTACCCTGCTCCGAATGGCCGATCAACAGGACCTTTGAGATATCTTCCGCACTGTTGATGCCGTAAAGTTCAAGGTATTCCACGGCATCCTCATCCTGGTTGCTATTGTAGCTTTCAAATGTGAAAAACCTGAAAAGCCGGTATCCGTCATCCCCTTTTACGGCTACTACCGCTTCACAGCCGGCCGGAACATATCTGTACACTTCTCTGCCTGTCAGGCTCTCATCCGGGCTGACCGTGATATCCGTCAGCTTTTCACCAATGTCGCCTTCTTTTATTTCGGACGGCAGTCCGAAATCATTCCTCAGTTCATCTGTAAGCAGGATATAATGCCTGTCATCGACCCGAAACTGGTCCAGGAGAGGGGCAGCCGCATCTTCCCTGCCGATGCCCCCGGCAAGATCTGTAACCTGTCCGGGCGGCGATCCGTTATTGCCCGGCTTCAGGCTGTACATCAGCACGCCTGCGGCTACCACGACAGTCAAAGCAAAAGCGGGTATGGCTTTCACGAAATACATCCTGCGGCTTCCGTCTTTTTTACCGGCGCTCCGCATTATATTGTCCAGCATCCTCTTCTTCGCATTTTCATCCGGTTTTATCAAATCGAAAGAATTCCTCAGATCTTCTTTCTTCACTCAAGACCACCTTCCATTTCCATTTTCAGAAGCTTCCTGCCGGTATGGAGATACCCCCTGACTGTCGACTCGTTCTTTCCCAGTATCTTCGCTATCTCCACCGTGGAGTAGCCCTCATAGTAGTACAAATACACGGCAGTCCTTATTTTGGAGGGAAGTGCCAAAACTTTTTCGAGGCTGCTGTCTATATTGAAATCCTGATCGACCGCCGTCTCACCGGCCTGATCGATACCTACCGTCTTTGACCACCAATGCCTGAAGTGGTCCTTGCATAGATTGGACGCTGTCCTGATGAGCCAGGCCTTCTCATGTTCCTCATCCCGGAAAACCGTCTTGTCCTTCATAAGCCTGATGAATGTGTTCTGGACCATGTCCTCCGTATCAGGCACGTTTTTCATGAACATGAAGCAAACGCGGTAGACAGTATCCACATGACGGTTATAGATTTCCAGCAACTCTTCACTCGTACGCAATAAAGAACCTCGCAAATCAGCTTCCCTCCCTTCATTACTAACACGATCGTGGATGCCGGAACGTTTGAAAAAATTTTTCAGGTGCCAGGAACGCCAGTCAGCCAGTTGTTATCAGGCGGCGGCCATGGCACCATTTAATATGCCCCGGCAATGAAAAAATCCCCGGAAAAAGCCTTCCGGTTTTTTCATCACATGGCAGAATCGGCGGCCGATGCGGGAAGACGGACCGGATAAGGGCGTCAGCTATCCTGAAGTATGCCAGGTGACCAGAAAAATCGCTGGCTTATAAAAGCTGCTCAACATTTTTCCGGTTCGGATCATGAATTATATCATTACATTATAAAAAACGCCCCCGGTAAAGAGGGCTGCCTGCATTATGTCATTGTACAGTTTTGCACCATGTTCCGTTACGATGTCAGTATTTCCTGCTGTCGATCATTTCCTGGGTGATTGTCAGATAATCGAACTGGGTCTCTTCGACATATATTTCACGCTCTATGGTCTCACCGCGTTCCAGCCGTTTTATGACTTCATCGACATAAGGGCCCTGCAGCGGGTTGCATTCCACATTCAGCGCGATCTTGCCTTCCAGGCAGTATTGGAGTGCCAGCCTGGTCGCATCGAACGATATGACGATCACTCCGTCCTCCGGATCACATTTCAGTCCCGCTTCCTCCATCGCATCGATGGCGCCGAGAGCCTCACCGTCATTTTCACAGTATACCACATCAATATCCTTGGTCTTTTCCAATATCCCGCTCATTACCTCGTATGTCTTTGCACGTGTGAAGTCGCCGCATTCCTGTGCAACCAGTTCCCAGTTCGGATGCCTTGCGACCGCCTCTTCCATGGCTCGGGTCCGGCCTATCTGTGCCGAAGAACCGATCGTTCCCTGTATGTGGACGATCCTTAAAGGTTCCTCGGTCCTCCCCTTCTTTTCCAGGAAGTCTTCCAGCCATACAACGGCTTTCTTTCCTTCTTTATAGAAATCTGACCCGATATACGCAGTCAGCAGCTTCCTGCTTTCTTCCTCCACGTCACGGTCTATCATGATCACGGGTATCCCAGCGTCTTTTGCCTCCTGCAGCACCGTTTTCCAGCCGGTTTCCAGCTTAGGTGAAAACACGATATAATCAACGTCCTGCTGTATGAAGCTCCGGATCGCCCGGATCTGGTTCTCCTGTTCCTGGCGAGCATCTTCGAAAATCAAAACATATCCGTTTTCTTCGCTCAATGCCGATTTGATGCTTTCCGTGTTGGTGACCCGCCATTCCGATTCTGCCCCGACCTGCGAAAATCCGACCACGATAAGGTTTTCCTCATCAGGAGACGTTGCCTGCTGCGTTCTCATGACACATCCGCCAAGGATGGCCATCAGGCAGGCAACTGCCGCAAGCTTCCATTTGCTCATCTTCATCTCTCCTTCTCTTCACCTCTCCTGCATCAATGGATCGAACGGCGAATACCGTCCGTTTCATGACGCGGATTCTTCGGCAGTCTGCATCGGGATAGTTACAATGACCTTCGTACCCGCATCCGGCTCGCTTTCCAAAGCCAGTCCATAATCAGCGCCAAACAGGATCCTTATCCTCCGGTGCACTGCCTTTAGTCCGAAACTTTCGATCCCGCCGGCTTCTTCAAGGGACGCCCGCACCTCTTCCAGTCTTTCCGGCGTCATCCCCGCTCCGTCGTCAGCCACTTCCAACTGGATACATCCGTTCCGTTCCCTGCCTGTCACCCTGATACAGCCTTTCCGGCGCCTGTTTTTTATCCCGTGATAGAGTGCATTTTCCACCAGCGGCTGGAGCGTGAGTTTTGGAAGTATGTAAAATTTCAGATGATCGGGGATATCGATCTCATATTCCATCAGATCCCGGTAACGCATCTTTTGGATCTCAAGATAACTGCGGATATGCTGTTCCTCCTCGGCAAGCGTGATCACGTTTTTGCCCCGGCTCAGGGAGGACCGGAAGAAGTTGGACAGCGTGCTGACCATAGTGACAGCCTCCGGGATCTCTCCTGATTCGATCAGCCATATTATAGTGTCGAGTGTGTTGTAAAGGAAATGCGGATTGATCTGCGCCTGCAGCAGCGCAAGTTCGGTACGCCGGCGCTGTTTTTCCTGCTCGGCCGTCTTTTCTATCAGCCGTCTCAGCTGCCCGACCATGGTCTCGATACCGTCGGTGAGCAGCTGTACTTCCCTGACATCAGCCTGTATCGGCTCGCAAACGAGCAGGTCGCCTTTCCCGATCGCAACAAGCCGCTCACATATCTTGTCTATCGGGTTGATGATCTTGTTGCTGAGCTTTCTCGATTTCCTCAGCAGGAAGATCAGCAGGATGGCCGACAAAACGACGCTCACCGTCATAAGGACGATCATGTTCCTGATCATGGTCTTCTGCAAAGCGTCCAGGTGCGCAGCTTCGTAATACAGATAAGTGTACATGTATTCCTGTATCATGTCGGTCAGTATGTAAATATTGTTCACCAGCTGCTCCTCGCGTGAGTTATATTCCTTGGTCTCCGCGATCTTTTCCATTTTGTCCTGAAGGTTGTGGCAAAGGTTGAGCACGCTGTTGATGGCGCGCAGGCTCTCTTTCTTCGTGGTGGTTTCGGTCAGTTTCCGCGCTATCATCTCGGCAGACTGGACTTCCTTGAGGGGCAGGCCTTCCGATAACTGGCTGTCAATGACGTAATAGTACATTTTCAGGTCCACATCGTCCTTGAAATTCTGGTTGAATTCGGAAGCCATCGTCACATTGTTCAGTATGGCTTTATACTGCAGCGCATACCCTATCCCTATGGAAGCGATCACGATGATCATGATCATCAGCGGGACTGAGACGATGAGGATCATCTTCCACAGCTTGGCCTGCATGGTGATTTTCCCGTTTTTTGTTTTCCGGTGCAAACCCGTTTTCACTGGTCTACTCCCTTTCGATATTCACTGGGCGTGATCCCTGTTACTTTTTTAAAAACAAAGCTGAAATAATGAGGGTCCCTGTATCCCACCGAAAATGCGATCTCGCCTGAGCGCCGGTCGGTATGCCTGAGCAGGTATTTCGCCCGTTCGATCCGCTTGTTCGTGAGGTATTCGATAAAGGTCATCCCGACTTCCTGGCTGAATATTGCCGAGAAGTAGTTCGGGCTGACATTGACTTCCTTCGCCACTTTATCGAGTGATATGGACTCCTCATGATAATGTGTGTTGATATATTCTATAGCCTGGTTCAGCAGGTCCTGCTGCTGTTTTTTGCTTGCGTCGTCACGCAGTTCCAGGACATGCCGCATCACCCTGCACATATACTCATGTGCCTCTTCCGGCGCGGATATGCCGTCGTCGGGGCGGAGTTCCTGCGACCAGATGCCGTACGAACGGCAGCCTATCGTATCCAGGTATTTCACGGCGGCCAGGTAGACCGTCATGGCAAGGTACCTGTACAACATCGTAGGCATTGCTGCTTCGGCTTTTGCGCTTTGCATCAGTTGATCGGCATAGCGGTCGATATCTTCCATGGATCCGTTGCCGAGGAAATTCACTATACACTCCTGGTCGATCCCGTTTTTGCCTCCGTACTGCCCTGAATTTTGCCTGCTGCTGATATTGCTGATGACTTCCTCCGTCAGGATGTGTTCATCAGGGCATATGTACCGATAGGACAGCAGACGGCTCGCCTTCCGGAAACATACGGGGATGCTTCCAAGACGGGGCACAGGGGTACCGCAGGCTATATGCCAGTTAACATCACTGCCCGCCCTCATGCAGCAGTCGGCGATGTTCGTGATGCAATCGTCGGTCCTCTGCCTGATATCGTCCTTTCCGCCCTTAACAAGCACGGCGTATATTGTGACGTTCCATATGAACAGGATCAGTTCCGGATGACCTGATATGTACTCCCTGATCTCTTCCTCCACTGCGGCCAGCACTTCCGTATACCTCTCAGGCGCGCTTCCGTCATAACCGGCACTGCTCAGAGAAAAGAGCACGATATCGTAGAATGGCGCATTCAGATCTATTTCCAGCTCCCTGGCGGTCTTGGTTATCTCCTGCACAGTCAGTCCGCCGGTGACGATTTTCTCAAAAAATCTCCTGCGCGTAAAGATCTTGTATTCGCGCACCTCGCGCATGAACTCCTCGAAGTATTCCTGCTGCTTCTGTTCCTCGACCATCTTCCGGTGCAGTTCTGTCAGGACTTCCACCATCTTGCTCTTCGCGATCGGCTTGAGAAGGTATTGCTCGACTCCCATGCGGATAGCCTGCTGTGCATAGGAAAAATCATCATAACCGCTGATTATGATGATCCTGGTCTTCGGAAGTTCCCTGCGCACAAGTTCGATAAGCGCAAGCCCGTCCATAAAAGGCATTTTGATATCGGTGATCAGGACATCAGGCTTTATCTGGCGGATCAGGGGCAGGGCCAGCTCTCCGTCAGGGGCATCGCCGGCAAACTGGAAGCCATACTGCTCCCAATCGATATTATTGCGTATGCCTTCACGCACAACTATCTCATCTTCGACAAGAAAGACTTTGAACATATCGTCTCCCCTTCCGGCAGACGCAGCCATGAAATGGTAGCAAGTTATATTATATAATATCCGGTGCCGATTTGAAATAGGCTGACAGAAATAAGGCGCCAGGCGCATTGGCAGAAATGAGGCGTTATCAGCACCGGCAGCTCGGGACGGTCATTCCTCAATGGTTGGCTGTCTAACTGACATGCCTGGCGCCGTACTTTGCAGTCGCAAGAATCCCGAGCAGCATCAGGCCAATGTTCAGTACAAACGGCAATGTTCTGGAGATATCGCTCAACAGCCCGCCTATATATCCAAAGGGCACACTGACCAGCATGACAGTCGTCTGGAGCAGGGCAAGGACCCCGGAACGCTCTTCGGGGTCGGCATGGATGGCCACCAGTGATTCCCTCAGTGTGCTCATGACGGATGAGCCCAGCGCTTCGAAGAATATCGAAATTGTCAGCAGCACATATCCCATCACCCCTGTGCCCGTGATCGAAACAAGAAGCGCACAGCTGATCATATAACTGATGAAACCGCCATACATCGGCCATTTCAGCCTTGTCTGCCTTATTTTCGATATCACCGTGAAGAAAAGAAAGATCGAAAGCATGCTCTTCACCATTGGGAAAATGGGCAGCAATGTGTCCGGAACGCCTATGCGCCGTGATACGATGATCTGCCAGAAAGTCGCTCCGATCATCAATGCGATCTCTACAAGTATGCTGACCATTATCGCAAAAATCGTGCCTTGTGATTTTATGATTTTATTGAGCGCATTTTTATACCCGGACAGCATCTCTCCCCACGACTTGCCGCGCGCAGCTTCGCGCCTGGCTCTTCCTACGGCAGTTTCCGTTGAAAACTTATACAGGATCAGCAGTTTTGCCGTCATAACGACATAAGCATTCAGATACAGTATCCGTATTGCAGGAGCCAGTGTCAGTTTAGAAACAAGCAACGACGATATCGGGGCAAACAACGCGGAAAGGTTGCCGCAGATGAGGACCCAGGAATATATATGGGTTATCCGGTCCTTTGGGGCATCCTCAACAAGCAGACAGTCCCAGGACACTGTTGTTATCTTCATCATACCGTTGAACAGCGCGGCCACGACGAAGAACCAGAACCCCTGGCTGGATGCCCATATGATGCATGGGACGCTCCATGCCAGAAAATCAAAAATTGCGGTGCTCTTCCTCCGGCCCATTTTGTCTATGATCGCACCTGACAGGAATGCACAGATCATCTGGGAAAACATATAGACAGAGGTAACGATCCCGACCTGTATATCGCTCATTCCGAAAGTGAGCATATATACCGTCGCGTATGGAAGGCACAGGTTCATCGACAGCCCCCACATCGGCTCTGTAAGTATGCATGCCCTGGGATTCCCTTTTACTTCGGCAAGAGTACGGAATAACTCGTTTTTACGCAAAATACTTTTCAATGTGTTTTTCTTTGAAGTTTTCATTGTTTTTCTCCCCGGTATTTCTGAAGTCACTTTCTCTCCGGTATCTTGCAATTGCTTACATTGTCCCTGAAATTATATACCGGCATTTCTGTAAATGCATACGCTTTTGGCATCATATTCCCAGGCTGCCTTAGCAGCTGCATTCGCTCCAGTATCTCTAAAAACAGGTACACATAACCAAAAAAGATACACTTACGAAACAAACCGCCGGAAATCGGCGGTTTGCTTTACTGTATTAACTTAATATGATTCCATACATATAGGATTTTAGCTTATCGCGTCAGCTACACCTGCTTGTAACTTTCAGAGTTAGCTATACATACGGATTTGCGATGTTTTCAGCCGGTCCGTGCATGCCTGCAGCATCGTACATCCTTTGACGCCGGATCACCTTTGGTCAAGGGGAATATACTGCCGCCTTTCTGAAACCGATTTGTAAGCCGGCCTGATGATCTTGCCTGCATTCGCTATCTCCTCCATACGGTGGGCTGCCCACCCGGGTAAACGGGCTATTGCAAACAGGGGCGTAAACAACTGCAATGGCAATCCAAGCATGTTGTATACGAAACCGCTGTAAAAATCCACATTTGCGCTGACACCCTTGTAGATTTTCCGCTTCTCCCGTATGATCTCAGGAGCCAGCCTTTCAACAAGTGAATAAAGCCTGAACTCATCCATGCGGTCCTTTTCTCTTGAAAGGCTTTCCACGAATTTCTTGAGTACGGTCGCACGGGGATCGGACAGCGAGTAAACGGCATGGCCCATCCCGTATATCAGCCCTGAACGGTCGAATTCTTTCTTTTCCAGGATCCGCTCCAGGTAGTCCGCGACCTGACCTTCATCGGTCCAGTCGGATATCCTGGCCTTCATATCTTCAAACATCTGCACTACCTTGATATTCGCACCGCCGTGCCTGGGTCCCTTCAGCGAGCAAAGCGCCGCTGTGATGGCCGAATAAGTGTCTGTCCCGGAAGAAGTCACCACATGGGTGGTGAACGTGGAGTTGTTGCCGCCGCCATGCTCGGCATGCAATACCAGCGCCAGGTCGAGTATCTTGGCTTCCAGAGGCGTGTACTTACTGTCCGGCCTTAAAATATACAATATGTTCTCGGCAGTCGAAAGTTCAGACTGGGGCCGGTGTATGAAAAGGCTCTTCTGATCATGGTAATGGCAATAAGCCTGGTATCCGTAGACAGCCAGCAGCGGGAACAAAGCGATCAACTGCAGCGACTGCCGCAGCACGTTGGGTATCGAATTGTCATCGGCATTGTCATCATAGGAATACATCGTCAGAACGCTTCTGGCCAGCGTGTTCATCATATCATGGCTGGGAGCCTTCATAATGATGTCCCGCACGAAATTCGTCGGCAGTGTCCGGTAGTTTGACAGTATCCTGCCGAAACTCTCAAGCCGCTCCGCATCAGGCAACTCGCCGAATAACAGCAGGTAAGCCACTTCTTCAAAGCCGAAACGGTCTTCTTTGATAAAACCTTCCACGATCTCTTCAACGTCGATTCCCCTGTAATAAAGTTTCCCTTCACAGGGAACTTCTTTGCCGTCGACCGTCTTTGACGAAACGATCTCAGATATGACTGTCAATCCCGTCAGTACGCCTTTCCCGTTTATATCCCGCAAACCTCTTTTTACGTCATATTTATCGTAAAGTGAGGGATCGATCCTGCTGTTATTTTCAAATAAAGAGGAAAGTTCCATTATCTCGGGGGTGATCCTGGAGAAACGGTTAGCCATTATGAAGTCACTCCTTTCACTTTTTTATGACTGTTTTTTAATTATACAATAACATCGGCCCGATGGAAAGGATGAAAACCCTAAACTGCCGGAAATGCCGGCAATCCCGGCGCCTGCTGTCAGCAATAATAATATAGGTATCGGGCTCTCCGGTTTATATAAACATATTTGTATAAACTGTATATAAACTCAATGAAACATCTGGTTGTGTAAACAGACGGCTTCCTGGCGGTATTTGACTATAATACGCCGTTATGGTTTATGATGTCTTTCCGGCAATAGCAGATAAAAATGTCTCAGTATTGTATTACTGACGCCGACCGGCAGGACACAGGACTCAAGGCCAAATGGCAATCAGGATGGCATACCCGGTACACAGATAATGGACCGCGTCTGTCGTTATCTTACCCGGAAAACGGTCCTCGGGCAATTGCCGGAAAGGACGTCGGAAATCCTGTATCGTGAACTGGCAATCATAACTGTTGTACCCTGCCGGATCGGTTCCTTTATGAATTCGAGTTTTGATCTGGCTCCGCCGGCGCCGGAACGGCTCGCTCCGTCGCAATGCTTCTGCAGTTCGTTTATTGCTTCTATCACTTCATCTGCATTTTTGCCTTCCACGCATCTGACCAGTGTGGACGGGTCCTTCGGGTCAGTATATATCCCCTCCACGGAAGTAAAAATGAGCAGGTACTTTGGATGGACCAATGTTGCTATCACTGCGGCCGTTTCATCGTTGTCGATGCATTCCACTATTTCCCTGCGGCCATTACTGCGAAGCTGCTCAAGTTCCCAGCGCCTGTTTTCCTCAAAACTGACGGTGTCATTGTAATTCACTATCGGTATGGCATCCTGTTTTACGCAACGCATCAGGAACCGGTATATATGATCCCGCTTTTCCGGATCATTGAAATGCACGTGTTCCACCAGCAGTTGCCTGACAGAGTATTTCGACGGGATGTACCGGCGATACTCTTCCATCAGTATCGTTTGTCCCTGGGCGGAATAATCGGTCATTATGTCTTCTTTCGGGCCGGTCAGTTCATGCCCTGTGCGCTTGATATAATCCAGGCGCCCTATCTCCACTGCGCCTGAACTTACCCATATCATTCCCGGGCGCAGTTCGCTGCCTATACGGCTGAAAACATTGTAATCGATATCATGTTCTTTCTCGCGGATCAACGCCATGGACCCTATCTTTCCAACCAATTCCACATCATATTTCATGATACATTAACCCCTGTCAGATTATTCATTTTAAATAATACAGAATAAATAGCCTGATAATGCAAATCAAGCAGTAAATGCGGTTTTAAAATACCAGTTCTGCTCCGGTTTTTCCGGTTTTGATTTTTATGCCGGTCATATTCCGGTCTTATACCTGGCAGTACCAACTGTCTTACATTTTATTTCGATACGGGGAAAATTTCAAGCGTGAACTGCCAAACAGCCGACCGATCGGACTTTCACGGTGCATTCCTGTATACCTGCTCAGCGGTGAAAAATCCGTCCTGTATCACCGTTTCGTCTATATTGTCCTTTGTAACAAGGATCGGTTTGTATATCTTGCAGGGTATACTATAATCACCGTTGGATATTGTCTCGTATACGCTGATATCCTTGCCTTCCGCCAGTTTCACAGCCAATTCGGCAGCCCCCTCGGCAAGGACGTTTATAGGCTTGTAAACCGTACATCCCTGTGTGCCTTCCACTATCCTCCGGCAGGCGCCAAGTTCGGCATCCTGCCCCGTAACGAACACTTCACCTGCAAGCCTGTTTTCACTCAAAGCAGTTACAGCGCCTTCAGCCAGCTGGTCATTTGCAGCAATGATGGCATCTACCTTCTGCCCGCTGTTCAGGATCTTGCTTACGAAATCATAGGAACTTTCCGAGCGCCAGTCATCGACCCAGGTTTCACCCACGATGCTGATGGCGCCCTTTTCGATATATGGTTTGAGTACACTGTAATAACCTTCGTTGAACCAAAAGGAGTTATTGTCCCGCTCCGTTCCATTAAGAATGAGATAATTCCCTTCAGGTACCTTTTCAACGGCAGCTTTGCCCATCAGACGTCCTACTTCAGTGTTGTCGAACGATATGTAGAAGTCTATATCGACGTTTCTTATTATGCGGTCATATGCGATGACCTTGACATCGCGGTTATGGGCATATTTGACAAGATCCTTGAGGCTGTCCTTATCGTAAGCGACTATTACGAGCACATCCACTCCCTGGTTAATCATTTCGATCGCGATCTCTTTCTGGAGTTCACTGTCCTCATAAGCGTTTTTTACAATAACTTCAGCGCCAAGGTTCTGCGCCTTTGCCACAAATATATCCCTGTCCCTCTGCCACCTTTGGACTGTCATCGTTTCATAGATGAACCCTATTTTCGGCACATTATCTTCATTGTCGCCGGCACTGCTGCCAACGGCTTTTTTCGGCATACAGCCGGGCAGAGGCAGCAGAAGTCCTGTCAGGATAAGCACGGCCGGAATCAACACAGCCAGCCGCTTCCCAATATATCCTGGTCTGGACGCGGTCGCCTTTTTCATGGCAAATTCCTCCCGGATGCCGTAATATATACCATTATAGCTTTTGAACTGTATATGTGTCAAAATGCTTTAATTCTGTAATTGTTTGGCTGCAAAAATCCTTGGATCTTCACAACCAAAATACATTTCAGGCACATCCCTGCAGTTACAGTCGCCGCGGCTCAATCCAGGCCACGCTGGAACCCTCCCTGGACCTGCTTCTGATAGTCGGTCGGGGACAGGCCGACATGTTTCTTGAACAGTTTGCTGAAGTAATTCGGGTCGCTGTATCCGGACATATAGCATACTTCCTTGATGGAATACGTGTATTCCTTCAGCAGTTTCTTTGCGTTTTCTATCCGGACTGACGTCAGCCGTTCGATGAAGTTCTCACCGGTCTCGTTCTTATACAGCCTGCTCAGATACTGCGGACTGATGTGCAGTTCCTTCGAAACATCGTCCAGGTTCAGGTCCTCGCTGAACCTTTCGTTTATGATTTTGTTAGTCAACTCGACTATCTTCCCGATATTGCTTTTCTTCCTCGCGCTTATCTGGCAGGCTATGTTCCTGACCTCTTCGATACATACCTGCTCGAATTCCTCCCTGGAACAACAGCATAATATCCTCTTGATGTAGTGCCCCGGATCCGTTTTGTCCCTGATGCCGTTTTCCATGGCAATGCGCCGTACCGCCGCCATCATTTCGATGATCCTGTAGTGGATGCTGTCCTGTTCGAAAACACTGGGATACTTCCGGAAGATATCGGACAAAATCGTGAGGCACCTTTGCACATCGCCGTTTTCCAGGGATATCATCAGCTTCTGCTCCAGCAGATCGATCTCGTATCCGGCATCGCTTGTGTTGGGAGCTATATCATCTATATGCACTATCCTGCCGCCCTCATCGCAATTGAGCGCCTTCAGCGCCTCCTGGTAAGACAGCAGGATGTCCTGGTCATCGTGGATCCTTCCTATCCCGACCTTGAACTCGATATCATATTTCTTTCCCAGCAGGTCCATGATCTCCTCTATGCAGGAGATCGCCTGCACTCTTTGCTGATACAGGTCATCGACGCTTTGGGCGACATATACGACGACCCTGTCCAACATTACAGGACCTATTATGCATTTGCACCTGTACTTGAGATTGTTCTTGAAAAGAGTATAGATCTCTTCATTGTCGAAGCTGTTTTCCAGTTGGGCGTCGTAATCGCCTTTTTTGCCTTTTTGTCTGAACATCAGCACGAAAATGAAGCCTGTATCGTTATCAATATCGAAGAATTCCTTCTTATATCTGCTGATATCTGTTCTCTGCGACTGGGCAAAAAGCAGGGAATATATGAAGCTGTGTTCCACGGCTGAGAGCATCTTTTCGATCCTCTCCTTGGCTTCAAGCTCCCATCTGTATTTCCGCCTCTCATCATCCAACTGGTGAACGATCCTTTGCAGGACTTCAACCAGCCTCTCTTTTTTCACCGGTTTTATAAGGTACTCGCTCACTCCCAGTTCGACGGCCTGTTTGGCATACTCGAAAAATTCGTATACAGATATGATTATGATTTTCACGTCCTTGTGGACCTTTTTTATCTCCTTGATCGCTTCCAGGCCGTTTATACCGGGCATTCTAATATCCGTCAGTATTATATCCGGCTTGATCGTCAAAGTCTTTTCGATCGCTTCCCTCCCGGATCTTGCAGTCGCGATGATCCGGATATTGCTGAACTCTTTTTCTACTATGTGCCGGACGGATTCTATCATGATCTGTTCATCATCACACACCATGAGGCTGTACACCTGTAACCACCCCTTCTGTTCCGATTGGGTCCAACCCGTTATCCGCATCACATGGTATCTTCAAAACAACTTTCGTACCCTGGCAGGGAGCACTCTCGACATCAACGACATCTTCACAGTTGAAAAACAGCCTTAGCCTCTGTACCACGTTGTATATTCCTATCCCGGTCATATGGCCGGATTCGTCGCATCCAAACGGTTGGCACTTCAGGATCTTCTGCCTTGTATCCTCATCCATCCCGGCTCCGTTGTCCTCGACGATTATCCTGGCGATATCGCCGCATCTTTCCAGCGATATCCTTATCACGCCGCCGTTCTCCATGTTGCCTATACCGTGGATCGTTGCATTCTCGACAAGAGGCTGGATAATCAGGGGCGGCACCTTGATGCCGAGAAGGTTCCGGTCGATGTTGTACTCAAATCTGATCGAATCACCGAAACGCACCATAAACAGATCCTCATACGCTTTTATGGTATCGATCTCGTCTTTTATCCTCACAGTCCTGTCCAGGCTCTTGACATTGTATCTCAATATCTTTGCCATACTGTCGAGAAAGGCCGATGTCCTGTCCGCCCCCTCCAGCGTTGCAAGCTGGACTCCCGCATTGAGGGTGTTGAAAAGGAAATGCGGGTTTATCTGCATCTGCAGTGCCTTCATTTCAGCGTCCGCGAGCAGTGACTGCATCCTCAGGTTCTCTATCTGCTGTTCCAGCAGTTTTGCCTCGGTATCTGCCTTGTTGTGCAGTTCCCTGATGTAATTCCTTATGCTGTGCTTCATCGCGTTGAATGCATTGGCCATGATGCTGAGCTCATCCTGGGAAACCACCTCGATATCTTCAGCATCGAAATTGCCCCGGGAGATCTCTTCGGCCGAATGCGCGAGTTTGATGATCGGCTTCGTCATATTATAGGTCATATACGCGATGACAAGCACATTCAGCAGGATCACGGATATCGTAAGGACCAGGTTTGCCGTGTGGAGCTTGCTGAGATTCTCCGACATGCCAAGGTATTGGGTGGTATTTTTATCCAGGATGTTCAAGTTGAGCCGGCCGGCATACATCTGTATGTAACTGTTTATCCTGTTCGCTTCGGCGTACCTGGCAATATACTCATCCGCGTTGTCTATCATTTTGGCGCCGACGGCCGCGTCCGCTTCATTGAAGTAGGATTGGGCCATGTACTTGATATCCTTGTAGATCAGGTCATTCTGGTCGTATATCCCGTGCAGTTCGGAAAACATGTTCTCCACTTTTTCGGAAAAGATCTCCTTGTACCTGTAATAATAGAGCAGGCTGTCCGAATCTGATGTCACGAGGTAATTCACGAGATGGGCATCCACGGTATGCAAGTCATTCAGAAAATTTTCGATCTCAACATTCGCTTCGAACATCTCATCCATTTTCCCGATGATGTTCCTCGACAGTCCCAGCACGAAAATGCTTGCAGCGCTGGTCAGAGCCATTGTAAGCACGAAAACTGCGATTATCCTTGTTTGGATACTATTGAACATCCTGTTCCATAATTTCCCCATGGTCATTAACCCCAACTCTCACGCCATTTTGAAAATACGGCCGTGTATCCGCCATGCAGGGGCATTTCCCCGAATATGCCGCCGTGTTTCCGTCAAATGCGGCGGCGTTTCCCTTCGGGTACGCCACTGCATCCCCGCCATAACAGCCGCGCCTCCAATCGTCCTCAGCATTGCGCCCGGCCGTATGCTTCACCGTTTTTTGTCACCCTGATCGATGTTTATTTGCGTGTATATGTCCGTATCGATATATATATAATCAGAATGAAATGAATACCCCATGCTGCCGCATAGTGTCTCCACGGCTTTATAGCCCGCATCGTAACCGTTTCTGTCCAGGACTCCGAATATGATCCCCTTCCGGATATAATGCCTGATCTCTTCAGTCAGACCAGTGCCGACTATGACGACGTCCCCCACCAGGTTCCGCTCAACGATGACACGTGCAGCTGCTTCCGTATCCTTGGCATTCGTGCAGAAGATAACGTCCACATCCGGATGCTGGTTCAGTATATCCCTTGTAAGGTCTTCCGCCCCCAGAAGATCACTGCTTCTGTAAAGCGTGCAAAGGAGGTTGATCCTTTTTTCCTTTTCTATTACGCTTTTTATACCGCTCATCATGATATCGCTCTGGGATATGCCATTCCGGCTCTCGTCCGACAGTATCACGGCAAGATCGATGGGAAATCCCTTGTCGGATGCCTGGGATATCAGTTTTGCGGCTTTTTCTCCATAGTCGTAGAAATTGGTCCCGACATACGAGATCCTGTTGCCGTCTACGGTTTCCGCCGCGCCCACCACGATGTGGACCCCTGATTCAGCCGCGCTGTTGACAGCTTCGGAGTATTCTTCCGAATTCCTGCCGTTGACGATTATCCCGTCGACCCTGGATTTGGCTGCAATATTCACATATTCGATGATCTTGTCTGTGCTGTCCGGGTCGGATATGGGATTGTACTCGATTGCAGCATTATGTACCTTCCCGGCTTCAAAAACGCCTTCCTTGAAGCTCTGCCAGTACTCTTCATCGTCTCCGGTATGAATTATCAATGAGAAGTGGTATTCCGGGTTCCCGCTGAATACATCCACGGTGTTGCCGTTGTAAGCCTCATTTGCCTTGTTGAGATAGTACATCGCCAATGCTGCAGATGCGACCGCAGTGGCAAACAGAAGGGCAGTCGATATCTTGTACAGCCATTTCATTTGAATGCCCCCTCAAGCATGGTACATCATGCTGAAGTTCATTACTATTATAACATACTCGTTACGATGATGCCTGTCTTGCAGTCCGGATCCGTATATCAGCAACTGCATCCCTGTCACCGGGACTATACCGTTAAAAGACAAAGGGGCGTCCGGATCGATTCGGATCAAATCGAATCGGATCATAATAATCAAACCGATTCGGTCCAAAGCGGATCTGATCCTGAAACAGCCCCGTATCACATTTCCTGTCGAGTTCAGCCGAGCCTGGATTTTGACTTCGAATACATGTCGAATGCGACTGCAAAAAGTACCACGAGACCTTTTGCCACTGACTGGAGGAACACATCCAGTCCCATGATCGACATGCCGTTGTTCATTACGCCCATTATGAAAGCTCCAACAACAGCTCCCCATATCGTTCCGACACCGCCGTATGCTGAAGCTCCGCCGATGAAGCACGCGCCGATAGCATCCAGTTCAAAGCCCTGACCTACATTCGGCGATGCAGCCATCAGCCTGCCTGCGGTAACTATCCCTGCAACTCCGGCTAAAAGCCCCATGTTCGCATACACAAGGAACATCATCTTTTTTGTGTTGACTCCGGAAAGTTCCGCCGCCTTGATATTTCCGCCCATAGCATAGATATGCCGTCCCAGTACGGTCTTGTTCGCTATGAACGTATAGATGGCATACAATGCTACAAGCAGGATGAGCATTATCGGCAGGCCGTCGTCCATTGCCAGCCAGTAGGAAAACAGGTTGATAGCGATAAAGAACGCAATGATCTTGGCAATGGTCTGGCCCAGCGGCTGCACTTCATATCCGCGTCTTTTCTTGCTTTGCCTGCTAAAGATAACAGCCAGCACATATATGACAGATAATACAAGCCCGGTGAATAGCATCGTCGCATTAAGATATTCAGGCTTGTTTTGAAGCTGCAGCAGATCACCGATATGCAGGAAATCAGGGATAGTATCCGGAACAATATCAGGGACCGAGCCCGTCCCGATGGTGGTATACAGGCCCGAAAGCGGCAAAGTCTGTCCATCGAGTATGATATTGTCGATCCCGCGGAAAACAAGCATGCCTGATAGTGTCGCAATAAAAGGAGGCACCTTGACATATGCTATCCAGAACCCCTGCCAGATACCTGCCAGAAGGCCTGTCAGCAGGCTGATCAGTATCGCCAGCCACGAAGGGAGGCCAAGGGTCGTTAACGTCAACCCCGACATGGCGCTTACGAGTGCGACCAGCGAACCGACCGAAAGATCGACATTACCGCCCGTCAGTATACAGAACATCATACCTATGGCAAGAATGAGCACATAAGCGTTCTGGCGGACCAACATCGAAACGTTTCTCGGCCAGATGAGCCTGCCGCCTGTCATGAACACGAAGAATACAATAATGGCAACCAGTGCGATTATCATGCCGTATTGCCGCAAAGTGCGATCCATGGAATCTTTGAATTTGTTCATAAGTTTCCCCCCTATCGTCCGGCCGAGCTTCTGATTATTGTCGACATGATTTCTTCCTGGGTAGCTTCGCTCGTTTTCATCTCACCCACGACACGCCCTTCGTTGATTATATACAGGCGGTCGGTGATACCCAGTATCTCAGGCAGTTCGGAAGATATCATGATTATGCATTTCCCTGCATCAGCCAACTGCAGGATTATCTTGTATATCTCATATTTTGCGCCGACATCGATGCCTCGTGTCGGCTCGTCAAGTATCAGCACATCAGGTGCGGCAAATATCCACTTGCTCAGCACGACCTTCTGCTGGTTGCCTCCGGAAAGGTTGCCCACTTTCTGGAACACGCTTGTCGATTTGATAGCGAACCGTTCCCTGTAATCCTTGCCTATCAGGATCTCTTCATCCTCGTTTATGACGAAGTTGCTCGTCAACGCTTTCAGGTTCGCCAGCGTGATGTTCCTTTTGATGTCCTGTATGTGTATAAGCCCTGCCGTCTTCCTGTCTTCGGTGACATAGGCTATGCCGTTTGCTATTGCCTGGCTGATGTTGTTCAGCGTTATTTCCTTTCCATCCTTGATCAGCTTACCGCTTATCTTTTTGCCGTAAGCCCTGCCGAACACACTCATCGCAAGTTCGGTCCTCCCTGCTCCCATAAGGCCGGCAAGACCGACTATCTCACCTTTCCTGACATAGATGTTCACATGGTCTATTACGACCCTCTCTTCATTCATGGGATCATAAACGACCCAGTCTTTTATTTCGAACCCTACCTCACCTATATTGGGAGTACGCTTTGGAAAGCGGTCAGTAAGTTCGCGCCCGACCATTCCCTTGATTATCCTGCTTTCACTGACATGCACGGAGTTGTCAAGGGACTCGATGGTCTTCCCGTCCCTGAGGACGGTTATGCTGTGCGCGATCTTTATTACCTCGTGCAGCTTGTGCGATATCATTATGCAAGTCAGCCCATGTTCCCTGTTCAGCGTCTGCAAAAGTTCGAGAAGATGGTCGGAATCATCGTCGTTCAGGGCCGCCGTCGGTTCATCCAGTATAAGGAGTTCGCAATTTTTGCCAAGCGCCTTGGCTATCTCGACAAGCTGCTGCTTACCGACGCCTATGTTTTTCACCAGTGTCGTGTGCTTTTCATTCAGCCCGACCCTCTTCATCAGTTCGGCAGCTTTCCTGTTGGTCTCATCCCAGTTGATCATTCCGTGCCGGGCTCTTTCATTCCCAAGGAATATGTTCTCTGCGATGGTCATGAACGGGTTGAGCGCAAGCTCCTGGTGTATTATCGCTATGCCCGCCGCTTCGCTGTCACGTATATTCCTGAATCTGCACTCGGCACCCTTGAATATGATCTCACCTGAGTATGTACCATAGGGATATATCCCACTGAGGACGTTCATCAGCGTGGATTTGCCGGCTCCGTTCTCTCCGACCAGTGCATGTATCTCGCCTTTCCTGACCTGGAAGGTGACATTGGAAAGAGCGACGACCCCGGGAAACTCTTTGGTGATGTTTTTCATTTCAAGGATATATTCCGACATTTTCCGCTCCTCTTCAACGATAGATTAAGCATTTTCCCTTTTTATTAAAATGGCGGCAGACAAGCTGCCGCCAGCCTCAGGACAGTATTACTGAGCATCCGGTATATCGGACAGCTGATAGTAGCCGCTGTCGACAAGCAGTTCTTTCCAGTTGTCCTTGTTTGCGAACTTGATCTCGCAGTTGAATGAAGGAACTTGCTTTACACCGTTGTCGTACGTTGCGTTCGTCGGAACTTCCCTGCCCTCCAGTATAGCCTCTGTCATGGCAATAACTTGGTCCGCGAGGATCCTGGTATCCTTGAAGATGGACATAGACTGTTCGCCGCGGATGATCTGGCCTACATTGATCTTGTCACAGTCCTGCCCGGTGAGGATCGGGAACGGTTTGGACGCCGTGCCGTAACCTGCGGACTTCAGCGAAGCGACGATACCCTGTGCAAGGCTGTCATTCGGCGAGAGGACAACGTCGATGTTCTCATCGGCATAATATGCAGTCAGAAGGTTATCCATCCTGTCCTGCGCACCCTTCGACTCCCAGTTCGTGATAGCTATCTGGTCCGGGAACTTGGTCTGACCTGACTTGACAACGAGGATTCCATCGTCTATGTACGGCTGCAGGACATCCATAGCTCCCTTGTTGAACAGGTATGCATTGTTGTCGCCCGGGTCACCGCCAAAGCATTCCATAGTGAAGGGACCTTTCTCGCCTTTGTCAAGGCCGAGAGCCTGTACGATGAACTCACCCTGCATCTTGCCGACGCCATAGTTGTCGAATGTTGCATAGTAGTCAACGTTTTCAGTGTTGGTTATCAGCCTGTCATAAGCAATTACGGGAATGTTCTTTTTCTTTGCCTGCTCAAGGACTCCGCCCAGTGCGCCGCCGTCGATCGAAGCAATGACCAGCACGTCGCATCCCATGGTTATCTGGTTTTCGATCTGGCTGTTCTGGGTCTCCTGTTTGTTGTCGGCATACTGGAGGTCGACCCTGTAGCCTTTAGCCTCCAGGGCTTTCTTGACATTGGCGCCGTCTTCATTCCATCTCTGGAGCGATTTCGTAGGCATTGTGACTCCCACGAGCTTTCCTTTGCCTGATGTAGCCTGACCGCAGCCCGTCACTACAACCACCAGCATTGCAAGCACCAGTAGCAGTACGATTGACCTTTTCGCCATAACCATTCCTCCCATATATAATATTCAAGTAAATTCTATAATTAGATATGGCAGTCCTGAATAGAGATAATTATCCAATGATGGTAATTTATTATCTGGCAAAAATTAACCGGCTTTCATATCTGGAATTTTTTAATGTTAAAAAATCACAGGCATGAAAGCCGGTAAAACAGCGGATCGTGGCGTTTATGTACTGTAACTTGCAAGCCGAGTAATGTATGGCAACGGGATCTGCCGTTGCCCCTGCATATTTTATGCTGTTATAGCACAGCGGTGCTGTACGTTTCCGCCGTCCTATTTTACCCCGGCAGGTAACACATGATTCCGGCGGTTCATATATTAGCCGTAGGCAAATCATTTATTGCTGGTATTAAAGCAGACAGCATCACCATCGAGGAAGGGATACACAATGGGGCTGACAAGTCAATCGACCGGTTTTGGTGCCCTGAAGGAAATGCCCGAGCTGCATGTCGACTCTCCCGACGACACTGTAATAGCCCTTGCAGGAAATCCCAATACCGGAAAAAGCACAGTATTCAACAGCCTTACAGGGCTCAAGCAGCATACGGGGAACTGGCCCGGGAAAACTGTTGTCAATGCACAGGGAAAGTACAGGCATAATGGGAGGAACTGCTGTCTGATCGATCTGCCCGGTACATATTCATTGCTCGCCAACTCGGCAGAGGAAGAAGCGGCCAGGGATTTCATCTGCTTCGCGGATCCTGATGTGACCGTAGTCGTGACGGATGCGACATGCCTGGAAAGAAACCTGAACCTGGTGCTCCAGATCCTGGAGATCACAGGCAATGTAGTTGTATGCGTCAACCTGATGGATGAAGCCGGAAGAAAAAAAATCAGGATCAACCTGAAGAAGCTTTCACAGATATTGGGCGTGCCGGTCGTCGGTACCAACGCCAGAAAGAATGAAGGCCTGAGAGAACTTAAAGACGCCGTGCACCGTGTCGCCAACGGATACCAGAAAACCAGGCCTGTGAAGGTTTCATACGATGAAGCTGTCGAGAAAGCCATAGCTCTCCTGCAGCCCGCATTGGAAGAACTGGCCGCCGGCAGGATAAACAGCCGATGGGCGGCTTTGCGCATGATAGAAGGAGAAAAGGGGTTACTTGATTCTCTCTGCAAATACCTGGGTTTTGAGGATGCAAACAGTGAAGAGGCTGCCGGTTATAAAGAACTGGAACGGAAAATCGGCGAAGCCCGTGCACTTTTGGCGGAATCCGGCATCGGCACGGAAGCGGTCCGCGATGTCGTGGCTTCCGCCATCGTGAAGACTGCGGAAAAAATCAGCCGTGAAGTGGTGACCTTTGAAACCGAAAACTACAACAGGCTGGACCGCAGGATCGACTCCGTCGTGACCTCCAGGACATGGGGGATCCCGATAATGCTTGTCATGCTTGGGATCGTGTTCTGGATCACCATCAAGGGAGCGAATTACCCTTCAGAGTTGCTGGCAGACGGCCTGTTCCGGCTCCAGGGCCATCTGTCCGGCCTGTTGATGAAAGCAGGAGCGCCGGGCTGGCTGCATGACATGCTTATCCTGGGCATGTACCGAACGCTTGCCTGGGTCGTGTCAGTTATGCTGCCTCCTATGGCAATATTCTTCCCGATGTTCACGCTGCTGGAAGATCTCGGCTACCTTCCAAGAGTTGCCTTCAATCTCGACAACTTCTTCAAGAAGGCATGCGCCCATGGGAAGCAGGCACTTACAATGTGCATGGGGTTTGGCTGCAATGCCGCCGGAGTCATTGCCTGCCGTATCATCGACTCTCCCCGTGAAAGGCTGATCGCATCTGTCACTAATAACTTCGTTCCCTGCAACGGCCGGTTCCCTACATTGATCGCACTGTCCGCCATATTCATCGCGGAAGCGGCCGGAGCCTTCAGATCCGTTGCCGCAGCGGTCTCAGTACTGGCAGTCATTTTGCTGGGCGTAGTGATCACACTTCTGATATCGAAATTGCTGTCAAAAACCATCCTCAAAGGGCTGCCGTCTTCCTTCACGCTGGAACTTCCTCCATACCGGAAGCCCCAACTTGGAAAGATCCTCGTCCGGTCGCTGCTGGACAGGACACTGTTCGTCCTTGGCCGCGCCGTTATCGTGGCAGCGCCTGCCGGTATGGTCATCTGGGTGATGGCCAATGTGTCCGTGGACGGCATCAGCCTGCTGGACCACTGTGCGGGATTCCTGGATCCCTTTGGCCGTCTGATCGGGCTGGACGGCTATATCCTTATGGCTTTCATCCTGGGACTGCCCGCGAATGAGATCGTCATTCCAATAATCATCATGAGTTATATGTCATCAGGTGCAATACTGGAATTCGACAGCCTGGACGACCTTCGCCGGCTGCTTGCGGATAACGGATGGACCTGGCTGACGGCCGTCTGCACCATGCTGTTTTCACTGTGCCATTTCCCATGCGCGACGACCCTGCTGACCATCCGTAAGGAAACAGGCAGCTGGAAATGGACCGGGCTCTCATTCCTGATACCAACGATCACCGGCATCGTCATTTGCTTTACCGTGACACAGGCCGTGCGGCTCCTTGGTCTTGTATGAACATCGGCGCCCGGTTGCCGGACGCGCATCATTTTTCAGTCCGCTTCCTCATCCAGTGCCTCGATCAGGAAGCTCACGGGGCGGAAGCCGTCGTTGCACGATATCATGACCGACTTCCTGTTCTTCATCCATCCGTCGTACAAGCCTTCTGCTCCGTGGGCAAGAGCCATCACGAAGGCGGACATGCTCTCCCATGCACTATCGCACAGGCCTTCCGGCTTCCTCCATCCATTGGCGATAAAAACCTGTCCGGTTTTCATGTCGCAGGCATTCTCCAATGGGTTTTCATACTCGTCTATCAGGTCCTGATAGACTGTTCGCCTCATAACTGTAATTTTCACTTTCTTCATACGGATCACTCCCTATCCTGCACTGATACGTTCTTCTCCCAGTCATCTCTCGTAAGGCAGGTAACGTGCAGTGTGCGGATATCTCCGGTCAGCCGCCATAGGACATCCTTCCTTGTATGGTGATACCTGAAGCCGCACTTATCCTGGACCCACCTTGACCGGACATTGCCGTCGAAATATCCGGCCCAGATCTTTGTCAGCTTCAGGTCCTCAAATCCATGGCGGAGCAGCGCCCTGGCCGCCTCAGGTATGAGTCCCTTTCCCCAGAAAGGCACACCTATCCAGTACCCGATCTCGCCCTCCGTTTCGGGCAAGTCGAGGTTGCTGGCTTTCCCCACCATGAGCCCGATACTGCCGATTGCCCTGTTGTCCTCTTTCAGGCAAACAGCGTAATTCTCATCCACGGCCAGTACATTCCTGATTATCCCGAGGCTGTTCTCCACGCTCGTATGCGGCGGCCATCCTGCCATAGGACCCACCCTTGGATCCTTTGCGTATTCATACAGGCTTTCCGCATCCGATTCCAGCCACGGACGAAGTATCAGTCTTTCAGTCTGCAGTTCCATTCAACACCTCGGCATAGGGTATCTGCTGCGGCATACAGATACATATTTATCGGAAATGATCCTTTTGGTATTATTCAAATATAAGCGCCGTAAAGGTCCAGGGATCGCCGCAAATACCGGCGGCATCCCTGTAAAATGCGTCTGATCGCCGCGCCGGACACCGTTTTATTTAGATTAAAACAGATTCCGCAATTAATATCAATCGTTTTTTTCCTTTATATGCTATCCTTAACATGGAGGTCGGTCATGGATTACAAAAACCATATAAAGCGGGCGATAGATTATATAGAGGAGAATCTGAAAAATGAGATCACGATAGCCGATTGCGCAAAGGTTTCCGGTTACTCAAACTACCATTTCATCCGCGTTTTCAAAGAAGCGACCGGGCTTACTCCTGCCGATTATATACGCAAGCGCAGGCTCACAGAGATCGTAAGGAATATGCGCAAGGGTGTGCCTGTTTGTGAAATAGCGTTTGAATACGGCTTCAACTCCAAGGAGAACTTCACCCGGGCATTTTTTGCAGAACACCACATCCTGCCTTCGGAGTACAAAGCTGCACTGAACAGTCTGAAGCTGTATGAACCGATCATCTTTGAAGCGGAACCGTTCGAAGTAAAACCGGAGCTTACATACCTCGAGCCATTCGAATTAGTGGTCTATAAGAGTGATGAAGACTGCCCGCCCAAGTTCTGGAACAAATACAACAGCCGAAAATGGTCCAAAAAGCTGACAGGCGGAAAAACCTGTGCAGACTTCGGCGTCTGTGTGTGGAATCAAAATGAAAATAAACTTGATTATTTCATAGGTGTCAGAAAAAGCGACGCTCTCGGAGATACGGGCAACACCATCGAACTTACGGTCCCGGGCGGCCTGTATGCGGTATTTGCGACACCTCAGAGTTCACATTTCGACTTCATAAACACCATCCACCGCACTTGGGACTACATATACAACGAGTGGCTGCCAAACAGCGGGTATGAACACACAGGCGGCTGCGAGTTCGAAACATACATCGAAAGCTCCCGCACATACAGCGAAAAAATCTATATACCATTGAAAAGCTGAGCCTGGGGAAATCAACCCGTGCATAACCTGTCAAACATGACGATGTCCGTATCAGCCGTGCCGAACGCATTCATCAGCCTCCGCCGGTGAAAGCCGGGGATCGGAACGAAAGTACGATCATGGCCTGAAAATTGCATCCAGGGGCCCGTCAAGGATGCTTTTGTAACATAAAATGCTGAAAACTAATACAGGAGGGAATTAAATGAAAAAGTACCTTAACATTTCATGGGACGGTGTGCGCGATTCGACAGGTTACCTGTTTTCCTTCGCAAAATCACTGTCCGCAGCGGTCAAAAACAGTCCATATTCCGAAAAAGCGGAAGATATCGTCGCTACATCCGGCTTTGCATTCAGGATGTGGGTCAGCAGGGACCTTTGCCCGTCGGCGACAAGCATCTGGGACTTTGAAAGCCAGAAGCCGTGGGTCGAGAACGGCGGCCTTCTCTGTGATTACGTCGGACGCTACTGGGAACAGGATAACATCGAAGAGGAGAGACGGCTCAAAGCAATCAGTATCATCAAGGCAAGCATCGACCGCGGCATCCCCGCTGTATCCTGGGACATAGGTGTTCCGGAATGGGGCCTGATCACGGGATATGACGATGATTCGCAGATGTTCTCCGTGCTCGCGGTCAACGATGGAAATCCCGATCCGGCAAATCCTGCCCTGATGCCCTATGATCTGCTTGGAAAACGCGAACTGCCGATCCTTTCGGTCCTGACTGTCACAGGCATATCCGGAAAGACGGATGAACAGATCCTGCAGGATACTAAAAGACTTGCGGCGTACCACCTCAAAGGCGGAGAATGGTGCGAAAACGCAAACGGACTCGAAGCATATCCGGCCCTGATCAGGATATTCGATGAGGACCCAGGCCTGGCTTCGTCATGGAATGCCGAATATTTCCTCGGAACATACGGAGCTTTGAAGGAATATGCTTACAGGTATTTCGAAAAGGCCGGCGAAACCAAACTGGCGGAACTGTACCGGTCCGTATACGATGCCTGGATGGAAGCTTTCAGGATCAAGACGAACGAGGACGCTTCCATACCCGAAACCAGGGCAAGGATCGCTTCACTGCTGAGGTCCGCGTATGAAAACGAAAAGGAAGCAGTCAGGATAATGGAGTAAGGACAGGGTGCCCTGCACCCTGTTTCTTATTTACATGTCGATCAGTTTTATTATAAAATCGCCCATGTTTTTCGCACTGTGCCTTTTGCCGTATGTTTCCTGTGCCTGCCTCATCTGCTCCAGTTTCTCGGGCCGTGAATACATCTGCATTATCACGTCGCAGATCCTCGCGTATCTGCCGGCATATACAGCCAGACCGTTGTTCATGAGGAAATAGGCGTTGCGGTTTTCAACTCCGGGGATCGGATCGGTAACGATAAGCGGTTTCCGTTTCGTAAGCGCTTCGGACACGGTCAGACCGCCAGGCTTGGTTATTATCACATCCGCCGCATCCATGTAAAGTTCCATGTTGTCGACATAGCCCTCAACGACCACATCCTTGCTGTAGGGCGTACCAATGATCTTCTGGGAGAGGCGCGTGTTGCGGCCGCATATGACGACGATCTGGAAATCCATCGGGACCTTGTCCATGTCCGAAAGGATCTCCGGGATGTTTCCGAACCCGACACTGCTCGATATCACCAGCATCGTCAATTTATCCTTGATGCTCAGCCTGGCCCGGGCTTCCGACGCTGGTATGTCGACAGAGAACTCCTCCTTCACCGGGATGCCGAAAGGCAGCAGTTTATCGGCATCGATCCCTTTCCTCCGGGCCTCATGTACCACCAGTTCGTTTGCCACCACATAATAATCGAGTACCGTATCCTCCCAGAAAGGATGCAGCGTAAAATCAGTTATTATCCCGAAGACCGGGATCCGGCCATCCAGGATGCCATCCTTCCGCATCTGCGAAATGATGATGGCGGTAAAAACATGGGTGCAGATGATAACGTCAGGCTTTTTCAATTTTATGTATTTCAGCATCTTGCTCTTCGAAGCTTCCGCGATCGCATAGGGCAGGAATGTTTTACGCGTTTTTTCATTCCCGGATACCTTTTCGGCGTTGTCATACATGATCAGGTGCAGTTTCGGGGAATGCTTAGCAATGGATGCGTAACCGACATCCACTATTTCGCCTATCAGCTTGCTCAGGTACTTATAAGTATCGAGCACGGTGCAATCCACTCCCTGGGTCTCCAGGTAGCGTGCCAGAGCATAACTCGTGGAATTGTGGCCTTGTCCTGCCGTTACCGTCAAAAACAAAGCGTTCATTTCACACAACTCCTCATAATGTGATTTCCGTTCCAATTATACTATATTTTTCAAGTATTAACAAAATCGTCAGTGTTTTGCCGGGAAAATGTATACGCCATCTCCTGCGGGTTTTAAGGCCTATTGAAGTGAAATCATATAGTCGGTTTACAGGACGATTTTTTCCGGAAAAGCAGTGTGCCGCATGATACCCCACATCTTGTTTATATATGCAAGGGTGTAGTAACTTTCATAATGGTGGTAATAGAACGCCCCTTTGAGCGTCATGTGGTAAACGCCGTCTTCCTCGACGATGAAGCCCAGTTTTTTTGCCAGCCACAGCTCGAATCCGTAAACTTTTTCAAGGGGCACACCGAAGAAATCCTCAAATTTATGCGGATCGACCCTTGTGCTGTAGGCAGACCAGAAAAGGTAATAGATCATCCTCTGGCGTTCGGTGAACCGCAGCGTCAGAGAAGTGGGCAGCATGCTGTTCCGGATCCTTTCCTGGTATTCCTTCACTGAAAACGTGTTGATCCTGAACTGGTCACGCAGGAGCGTAACGGCAGAACAGCCGAACCCCAGGTAGTTGTCCCTCGTCATGGATGAGTACTTCGCCCCGGGTTTGTTTGAAAATGTCCAGATAGAATCCCTTGTATACCCCTTTGACAGGCAGTAGAGCGTAATGCTGTCCAGAAGCTTCCTCTTTTCCTGTTTGCCCATGGGGCTGACGCCGGAACCGGCAAAGGTGAAATCTATGAACGGGTATATTGCCACATGGTCAGCTCCGATCGAGAACGCCGTATCTATGTCCGCCTTCAGGTCATCAAAAGTCTGTCCTGGCAGCGCGAATATGAAGTCCATGGATACGGTCTCGAACGGGACCTTTTCCAGCGCCGCCTCAACACGCACGGGATCGAGACCTTTCCTGCCAAGTATCGAAAGGAACTTGTCCCCGAATGACTGGATCCCGATGCTTATTTTGGTCACACCTGCAGCACGGAGGACAGTAAGCGTTTCTTCGCTGACATCATCGGGGTGCAGTTCGAGGCCTGTCCCTTCGGTAATGTCAAAGTACTCGCCGATCACAGAAATGATCTCTCCGATCCTCTCCGCAGCCAGGGCAGGCGTCCCGCCGCCGAAATAAAGGCTGGTCACGCGATTTTTCTCTTTCAGCTGCGAACCCGCCAGACGGATTTCCCGGATCAAATGGTCGATATACTCATCACAGGCTTTCTCATCATAGAGCTGCCTGCAATACGGGCAAAACGAGCAAAGCTGCCTGCAGAACGGGATATGGACATAGAGGCCAAGACCCTTACAATCGGCAAAATCCAGCTTCCCGTCATATTCACTTTTGAACGTGAATGGCTGCAACTGCCTCGTCAGCCAGACACGCGTCAACCTCGCCAAAATACTCATGTTACGATTATATCAGATGCAGTACTGCTAATGTAGTATAGTATATATCAAATTGCAGTCATCCCAGTATTTTCTCGAATATGTAATCTCTTCTCTTCACTCCGCCGTCTGCAGTCGATCCGCACTGATCGACAGGATCATACCCGAGTTTCCTGAACAGGTTAACAGCGGGGACATTATCCTCGTTCGTTTTTATCCTGATTTTCCTGTTTCCCCTGGCACGGATATAATCCTCTGCAAATCTTAGCGCATATGTGCCGCAGCCTTTCCTTTGCATTGCCGGTTCGACGGCAAGCATACCGATCCATGCTGTATCCCCATTCATTAGCCCGTTTATTTTCAGCAATGCACAGGGCATAGCCCCCCTGTATATCAGGAAGTATGTTTCATCAGGATCCGATACGGATAGTATCTTCTTCCACGCGTTATACATGATACTGTCCCATTGCAAAATCTCAGCATTTTTCCCATAGATCATGGTTGCAAATTCAGCATCTTCCGCAGTAGCCGGAACGGCATCATACTGCTCCAGTTCTTTTTCAAACATCAACTGTCCTACGTTTATCAGATCATCGAATGGTTCATATGGTTTTTCCATAAACCCGAATTTCCTTTGCATATTTATCGATGCTGTGTTCCCTGGCTCCACATAAGTCCGTAAAACACGGCAGCCTCTGTCCTGCATGGTATTGACAGCACTCAAAAGCATCTGGCTTGCAATATGCCGCCTTCGATATCCCACATCTACTGCCAGATCACCATAATACCATAAATGGGGGTCCGATCTGCTTCGCAGGCAATACAGCCTGCCGACGACATCGCCTTTCCTGTTTGTCGCCACGATATTAAAGCAGTCACTGTTTGCTTTCCCTTCATAGATAGAAAGCCTGATCAGGTTGACAAAACGAGGGTCTTTTATATTCCACTGCATCAGTGCTATTTTCTCAGCCAGTTCGTTCGAAAGAAAATCAAATGTAGCTATTGTTATGATATCTCCCGGAATTTCTCCCGGAGACACGGCGTTTTCCTCAAATGATGGATGCTGATTCCCAATTTCCGGATTTCCCACCGCACAACACCTCTTTTATGCATATTGCCAGGCGCCTTACCTTGATACTTTCAATGCTAACATTCTCACCTGTGCGTCCATGAAAACCCTTCCGGTACGAATGTTTGCATAATCCCGGACAGACTGTTTCCAATGGATAAATGACTTATAGCGTGCCTGACACCTTAATTATATGCACCCCAATCATAGCAGTACAGGAAATGTTTTATTATAATTTATACTGTATACTGAAACCACCGTACAGTACGGGAGGAAACACCATGCAATACCCGGATGTGATCAGTACAGCGCTGGACTATATCGAGCAGAACCTGCTGAAGGGAAAACCTCTTCCCCGGTCTGATAAATTCGGCAAAGATCATACCATGTACGGTGAAAAATACGGCAGGGGCATTAGATGATCTGTGTCGCATACTTTGAAAATATCGATATGTTCAGGGATTTGGCGAAAGCAAACCGCCGGATGCTGAAATACATTATTCAGAACAGAGAAAGGATAGAGAACAGCCTGGATTCGCTCCGATGATGATCCCAAAAAGTTTTTACCGAATTTCGTAATTACGTATTGCCAAATTGTGAAGTTTATGTTATTATGATATTGCGTAATTACGTAATTTGGATAGTGAGGTGTGATCATGGAGAGGAATTACGGCGCAGAAATCGATTCGCTGAATGCGGAGATCAGTTCATTGAAGAAGGAGCTGCAGGAACTCGGCGATGTCATCAGATCGTATATGCACAGCCGTGCTAAGCAGGCCGAAGCAAAACCCATGAAACGAGTCTGCCAGATGAAGGATATGCATCCTGATAAGCGCCTGAGCGGGAAAATGGAGGAGTTGTGCACGCTGACAGATGAAAAAGGCGTTACCGGAATGATAACTTACCTGGGCGTTTACTGCTCCGGCGGCAGGCAATCGAACTGGATCAGGAATGAGGTCTGCACGGACGATCTGCTGGCACTCATCGAGAACAGCACCGCAGAAAAGGTCCTGAACTGCATAGGAAGCAGCGACAGGCTCAATATCCTGCTCGCACTCCTGAAAAAGCCGATGTCTGTGGCGGAAATCGTGAACGAATGCGGCCTTAATTCTACAGGCCAGGCATATCACCACATGAAACCGCTTCTTGCCGCAGACCTGATCATCGAGGACGAGAACAACAAAGGAGTCTATGTGGTCCAGTCCCACAAAGTCCAGGGGATTATCATGCTGCTTGCAGGCATCTGCGACCTGGTCGATGAAACATACTCAAAAGGTACATGGGACAGCGAGGAATAAAGCCGCCTAAAGAATTTTCAGCTGTCCGTCTTTGTTTGACTTTTGCTCTCTTAACGTAATTTTGTCATTTTCCCCTGTCCGGCCGACGAGAAGCTCCCCACACGGGTCGTGCCTTTTGATATTGCCGGCCACGGACACATCGCTGTAGTTGGCGTAACAGTATATGCAGCCATTCCTGCATGTATCGTATGCGCCGATGTCTGTACTTTCACAGCATCCACAGGAATCACGCTGATTCCTGTCTTTTTTTATGTCGATGCTGTATCCGCATACTCTCTCTATCAGCGCCTTATCGATACAATGGGCCTTCTCTATTCCGAGTTCACGCAGGAATGCACCTTCGCAGCAGGCTTTTACCGTGATGCCAAAGTCTCCTGCAACGGATGATATCATACTGCCAAGCCCGGCCATCTCATCCATGCTGATCTCTCTTATGGCGTCCGTCCTTAGTTTTGGATATTTGTCTACAAAGCTTATGACACACTGGTCCGTATGTCCGGCAAGCCTGCCGCAAAGCCTTGCAAACTGCTCTTTGTGATATTCGAAGCCGAACTTCTCATTTAAAATGATCGGGTCATACCTCCAGACGACCCTCTCCTTACCTATCCTGTCGCTCAGTTCGCAGAAAGTCTTTAATATCTCTTCCTTGTCGCGCAGCCTTCTCTCAACGGATCTGCCATAGGGCGTCAGTGTGAACTGGAAGTAGTATTTATAGCCCATACTGTCGATGGTATCAAGCTTATCGAGCATATTCAGCGGATCCTTGGTCCAGAACACGATACAGTCGACGATATCAGGCGACAGTATAACCTTGCTTACCTGGGCATGGTTCATCGGATTCCGCGTCAGAACGTAACCGGCACGCAGCCGGTTGATCAGCCACCCGGAATAAAAAGCCGGGATATCTGTCCTTCGTGATGCGCTGATTATCATGATCTCATGCCTCGATCCATTTGATGAACGCTGTCTTGTCCTTGCTGTTGAACCCGCACTTTTCGTAAAACCTTAATGTGTTCTCATCCTTTGCTCCGGTAAGCAGCATGACTTTATAGCATCCGCTGCTTCCTGCGATATCGACTGCTTTTTGCATGAGGGCCCCGGCATATCCCCTGCACCTGTAATCGCTGTGCGTCACCACATTTTCGATCAGCGCATAAGGCCTCATGCAGCGCGTCAGATTCTTTATCACTATAACAGTGACACTTGATACTATCCTGCCGTCGACTTCCCCGACCAGGATATGATAGTCCTTATCAGCGATTATCTCCTTCCAGAGCGAGTTCAATTCCGGCGTTTCCGGAGTCTTTTCCTTTTCGTGCAGGTGCAGGTACAATTCCTGCAGCGAGTCAAGATCTGATTCATTTACTTCCCTGATCAGCAAAGCGAATACCTCCTGCAGCATTATGGCGCCAGGCAAGGAACACAGCCACTTATTTGCATACTGGGGGACGGCTTTCCTGTCCCAGGGGCGACACCCCTCAGACAGGAGAACCGTCCCCCGGTCTGAGTGAATTTTTTCCTGCCCGTATGGCATGCTTGCTACCATTTTACTCTATTTCTTCCAGCGTTTCAATCCAGGGAAAAATCCTCTCATCATGTTCCTTGCATCGTCTTCGCTCATGCCGGGATTTGCGGATACCACATGCGGAACACATGCTTCGATCATTTCTTCCATGGAAATGTCCGCAGTAAATGCCCCGTCCACATAGCAGTACTTGCAGTAGTCTCCATTCAGTGTCCCGTCCTGGTTCGTCCCGTACAGTTCATCCGTTGATCCCATCGGCATTCCGCAGGATTGACAGTATTTTTCTTCCATAGCAATACCTCCTTATCAGTTTATGGCATTACTATAGAACACTTAATATGTCAACTGGGTGTCATATTAAACATACTTTTCAAAAGTTTTCTCCAGCTTTTTCCGGATTATCTCACGGATATGCGGAGGTCCGATGACCTCGGCATACTCGCCGAATGACATGATATAGCCGTACAGCCACTCATCCTCAGGTAAAACGGCAACGGCAATGAAGCTCCCGTCCGGCTGCATTCGGATATTCCTGGGCTCGAATTCATCATAGACGCGATAAGCCATTTCCGGCCATATTCTCAGTTTCAGTTCAACAGGGCTGTCACTTTTCTCATCAGTTGGATCCTTCGTTAAAGCCTCCGGGAAACTCCTTTCATTGAAATGATGCTCAGTAAGCTGCAGGTCCTTGATCCTTGTCAGCTTGAACAGCCGCATATCCTGCCTTGATAGGCAAAACCCCTTTAAATACCAGGCCTGGTGCTTGAAGAACAGTTGGACGGGTCCAACTTTCCGGTGCGTTTTCTCTCCCTTTGAACTGTAGTAATCAAATTCCACTATGATTTTATCAAAGATCGCTTTCTTCAGCCTGTCGAACAGGCCGTCGTCAAGGCGGCTCCAGCTTGAAAAATCCACTTCTATCCAGTTGACGAGTTTCCTGTTGAAAACAGCCGAAAGCTTCGTCAAAGCCTGTGCGGTTTTCCGGGGATTGACCGCTTCCAGCGCCTGCAGGGCCGAAATCACTTCCTCCTGTTCCTGCTCGTTCAGCAGGGAGCGATTAAGGGTAAACCCGGGAAGCAGCCCGATCCCTCCGCCTTTGCCCTTCTCCGTGTATACAGGGATCCCGGCTATGCTGAGTGCCTCAATATCCCTGTAAATAGTGCGCTGAGATACTTCGAAGCGCTCAGCAAGTTCTTTTGCCGTTACCTTATCTTTGCCGAGCAATATATATACTATTTCGAAAAGCCTGTTCATTTAACCAAACTACCTTACTTTCGCCGACAGGCGTATTGTATTTGCATTGACACATAGATATCGCTTCGTATCTCAATTATACTGTACGTGACATCTGCGGTAAAGCTCGGCAGCCTAAGTCCATCTTGCCCGACATTTGCACATATGTCTGCCGACGCGCCTGTTCCGCCGGCATGCTTGTCCACGAAGGAAATATCCATACAGTAATCCTGGATGCATCAGGCTGCTGCAGTACAGGCTGAGGAAGCAATGTAGTGCATAATGCGATAAGCACAGACGAATACAACATTGCTGGTAATCTGAGTGACAAACGGAGTTATAGAGTTTCCTGCCAGTCCAGGGATCCGAGGTAAATTAAAACAGTGCCAGGCACAATGCCTGACACTGCTTTTAGTCATCGGTTGATTCCATAGCGATTCAGATACTGCCGCAAGTAACAGCGCTGCCGTATTGCACGCAGTACAGGGGATGTATGCTTAATCTGTTCCTTCAGGTTATTCCTTAACACTGCCGATGTTGACAGTCACAAAATACTTCTGAAGGAACGGGTATACGACCAGGATCGGCACAGTGGCAACGATGGTCATTGCTGCACGCAGCGAGTTCGGAGTAACCATGCTTGATTTTGCTTGCGACTGCTGCAGGTAATCCGGCGTCTGGGCAGCACCCTGCTGCATCGAAGAAGATATTATTTTCATCATCTCATACTGAAGAGTGCTCAAACTCTGTTTCGGTGCAAATATATACGAGGTGAACCAGTCGTTCCACGCACCGACAGCGACCCAAAGAGCAACAGTAGCCAGGACCGGAAGACACATCGGCATTATGACGAAAAAGTATATCTTCATTTCGCTGGCACCGTCTATCTTTGCAGATTCCGACAAAGATGCAGGCAGCGAATTTATATACGTCCTTATGACTATAACATTGAACGCTCCCACCATTGCCGGCAGTATATATACCCAGAATGAGTTGATCAGGCCGAGGTTGCGGTACAGGAAGTACTGCGGTATCAGACCTGCGTTGATATACATCGTCATCAGCATGAATACCGTCGTAAACCTTTTAAGGACGAAATCCTTATGACTCAATACATACGCCAGCAGTCCCGAGAAGAATACGTTCAGTATCGTTGTTATGATCGTACGCGCTACAGATATCAAAAATGCGTTGAACACTTTATCTGTTTTGAATACACTTTGATAGTTGTAAAGCGACCATTTTCTCGGCCACAGATAGATCCCGCCCTTTATGGAATCCCTTGCATCATTGAATGATACGGCAAGCGTGTTCCACATCGGATACAGCATTGCAATGATGACGAGAACCATAAAGAACACGATTATCGCATCGATAATTTTATCACCAACAGACCTTTTCATCTCCATATACCTCCAAGCCAAATAGCATCGCAATCACGTTCACTTAAACAAGTCTTTCTTCGCCCAGCCAGCCGGATACCTTGTTGCAGATTATCAGGATAGCCGCACTGCACACGGTTTTGAACATACCTGCTGCGGTACCGAATGCAAAACCGCTGCCAGCAGTTCCTGCGAAGCCTTTTTTCAATACGTAAATATCTATGGTTTCGGAAACATCAAGGACGAGTCCGTTAGAACCCAGAATATACTGTATCTCAAATCCCGCGTTGAGGATCCAGCCTGCATTCATTATAAGAAGGACGATAATCGTCGATTTGATTCCAGGAAGTGTGATGTGCCACATCCTGCCGAAACGTCCATAGCCGTCGATGGCTGCAGCTTCATACAGACACGGGTCTATCGAAGTGATTGCCGCCAGGTATATGATACTGTTCCATCCCATTGATTTCCACACATTCGTAAAGCCTACGATCCACCAGAAATACTCCGGTTTCCCGAGGAAATGTATCTTTTCTTTTACAAGCCCCAGTGCCACCAGCAAGTTGTTCACGATCCCGTCATCCATTGAAAGGATTGTTGAAACAAGGCCGCAGACGATTATCCACGAAAGGAAATGGGGCATATACGATATAGTTTGGACGACACGCTTGAAACCATATAGCTTCTTAGGTATTTCATTCAAAAGAAGAGCAAAAATTATGGCAGTGATAAAGCTGAACGCAAGATTGATCAGGCTCATCGCCAAAGTGTTCCGTAATACACGATAGAAAGCAGGATCGGTGAACAGTTTCTGAAAATGCTTGAAACCTACCCATTCCTGTTCCCAGAAAGTCTTGTAAGGTTTATAGTTCTGGAATGCCATTGTAAGTCCCCACAACGGCAAATAGTTGAATATGAAGAAGTATACAATGAAAGGTATCGTAATCAGGACAAGTTCCTTCTGCTTTTTGACCTTCTCGAAAAAGGTGCTTTTGGGTTTTTCAGGAACCACCCTGCCAGTCACCAAACTTGTGGTTGCCATATTTCCATCCCCCCAGCTATGAAATCAACCTATGCTAAATTTTTCAATCATTACTGTATCATATCAGAAGAGGCGGCCGGCTCTGCGGTCGCCTCTTCTTCATCATCCGAAAGAAGAGAATGATCAGTTTTACTTCTTATAACGTGCCTTGATCTCTTTCTCGATCTCTTTCTCAAGCATCGGATAATCGACAGATTCGTATCTCTTTACGTATTCATCCCATGCAGCATCGAAGTTGTCGGACATGATCACGCCCGGCAGGTAACGGTTCTGCAGATCTGTGATATCGTTGAAGATACCCTTTACAGGATTGTCTTCATCCATGGTGGAGAAGATGGACCAAACTTCAGGATATCCTGCATATTCTGCCAGAGGCAGGAACTCATCCTTTATGCTGTATCCATATTTGCCATAGAATGCCTTATCGTAATCGGACATACCTTCGAGTATCTCTTCGGGCTGGTTGCCTGCGCCGCAAGCATTACCGTCAGAGTAACGGCCCTGCATCTTCGGGAACAGGTTAGCAAAGTTGATACCGGAGTTAGCCTTTACCCAGTCAGGATTGTTGAAGTTGTCCCTCTGTTCCTGAGTACGTCTGTAACGTCCGTTCTCATCAACATAATAGTCTTCGCCTTCGATACCCCAGTAGCAGAGCTTCTGGATATCTTCATTGAGCATGAAATCCAGGAATTCGAGTGCGCGCTCGACGTCCTTGCACTTCACGCTGATACCCATTCCGTTGCCGCCTACGATACCTGCGCTCTTATACCTGTTGTACGGCAGAGCTTCGTTTCCATCAAGGCTGATGCCGAGAGGTACATAGGTACGTTCATACTTGCCTTCGGAAATCAGAACGTTTTCTGCGTTTCCGAAGTTCCACTGCTGGTCGAACATTGCCAGTACACGGCCTGTGGAGATGACTGACAGATAGTCGTCATAGTTCCTGGAGAATGTCTCAGGATTGATCAGGCCTTTCTTATACATTTCGTTGAGTTTCTTGTAATATGCCTTTGCATAATCTTTGTTCTGGTATATCTCAACTGTGAGATCCGGCTTGACAACGACGTCGCCTTCGTTACGTCCGCCGATGAGGTGCTGCGGAGCATTCTTCAGACAGAACGAACGCCAATCCTGTGAATGTACTTCGAATCCCAGAGTAGGCTGGCCGTCGATCGTGGGATGAGCCTTGTAGTAACGCTCGAGCAAATCGAAGTAAGTGTCCAGATTCTTCGGATATGAATAATTGTCCCATGCAAGAACGTCTTTCTGTGTCCAGAAAGCGGGGCCGTTGTAACCTACCTGATATGCGGTGTCTTCTCCGTCGTTCAGCCAGTATTCACGGCTCCAGATGTCCATGATGTAGATCTTGCCGTCAGACGAAACGCTACGGAGTACATCCAGGTAAGGTTCATAATGTTTCCAGAGGTTCGGATACTTGGGAAGATAATCGTCGAGTGCTATGAACGCACCTGCGTTAAGGAACTGTCCACGAGCCTGACCGGGCCCGATGAGGTCGGGGTAGTCGCCGCTGGCGATCATTATACCGACTTTCTGTTCCATGTCACCAACGAGGTATTCGATGTCGATGGTGACGCCTGTCATTTCACGGATCTTCTTGATGATCTTGTTGGTTTCCGGAGGAGCTTCGCCCGGATCGGCCTGGAACATAGTGAACGTTATCGGCTCTTTCTTTTCTTCAGCCGGTGCACTGGGTTCTGTTCCTCCCGTGTCACTGTTAGGTGTTGTTGCTGGCTGGTCGCCTGATCCTTTGGTTTCCTGCTTTCCGCACGCTGTCATAACACCAAAGATCATAACAGCAACCAACAGCAGCGCGATTAGTCTTACTTTTTTCATTATTTGATCCCCTTTCTATTTTAATTTTTTGGGTTTTCAAACAATTTTATCTTTCTATTTTGCTCATCTTTCCTGCTGTGTTCGGAACTACGGTTAGTTATACGTTTTAATCTGCGTTATTTAAGGGCTCAAAGGATAGCTGCGTCAATTTGGTCAACTAATTTTTTTGTGCAATATCACTATTACGGAACAATTATATAATACATTTTTGTATTTGTCTATAATTCTGTATAAAATTCCTCAGCCCGGAACATGAAATATTGTGCACTCGTGCCGGAATTCCCCTGATATCTCTCACATTCAAATATTTGTGCATTCTGACCTGACATTTTCGTTTGCTTTTCTGGTCGGACATACCTGTTTTGGATAATAGTTGGTGTTATGATAAAGTAATGTAAGAAGCCGGTCCCTCTTTTTGAAATTTCAAACGATTTACCAAAAACCCGCACGGGGACCCTTCTTAATGAAAGCTTGATCAGAGCCGATCCCCGGCACCTTTTAAAAAACTGATCGCATCTTCTTCCGAAAGCGGTTTGCTTACCAGGTATCCCTGCACCTTGTCACAGCCGTGCTCTTTCAGATACCTGAGCTGGATCATGTCCTCGACCCCTTCGGCGACCGCACAGTGCCCCAGCTTGTGTGCCATCGAGATTATATCGCTGGTAATCGCTTTATCGGGTTCCGTATAAAGCAGCTTGTCAATAAAATATTTATCGATCTTCATGCAGTCCACATGCAATTCTCTTTGCCTCGCCAGCGAGGAATAGCCGGTGCCGAAATCGTCGATGGCAATATAGAACCCTTCTTTTTTCAGTCTGGCAATAATACTGTTGATATGATCGAAATCCGAAGCGAAAACCGACTCCGTGATCTCGATACCGACGCACTTCGGATCGATCCGCATATCGCCCGCCAGCTCAAGCAGCCTGTTCGTGAAATCGGGATCGAGCAACTGGATGACAGAGATGTTGATGGTAATGCTGATGTCGTTATATCCATTCTCCTTAAGCCTGTTTAAAAAGCGGAATGCCTTGATGATGACCCTTTCCCCGACCGGAAGAATAAGTTTTGTCTTTTCAGCGATCGGAATGAATTCCAGTGGCGACACAAGCCCCAGTTTCTCCGTTTTAAGCCTGCTCAGCACTTCAAAGCCGCAGACCGTATCATCTTTGAGATCTATGATCGGCTGATACACCAGGACGAGGTCGTCATTTGCCCGAATGCCTGAAGCTATGGCATTGAGAACTTCTGTAATATCTCTTTCACGGTTGACCAGGGCTTCCAGATTCTCATCATAGAAACAGGCTTTAAAGTCCTTGTCAAAAAAGCCGACATACCTTTCGGAAGCTATCAGGAGCCTTCTCATCAGGATCTCCAGATCCGTTTCATCCGGCCCGATCTCAAGTATCCCGATGCTGCCGCCCAGCCTTTCCGCTATAAATAAAGCTCCAAGCATATCCGCGACAGTTTTGCTGAATTCGGCAAGCTCGCTCTTGTCACTGTAGTCAAAGATATAGAATGCAAAGCGGTTTTCACGCACATGGAACAGTATGCGGTTATCGGCACAAAGCCGGCTCAGAGCTTCAGCAGCCTTTTTTATAAGGTTCTGGGTGTAATTCAGCCCATAATTTGAAGCCAGCAGCTGGACCGTATCAAGGTTGATGCCGACAAGTGCCTTCTTTGAATCCTTCTTCAGTCTTAAGTCCTTTTCAAGCAATGATACCAGGTATTCGCGGTTATACAGCCCGGTCCACCTGACATGTTCGTTGTTGTACTTCAGCATGTCCTCGATGGCTTTACGGTCTGATATATCGAGAACAATGCCTTCCAGCGCCTCAACTTCTCCGGCATCGTTATATATTCCCTGCCCCATTTCAAGGACCCATTTCTTCTCGCCCGAGGCAGTTATTATCTCGTACTCGAATTTGAATGGCTGCCTGAGAGGAAGGATCCGCTTCCATTCTTCACGCAGGACTTCACGGTATTCAGGGGAGATGATGTCATTATAGGACAGGTCCCTGTTGTACAGCAGGCTCTCCGGATGGTAGCCCGTGAGTTTGTAACATCCTTCGGAGACATACTGCATCGTCCATTCCTCATCGTTATAACATCTGTATGCAAGCCCAGGCAGATTGGCCAGGAGGACAGATTTGCTGCGCTCGCTCTCGTTCAGAGCTTTTTCCATCTCTTTGCGCTCGGTTATATCCTGGATCAGGCAGATATGCCTGTATTCCCTTTCATTCGGGAGAGTAAGAGGCGCCACGGCCATATGGACCCACACAACCGAACCGTCAGGCATTATGTACCGTTTGTCCATCGAGTACATCCTGATTTCGCCTTTCCGGAGCTTCCTGAGGTTATCCATATCTTTATCCAGGTCATCCGGATGTGTGATCTTTGTCCATCCGGAATTCATCAGCTCTTCCTTGGTCCAGCCGGTTATCTGCTCATATGCGGAGTTGACTCTTACGATTACTTCATCCGAACTGTCCGGTTCACGGCTTTTCGAAATCGCTATCCCGATGGGGGCCTGTTCCAGGATCAGGTCAAGGGAATAGGTCTTTTCGTCCAGTTGCCGTTCCAGTGCATACTGGGCGCGCAGCAGCGCGGCATGGACTTTGATCCTGGCTTTCAGCAGATCCATGCGGATCGGTTTGTGTATATAATCTACCGCGCCGAGTTCCAAACCCTTGATTTCCTTATCCGATTCATCATAAGCGGATAGTATGATGGTCCGCAGCCTGCTGAACCGCTCATCGGTCCGAAGGGCTTTGAGCACCTGGAACCCGTCCATATCAGGCATGTTGAGATCGAGTATCAGCAGATTGATGCCGTCATGCTCCTCAAGCATGCGCAAAGCTTCCTTTCCGCTGCTGGCAGTGAGTACGCAATATTCATCCAGTATATTTTTTATGATGGCTCTCTCTGCTGCGGAGTCGTCAACTACCAAAATCTTGATCAGCATAGAGGCTCCTCCCTTTTCAGCCTGGACCCGCAGGGCGCATCCATGCCCGTTACCTGATCGTCCGATATCTGCTGCCGGTATGTCGGCTAAAAGAGATATATACGGTAGATATAAACTGTTTATGTAAATATTATATCATATCATGCCGGATTCCGGCGTATTCTGTTTTTATCCTTCCGGGATCAGCGGGACCGATTCCATCCATAATATCATACACCGCCTGCAAGTCTTTTGTACGTCGACGGCGTTATCCCGTACCTCTTCCTGAAGATCCTGCTGAAATAGCGGTAATCCTTGAATCCGACCTCCATCGCGGTATCTCCGACAGTACGTTCCGGAAACTGTACAAGGAGTTGTGCCGCTTTTTCCAGTCTCAGTATTTTCACATGCTCCATGGGAGAAATGCTGTAGCGCTTCCTGAAATACTGTATAAAATAATTGGGATGCAAATGGACGATCCCGGCAAGATCCTGGAGTGTTATGGCCGAACTGATATTGCGCATAATGTATTCGTCTACAGCAGCAATAAAATCGTCCGTGTTTTCAGGCAGGATGCTGACATAATCGACATTGTCCATAAAAAGCCTGAGGATTTCCAGAAGCGCCGCCTTTTCCGAAAGTGTATCCCGTGGATCTGCTGAGCTGTAAGAATCGATCAGTTTTTTAAAAACAGGTACGATCGTCTCCCTGGGTATCCTGCATTTTGCTCCGTATTTGGAATAGACTAGTTTCCGACCTTCGCCCAGGCGCAGGTCGAAATGGCACCAATATTTATATACAGGCCTTGCAGGATCATGAAAATAGGTGTGGCGGGTGTCAGCCGGTATCAGGAACAGTTCCTCAGGTTCCGGGTGGTATTCGTCTCCTTCTATTATAAGTGTCGCGTCGCCTTCGATGAAATAATAAAACTTGTTGTAGCCATACGAACAGTCTGTCTCGCCCCAGTCGGGCGCACAGTAATTCACATGGCTGATCAGGTTCTTGACGAATATGTTCTCAAAAACGTTTTTGCCCTGGATCATTTACAGACACCACCAACAGACATAACACCATACTTTACACAAGATATGATAACATAATAAAGTTAATTTTGTGCACACTAATCTTAATATAAACCCTTCTGCCCGGATGCAAGTTCGATAGAATTTAATTAGATAAAGATTCGGTATCGGAGGTTGCAGCCCCGTAAATCTGTTGAAAGCATGTAAGTTATAACATGTAAGTTATAAAAAGTGCCGGACTCGAGAATCAGGCAGTCATTGAAGATAATCCGCCGGAAACCTGCCGACTGCCGTGCCCGGCACCAGGCCGAGGAGGTACATATGCAGCCGGAAATCAGGAAAGGTCCTTTCGAGCCAACCTTTGAATCCCTCAGAACATTTGAATGTCCGGAATGGTACCGTGATGCCAAGTTCGGCATCTGGTCGCACTGGGGCGCGCAGTCGGTCCCCATGTACGGCGACTGGTACGCCCGGAACATTTATTGTGAAGGCTCGGACCAATACAGGTATCATGTCCGCCATTACGGACATCCGTCAAAATTCGGATATAAAGATATCGTACAGCTTTGGAAGGCTGAAAATATCGATCCTGACGGACTGATGGAACTATATGCCAGGGCCGGCGCTAAATATTTCGTGGCGCAGGCCATGCACCACGACAATTTCTTCAACTATGCCTCAAGGATCCATCCGTGGAATTCAGCGAACATGGGTCCGCACACAGATATCGTAGGTCTCTGGAAAGAAGCCGCAGCCAAAAAGGGCCTGCCGTTCGGCGTATCCGAGCACCTCGGCGCCACGTTCAGCTGGTACCGGGTAAACAAAGGCTGCGACAGGGAGGGTCCATACGCAGGGGTGCCGTACGACGGAAACGACCCGGAATATGAAAGCCTCTACCTGCCCAACAGGGAACACTACGATCCGGGTAAAGACCACTGGGACCTGGATCCGTGGTACACCCCAAACAAATGGTGGCACCAGAGATGGTTCAGTATAATAAAGGAAGTAATCGACCTTTACCAGCCGGATCTGCTGTATACGGACGGAGGAGTCCCGTTCGGGGACGGCATGTATGAAGCGGGCCTCAACGTGATCGCACACCTTTACAACACGAGCGCTGCAAACCACGGCGGAAAAAATATGGCCGTCTACACACAGAAAGACCGCAGGAAGGAAATTTACACGGTGGGCGTGCTTGACATAGAAAGGAGCCAGTCGGATGAAACCAGGCAGGAACCGTGGCAGACTGATACGTGCGTCGGCCACTGGTTCTATGATGTGCGGGCGAATTACAAAAAGCCCGGCCATGTGATCGAAATACTGGTGGATGTCATATCGAAAAACGGCAACCTGCTGCTGAACACACCCCAGAAACCCGACGGTACGCTCGATGACGAATGCCTGTACATTCTCAGGGAACTGGCAAAATGGAACGGAGTATGCGGTGAAGGCGTATACGGCACCAGGCCGTTCCGGGTATCCGGGGAAGGCCCTTCACGCGTGCACATAGAGGGTTTCAGGGAAGATACGGTGGCCTGGACGAGTTCGGATTACCGTTTCACGACGAAGGGCAAAACCATCTATGCCTTCCAGATGAGATGGCCTGTGGATAACCGGGCGGTAATAAAATCGCTCGAACCTTCCGAGAAGGTCAGGTCTGTCAGGCTGCTCGGCTATGGGCAGGTGCCTTTTGAACAGCCCTATGGCACGCTCGTTGTCAGCCTGCCGGATAAAAAGCCGACAGAATACGTAAACTGCCTGGCTTTGGAGATGGAATGATCAAAACGGCGCCTGGCGCCCGGGAAAAAGAGGTGTGAGCATATGGACAAAAAGACGTTCAGAATAGCCAATGACGGCATCGATCCGGATCTTGTGCCATATAAGGACCTGTACACAGGAGCGAAGATCCCCGGGATCGGTCTTGGCACTTTCGGATCGGACCGGTACAGCGGCGAAGATATAGCTGCCGCGGTAAAAGAAGCTATCTCGCTGGGTTACCGCCATATCGACTGTGCGGCCGTATACGGCAATGAGCATCTGATCGGCGGATCCCTTCGTGAAGTCCTGGAAAGCGGACTGGTAAAAAGAGAGGAACTGTTCATCACATCAAAGCTTTGGAATGACATGCACGGAGACGGAGATGTACTCATTGCCTGCGCAAAATCGTTGAAGGATCTGAAGCTGGAGTACCTGGATCTCTATCTCGTGCACTGGCCTTTCCCCAACCACCACGCTCCCGGCGTCGGATCCGACTCCAGGGATCCAAATGCGAAACCGTACATACATGAGAATTACATGAGAGTATGGCGCCAGATGGAGCGGCTTGTAGATGCCGGGCTTGTCAGGCACATCGGAACTTCCAACATGACGATCCCGAAACTTGAACTTCTGCTGCGGGATACAAGGATACGGCCCGCCGTCAACCAGATGGAACTGCATCCGCATTTCCAGCAGACGGAACTTTTCCAGTACTGCCTCAGGCATGATATAGTGCCGGTAGGCTATTGCCCGGTAGGCTCGCCTAAACGCCCTGACCGGGACAGGACACCCGAGGATACGGTGGACACCGAGGATCCTGTCATCGTAAAGATCGCCGAACGCCACAACGTGCATCCCGCAATAATTTGCATCAAGTGGGCCGTACAGAGGGGACAGGTCCCGATCCCGTTCTCGACCAACAGGAACCATCTGCGCAGCAATCTTCTCTGCACCGTCACGGACCCGCTGACCGAAGAGGAAATGCGTGAAATCGAAAAAGCTGACCGCAACTGCCGCCTGATCAAGGGACATGTCTTTCTGTGGGAAGGAGCGAAAGACTGGACTGCCCTTTGGGATGTGAACGGTATAATCAACGGATAATCAATTGAAAGCTAATATTTACCTTTATTATAGGGGTGATGTTATGGGAAACCTGATGAAAGCTGCTTATTTGCCTGGCAACAGCACAGTGGTGCTCAAAGAAGTGGAGATCCCGGAACCGGGGCACGGACAGGTACTGATCCGTACAAAAGCCTCAACTATCTGCGGCAGCGATATCCGCGCCATCTACCACGAGCATCTCGGTAAAGGCCCCGAGGGCTATCAGAACAAGATCGCCGGGCACGAGCCTGCCGGACAGATCGTGAAATGCGGTCCGGGCATGAGGAGATTCAAGGAGGGAGACAGGGTCATCGTATACCACATTTCAGGATGCGGTCTGTGCGTCGACTGCCGCATGGGTTACATGATAAGCTGTACGAGTCCTCTGCGGGCAGCATACGGATGGCAGAGGGACGGCGGAATGGCGCCGTATATCCTGGCAGATGAAAAGGATCTTGTCCCTCTTCCCGACGAACTTACTTATACCGACGGAGCCCAGATCGCCTGCGGATTCGGCACTGTATACGAAGGTCTCGAGAAAATAGGCATCTCCGGCAACGATGCTGTGCTGGTCGTCGGTCTTGGACCTGTCGGCCTTGCAACGCTGATGCTCGCAAAAGCAATGGGCGCACAGAAACTCATTGGCGTCGATGTGGTAAAGGAGCGCTGTGAGATCGCTTTGGAAAAGAAACTGGCGGACCACGTATTCATCAGCGGGCCGGATACACTGGAACAGATACGCGCCATGACAGGAGGGCACGGAGTTGAACGCGCAGTCGACTGCTCCGGCCATACATCCGGCAGACAGCTTGCGATACGCGCAACGAGGAAATGGGGACGCATCGCCTTCGTAGGTGAAGGAGGGACCTGCGAATTCAATCCCAGCCCGGATATCATCCATGATCAGAAGACGATTTACGGGTCATGGGTAACGAGCATCTGGAAAATGGAAGAGCTCACCGAAAAGCTTGTTCGTTGGGGCATCCATCCAGAGGACCTTGTGACACACCGCTTCACTCTCGACAATGTTGCGGAAGCCTACCGCCTGATGGCAGAAGGCAAATGCGGAAAAGTCGCCGTAGTCTTCGACGAGGAGATAAAATAAGTGTCGTGCCAGGCACGGCAGACGGACAGTTATTCATTGAAATGACCCTTTGATATTCGGCGGACATAGATACCGAAAGGGTTTTCAAGGGTCATCGGCAGTCTTGGGATTACTGTCTGCCTGTTGTGCCTGGCACCCGATCCCGTCGCTCACTCAAGCGTGAACGACCCGAAATGGGCGCTGCCGTGCCCTTTATAAGTAAAGTACAGGGCGTGTACTCCGTCAGGGATCGCTATGTCTGCAGAGTATTCCTTCCAGATGTTCGAGAACTCGATCGGGATCGTGCCGAGCACCGGTCCGTCCCATTTCGTCCTTACCTCGAAGACGCCCCTTGCATATCCTCTCGTTTTTATCTTTATCCTTTTTACCCCCCTGCAGTCGAAATACTTGAATCCCGCAGTTGCTGAATCCTTCATGTTTGCGATATATCCGATCTCCTCATCCCCGTCTTTTCCGTCCTGGGTTATCTTCGGGAACTGGTTGTTCATCCATGATGCGGTCCAGTCGGTATAAACGGATTCTTCACTGCAGAAGAGGTTGCAGGCAATGTATGTCGGATATTCCCCGCGTCCCGCGAGAGGGCCTCCGTTGGGGCCGCAGGATGTCATTTCCGCCTGTATTATGGATCCGTCCTCACGGAACGTTATAGGTTCCAGGCATGCCTGCCTGCTGAAGTTCGTACCGTTGGTATGCCTGTGGTAGAAAATATACCACTGGCCGTTTATCTCAACGATGCTGCCGTGGTTGTTGCCGCCATAGAACATCGGTTTGTCGGCCGGCTTATATGTGTCTATGCCCAGGTCGCTGTTGCTCACGATAACTCCGCGGTATGTGAAACCTTTTGTCGGATATTTGCTGGTGGCATAGCACAGCTCATGGAAAACGACAGAAGAGAATATGAAATAGTATGTGTCTCCCCTTTTCCTTATCGACGGTGCTTCGAAGAACTCATGGCCCTCAAATCCGCTGCCTTTGCTGTACGGTTCGCTCGGAGCGATGAAAACCGGTTCCTCGACTATTGTGAGCATGTCGGGGCCCAGCACCGTAGCCATGGGACCTTTCCTGGACTTGTCGCCCCTTGGGCAGAATCCCGTATACAGGTATGTCCTGTCGCCTTCGGTCAGCACTCCCGGGTCGAACTGGGGCTGATCGCCTTCCCTTTCACCCAGGCGTGTCCCGTCGGGATAATGTACATAGCCGTAGAATTCGTACTTGCCCGCGGGTTTGTCGCAGACGGCCACGGACACCACAGGAACTTTATCGAGCACATAATACAGGTAATACCGCCCGTCGGGACCTACAGTGACATCGGGGGCATACAGGCACATGCTCCCGTCCGGGTTCAGCGGATCGTCCGTCTTCCTGTAGATCACGCCTTCATAGCGCCAGTCGGTGAGATCGTCAACAGGCGCGGACCAGCATACATAATCGTTCAGGCAGTACACATACCCGTTGAAGCGGTCATGGGACCCGTAGATATAGACCCTGCCGTCAAAAACATACGGCTCCGCATCGGGGATATACTCCCAGGAAGGAAGATAGGGGTTGAATCCCTGTTTTTTCTCTGTCATCGCAAACACTCCTTTGATTGTTGTAGATATTATATTATATAATCCCGGGATTCATGCAGTCAAACGTTTGACCACATGGTACAGGAGAGCTATTGCTATATAGCTTATTTCATTGCCCTGCAGCGACAAATATAGTCAAGGCAGCGAAATAGTGACCCGGAAATCCTCCTGGTAAGGGAAACTGCCGAGTGCCGCTCCGAAGGTCAGTTTTCTCCCGTTTTCCCTACCAGGTGAATGGCAGCGTAATTGCCGTTCTCATATTAGTAATTGGATGCCAGGTTCAGTAAAAACCTTATGGACAACATGGTTCTGCATTGCTAAAATAAATCATGCGACAGATGCTATCGAAAAGTTGATATTTGGCCTTTTATCACCTGCCGGGTTTTGAAGTTTATAAACAGTTTATTTTAAGTCTTTAAAATGAATACGACTCAGGAATCGACGGAGGGGTGATAAATGCAGATAAATCTGCTCGTAACGCTGGATTCGAAGTACATCAGGCCGTTGAAGGTAATGCTGGCGTCGATGTTCATCAACAATCCGGAGGAGAATTTTCACGTCTACCTGGTCCATTCAAGCATAAAAGATGAGGAAATAGCCGATCTCGGACAGTTCATGGACGGTCGGGGGCAAAAACTGTCAGTGATCAAAATAGATGACGGTTACTTCCAGGATGCGCCCTTAGTATTCCATTATACAAAGGAGATGTACTACCGGCTGCTGGCCTATAAGTTTTTGCCGGAAGAGCTGGACCGGATCCTGTACCTGGACCCGGATATCCTGGTACTCAACCCCGTCCGCGGATTTTACGAAACAGACCTTGACGGGTACCTTTACGCAGCGGCTTTCCACAATGTGATTGCAGTAAAAGGATTGAACCAGATCCGCCTGTATCCATACAAAATCAATGCATACATAAATTCGGGCGTACTGCTTATGAACCTGGAACTGCAGCGAAAGCTCATAGATGAGGAAGCAATTTATACTTTTATAGAAAAGAACCGCGCAAAACTTTTCATGCCTGACCAGGACATCATAAACGCGCTCTACGCCGATAAAATAAAGTGCCTTGACGAGAAGATATATAATTACGACGCCAGGTTCTACAACTATTATAAAATGGTAACCAGCAACAAGTGCGACATGGACTTTGTCATCAGGAACACGGTATTCATCCATTTCTGCGGCAAGAAGAAACCCTGGCGAAAAGGTTACAGCGGGAAGTTCCATTCATTGTACAAGCATTATGAGAAGCTGGCAATATCGTAAGGCTGCAGAAACAAAATTTGGGGTTTATGCATAAAGCTATTATTGGAAGGTATGATGGGTAATGGCATGCTGCGCAGATGTACGGCGTTCTGTCTACTCACCATTGGCAAGATCCCGGGTGTTTTCCCTGATCCAGTTGGTAATATGATGATCAGTGTCCGCCGGATACTTAAGATGCAGTTTATCAGCCGTTTCGACAGAAATCCTGCGGAACAGATCGATCGATGCCAGCAAGCCCCTTAAGCTGTCTGCCCTATCATACAGGGAAAAAGTGGTTTTCAATTCCTGCAATACCTTTTGATCGATCCATTCATGGAGGAACCGTCCCGCATGCCAGACATCATAATCATTGCCATTCAATGCTTTTGCATGCCATTCCATCATTTGGAGCATCAATTTCCTGAGATCATTTTCCCTGGCTTTGGCTGCCCATAATTCATTGCGTAGGATCTGCTTTGCCGTATACAGGGCGCCAAAGAAAAACATACTGACAACCTGGACAAACGACCTCTCATCAATCGCCGGAGATGCCGCGGGCTTAAAATCGGGCGGTAATATGTACCTGCTCGTATTATCCTTGTCCACCAATACCCTTACTCCCCTGCGGAAATTATACGGGATCGACCTGTCCTTTACCAACCGGTACAGGCTGTCGCTGGCCAAAAATACAATATCGACCTGAAATCCGCCTTCGAATAAAGTAAGGCGTTCCGGCTCGCCTCCCGAAGTCTGGTATGCAAATGTCACCCAAATGTTTCCAAGACTTTTCAGCCAGTCAATATCGTGCAGATAGAAATCACTGTTATCTGCATATAGAATAATATCCAGGTCAGCCCACTGATCCGCAGGATGGTCGGCACGGGCCCTTGATCCCACAACAAAAGCAGCCCTGATGTCATCTGTCGCTACTGCCCATGATGTAAAATCTTTTTCAAAAGTACTGTAAAAATCATCCGGTTTCATCGCCTGCAAGCAATCCTTTCCGTTACGACGTTATCGGCATCACTGATCGTAATATGGCAACAGAACGATATAGTCAGAGTAATATTATATAAACGACAGCACAATATGTGTTTACTATACCAAAAAAGTAAATGACTGTCAAAAGCGATGCTTTCACTCCCAGGATCACTTCTGAACAGTCATTCTTTTGCTGTAACCTGGGTCAACGTCACTTAAATCCCTCCGTAAGTATCAGGCTGTATCCTGGATACCCTGCTTTGAAGCGATACGATATTGATCGATCCACTCTGTTTACTATTATAGTTGCCGTTTACGCAAACAAAAAACAGGCAAGAGAGACCGGGTTTCCCCCGATCTGCATTCAAAAGTTCCCGTTAAGAGAAGAATCTTAATAAAAAACTATCCGGTTGTTTTCTCTCTAAATAATCAAAATGACTTAAATGTTGGGGAATTGCCGAATTATGCCGTTCACCATCACATCGGCCATCTCCAGGGCCTGCTTTTCGATTTGGTCAAAAACAGTTATGCCCTCAGCATATTTCCCGGTCAGGATATTGACCGCTTCAGATTTGGTCAATGCCAGGTGTTCACGCAGCATGGCCTGCCATTGCCGCGCCGACCAGCAAGGGTTTATACTGCCAAGGAAAACAGCGATCTCATCAGCATTTGCATACCACCTTTTTTCTGCATCCGCAGCAGCTCCTGTATCACCTGCTTTTGCTGCTTTTACCAGTTCGGCGGCAATAACAAGATGGCTGGTAAGCAGATCTGCAAACCTGGCGGCTGTTCCATCCCCATAAAGCGGCTTCAGCAACGCCTCAAAGTCTTTGGGATTCCTCAGCAGACGGCCGGTGACCGGATCAACATCAGGCAAATCAAAAACCATGCTGATGATAGTCAGCCTGGTCCAGACAACGTGCTGCTCCCAGAGCAAACGAAGCTGATTGTTCAGAGCAAGTCGTGATCTGCTGACCATGGTTGGGGAAACATACTGGCAGGGTAAGAATTGCACCCCTGGCATATATGCATAATTATAAGGGTATGCTCCTGTAGTACCTGGATACATAATCATCACTGCCTAAATACTTCTTTGTATATAATATGATTATGTAAACAAAATGTACCTGTCACGGCTTTTTCCCTTTAGCTTTCGCTTCCCATTCCTCTTTCAGGATAGCGTATTGATAACTATCCCGCCATTCGCCTCTAATGAAAGCTGATTTTCTGAAACACGCTTCCCTTCGCATCCCGTTTTTCTCCAGGATCCTTTGCGACGCGATATTGAAAGTATCGCAATTCGCCCTTATGCGGTGGAGATTCAGTTTCTCAAACCCGAATTTTATGAGAGCCGCGGCTGCTTCAGTGCCATAGCCCTGTCCCCAGGCTTTCTTCGAGTAGCAGTAGCCAATCATTCCCTGCCGGTTATCATATCCCTCAAGCGAAAGTTCGACAGCGCCTATCAGGCTCCCGGTTCTCTTCTCTGTCACAACGAGATGGTATTCTTTGCGAGGGATCTTCTCCTTTTCACTCAATGCCATGTCAACAAAATTCCGGGTGTCAACTTCGGTATTGGGTCCCCACGGCATGAACCGTATTACGTCTTCGTCAGAGGAATAGTGGTGTATTTCCTTCCAGTCTTCTTCCCTGAACTCCCTTAAAATGAGCCTGTCTGTTTCTATCGTGATATCAGGATTCCGGACACCGTCTCCACTGTCCACGGCATCAGGAGCGCCGTTTCGTGCAGCAGCAGATCCGGCGTCTTCCGTCTCAGGTTTGCTGCCTTTCCGGACTTTGCCTTTCGCCAGCAAATGTTCGCCCGCATCCGCAAGATGCCCGACACAGTAGGATAAATCCTCAATGTCAAGTATAGTCTTCCACGCAGTTTCATCCTTTTCAAGCAGCTCTGCCTGTGGTCTCAATCCTGACATGATCGAAGGAGACGCTCCCAACTCAATATCAGCCAACCCGGCATCCTCAAGCAGTTTTTTCAGTTCAGCCGCAGTATATAAATGGCGGGAAGGATGGGCAACATCAGGATGTATTAAGTCTCCTGTCCTGGCGACCTCATGGATTTTCCAGTACTCAGGCCTGCCCCAGAAGTTTTCGGGGACCATTCCTTCATTGACGGCGCACGAGCGCAGTACTCCATACAAACTGTTGACGCTTAAAAGCAGCACCCCATTGTTTTTCGTGACCCTCTTCAGTTCGTCGACTGCCTTCCTGTCATTGCTGAAAAGGTAATTCAGCACTGCTCCGTAGCAAATAACCGTATCGAAATAACTATCCGAGATCATATCAAGATTCGTCACATCAGCCCTGATATACCGCTCCACCTGGACGTCCAGGCCCCGTTCGTTTATCTTCTGCCTTGCCAATGTGAGTTGGCTTTCCGATATATCCAGGAGGGTCACTTTGCTGCCGCTTTGAGCGATATGGATACTGAACCTCCCTGGCCCGCAGCCGGCGTCAAGCACCCGTTTCCCGGGTCCTATATGGGGCTCCATGAATTTAACATGGTTATGGTAAACCAGCCTTTGATAAGCAGACTTATCCAGGCGGTCCCATTCCTTCTCGCCATAATCATTATAGAACCGGCGCACCTGTTCAGGATCAAACATATCAAGCACCCCGCATCCCGTATTTGATAATTTCAATAATTTCCCCTTCGGTCTGTCCTTTGTCATAATCACCTGTTAGCTGATTTTTATAATGATATGCTATGCCGTTTTCGTTGTTTAGTTCAGGCAGCGTATGAGTGACTCCTTTCCATGATCGTTCCGCATCACAAAACTCAAGTCTCATCTCCTGTGTATCTTGATTGCTTCCGGACGAACCCCGGTTTTTCATATACAGGCTTGCCGGCATCAGTGGCGGAAAGTTCAAAGGCCTGTGATCCGTCACGGCTTGTCATCAAAACTTGCCAATATATGTATATAAAATAGCAGAAAATTAAATGGCCGTCAAAAGAAATTTGACGGCCATTGCCGGGGGGGACTTCCGGCAAGTGGATTACTGTATGCCGACTTTCCTGCCCGCTGTTTCCGGTCTTATCAGGACATTACAGGACTTTCTCGACCGGGACCCGGATCTCGCAGTAATAGTCTTCCGGGTTTTCAGCGGGTGGCGTATACATTTCGATGTTATAGTTCCCTGCAAGCTTGTAATCCTTGCAGCTTGGCAGCCACTCGCTCCAGATCCTCGTGCTGACATCCGCAGTGATTTCGGCAGCGCGCCTTTGCACGGGAATACCGCCTATGTCCCGGCAGGTATCACTTTGGTCACTTGCCCATAACAGTGAATTGAGCTTTTTCAAGCGGATATCGGACTTCTCCCTATGGATTTATATCCATACGTGCCTCTGATTTCAGATGGGCAGCTTTATTCAGTCCGGCCTGTGCAGGTTCCTCCCCAGGTCCGCTTACAGCACCTGCTCCCTAACCATCCTCAGATACTCCCTTATCCCGTCTTCTTCCTCCTGCCGGTAGGTAAAGCCGAAGTGCGCCGCCACCTCGACAGCCAGCGTATGGAACAGATCGCACATAGTATCAATGGCTGCCCAGATATCGGCATAGTCACTGCCGGAATAGGTGGCTGCGTATTGCGCATAAAGTTCCTGAGGCAGATATTTCTTAAAGTACTTGCCGCTCTTGCCCGTGGAAAGGCTGAATCCACGCTTTGCCCCGATATAGTAGTTGATCATGTCGTGCAATTCATGCCGTACCACTTCATTGAGCATATGCATTACATAGGGAAGTTCATCTCTCGCTATGCCCTTGGCGACATTGTTCAGACACCACCAGAAATTGTTGCAGCAGGAGTAATAGAATAGAGGCGACGGCGGCTCGATATGCCAGTGCTCGTCGCTCGGGGCCGGCAGGGGCGGAAGGAACCCTCTGCCGTTGTCCTTGTCGAGCAGGACGACCGCAGGTTCCCCGTTGTCAATGTACTTTCTGTGATCGAAAGTAATGTCGATACGGACTCCATCAGGAAAGATCATCATATAAGCGAAAGTACCGTCTCCTTCAGGATAGCGCATGGCTTCCGGCATCTGCATGATCAGAGGCTTGCCGAATCGTTCTTCCGCCCACGCGGGATCGTTCCGGAAGGACGTTATGTCCTCAACGAAATACGTGATATCGTAATCCTGGTATTTATCTTTCGGTACGGCAGGGTTCGCCCGGGAACCGGACATCAGTACTGCCCGTATGCGCTCATCAGCCTGGGCCACGCTTAAAATAAGATCCATCATTTCCTGTTCGCTTCGCATGTTCTCCGGTCCCCTGTCTGTGAGAATTATATCAATCGGTTATATGGAAGAAGCAGAACTATTGCTCAAACCTCTCTTCTTTTTTTAAACTCCCCTGGGGGTTCATAAGGAGCGATCTCTTTGTAATACCCGTCATCAAAGATGATCACATCCCTGTGCATCGTCCCTTTTGAAGAGTCGTAATACCATATCACAAGAGGCGTTATCTTATACAGTTCATTGTTTTCGAGTTCGAAATAGAATTTGTAGTTCGGGAATTTCGCCAGGTACTTCTCTTTATATTTCAAATACTCGCTGCTTCCGTATTCGAGTTGCTGCGCCCTCCCATGGATCTGGATATTGTCGATGCATACTGCCACATTGGGATTGACGCCGATGTTCCTGCATTTCAATGTATCAGAAAATGAACCGAAGTACAGATCGAACCCGTCCGAATAATATGCCACCATCGCATTGTCAACGTTATTTTCGCCGGCAGTTGCTATATAGCACATTTTCTTTTCAGCAAGCGCTTTCAGGACCTTACCCTTTATCCCGCCGTTTTGCATGCTCATTCAAACCTCCTCAGCATATTATACCATAAGTGGCCGCCGGGTTCCCCGGTATATTCCAGCAGATAGTCAGCAACAGTGATAATCATCGCACTTGCGGCAGCCAGTATGCTGAAAAGAGTATGTTTTCTCAGAATCATATCGCACCTCGACCTTCAGGCAAAACCGCACATTGCCCTTCTTCTATAGAACAGCCGGATGTAAGGTGCGGCTGTAAATGCACATGTTTCCATTAATTTCTCCGACTAATCATATATTACCTTACCAGCCTTTGCAATCGCAAGACTGCCGCAGGTATCAGAACCCAAACCATGAACAGAATAATATTTGGACCGTCCTGTGTCTTGTTACTTGCGAAATCATGGAATATAATGAATAATGCAGTTAAGCATTCATAAAATAACACACATCACAACAAGGAGGTTGCCATGAAGTACTATGTAGATGCAAATGCACCAAAAGACGGCGACGGCTCTGTCAACAGGCCGTTCAAAAGAATCAGCGAAGCAGCAAAAGCAGCTCTTCCCGGCGACGAAGTGCTGGTAGCCCCGGGGATCTACCGTGAATACGTGGATCCGGTCCATTCCGGGACCGAAGACGCCCGTATCACCTATGTCAGCACAACCCCTCTTGGAGCAGTCATAACAGGCGCAGAACAGGTAAAGACCTGGGAGCATTACCAGGGAAATGTGTGGGTCTGCCGGATCCCGAACAGCGTTTTCGGCGATTACAATCCGTATACGACGCTGGTATACGGGGACTGGTATTTCGCTACGCCTAACAAGCATACAGGCTGCGTCTATCTGAACGACAAGGCCATGTATGAGGCCGTAACCCTGGAAGAATGCATCAAGGGCGAAGTTTATGAATGCAGTTGGGTACCGGAGGATTCCATTTACAAATGGTACACCGAACAGGACCAGGATGCCGATGAAACAGTCATTTACGCCAACTTCCAGGGATTGGACCCGAATAAGGAAAATGTGGAGATCAATGTACGCCGCAGATGCTTCATGCCTTCCAAAACCGGCGTCGGTTATATTACCGTCAGAGGTTTCAAAATCAACAAAGCAGCTACCACATGGGCGCCTCCTGCAGCTTTCCAGGACGGCATGATCGGCCCTCACTGGAGCAAAGGCTGGATAATCGAAGACTGTGAGATTTCACACAGCAAATGCGCAGGCATTTCATTGGGCAAATACCTGGATCCCGACAATGAGCAGTATTTCACACATAAACATGTAAAGAGCCCGACCCAGATGGAACGCGACGCGGTCTGCCGCGGCCAGTACCACGGATGGCTGAAGGAGAAAGTCGGCAGCCATATAGTCCGCCGCAACAACATCCATCACTGCGAGCAGGGCGGGATCATCGGCCGCATGGGCGCTGTATTCAGCATCATCGAGGCCAACCATATCCACCACATCAACAACATGTCGGAACTTGGCGGTGCGGAGATCGCCGGTATCAAGATCCACGCGGCCATCGACGTCATCATGCGCCGCAACCATATCCACCATTGCACCATGGGCATCTGGTGCGACTGGGAAGCCCAGGGCACACGCATCACGCAGAACCTGCTCCATGACAACCAGCGCCCGCCGTATGCAAAGTTCCTGCCGGGCAGCATGATGTGCCAGGATATATTCGTTGAAGTTGGCCATGGTCCGACTTTGATCGACAACAACGTCCTCCTCTCCGACATCAGCCTCCGTATTGCAACAGAGGGCGTGGCCATGGTCCACAACCTTATCTGCGGCGCGTTCACCAGCGTAGGCAGCGGGACCCATCCGCGCTATACTCCGTACCATATACCCCATCGCACTGAAGTGATGGGCTTCATGACCATACTTCACGGCGACGACCGCTTCTACAACAACATCTTCATCCAGAAGTGGCCCGCCGACAAGAAGGACGGAGACGAAAAAGAAGGCCAGGACAACAGGCAGGTCGGCACACACGTATTCGACGAATACCCGACCTATGACGAGTGGATCGCACAGTTCGATTTCACGAAGCGTCCTGACATGATGGGACTGGCGCCTGCCCATTCAGGCCATCTGCCGGTCTGGTGCGAAGGCAACGTATACCTCGGCGGCGCCAAGCCGTGGAAAAAGGAAACGAAATACCTTGCCGTCGACGGCAACGGACAGGAGATCAAAGTCGAACTGGTGGAAAAAGACGGCGAGTATTACCTTGACACGAACATATATGATCTCATCGGCGATTTCACAGGCCGGATGATCAACACCGAAGTCCTCGGCAAGGCTTTCGAACCGGAGCAGTACTTTGAAAATCCTGACGGAACGCCGATCCGCTTCGATGCCGACTACTTCGGCAACCACCGCGGCATCCGCGTCATCCCGGGTCCGTTCGCGGCGCCTGCTGACCATATCAAGCTGTAAATAACGGCGCCTGGCACCCAGTCAGTCAGTTATCCAACTGGCCATGCCAGACACGGCGAAATAAAAATCCTTCCGGTATCTGACTTTACAGGATACCGGAAGGATTTTTTCAATACACAACGGATAAGTGTGCGGATTATTTGAATGCCAGGCTGAGAATTTCGGACATTATTATGTAATAATCGCTTATATTTACGGTTGGTTATCCCCCGATTTTATGATAAACTATTGACAGAAAGCAATACATTGAACAGGCTGGTACGGCTTATCTGCTCTTAAACCGCGGATCATGGAACGGAAACTGTTGTCCGGCAACGTCGGTGCAAAAGAGAGATTTTGTCCGGCAGGTTTGATCTTACATACAAACAGGCAGGAAAAACCTGCAGACTGGGGAGAGAAGTATATGCTGTATCAGGAAACCTTCCAGAGTGGAGAAAATCCGTCCGAGATCAGTGTCAGCAGTTATATTTACATTAATGGCAAGCTGGAAGATAACATGATCACAGTCGGTTTTCCGGACCATTGCCATTCTTATTTCGAGATACAGTACTTTTTTTCAGGATCAGGAGAGACACGGATCGACGGAAAACCGATAAGGACAGTTCCCAACTCACTGTATCTGATACCGCCTCTGCACGTACACGGGCAGTCCGGGCATGAGAGGATGGTCAATCTTGTCATACAGTTCAGCCATAACTTCCTCAGCAGCAATGCTTTTGCATGGAAGAAAAATTCCACGCTCCTGCCTGCCGGAGAAATGAAGAAAAACGGTATTATCATGGTGGAACCCGGCAGCAGGCTGAGCAGATATATCGCTGAAATCGAAGAAATCTCTCCAAGGTTTGAAACCTGGCTGCCTGAAAGTGAGAAAAAGTTCGAATACACGGTGGAGTATGAATGGAAACTCCACTCGGCTACGCTGGGTATAATCACCGAACTGCTGGATACAGGAAACCTGGTCATTTCGGAAAACGCCGGGGACGTTTCGGAAACGATAAGGCTCCATGCAGTTCTCAACCACCTCGTGACCCATCCTGAAGAAAAGCTTGGAATGGAAAAAGCGGCAAAGCTTGCTTGCATGAGCTACTCCAACTTCAGCCGGGCCTTTAAGGAGGCCATCGGACGTTCATATGTGGATTACTGCAACAGCCTGAGAGTGCGCAGAGCGGAGGAACTCCTGAAAACAACGAAGATCTCCGTCACCAATATTTCTCAAATGCTTGGTTTCGGATCTGTCAGCTACTTCAACAGGATATTCAGGACATATACGGGCAGCACGCCCATGCAGTACCGCAAAGAGTCCATGTGATACCAGTTATTTTTTGCTGTCCCGTCATGCAAAATCAGACAATTTTTCAAGATGATTTTTACTAGTATAACAATCACCCAAAGCTGTACAATTTATATATAAGAGTGGTTCTTTTATCTGTGTTTTTTCAGCAAAATCCACAAAGAAAGGAACCAATTCTTATTCTGCCCATGTATCCAGGCAACCGGATGACAAAGGGCACAAAATCAAAAACCAAGAAGGGGGATAAAAAAGATGAAAAAGCTTTTGGCAATTCTTCTGGCAGTAGTCATGATTGTCATGGTAAGTGCTTGCGGCACCAAGAACAATGGTGGATCGACAACACCGAACGCTCCTGGCGGCAGCAACACAGATCCCGGAACACCCGCTCCGGGCGGCGAAAGTGACACTCTGACTGGCGAACTGGACATCTGGGCATGGGGCGCAGATGACGAAGCCACAGCAAGGAAAGACGCAATCGAAGTATTCATCAAGAACCATCCGAACCTGAAAGTAACCTACACAGTTATCCCGACAGCAGACCAGGTTTGGGACCAGAAGTCATCAGCTGCACTCGCTTCAGGGTCCGCAGGCGATGTAATGCAGATGAGCCCTGACTGGTACGGTATGAACACCAAGTACTATATCGATCTCAACCCGTTAGTCCAGAGAGACGCTATAGATTTGGATGCTGTCATTACACCGGGCCTCATCGACAGGTATTATGATGCCGACGGCAAACTGGAAGGTCTGCCGCTTCACACGAACTGCTTCGTAATAGCATACAACAAGGATATGTTCGCTGAAGCAGGCGTGCCTGAACCTAAAGAAGGCTGGACCCTGCAGGAACTTGCCGACTGGGGCAAAGCATTCGCAAAGGGATCCGGTGCCAATCAGACATATGCCATGGCAAAGCACTGGTGCATGAATAACTTCATGATCTACTCCATGGGCGGCATTCCGTATACCGATGACCTGTCGACTCCGAAAATGGGCACCGAGGAGATCGTCAAAGCGCTGGCTCTCTATAAGGAACTTCTCGACAACGGTATAATCCCGACCGACACAGCGCAGAAGACCATTCCGGCCCAGACACTGTTTACATCCGGAAAGGCAGCAATGTACACGATGGGCGGATTTGAAGCAGCACAGGTTATAAGGGACGCGGAAGAAAACGGCATCAATATTGGATTTGCTCCAATGTTCTCCGATCCCAACGGCAAAGAGATCAACGTCCAGTATGCTACAGGATGGGCAATAACCAAGACTGCAAAGAATGTTGACGCAGCATGGGCTTTCCTGAAAGAATCCTCATTTGCAAATGACGAAATGGGCACTATCAATGCAAGAGTTGGTATCCCTGCAAACAGGAAGATCGCAGAATCCGTCTATGCACAGACAAAGATAGGCAATGTCGGATTCACCAACGACTACTATGTAGAGCATATCAGCAATGCTCACATGAACCCGTTCGGCGGCACTCTGGCTTCCTCGGGCAATATCTGGACAACCATGGTTGAGGAAGTTACACTCAACAATGCAGATCCGGCAGCAGTCGTAGCAAAATACGCTCCACAGATCGAAGCTGAGTTCGCAAGCTATGAATTCAACGCCAAGAAATAACCGCTGAATCGACGTTCAGAACATTGAGATGCAGAGGGCGCAGCCAACCCTGCCCCCTCTGCATCAGTCTCTTTATACTTGAATGAGGTGAAATGGATGAATTTAAAGGAAAGATCCCTTAGTTTGAAAAGAAGGGAAGCCCTGAACTTCTACCTGTATATTTCCCCATGGCTGCTGAGTTTTCTCGTCCTGACGATATATCCGATGCTGGATTCGTTCCTGCTGTCCTTCACGGACGCTGCAATTGGCGGGGATTTTAATTTCATCGGACTGGAAAACTTCAGGAAGGCTTTTACTGTGGATCCCCAGTTTTGGGTTTCCTTCCGCAATACCATATTATATGTTCTGATGTATGTGCCTGCGAACCTGATTATCTCATTTTTTCTCGGCTATCTTCTGAGCCGAAATATAAAAGCGCTTGGTTTTTTCCGTACAGTTTTCTATATTCCTTACATTACGTCGGGCGTGGCCGTTACTGTCATGTGGGGATGGATCTTCAACGGCAGTTACGGTCTGATCAACTACCTTCTTTCCCTTATCGGGATAGAGGGGCCCAACTGGCTCGCTGACAAAAGGTATGCTCTCATATGCATAGTAATAATTTCGCTCTGGTCAATAGGCAACGGTATCATTATAATGCTGGCGGGCATACAGGACATACCTGCCACCTACTATGAGAGCGCCCAGATCGACGGAGCTTCGAGCCTCCGCCAGGTTTTCTCGATTACGATCCCTCTTACCACCCCGACCATTTATTTCAACCTGGTCATCGGCATCATCTCTGCGTTCCAGCTTTTCAACCAGCCTTATATACTGACGCAGGGCGGGCCGGTCAACGCTACGCGTACGGTCGCAATGGTCGTATTCCAGAATGCTTTCCAGTACGGCCGTATGGGCTATGCTTCCTGCGTGGCATGGGTGCTGTTTGTGGTAATCATGGCGGTGACGCTGATCATACAATCGTCATCGAAAAGATGGGTCTTTTACGACAATTAGCGTGATAATAAGCGTTAGGAAAGGGAAATCATATGAAAAGATCGTTATCCAAAAGCATGTCCATAAAGTTGGGAAGAGCTTTGATTTATATAATCCTGATTATATGTACAGTGATATGCATCGCTCCATTTATCTGGATGGTAATCACCTCGTTCAAGTCAACGGCGGAAGCATACCTGTTCCCGCCGACCTTCATCCCGAGAAAATGGATGTGGGCGAACTATAAAAACGGCTGGGCTGTCGCCGACTTTCCGACATTTACAAAGAACACAATTTTCCTTGCCCTTACCTGCACTGTTGGGACAGTTATTTCCTCGGCGCTGGTTGCTTACGGTTTTGCGAAATTCAAGGCAAAAATGTCCGGACTTTTATATGTATGCCTGCTTGGAACAATGATGCTGCCCGCACAGGTAACGCTGATACCCCAGTACCTGCTGTACTATAAAATGGGACTGGTCGACACGTACGGGCCGCTGCTGATCCCGGCCTGGCTGGGCGGCGGGGCGTACAACATATTTTTGTTCCGGCAGTTTTTCCTGTCCCTGCCGAAGGAACTCAACGAAGCCGCGACTATCGACGGAGCAGGGTCTTTCCAGACCTTCTGGCGCATAATGCTGCCATCGGTTAAACCTGTGATCCTGGCTGTAGGGGTAATGTCGCTGGTCTGGAACTGGAACGACTTCTATACGCCATTGATATATCTGAACTCGACAAGCAAATTTACCTTGAGCATCGGTCTCCAGTTCCTCAACAGTTCGATGGGAACGACCAAAATAGGCCAGATGATGGCTGTCTCCGTTGTTACTCTGCTCCCGGTGCTTATTATCTTCTTCGTTTGCCAGAAGTACTTCGTACAGGGCATCAAGATGCAGGGATTGAAAGCTTGACGATACAAAGGCCGAATACTTGACGAACGATAGAAAGCGAGGTTTCTTATGTTGAAATTCACAGTTGAAACAAATGGCCCCAAAACTCCGCTTGTGCATTACTGGGAAACCTGCGTAGGTTCCTGCCATGCTTACACAGCCCTTCGCGAGGATTATCGCGAACAGCTTACCAAAGCTCACAGGGACGCCGGATTCAAATACGTCCGTTTCCACGGGCTGCTGAACGATGATATGAGCGTTGTTGTCCGCAACAGGAATGGCGAGCTTGTATATAACTTCTTCAATATTGATTCCATCTTCGATTTTCTGCTCAGCATCGGCATGAAACCGTTCATCGAACTCAGTTACATGCCCGAAGCCCTGGCGTCGACGTCGGCTACATTGTTCCATTACAAAGGCAACAAATCAAAGCCGAAGGACTATGCCGAGTGGGACGCACTGATCAGGAAACTGACGGAACACCTCGTCAGCCGTTATGGTGCAGAGGAGGTACGAAGCTGGTTCTTCGAAGTCTGGAACGAGCCGAACCTGCGCTATTTCTTTGAGGGTACCCGTGAAGACTACTTCGAGCTTTACGATCACACGGCCCGTGCAATAAAATCGGTCGATCCCTGCCTGTCTGTCGGTGGTCCTGCAACGGCCATAAACGCCTGGATTCCGGAGATGATCGAATTCTGTGAAAAAAACGGGACGCCTCTCGACTTCATCTCGACCCATCACTATCCCACGGACGACTACCTGTGGTCCAACGGCTTCGTGGGAGATAACCTGATTGAAGATCTCGAGTCGGAAAAGATAGATATCAACAAAATGCGGTATTATGAACGCGGGATCCTGACAAAGATGATGAAGAAGGCAAGAGCGGAAGCCGGCAGTTATCCGCTCTATTACACGGAATGGAACAGTTCCGCAATGTCGCCCGACCATCTGCATGACAAAGCATATGCGGCGGCATTCGTTACAAAGACGATAATCGACAACCTTGGGATGGCCCAGGCATATTCTTTCTGGACTTTCACAGACATCTTCGAAGAGCAGGGCCAACTCCCCGGCGAGTTCCATGGGGGCTTTGGACTCCAAACGGTCCATGGGATCCCGAAGCCGACCTACAGGGCTTTTGAAGCCCTTCATCAGCTTGGGGACAAAAGGATCCCGGTGACAGATGAACAGGAAACTGTGGGAATGATAGCATCAGCTGCCGGAAACGGAGAAATCTGCATCGTCGCCTACAACCACAATATACCCGACGGAGAGATCAAAGGCCAGCATGTCGAGGTCGTGCTCCAGGATAAAAAAGCTTCTGCGGCGGAAATTACACTCATTGATGACGAACACTGCAATCCTGCCGCTGTTTATGAGCAAATGGGTTCCCCGGATTCGCTCACCCCGAAGCAGCTCGATATTCTGCATGAAGCTTCAAAGGTCACGCCAGCCGCTCTAGCGGTCGAGGTAAATGACAGTTCTTCCTGCGTCAGATTCTATCTCCCGCCTCATTCGGTTGCGCTTATCCGAATTGTTTGATCCTGCTTAACGGTAATCCATATAATTGACAAATATTGACCGGCTCCCGGCGTTTTTCAGCTTTCAGGCTGAAAACGCCGGGAAAGAGTATGACAATCTGCCTTTCAGACGGTCTGTATATCTCCCCCGTCTTTTTGAAAGGCTGCTGAAACATGAAATTTTCTGTAAATGAAAAATTCCGCTGAAAGGGATGCATTATAAATATAACACACTTTATTGGAGTCAGGAGATAAGCATTATGAAAACATACGCGTATAAAAACCCGATTCTCCGCGGCTTCCGCCCGGATCCCAGCATTTGCTTCGTAAATGGAGATTATTACCTTGTCAACTCGACCTTTGAGTATTTCCCGGGCGTCCCGATATTCCACAGTCGGGATCTGATCAACTGGAAACAGATCGGAGCCTGCCTGACGCGTGAAAGCCAACTGATGCTTCGTGGCTGCAAGCCTTCGGGAGGGATCTATGCACCGACTCTCAGGTATCATAACGGCAGATTTTATATGATAACGACAAACGTAACAGGCGGCGGAAACTTTATAGTTTACACCGACGACATATATGGCGCATGGTCGGAGCCTCTGTGGATCGACCATAAGGGCATCGATCCGTCCCTGCTTTTCGACGATGACGGAAAAACGTACTATTGCGGGACCGGAACAGATAAAAACGGAAAACAGGGCATAGTACTTTTTGAGATAGATCCGGATACAGGATCGATCTTAAGCGACAAGCAGATAATATCATACGGGTCCGGCGGCAAGTTCCCCGAAGGTCCGCACATTTACAAGATCAACGGATGGTATTACTTAATGATCGCAGAGGGCGGAACCGAATACGGCCACATGGAAACTATGTTCCGCAGCCGGAATATTTGGGGGCCATACGAATCATGCCCGAATAACCCCATCCTGACAAACCGCAATGAAATGAACACGGATATCCAGTGCTGCGGACACGCCGATATCGCCGAAGATGAAAATAGCAACTGGTGGCTGGTCTGCCTGGGTATCCGGAAACTGCCCGGCGGCCCGTTGCTGCACAACCTGGGCAGGGAGACGTTCCTCGCGCCTGTCACATGGACTTCGGACGGCTGGCCGCAAGTCGGCGACATGGGCGTGATACGGGAAACCATGGAAGGTCCCCTTCCCAAGGGTGAGACTGTTCGGCAGTCTTCCGATTTTTCGGATGATTTTACCCGGCCGCAGCTTGCCCCGGAATGGACATTCCTGCGCAATCCCAGGATGGAGCGCTACAAAGCCGGAGACGGCAGGCTGATCATTGAAGGCAGCCGCGAAACCCTCAGCGATTTCGAACCATCTTTCATAGGCGTGCGCCAGACCGAATTTGATATGACCGCGCAGGTGACCGTTTCGGCAAAACTGGAGTCAGGAAATTCAAAAGCCGGCATTACGGTCTACTACTCCAAGGATAACCACTATGATCTCTATATCGAACGGAAGGAAGGTAGGCTTTGGGCTGTACTTTCAAGAAAGATCATGGATCTCGAATCTGTCACGGGCAGGGTCCTGCTCCCGGATGAGCCTGAAATGGTGACCCTGCAGGTGGAAACAAGCGCGAAAGAATATCTGTTCCGCGTTATCGGAAGTGAAGGTACAGTCACCGTCGGGGCGGGATGTACAGCAGGAGTCTGCACCGAAGGTACTATGACGATGACATTTACCGGTACATTCATCGGGTTGTTTGCGACAGATACAGTTGCGGAGTTCCGTTCATTCAGCCTGAAGGAAAACTACTGATGATCCAAATGCGGTGCCCGGCATGTAAGCCGGCCAGTTAAAATATTGGGACGGTCCTGTTGAAAAAAACCTTCCGGCATCCTGTAAATACGGATACCGGAAGGTTTTTCAGTTTCTCCATGGTTTGTCACAGCAGCTCTGAAGCAAATGTCTGGGTGCCGTACCAGGTACATGGACCGCTACTTAACAAGATCCGTATCTGAGGTGTATGTTCTGCCATTCGCTGTGCACGGGCTGCTGATGGTAATGTTGGTCGGCTTGCTGGAGTTCTTGTATTGGCCTGCGGATATACTATAGCTCTATTTCGAGCAGTATCGGAGCATGGTCCTGTCTCGGACCAGAATCTATCACTTCCGATCTGACGACATCTTCAGCTATCCGGTCGCTGACCAGCCAGTAATCGATCCTCCAGCCGGAATTATTTATCTTGCTTGTCCTTATGATTTGGGACCACCAGGTGTAGACACCGGTCACATCGCCATGGATATGCCTGAACGTATCCGTAAACCCTTTTGCAAGCAGATTGGTGAAGCCCTGGCGTTCTTCGTCGGTAAAGCCGGCCGAATGGCGGTTGCTGTCAGGGTGGGCCAGGTCCGATTCCCTGTGCGCCACGTTGAAATCCCCTGCCGCGACAACCGGTTTTATTTTGTCCAGCGACACAAGGTAATCGGCGAATTTTTTATCCCAGATCTGGCGGTCCGCCAGCCGGTCCAGGTTCTCGCCCGCATTTGGCGTATAGACCTGCGTCAGGAAGAAACGGTCGAATTCCAGCGTGATTATACGACCTTCATAGTCCATAGTGCCCGGCGCACCGATTTTCGGAAATGAAACGGATGGATCCAGGTTATTTTTGTACAGAAACATAGTGCCTGCATAGCTCTTCCTGGCCGGCGCGACAGAGCTGTTCCACACGATCGCGTAATCCGGGAACTTCTCCCCCAGGAACTCCATGTGCTTTTTTGACGGCCCGTCGCCGGGCAGCTTCGTTTCCTGTAAAGCAATCACATCAGGATCGAGATCCCTGATAATATCCAGCACCTTCCGCGACAGCTCGCTGCGCTCCGAAGTGCCTGTCAATGCCGCATTCAGCGAATCGATGTTCCACGAGATGAATCTCACAGCGTTATCCTCCCCCGTATGGCTCTCTGGGGTATATGATAACATAAAAAGTGGTGCCTGGCACCACTTTCAGGACACCCTGTTCGACTGTCGTTGACAGTTTTCGTCTGCAAGGCCCTTCAGGGAGACATGATCACTGAATTTGAAAAGCGGCAGGCATCATCAGCATGAAGAGTACTTTGGACCCTGTCTCATGATAATAATAAGCAGCTATGGAAATGCATTACAAAAATCCATGATTATATAGTATAATTAAACTGCATATTTTGTATGAATTGGTTCGAATTTGTAATCGGAGTTGATCGCTTTGATCGTACTGGCAATGGCAATCAAAAACCACGACGACAGGGAAAAAGCTGCTGAGATTTATAGACTCTACAGTACGACGATGTTCAGAATAGCAAAAGGCATCCTGCATGATGCACACCTGGCGGAGGATGCCGTGTCAGAAGCTTTTGTCCGGATAATTGACAATCTTGAAAAAATAAACCTGTCTGACCGTAATAAAACGAAGGGGTTCGTCGTTATAATAGTGAGGCATATAGCTATCGACATGCTGAGAAGGCAAAAACGATTCGTACCGCTCGACGATCATTCAGATTATACGGAATGCAGGGAACCTGTACTCAGCAGCTTAGCCTCCGACGAAGCGTGTTCTAAAATAGCAGATGCTCTGGCAAAATTAAACAGGAATTATTCCGACATCCTGTACCTTAAAATCGTATTCAATTGCTCAAATGATGAAATCGCCAAAATACTCGGTATCAGCCGGGAAAATGTAAATGTCCGTCTCCACAGGGCAAGAAACGCGTTAAAGCAGCAACTTTTGAAGGAGGATGAGCTGTATGACCGAGCAGGAAAAAAGTGAAATAATATTCGATGCAATGATGAAGATAGCAGTCAGGGAAGCATTTGAACGGGAAATGTCCGAGTTGGGATCCGAAGAAGCGGATGAAACGGACAAACCATCACCAGAACTGGAAAAGCGTGTAAAAAGACTGATAGACAAAAGCTACATGAAGTCAAAAATGCGGCGGTATATGAAGCTGGCGGGAAAAATCGCCGTATGCATTTGTATTACTTTCACCATAATATCGTTAAGTGTCAGGGCGACGAGAAACGCTATATTCAATGCGATCATAGAGTTGCAGGAGAAATATACCAGGGTGGATTTCGGAGAATCGGAAACGGTAACCGGTATATACCGTCCGACTTATTTGCCGGAAGGGTTCAGCGAAACTTCGACGGTCAAATTCGGAAATACTGTCATGATCAAATATTCAAAAGCGGATGACGCCGAAATAGTCCTTAGTCAGCGCCCTGCCGAATCCGGAACTTCATTGGTCGATAATGAAAACACGGACTATATGGAAGTAGAGGTTTCAGGCGTTACAGCCTATCTGTTCAGTGGGTCGTCAGCCAACGACATAAGCACCCTTATCTGGCAGGCAAATGGGACAGTATTTGAGCTGACTTCCACGATCAGCATCGACGAATTGATCAAAATCGGTAAAAGCCTGAAAAAATGATTTGAAATATTTCCCTTAGGAGTGTAATTTTAGGGATCCTTTTTTGTTTATATAGTGAAGGTAAATGACGCCTCAAATATAAGCATTTTACTGTTGATCGTTAAAAATCAGGAGCAATTGAAAGGAGTGTGGACATTTTGAAGTACAACAACACCTATCCGATAATAGCAGCCATCTCGCTTATTCTGTATTCTATCTTGAGTTTTATTGAGGAAGTTGCTGAAAAAAGCATTCTCGCAAGGCTGCACATAAGCGGGGCAAGTTTTAATTACGACACGTTCCGGCTAAACACGTCCGGAGCAAAAAACATATTATTAGCTCTTGCTTTCGTATGCCTTGTGATCACAATTATCTCGTTGATTCTGCGTAAAAAGTAATTTTAACCGGAAGCCCTGGACTATGTCTTCGGCGTCGCTCAGGTTTTTCATGTACATGAAAGCGACCCTGAGGAGCATATCTGCGTGTTTTTCAACAGACTCTTCTATTTTTCTGTGATTTGCGGTCAGTGGGCCCACCATTTTTCCTCCTCACATATAATACAAATCAAGTGGGCAAAAAAACGCATTGAATATAAATATTTTATCATTCTTTCAGCAAATGGATATTACAGATCGATTTTACAAGATGTCCTCACAAAAAACTGGGTGCCTTGTTCAGGCACCTCATTTGACTGCAGTGATCATACCAGCTATTCAATCGGCCTGTCGATCCTGCTCAGCTTTTCAAGCAGGATCTCTTCTTCCGTCGGATCGCTGCTGTTTTCTTCTATCTTCATCCGTATGCCGAGCATCCGGGAGTCGACCTCCGACAAAATATCTGCGCATTCCTTCAACTGTTCGGCGATTTCCGGCCTTTCCGCTACTCGCTGTTTATATCTCAGCTGATGCTCAAGGCTCGCCCAGGAGTCCATTGCAATCGTCCTGATTTGGACTTCTACTTTCATATGTTTCTTCTGCTCGGCGAAAAAGACCGGAACACTGACTATCAGATGCAGGCTGCGGTAACCGTTTGGTTTTGGTTGGGCAATGTAATCCTTTTTACGAATAAGCTTTATGTCATCCTGCTGTATCAGCGCATCAGCAATCATGTAGATATCATCCACATAGGAACAGATTACCCGGACTCCGGCTACATCGTTGACATATTCCTCGATATTCCTGATCGAAAACGGTATGTTCTTTTTCCTCAGCTTTTCAATTATGCTCGAAGTGGTCTTAAGGCGCGAAACGATAAAATTGATGGGATTTCTTTTATGCCTGATCTCAAATTCTGTATCCAGGATCTCCAGTTTCGTCCTGACTTCCTTTATTGCGCATTTGTACATCATCATCAGTTCTTTGTACCCGATCAGGGACCTCATAATCTCTCTGGCCTGGCTGCGCACTGTTTCTACTATTGGATTGCTGAGAGTTATCAATTCATGCGGAAGACCATAGTTTTGCGAGTCGGAGGTTTCTGAGAGCAAAGATCCGATATACTCCGATGTATAAAAAGTCTCTTCTTTTTTATTCATTTCCCATCTCCTTGCCTTTTTTAGATCCAGGTTCTGTGAATATGCGCTGCCTTTTACACAGACTATTATATTGACGCAACATGAACTGAATATAAACCGCATAATGAAATATAAAAGCGGCCTCTGCGGCCGCTTGCTGCATTAAAATATGTCAATTTTCACAGTTCATCATCTTTACTATGCATTGCAATCGCATATAAGATCAGCCATTCATATCTCAATCGCTTTAAATCCTGATATGCGGATAAGTGTATATTCTCCCTTCATAGTTCCTCATAACGATCTCATCATCGGTTGAAATGACATAATCGGGATTTATCGGGATCTTACCGCCGCCATGCGGTGAATCGATCACGAATTTCGGAACTGCAAATCCTGAAATAAACCCGGTCAGGTTGTTTATGATCTCGATACCTTTTTCAACCTCGGTACGGAAATGTCCAAGTCCCTGGCTCAAATCACACTGGTAAAGGTAATACGGCCGGACTCTGATTTTCACAAGCTCCAGGAGCAGTTCCCTCATCGTCTCAACATTGTCATTGATCCCCCGGAGCAGGACGCTCTGGTTTCCCAGCGGGATACCGGCATCCACGATATCTGTGCAGGCTTTGGCTGAATCCGGGGTGATCTCTTTTGGATGGTTGAAATGGGTATTTATCCAGATAGGCTGATATTTTTTCAACATGTCCAGGAGCCCGGGTGTGATGCGCATGGGCATAACGACCGGCACTCTCGTCCCGATACGGATTATCTCCACATGGTCTATCCTTCGAAGTTTTGAGATTATCCTCTCAAGCCTGCCGTCATCCAGCGTAAGCGGATCCCCGCCGGATATCAGCACATCGCGTATTGCTTCGTTCTTTGCTATATAATCCACTGCTGCGTCGATCTCTTCATCGCTGATCGCAAAATCTTCCTCACCCACAGTCCGTCTCCTGGTGCAGTGTCTGCAGTACATAGAGCACATACGGGTCGCCAGGAACAGTACCCGGTCCGGGTAACGGTGCACGATGTTTTTTACAGGGCTGTCCCGTTCTTCATCCAGCGGATCAGCCATTTCATATGGAAGTACCTTCATCTCGTTTATAGTCGGGATCGCCTGCATCCGGATCGGACATTTCGGATCCTTCGGATCCATCAGGGATGCATAGTAAGGAGTGATTGCCATTCGGAAGTTGTTCAGGCAAACGGATATATCACGCTTCTCTTTCTCACTTAATCGGACCACCTTTTCCAGTTGTTCCACGGTCGTGATCCTGTTTCTGAACTGCCATTTCCAGTCATACCATTCACTGCTGACAGGCCCAGGTTCTAGTGGTGCTTCTGCACTGCCTTCCATATTCATTCCCCCTTGAATGAAGTTTTATAATATTTGAGTGAACACTCTCCATTTGCAAAATAAATCTCAACTGACGCTGTATTTCATACCGTACCTTTTAAGGGCACTTTCCAGCACGTTCCATATCAGCGAGTTATAATCCATGCCATTGAATTCGGCTATCATGGGGAAGTCGCTGTAACCCGGCGCCAGTCCGGGCAGTGGATTGATCTCCAGGAAATACAGCTTCCCTTCAGGGGAAAGTCGGAAATCGACCCTTGCAAAATCCCTGCAGGATAAAACTTCATAGATTTTTTTCGCCGTGCATTTTATTTCGGTTTCAGTATCTTTGCCGATATCCGCCGGACATTCATACAGGACGAACTCTTTATAGTTTTGCTTAACGTTATAACTGTAAATATTGAATCGATTCCCATTGTTTATCCAGCGTATCTCCATCGGGGGAAATACGTGGATATCCTCGCCGTTTCCGAAGATACCGACGGTAAACTCACGGCCGCTTATGTATTCCTCGACCAGCATGTCCTGCCTGTACAGGTTTATGTTCTTCGACACCAGTTCCTGCAGTTCTTTCCGGTTCTTTACGACCGCAGCGTCGGATATGCCCTTGCTGGAACCTTCCGCATTGGGTTTTACGATCACTGGGAAATGGAATCTGCCGGCAAGTCGATACTGTTTTCCGGAGATGACATCATATTTAGGCGTCCTGATGCCATACGTGGAGACAAACCGCTTTGTCAGCGCTTTATCCAGCGAAATGCACAAAGTCGTTTCATCCGAACCTGTATAGGGGATCCTGTAGAAATCAAGCAAGGCGGGTACTTGAGCTTCGCGGCCTCTTCCCTGGATTCCTTCCGCTATATTGAATACGATGTCGGGCTTATCTTCCGCCAGCTTCAAAGGCAGTCCTTCGTCCGCTTCCAGTAAGGTCACCCGGCAGTTTCTGCACTCCAGGGCCTCCTTGATCGCCATGACTGTCGAAATATCGTCATACTCTGCGTCAGCGTCCGGGGCAGCGGGCTCCGGGCCGGCGGACAGGCGGTTTCGTTCCTCCCGTTTGCCTTTCTTCAGATTAAAGGTAATCCCAACATGCAGCAACCGGGATAGTTCACCTGATTCATTATCGTCCATTTTTACGCCTCGATTCTGCCCACTTATATCGCTTCGAGTGTAGTCCTATTTGCATGTAATGTCAATACTAAAAGTAATAAATTTCGTATATACGTTAAATATTTCTTCAGTGATTTTAGCTTACATATTAACCGGAGACACGGGTGAGACCCGGGGACCGCCCCATGCCTCACCCAAGTCCGTCTGACATCACCAGATCAGCCACACCAGTATGTATCCGGCCATAACAGCAGCCAATGTAAATGGTACGCTGATTTTCATAAAATCCTTCGCGCTGACTTCATACCCTTCCCTGTGCAGAATTCCAAGGCCTGTGATATTCGCAGACGCTCCGATGGGCGTGATGTTGCCTCCCAGCGTAGATCCGACCAGAAGACCGAAATAGAGGACTGTGGGATCTATGCCTATAATGTTTGCGATCCCGCCGGTAACAGGTAGCATTGTCGCAACATAAGGGATGTTGTCTATGAACGCCGAGAATAACACAGAAGCCCAGACAATAAGCGTGTACATCAAAAATACATTGCTTCCGCTTACTTTGACGAAAAGACCGCTGATCGCGCCGACAACGCCTGCCTCAGCAATACCGCCTATTACGATAAAAAGGCCGCCCAGCAAAAGAAGAGTGAAACAGTCTATATCTTTCAATATCTTTTTCACCGATCCCAGGCTGCGTGACCTGGCGGCTTCACGGAACAGCCCGACAGCCATAGAACCGACACAAATCAAGCCATTTATAATCGCAGGCTTCCTGTCTTCCGGGATGAAAGAAGCAAGGATCAGCAAAAGTATGGTACCGGCGAGAAGGTAGGACGGGAAATAATCAGTAACGACTGTTCTGTCCCCGGCATCTATTTTTTGCTTTTCATTGCGGAAAACGTATAAAAGAACGAATGTTGCAACTATTGCGCCGATCTGGACTATCCAGAAAATGCCCGGCCTGCCAACTATCCGCGGTATAAAGGCCGAAGAACTGGATTATGACGCTTCGAAGGGTCTTAAGGCATTTCTGGTACTGGGAGGCGTTGTATTGATCGTTGCATGGATCCCGGACATTATCCAAACTATTGTATCGAATACCGCACCCCCTTTTATTGACGTATACACAACTTCAGTAACAAACGTGCTGGACATTGGCATTATCGGCCCTCTGTTCCTTGTTTGCCTGTATCTGCTGAACAAAAAAGACGGGCTGGCAGTCATAATACTGGCATCATTGCTGAAAGCCTGCATCATGGTCGGGATGATGCTGATCATACAGACAACCTGCCAGATGATCGCCGGTATTGAAATACCTTTGCCCCAACTTGTCACCAAGGTATTTACATTCCTGCTGATGAGCGGATTTGCATTTTATTTTAACCACAGGTTGTACAGCAGTCTGTCACAGCTTCGTAAAAAACTTACTGATGATGCTTCATTGAATGGCAGCCTTCAATAGTATGGCCAATAACCTGCAACAGCATCGTCACGCCGGATATCTCATTCTCCAGCAAATTCGCACAGCTCCGCCACACCATACTCCTGTGCTTTCTGAACTGCAAAATCGATAAATTCCGGTATGATATCGATCCCTTTTATCTTACAGCCAAGTCCGGCGGCGAGCTTAACACTCACAGCTCCCTTGCCGCACGCCAGATCGAGCACCCTTGCCCGATCCGCTACCTGGATGTGTCTGATATCATACAGGCTTTCGGCCCGGTCACAGCATTTATTGGGAGAAACGCCAAGTTCCTCAAAAATACGGTTGACCTTTTGTGTATATCCCTCAGGTCTATGTTCAAAAGTTTCTATCATCCTGACAGCCTTCTTTTCATTGATGCAGTAAGTATCGTTGATGGCAAACAGCACCTGGTTCATGCATGAAACAGCGCGGAAAATATGGCCTGCGACATAATACCTGTCGTCTGAACCTGCGTTTGCTCTGGCAAGCATCAATGAAAAACCGGCCTCGAACATGAAAAAGTCCGTGAGGCTCTTGCGCAAAGCAGCGGGATATGTTTCCGCCCGTTTTTTCAGTTCACGGAAGCTCTCATCCCTGGCGTAAAGGATCTTACTGATCGCCAGTTCTCCACGGTACATGGCGCTTATATATCTATGGGGATGCCCGGTCTGATAATTCGCGGTGACAATGCCACGTTCGGTTTCTTCCATGATCATTTCGACCCGTTTTATATCACGAAGGATCAAATCCACATGATGTCCGCATATAAACAGCCATCCACCGGCGTTCACCCAGTCTCCCCAACCTCCGGGAGGCACGACCAGGCCGCTTCTGTGCTCATCATCCAACTCCGAAGCTAGACTGTTGATTGCAGACAGGTCAAATGATTCCGGGTCGTAGTAAATGCCGATGTCAATGTCAGAGTCCTCCTTATGGGTGCCCCTTGCACGTGAACCGCCCAGAACTATTCCAGATATGAAAGGCAGAACGGACAGTTTCTCTGCCACAGATACTGTGATGCTGTCCGCAGTATTTTTGGCAATTCTATCAGCAATACTGTCCGGCATGCCGGCAACACTCCTTTGATCAGCTATGAAATACTGCCTCTTTTTAGTCTTATACATTGCTGTCGGGAAGTCAATATGGTTTTACTGTCGCATGCGACGAAAAGGGGACGGTCCGCCAGTTATCATTCTATCAGCTGCGTTTAAAAGTGACTGTGATCGTCGTTCCCCTTCCGGGCCTGCTCAAAAGCCGTATTTTTGCATTGTGAAACTCGGCGCCGTGTTTGACTATGGAAAGCCCCAGCCCGGTCCCGCCGGTTTCCCTCGAATGTGACTTGTCTATCCTGTAAAAACGTTCGAACACCCTGCACTGGTGCTCTGCCGGAATGCCAAAACCACTGTCGGAAACGGCTAGTTCAACGTTGTCGGATAAAGATTCAACTCTCACATCGACCTTGCCATTCTCATAATTATATTTGATCGCATTGTCGCAAAGGTTATAAACCATTTCCTCAAGGATCTGCCTGACGCCATGGATGACAGCGCTGTCGCCGCCGACGGATATTTTTATATTCTTCTGCTGCGCAAGCGGAGCCAGCCTTGCGGCTGTTTCCTCCGCCAGTTCCAGCAGGTCGACTTCCTCAAACGGGATCTGTACGTTTTTCTCATCAAGCCTCGAGATTCGTATCACGTCGTCGATAATGTCTATGAGATGCCTTGCCTCATTCCAGATGCGTTCTGCAAACCCGGGAATATCTTCAGGCCGCACCATGCCGTTTTTCATAAGCTCGGCGTATCCCGAAATGGATGTAAGCGGCGTTTTGAGTTCATGGGACACGTTGGCGGTGAACTCGCGGCGCATCTTTTCCGCGGATTGCTTCTCCGTCACATCCAGGATAAAAAGTATGATACCTTTGACAGTACCACTGTCCCTGACCGGGCTGGCCAGCAGGTTGTATGAACTTTCGCCTATTGTGAACGTGTCTTCTGACAGTTGACCGTCCATGGCTGTTTCTATCGCCTTTTGCAAGGGGATGCTCCGGTCCAGCGTCAGGATGTGCTTTCCGGTCATATCCCCGGCGCTGACGCTGAAAATGGAAGCAGCGCTTTTATTGATGGACAGTATCGATCCTTTGTCATTCAGGACAATGATCCCTTCCCTGATGTTTTCAGTGATCGCGTTGAATTCTTCCTGCTTCTCCTTCAGCTTCTCAAACTGACTCTTTATCTGCTCATTCTGTTTCGCCATGCGGGACAGCAGCGGCGTGAATTCGTCATAAACATCGTTTGACAGCGGATCATCGAGGTCCAGGCTGTTCAACGGGAGAATGATTTTTTTCGTCAGCATACCGGCAATGGCCATAGCCAGCAAAATCACCGGCAGCGCCAGCAGGGCAATATACGGAACCAGGTCCAGAACCGACCTGAAAACGCTGTCTACGGCAAATGACACTCTCAGGACCGTGCCGTCGCTAAGCTGCACAGCATGATAGAATGTCTGTGTCCCGAGCGTTATTGAAAGGTGGAACGCTTCACCGGAACCATACCTGATCGCATCAGAGATTTCCGGCCTGTTTCCGTGGTTTTCCATGTCTTTTGCCTCAGTCCTGTTGTCGAAAAGGACCGTGCCGTCTTCCGTGACCCACGTGATCCTGTTTGAGTTTTGCAGGACTGCAGGATAAGTAAAAACCTCCACTCCGACCAGGTTGTAGGTGTTCGAAATAAGGAAGGCTTCGTTACGTATCTCCTGTTGCATACGGATATAGAACTCACGGTAAATGAGCCCTGTTATGAGAATGGATGCAAGCATAACCGTTATTAAGGCCAGCAGCAGCATGTTCCTGTAAATGCGCTTTTTCATGCCTTGCCTCCGATCCTGTAGCCGACCCCCCTGATAGTTTCGATGACCGATCCTGCTTCTCCCAACTTCTGCCTGAGTGAGCGGATATGTACATCCACGGTGCGGGTCTCGCCTTCGAACTCATATCCCCATACTTTCTCGAGCAGCCTGTCCCTCGTAAGCACTATGCCGGTATTCTCCATAAGGTATTTCAGAAGCTCGAACTCCTTCAGTGTAAGGGCGACTTCCTTCCCGTCAGCAAGTACCACGTGCCTGTCGACATACATTTTCAGCCTCCCGGCGGATAACTCGGACACGCTGCGCGCATTTCCCGCTCTTCTGAGAACAGCCCTGACACGCGACAGGAATTCCATGATTCCAAAAGGCTTGGTGATATAATCGTCGGCCCCGCTGTCCAAGCCAAGGACCTTGTCATATTCAGCGCTTTTGGCAGTGATCATGATAACCGGGATGTGCCGTGTTTTCACCGAAGCTTTGAGCTTTTTCAGTATCTCCATGCCGTCCTCGCCCGGCAGCATTATATCAAGCAGGATCAAATCAGGCAGCCTGCTTTCAAGCGCCGCGAGTAATGCCGTTCCTTCGCTGAAGCCAACGGCTTCATACCCGCCTGACTGCAGCGCATATATGATAAGCTCCCGTATGCTCCTGTCGTCTTCCACACAGTAGATCATATTTTCGCCTCACATGATATCTCTCTGCACCATGTATTTCTGCCCTGCCTGTATTCCTGCCTTTCTACCTGCCCATCCACCTGTCCTCCCTTTTTAACCTGCTCATGAGCAGTATGTCCATCCGCTTATCTCCAGGTCCGTCCCATCGCCTGTTTTCCGACCGGCTCACTTGCCTGCCTGCTGTCTTCCCATTACCTTGCCTGCCCCGTTCCTGTGCCTGCCGATGATCGAAAACTCTACCCATTCGGCGATATTAGTGGCATGGTCGCCTATCCGTTCGAAATATTTAGCAATCATCATCATGTCGATGGCATATTCGCCGTTGGCAGTATCCTCGTTGATCAGCCGGATCATGTCTTCCTTCACTTTGTTGAACAGGTCGTCTACCACGTCATCATAGTCTATCACAGCCCTGGCGAGTTCCAGGTCCTGCCTGACATAGGCGTCGATACTGTCCGTGACCATTTTGATCGTGGCCTTTGCCATTTCCGCTACGTGGTTCGTGCTGTCCCTGTTTGCGCCTGAAGCCCTGATGTTCGCGAGCAAGGTTATTTCAGATATGTCCGCAGCCTGGTCCCCGATCCGCTCCATGTCCGTGATCATCTTCAGCGCGGACGATATCTGGCGCAGGTCCCTCGCGACAGGCTGCTGACGGAGGAACAGCTTAAGGCAGAGGTTTTCGATCTCCCTTTCCTTCCGGTCGATGTCAGCATCCGCTTCCATCGCTTTCCTCGCAAGTTCCATATCGCCGTCCGTCAGTGCTTTCGCCGCATTCGCTATCGCGTTTTCACACAGGGCACCCATTTGTATCATGCTGGTCTTCAGAAGATCCAGTTGTTCATCGAACCTGCTCCTCATTATCCGAACCTCCCGGTAATATAGTCCTCGGTACGCTTATCCCGTGGCATTGAGAACAGTTCTTCCGAATCCGCGTATTCTATGAGTTCCCCGTGCAGGAAAAATGCGGTCGAATCGGCGATACGAACAGCCTGCTGCATGTTATGGGTGACTATGATAATAGTGTAATCTTTTTTCAGTTCAACAGCAAGCTCCTCGATTTTGGACGTCGATATCGGATCCAGGGCTGAAGTCGGCTCGTCCATCAGCAGGACTTCGGGCTGTACCGCCAGCGCCCGTGCGATGCAAAGCCGTTGCTGCTGCCCGCCTGAAAGCTCAAGGGCGCTCTTCTTCAGGCGGTCTTTAAGCTCGTCCCATATCGCCGCCTGACGCAGGGATCTCTCCACTATATCGTCCAGCTTCATCCTTGACCTGATCCCATGGGTACGGGGTCCGAACGCCACGTTGTCATAGACGCTCATGGGAAAAGGATTCGGCTTCTGAAAAACCATCCCTACCCTTTTGCGAAGCAGATTCACGTCAATATCGCCGTATATGTCCTCACCGTCAAGCAGGACTTTGCCGATTACCCTGCATCCCTCTGCCAGATCGTTCATCCTGTTCAGGCATTTGAGCAGCGTGGACTTGCCGCATCCTGACGGGCCGATGAAAGCTGTGATCTCATTTGCCCTTATACCCATATTTATGTTCTTCAATGCCTGGAAATCGCCGTAATATACATTCAGATCACTTATCCGGATTTTTTCCATACCTTGTCCTTTCTTCTTTATTTACAGTTGGTTTTTCATGCCTTCGCAAGTTTTTTCGCCAAATATCCTGACAGCCGGTTTATCGATATGACGACCAACAAAAGTACCACGGCAGTCGCGTACGACTGGTCCACATAGAGGCCTTCGCTGGCAAGCGCGTACATATGGACCGACAGCGTGCGCGCTGAATCGAACAGGAAGTCGCTGCCCTTCGGTATCTCAGCTACGGTTCCGGCCGTGTAGATCAATGCGGCGCTCTCCCCGACGATCCTTCCGACAGCCAGGATGATGCCTGCCAGGATGCCGGGCATCGCTGACGGCAGGACGATCCTGAAAACGGTCCTGAGCTTGCCTGCGCCCAGCCCGTAGCTGCCTTCCCTGTACGAATCAGGAACCGCCTTCAGTGCCTCCTCCGAAGTCCGCATGATAAGCGGCAGTATCATGACGGCCAGCGTGAATCCCCCTGCAAGGATGGACATCCCCCAGCCAAGTGCTGTCACAAAGAAAAGCAGTCCAAACAGGCCATATACGATCGACGGTATGCCCGACAGCGTCTCGGCGGTGATCCTGATCGCGTTGACCAGCCTGTTGCCCTTTTTTGCATACTCGACCAGGTATATTGCGGAAAAAATCCCAACCGGCGCAGCGATCAGCAGCGAGATCAGCATCATAATGATGGTGTTTACCAATGCCGGCATCAGTGAAACATTCATCGTGGTGTATTCCCACTGGAACAATTCCGGCCTTATATTGGGCAGCCCCTTGATCAGTATGTACCCGACCAGGAACAGCAAACTGCCGATGGCAAGAACAGCCGACAGCATCACCAGGAGGAATAAAACCATCGATGACGGGCTGCGTCTGACCAGCCCCCTTGATTTTTCCCCAAAAAATCCTTTATTGCTGTATCCCATCAGGCAGCCCTCCTTTTGACCAGCGACAGCAACAGGTTTATTGCGAGGATGAAAGCAAACAGCACGACACCCGTTGCAATAAGAGCCTCCCTGTGCAGTTCAGCGGCATAGCCCATTTCAATGATTATATTGGCAGTCAGCGTACGGACTCCTTTCAGCAAACCGGAAGGCATCCTGGCCTGGTTCCCCGCGACCATGATGACGGCCATGGTCTCCCCGATCGCTCTGCCTGTTCCAAGGACTATGGCAGCCATTATGCCTGATTTTGCAGCAGGAAGCACTACGGAAAAGATGCTTCTCTCATGGCTGGCGCCGAGTGCAAGCGCACCCTCGTAATATGCCCTGGGGACTGCCCTGATGGCTGACTCGCATACGCTCGTGACTGTCGGCAGTATCATAATGCCAAGCAGGATCGAAGCTGCAAGTATGCTGTTGCCGGCACCCCCGAATACATCGCGGATAAACGGCACTATTACCATGAGTCCGAAAAACCCGTACACTATCGAAGGGATCCCGGCAAGGAGGTCCATTGCAGGTTTCAGGATACAGTAGAGCTTTTGCGGGCAGTACCCGACCATGAACACAGCAGTCAGGACTCCGACAGGCACTCCGACAAGTACGGCCCCGGCTGTCACACAGATGCTTCCCAGTATCATGGGCAGGATCCCGAAGGAAGGAGGCGTATTGTTCGGTTTCCACGATGTGCCCATTAGAAAATCAGATACTCCGATCTCTGCTATTGCAGGGATGCCGTTCACGAACAGGAACATGCATATCAGCGCTACGGCCAGGATCGATGTGCATGCTGCCGTGAAAAATATCGCTTTCATTATCGTTTCTTTGTTTCCCATTATGGATTTCTTATCTGTCTTTTTGGCTTTCTTGTTTCCTGTCATAACCGTTCTCCCGAAATCCTCGCTGAAGTCTGTGCAGGACCCGCATGTTTTTCTGTCCTGCCTTAGTATTGCCTGTTTCACCTGTTTGTGACCTCATTCCACGAAGTGATTTCCCCTTTGAAAATACCCCTGATCTGGTCGCTTGTCAGGTCAGTGACCGGGTTTTCCCAGTTTACGATGACTGCAAGACCATCCATGGCAATCACTGTAGGTTTCAGTTTCTCCAGTTCGCTTTCCTTAAGTTCCCTGGATGCCATGCCTATGTCACATGTTTCGTCAATTGCCGAATTCATGCCTGTCGTGGAGTCGCTCAGCTGGATTTCTATCTCTGCATTGGGGTTCAGTTTCAGATAAGCCTCTTTAAGCTTCTCCATGATCGGCGTCACGGACGACGAGCCTGCAACGACGATTTTGCCGGATGGCTTCGTGCCGCTGTAGGGGCCGTTTTCAGAAGCGGCTATATAGCCATTGTCTTCAACTACCTTTTGTCCGTCGCTGCTGAGGATAAAGCTGATGAAATCACTGGCAAGCGCACCGGTGTCTTCCCGCGTCGCTATAATGAAGGGCCTGGATATCCCGTATGTTTCGTTTTTGATGTTTTCGACGGAAGGTCCAGCCCCATCCACACTGACGGCCTTGACCGTGTCGTTGAGCGAACCCAGCGATATATACCCGATGGAGTTTTTATTGCCGGCTACCGTGGCCATTACGACGGAAGTACTGTTTACAACGATCGCCTCGTCGGTGGTCCTGTCCACCTTGTTCCCGTCCGCGTCCTTCTCTTCGATCCCAAACAGTTCGATGAACGCTCCCCTGGTGCCCGACCCGTCCTCCCGGGAAACCACAACGATGTCATTACTGCCTTTGGTGCTTCCGCCGGCACAGCCGGTAAACAGCACCGCCAGCATGACGATGATCAGTAAAAAACCTGCATTTTTCTTCATAAACACATTCCTCTCCTTTTCTTTTGGCTTCTCTTGTCAGCTTCATGCTACAACGGAGAGGTTAAAGATAAATGCAGGTTTATGTAAAATCTGTGTAAAATTTTAATGCCCTGGTTCTCTGCCGAAAACTTCTGCAGTGCCAGCCGCATTCACGCATATGAAGAAGCTGGGTGTACTTTCTGCTGCCGCTTCTCAATACGGATTCAAATGCGAATATTTCTCTTTCAGTTCATCGACATAAGCCTCAAGTTCCTCGAGATCATCAAATCTGAGTTCGGTAACTCTGACCTCGCATTCGTAACCGTTTTCATTCAGGATCCTCTGTATTTCATCAGGTTCAAGCACTTTCCCCTTTATTCCCAGTTCTGCCAGGGGGTCATGCATGACTCTCGGCGTATAGTCCGTTCCGCCCGCAACTGTCATTGGACCCTCGGTAGCCGGCATATGAGCGCCATCCCGGGGAAAGACCGATACAAATGCTCCGATGCCGGCAAAAACAAGCATTACGGGAACACAGAAAATCACGATATGCTTTTTCATTTTTCCGATACCCGGCAACATATCCATCCTCCCATCCGGTATGCCTGATCTGAAGGTAAAATTCATGTCCGCAAATAATCCCTGGTTTTATTATGCTTCATAAATATGGAAGCTGTCAACAACATACGAAAGCATACAAGATATTATTCATTAAAATTTTAATATATATATAAATGCACTTTCCTCTTGAATTTAATAATATTAAAGTATATACTTAATATTATTAAAGGAGGTGCTGTCATGGCAATAGAAGTCGTCCCTGAATGGATGGCAAACATGGAAGATGAAGACCTGGTATTCATCAAGAATTTTCTCCTGGCGTCCGGATCTCTCAAGGAGATAGCGCACCAGTACAAGGTAACGTATCCTACTGTTCGTCTCCGGCTTGACAAACTGATACAGAAAATAAAAATCAGCGAAAATGCGGAAAACGATCCATACATCGCACTGATCAAGAGGCTTGCGGTCAATGACAAACTCGATTTCGACACTGCCAAGATCCTGATCAGCGAGTACAAAAAAGTAAAGGAGGCAGTCCGGCAATGATTGTTACACCTATAATATCTGCGTATATTATTTTACTCACGGTTTCCATACTGCTGCAGATCTTCCTGTCCAGGATGGAAAACAAATGGCCCGGGTTGATAATCCCTGTAGTCTGGTTTTGTATAGCTGTCGCCATCACTGGTTACCGGGTCTATGAATGGTCACTGGGCGCCGCTTACGGAAATGCAGCCACAAATGTCTTCGGATTGATCGGTACAACGGTCGTTTCATTCTTTATTAACAATATCCCGACCGTGATCTTCCTCCTGATATATTTCGCATTCAGGGAAAGAAAAAGGCGCAAAAAGGCGCTTGAAAAAATGAACATACAGGACCTGTAAGGAGCGTCGGCAGACTCCTCTTACCCTTCCACTACTGCAATGGCATCTATCTCGACCAGGTATGCAGGGTTTGCAAGGCCGGCCACTTTCAGTACTGTGATCAGTGGAGGCTTCTCCAGGTCGGCGACCGTTTCCCTGAACGCCTTGAACCCGACAGCCGGGTCGCACCCGTCGGCCATGTAGATGTTGAGCTTGATCACGTCATTGAATGTGGCGTTTTCAGAAGCCAGGGCGATCTTGATGTTCTCCAGGGCCTGCTTTGTCTGGAGTTCAAAATCATCGGGCCCTGCCAGCCGACCCTCTGCGTCGACTGCATTCTGGCCGCCGATAAAGATCATTTTTCCTCTGCCGCTGACCGTGACCACCTGGCTGTAGGCCCTGGATTTGAACAAACCTTCAGGATTGCTGTGTTTGACGATCATTTTCCTATCACATCTTTCCTCCTTCAGACAACAGGTATGATATTGCCGCGTGGATTTATAGATCATTTTTATGAGTTTACCACTTACACCCGATATTTAATCATATTTGCAACCGCGGCAATACCACCTGTTCTTATGAAGGATTCCACTTTCTAATCAAGTTCGATCGCCCCGGTATAAAGCTGATAGTACCTTCCGCCCATCGCAAGAAGTTCATCGTGGGTGCCCTGTTCGATGATCTCGCCATGCTCCAGCACGATGATCCGGTCGGCATTACGGACGGTAGACAGCCTGTGCGCGATCACAAATGTCGTCCTGTTCTTCATAAGCTGGTCCATGCCGCGTTCAATTAGTTTTTCAGTCCTTGTATCAACAGAACTGGTGGCTTCGTCAAGTATAAGGATGGGAGCTTTCGATATGGCAGCCCGCGCGATATTGAGAAGCTGCCGCTCTCCCTGGCTCAGGTTGGCGCCGTCGCCTTCCAGCACCGTGTCATATCCCTCCGGAAGCCTTTCGATAAAAGAATGGGCGCATGCGACTTTGGCAGCGGCAATGACCTCCTCGTCGGTTGCATCCGGGCGTCCGTAACGGATGTTCTCCCTGACCGTCCCGGAGAACAGGTGGGTATCCTGGAGCACCATCGCTATATTGCTCCTCAGCGAATCCTTCTTTATCTTCTTTATATTGATGCCGTCGATCAGTATATCTCCCTCTTCGATCTCATAGAACCTGTTGATCAGGTTCGTAATGGTCGTCTTACCCGCGCCTGTGGATCCGACGAAAGCTATTTTCTGGCCTGGCTTCGCTATTACGTTGATGTGTTTAAGTACGGTTACACCGGGGATATATCCGAAAGTAACATCCTTCAGTTCAACTTCGCCCCTTACCGGCTTTGCGCCTGCAACCCTGTGCGCTTCAGAACATATCTCTGTCGCATCAGACGGGTCTGCCGCTTCAGACGGCTCATCCATTACTTCAAAAACTCTTTCTGCTCCGGCCAGTGCAGCGTAAATAATATTCATCTGCATTGACAGTTCATTGACCGGCCGTGAGAATTGCCTCGAATAGTTCGTAAATATGGTCAGCCCGCCAATATCGAAATTCGCTGTCAGGCACAGGATACCTCCGACTGCCGCTGACAACGCATAGCTCACCTGGCTGAGGTTGCCCATGACTGGTCCCATTATACCGCCAAAAAACTGGGCCTTCATCTGCCTCTTGCGCAATTCATCGCTCAGGAATTCGAATTCATCTGTTGCTGTTCCCTCGTGGCAGAATACCTTTATAACTTTCTGGCCTGCCATGGTCTCTTCAATATAACCGTTGACCGCGCCAAGCGCCTGCTGCTGCTGTGAAAAGTATCTCCTGCTCTGTTTTCCGATCATGCCTCCCACGTAGACCAGAAGCGGAGTTGTAACGATAATGACCAGTGCGAGTATCCAGTTCGTTACGAACATAAGTGTCACAGTACCTATCAGTGTGATTATTCCCGAAAAGATCTGCGTCATCGTGTGATTGAGCATCTCTCCGACCGCATCAAGGTCATTTGTGAATCGGCTCATTATATCGCCGTGCGTATGTGTATCATGATATTTCAGTGGCAGCCTCTGGATCTTGCGGAACAGTTCTCCCCTGATTTTCACCAGGGCGTTCTGGGACACTCCTATCATGATCTTTTGCTGAAGGTAAGCACATGCGATACCGACCAGGTAGATGCCTGCCATGATCATGATACCGGTCATTAGTTCGTTTATTTTTTCTGCCGCGGTTTGGTCAGCCGACACCAGGTTATTTATAATCGGGCGCAAAATATAGCTTCCGGCCAGGCTGGTCAGGGTGCTTCCAAGCACACAGGCAAAAACGAACAGTATCTTGTACTTGTCCTTCCCGATATAGGCAAGCAGCCGGTTCATCGTCGCCGATGCGTTTTTCGGTTTTCCTCCGGCCATGGCAAAGCGCATGCCAGGAGGTCCTCCACCAGGACCGCCCTGTCTCCTCCTTCCGGCATCTCCCGGCCTCCCCGCTCCGTGACCGCCGGGCCCCATTCCGCCAGGACCGGCAGCCATATTTATATTCCCATACCTGCGCAGCAGTATCTCTTTCCTTTCTTCGCTGATCCTATCCATTATGCCGTCACCTTCTTGTCCATTTGTGAGTAGTAGATTTCCGTATATGCATCGCAATTTTGCATCAATTCTTCGTGGGTACCAATACCGACGATTTTTCCGTCATCGAGGACTACGATCTTATCTGCATCGATCACTGACGAGATCCTTTGTGCGATTATTATTTTCGTCATATCCTGCAGTTCATTTTTGAGCTTTTCCCTGATCTTCGCCTCGGTCGCGGTGTCGACTGCGCTGGTACTGTCGTCGAGGATCAGGATCTTCGGCTTCTTCAGCAGAGTCCTTGCAATGCACAGCCTTTGTTTCTGTCCGCCGGAGACATTGACGCCTCCCTGTCCAAGCTCGGTCTCATAGCCTTTTTCGAAAGAAGTGATGAATCCGTGTGCCTGCGCATACTCAGCAAACCTGTACACCTCATCTTCAGCAGCATCTTCATCGCCCCATCTGAGATTTTCCATGATAGTGCCCGAAAACAGCACGTTCTTCTGGAGCACGATGCCGACTCCATTGCGGAGGTTTTTCAGCGAATAGTCCCTGACATTTACGTCATCCACCAGGACTTCTCCCTGGTCCGCATCATACAACCTGGGAATCAATTGGACGAGGGTCGACTTCCCGCTGCCGGTCGAGCCTATGATACCGACTGTCTCGCCCGGGTTTATCACAAGGTTGATATCCTCAAGGACCCATTTTTCATTATTTTTGTAGTATTTGAAATGGACTCCCCTGAACTCGACCTTGCCGTGCTGAACAGCCAGATCTTTCTGCGAAGCGTCGTCATCCGTCAGATCGATGTCAGTTCGAAGGACTTCATCGACACGTCTTGCAGATGCAAGGGTCCTTGAACTGTTGAGTATGATCAGGGAAACCATTATAAGCGAAAAGAGGATCTGGACCACATAATTCACAAACGCAGTCAGAACGCCGGTGGTCATGCTTCCGGCGATGACCTGGTTCCCGCCGAACCACACCACTGCCAGGGTCGTGAAATTCATAGCGAGCGTCATGACAGGCATGGTGAATATGACTACGTTCATTGCACTCAATGCGCTGTTTTTCAGATCGATGTTGGCTTTTCTGAATTTCTCCTCCTCGAAGCTTTCCCTGACGAATGATTTTATGACCCTTATATTCGTCAGGTTTTCCTGTGTGACGGTATTGAGGGCGTCCAGCTTTTTCTGCATGGCTGAAAAAAGCGGAAAACCGATTTTCAGGATAAAGTAGATCGCAGCGGACAGCAGAGGCAAAACACAGAATATTGTCAATGCCAGCCTCGGGTTCAGGGCAAAAGCCATTATGAGCGCGCCTATCAGCATGCCGGGAGCTCTCAGGGCCATTCTCAGCATCATCTGGAGCATGTTCTGTATCTGTGTGATATCATTTGTGAGCCGTGTGATCAGAGAACCAGTATTATACTGATCGATATTGGTGAAGGAGAATTTCTGGATCTGTTTGAACAGGTCTTTTCTCAGATCGTTCGCGAATCCTGTGGACGCCTTGATGGCGAAATAGGCGCCTCCTACGCCTCCGGCCATCATGATGAGCGCCGTTATTGCCATCGCAACGCCCATCATTATGATATAAGAAATGCCTCTGCCCCCGTTTACGCCATTATCTATGATTTTGCTCAGCAGCAGGGGCATGACCACCTCGCCGATGACTTCAACGATCATCAGGATCGGCCCAATGATAAATGCAGATAAATATGGTTTGACATACTTCCAGTACCGTCTCATACATTACGTCCTTTCTTTTTTCAGTTTCAATTCTTCTTCCATTTTGTCCAGGTTCACATCCAGCTTGTGCAGCAATACGGACAGGGTATGCTTCTCTTCTTCCGCGAAACCCGCAAAAACCTTTTGGTCTGTCGACCTGAAAATCTTTCTGCTCTGTTCTACAACAGCGTTTCCTTTTTCAGTAATGGTGATCTTGTTGAGCCGGTTATCGGCTTCATCCGTTACCCTGTAGATGTACCCTCCCTTTTCCAGCTTCTTTAACGAAACTGCGATCGTCGCCGCAGACACATCCATTGTCCTGGCAATATCATTCTGCGAGGCATTCGGATTGCGTGCGATTTCCATCAGCAGGCGATGCTGTGCCTGGTAGACGCCGGTTTCATCCAGGTAGTTCTGCATGATCCTCCTGTGCTTCAAGGCAAAGTTGATCAACTGATGGATGATTTTCTTGTTGCTGATTTCATTTACCTGATTGGTGTCCATCTTCCCGGATTTCTCACCGCCTTTCGCCCGGTTATGCAGTTATAAAACTATTTTTGACTGTTAATAGTTACCATGTTAATTATTAACTAGCTAACGGTTGATTATTATAGCATTTATATTCTGCCGATGTCAATCCCAATAATGCATCCACCTATCCAACCGCTTCCGTATAGCAGTGTCTCGACACGGCTGCCATAAGCCAGAGGCGCTCCTGCCAGTACAGCCAAAGCAGATGTTTATAATCCATTTCGACACAATGCGTCATTTTCCGAAAATATATTGAACATGTCCCTGATAACCTGTAAAATTTAAATATCAGCAATGTTCAGAAGGGGGATAAATATGGCAGTAGAATGGACTCCTGATCTGTCGGTCGGTGTGAAGCATATCGACGACCAGCACAAAATCTGGTTCCAGAAGGCGAATGAACTGTTTGAAGCAGGAAAGCAGCAGAAGGCAAAAGAGTACATAAATACGATGATCGATTTCCTGGACGAGTATACGAAGCAGCATTTCAGGGATGAAGAAGCCTACATGGAGGAAATCCGCTACCCCGGACTTGATGCCCAGAAGAAAGCACACGCAAGTTTTATCGATGAACTCGCCAAACTTAAGAAAGATTACAACGAAGGCGGAGGCAACATCCTTGTGATACTCAACGCCAACAGGATGGTCATCAACTGGCTCACGAACCATATAAGGAGCATGGACAAAAAAATAGGCGAATTTGTGAAAAATATGTAAAACTTTTAGCCGGATCCGTCGGTGATAACTCCGGGATGACAACGGGGCCAATATCTGACCGATAACGGGGGTTGTGCTTTGTCGCGTCAACCCCCTGTTTTCATAGATATCCATCCTTTCATCCCTTTCATCTCTCTTAATCGTCAGGATAAAGGATGATACGATGTCAGAGTCAAGACATTTTACAGAAAAGTTATCGCTTCTGTTTTACCCTCAAAATTGCAGATATGAAATAATGCGTGCTGTTTTTCTGTTTTCCTCCTGAATAATAACAGTCGTCTACATGCCGGATCCTTTCTATATCATAGTCAGCTAATAGATCCAGGATATCGTCAAGCGACACTTGTTGTCAATCTTCAAATTCCCCATCCTCAGGTGTGTAAGATCCCGTTACCTCGATCACGTTGCCGTCCGGGTCGGTCAGCTGAAAATAGTAATAGGGACTGACATTGTAAATATATTTGATACCGGTCAGATCATCAGATAATTTCAGGCTTCTGATCCTTCCATGTTCTTTACGCAGATCTTCTGTCCAGAAGTTCAGAACGAACTTGCGCGTATTCGGCGCAAGAGCGATTTTCTCCAGGTCATCGAACTTCTCTGTATATTCGCCTCTACGGACGACCTTGTCAGGATGGTCGGCATCGAAATGGCCGTTCATTATTGAAATATTATGGCCTTCAAAATCAAACGAGGCAAATCTGTCCATATTCCTGTGCGTTACAGGGATTCCAAGCAGTTTTTCATAAAACTCGATCGATTTTTCAAAGTCGTAGACTATTAAATATATCGAACCCAAATGCATAATGTTATCATCGCTCCTTTCTTATAAGCCTTTCAGCATCTGGCCTTCCAGGTATCCTACAATATCGCGTGCTTTTGGCGGACAGCCTTTGACGCATCTTTCGAATCCCGATGTGCATGAACCTATGCCTGCAGCGTTAAGCCGTTTACCCCTGAAGCCCTGGCCGATATACAGTTTCTCCTCAAGCCTGTTCAGCATACCCTTCTCTCGCAGCCTTTCCAGCGCGTGGATAAGGCTTCCGTAACATGCGGAGCAGGCACTGTTCTCAACGATATGGGCCGCAAGCTGTCTCACTCTTCCTGACGGCATCGATCCCGGCATTATTCCAGGCGTCAATCCCCTCGATCCGCTGATCCTGTCCGATTCAGTCGTCCCGGTTTCCCTGTCCGGGACATCCCTGTTCAGTTCGACTATATCTGCATTTTCCAGGTCCGCAGTGCCCACGCCGATACGTTCGGCTATAGAGATATAAGGGATTTCCTTTATGTCGAAGCCCATAAGATGCGCCGCATATGCATCCGTCAGCACCGGATCTTTCCCTGCGAATATCCTGTTCATCCGGACCGGGTTGCCGCCTTCTTCAAAGTTGAGGTCCCCGTTCATCCCGTCTACGATTATCAGATCCTGCTTAATAATTTTATTCAGGTATGCTATGGGTTTGTGCAGGCCCATCGTGTGGAACCGTCTTTTCTCCGGATCGGGTATGCAGCCCTTCATGTTTTTAAGTGCGCAGGTCATCTTGGTCTGGCAGTGTCCTTTCATGACCGGCACGTTTATCAGGTAACCGACCTTCATCACATGATCGCAGACGTTTATCCTCATTCCGTCCGTTTCATATGTCATGCTTCTATCTTTCTGCAGATCGATAAGCGGCACATCGTATTCCCTCGACAAATCCTCGTATCCGCATACCCTGAACGCTTCAGAAGTCCTGTCTCCTACCCACGAGCCTTCCATAATTACTATATTGCTGCGCCCCCTCGATTTCAGGTATTCGATTATCCCCGCCACAATTTCGGGCGAAGTCGTCGCACCTGAGTCCGAAGGTTTGGCAACGACAAGATTCGGCTTGATGCCGATCAGTGTATCCTTAGCAATTTCTGATTCAGGCTTTATGGCTTCAAGCAGTCCTTTCACCATTTGCCCGGGATCGTCTGCGTATATGATGTGGATTCCGTTTCTGCTGATCATATCGATCGGGCTCCTTAATTTGATGCCTTTCAGGGAATTTCTCTTAGTATGCAACTCCAGGTATGACAACTCTGTTTCGAAAAGTAAATAACCTGGTAAACTCGAACTTTACGGGATCTCAGGTTCGTTTTTTAAGCTTTATATACTCCGAAAATGATGCCGCTCCGAGCTTCCGACGTTTTGCAAGCATTGAGGCCCAAAGAGCATTCCCTTCATCCTCTGTGATAAACCCCTTTTCCAAAGCTTCAATCAGAATATCTCCAGTGGTTAAGTATTTCAATCCGAATCTTTTGATATACACGCCTATATCGCTTAAGTTATTACTTGCCACAACACCGTTGCAAGTTTTCGCCAATGCAATAGCAGCGGCTTCCCCCGGTCCAATCACTTTATCTCCTTTGTCCGGTGATACTGAAAGCTTATAATACAGCACATATGTTTCACTGTTGACATCTATGGCAGCCAAATCGGCCATCTTATTATTGATTAGGTAATTGATACGCTGCTTCAGGTGAGGCGTAGTCGGATATGACAATTCATTATATACGGGCCTTGGAATTACTACCCTTCCCGGATAGAGCCCGGCCAACAGGCTTTGGCCGTTTACCCAAAGGAATGCGGAGATACAATCAGTATCGAAGAAAAGCGAATCAGTCATTCAGTTCGCCTCCCTCGACTTCATTCCCGTAAACGAGGTCCGGCCTGAATGCAGTCAATAATAATTGCTCATATTTGCCTGATGAAATTAGTCCTTTTTGCATCAGTTCCTCAGCTGTCTGGATATAGTATCCATAAGTTCTGTAACGCTTCTCCGGAGGAAGCGGTTTGTAAAGCGAGTCGTCAAACCCTAAGCTCACTGCTGAACTGATTACTCCCTGCCTGTACTGATCTGCCTGTTGAACCGTCAATATTCCATCGTCAACCAACCTGAATAAAAGCGCCTGTCTGCTCACCCCGAAAAACTGCTCCATCATGACGATTTCTCTGATACCCAGGCTCCCTTTTGAATTGCCGTGTATTTTTCTGAGCACCTCAGTCAAGGCAATCGGGGGCATCAAAAAATAGGACGCAAACTGATCAGCAGCCTTTTCGGCATCACTTCCGGTCCCAATCTTTATTGAACAGACTGTTGTCCGCGCATTTTCGTCATAATAGAGGTGATAAAACTCGTGAGCCATTGAAAAACGTTGTCTTCCAACAGACATGGACGAGTTTACGGCAATTACCGGGTAACCATCGTTCTTTATGCATATCCCGCTCAGGTGATCACCCATCGGATAAAACACCAATGTCAGCTTATCGATCGAAAGAGCCAGTGAAAAAATGTCGACGGGCGAAGTGGCATCTTCCCCTAGTTCTTTCCTTAAACTTAAAGCTTTTGTGCAAAGGTCCAGTTTATTTATCAACCCCACAGCCTCCCAGCAGTCTTGTCATAAAATTCAGATTCAGAGCTATACGATTTATGCTGCTTATCGTTTCCAAGTCATCATCACTGATTTCACTGGCCCTGAGAGCAAATGATATCCGGTCCGCCGGTCGTGTTTCCTGTGTCAGCTGTTCTATTGTCACTCCAAATAACGCAGACAGTTTATCAAGCATGTCTGATGTTACAGACCGCTCATTGTTTTCAATTCTTGAGATCAAACTCTGATCGACATTCAAATATTCTGCAAGGCATCCCTGCGTCAAACCGCTCTGCTCTCTCAAAAACTTTACATTTTCACCGATTCTCCGGGCTAAACCATCCACTGAACATCCCTCCTCTGTTTCTATTATATGCAGTTCATGTCATAATTTCAACATATATTCTACTCTATTTTATGACATAGCAATCACGCTTATTAAACTCCGAAATGTATCTATCTGGGCTTAATATCAACTATATGTAAGAAACTTCTTTATCTGCCTTGCGGCGGGATCAGACGCAAGGTACGAAATGTCGATCCGAAATAGTGCTCAAAGAGTATCTCCTCGTCATTACTTCACAAATCGCTTCAGAACACGGAAATTCATCCGACATTTTCGACTTGCTCCTGTATACCGGATCCCGCCAGTTCTTTCCATACAGGAATAAAGAGAAGGATCGAAATGACCATCGCGCCAAAGTCCGCTATTGGTGTGGCCCATACGATGCCGTAGACACCCTTGAGTTTGTTCATGATGAACATAAATGGAATATCGAGGCCGCCTTTTCTCAGGAAAGACAGGAGCAAAGGCTGGATTTTTCTGCCCATCGACTGGAATATCGTAATTATGATCAGCGTTACGGAAATACAGGGCCCGGTGATACATATGATGCGCTGGAACACCTGGCCGTACTCCACCGTCATCTCATCATCGATAAAAGCACGCACGATCGGCTGCGCGCATGTGAACAGCAGTACTGCGCAGACGAGCGCAACAGAAAGGCTGAGTGTAAACGTCGTAAGGATGGCTTTTTTCATCCTTCTGTAATTTTTCGCAGAATAATTGTAGCCGATCAGCGGGACCACGCCCTGGCTCACCCCGGTAGCGATCCCGAATGCCAGCATGTCGATCTTTTTGGCAATCCCGACGCCGGCGATCGCTTCATTGCTGTATGATGACATCAGCCGGTTCAGCGTTACATTCGAAAAAGTGCTCATGAGGCTCATCAACGTGCTCGGCAGACCAACGAGAAAAACTTCCGACGGTATGCGTTCTTTCGTCGAGAAAAAACGAGGATCCGTCGTCAGTACCGTGCTGCCGCGTTTCTTCCCGATAAAATCAACGAAATATATCGCAGCCGCAAGGTTGGACAGCATCGTTGCCAAAGCTGCACCGGCGATCTGCATTTTCAGCGTTATGATAAAAATCGGGTCCAGTAATATGTTCAGCACTGTTCCAAGGATCATGCCAAAACTGGCCTGTCCTGAATAACCTTCGGAGCGGACAAGGTGCGCAAATACCGCATTCAGGACCAAAGGCACGGAACCGACGGCAACTGTCCAGAATAAATACTGCCTGCAGAAATCGTAAGTTTCCGCATCGGCTCCGAAAGCCGGCAGGATGACAGGGCACAGAACGTAAACAGCGATACCGTATATAATCGATACTGGGGCAGACGCCCATACGCAAAAAGCCGATACTTTCTTTGCTTTCTCCTTATTCCCAGAGCCAAGGCAGCGCGAGATCAGGCTCGATCCGCCTATGCCGAACATATTCGCGATCCCGGTCAGGAATATTATCATCGGCATGCAGAGGTTGGCGGCAGCGACCTGGTTCGGATCGCCTGTCTGTCCCACAAAAAAGGTATCGGCCATGTTGTATAACACCATGATCAACTGGCTGATGACCGTCGGAACGGCAAGCGACAATACCGCCTTTGTCACAGGAACTTTTTCAAAGAGTTCCTTTTCCCTGTTATCCATCATATAAGCCTTCTTCTGTTAATCTGCAAAGTCATGTTTACATCAATTTTAATAAACCTGCTGCAAAAATAAAAGTGTATAAAAAAGCCGGCTGTGTTTCTGCATCCTGTGAGGGGACAGGGCTGCGGAAAACAGCCGGCTGTTTGTACCGGCATCTGAATATTATAATGACACTGCTTTCCTGCTTTTCGGATTCTCAGCCCACAGCCTGTCGGCGACTTCAGCCCAGGCTTTTGCAGCCGGGGCGGTTTTCCCGCAAAGCACGTCCACATCTTCAGGCGCTTCCATATCAGTTGATTTTGCGCCTGACTCTTTGACCATGGCAGAAAGCATCTCAGGATTGTCAAGCAGCGGACACGGACGAAGCATGTTGCTGTTGAACGGCTGACGCCTGCGGTAAGCCATGAACAAGGGAGAACGGAGCGCATCCAGGAGCGACACGTCATGTATGTTGACGTTGGAATAATGGATGAATGCACACGGCTCGACATCTCCGGCCGCATTGATATGCAGATAACGCTTTCCGCCGGCTATGCATCCGTCGGCGTATTCGCCGTCGTTCCAGAAATCCATCGCAAAAATAGGTTTCGTGTCACGGATCTCATGTATACGTTTATACATATACGCACGCTGTTCCGGAGTAGCTATGAGGTCTGTATGTGCGTCCTTTCCGACGGGCATGTAGGTGAAATTCCAGGAGAAACGGCATCCGCGGGCGATCATGTCATCGACGAATTCATCAGAGCCGACGCTGTCAGTATTATAGCGATGGTAACAGGTGGAGTATCCGAACACCAGCCTGTGTTTACGCATGCGTTCCATCGCTTCGATAACTTTGCGGTATGTGCCTTTGCCCCGCCTAATATCAGTGGCTTCCTCGTCACCTTCGATGGAAAATGCAAGAGCAAAGTTGGCTACGCGCAGCATCTCCTCACAAAGTTCGTCATCCACCAGCGTGCCGTTGGTGAATGCAAAAAAGTAGCAGTCCTGGTGTTCACTGCACAGCCTGATGATGTCCTTTTTGCGTACAAGAGGTTCTCCGCCGGAGAATATGTAGAAGTAGATGCCCAGTTCTTTACCCTGCCGGCAGATGGAATCCAGCATCTCATAGGACAGGTTGTTCTTGTTCCCGTATTGTGCGGCCCAGCATCCTGTGCAATGCAGATTGCATGCGCTGGTAGGATCCATCAGGATGGCCCACGGAACATTGCAGTCATACTTTTCTTCTATTTCGCACGTACGCTCAAAACCTGTAAGGTGGGCGTTGAACATGAAGCACTCGACAAACTTCTGTATGCACTTTTTATCCACCTCATCGTACAGTTTCTTTACGAAGGTATACCAGTTGCTGTTCCTGTCCAGCAAAGCCTTGCGCACACCGTCTATCTGCGCAGTATGCAGATTCCCCCTGTCCAGCTTTTCCGCAATGTCGAATATCTTTGGCAGTTTCGCCAGAGGATCGTCTGAAATGATATAGTCCAGTAACATATTCGCTGCAGCTTTCTTAATTTTATTCATCATTTATCCCCCTTATACCAGATAGATTTTGTTTGAAAGTCTGTAGTATTTTAACTAACCATTCGGTTAACAGTTTGACTAACCGTCCGGTTAAATTTTCTTACAACAATTTACAGGCAAAATAAAGTACTGGTTCCTCTGATGTCATTCTAAATTGAAAAAATCAGGCGTCAGGGCCGTGGCTTCTCAGCAAGATATCACTTCCTGAAATCAATGATTTGTTGATTATGTGATAAACCCGCATGAAAGATCTGCGAAGTTCGGCGTCGCTCAGTGAGCTTACGGCTTTATAGTCGTCAAAATAGGCAGCGAAACTGACAATAGGTATAATTGAAAAGAAAAATTTGAACAGTACCATTTCCTCCGAGTAAACAAAATCCTGGTCCGCGCTGGATATCGTTTTGAAAAACGGATTCTCATCATTGCCGCTCATGAATTTCATGAACCGGAACAATGAATTCTGGTGTTTGCCCTTTTTGAGCGATTCGAGCACCAGGATGCGGATGATCTCCTTTTTCGCAATAACATAGTCGATTACCCGCTCATAGAATTTGTAAGAGTTCTGCAGAAATGCATTTATCGCTTCGTCATTAGCGAAGTGCAAACGGTCTGGCTTTATGTCCAGGTGGCCGTCCCTGACCATTTGAACGATATTTGTCTGGATATAGTCAAGCGCGCCCGACACCGCATCGTTAAGGATGGAATCGACCATGAAATCCAAAATGTCCTGCTTGTTTTTAAAATAATAATATATGAGCGCTTTGTTCACATTAGCTGCGCCCGCTATATCGTTTACGGTCGTCGCGTCATAGCCTTTCCGGGAAAAAAGCTCTATCGCGGCATTGATTATTCTTTCCCTGGCTTCGCTCCCGGTCGTTTTCTCCATCATATCCCTCCGGCAATTTAATTAACCGGTTGGTTAATTGGTTTAATATAATATTATATTTGTCAATTTCCATTGTCAAGAGGTTTCAAACCATATTTGTTTCACGGCGTATAGCAGACAGCATTTCATGCCGTATGTCCGGATAAAGCCATTCGTCTCTTTTACAGTATCTGTTTTAAGACCGCTCCCTTACCGCTGATAGATGCTTCCGTAAAGAGAATGATCACTTATAGAATGTAGTCGAACGAAGTTTACTAATGAAATGAAAGCCATTTTATTGCTTCCCTGTGAAAATACCTTATGACGAACGCTTTTTCACAAAGGATCCGTCTTGATATACAAATTGCTCAGGTTTATTTGGCTCAAAATAAACTTCGAAAAGCTTATTGTTCTCATCCATTAGACGAACTGATTTTGCACCCAGCGATCTATTAATGTCAGAAACCGATATTTCTGAATCTTTCAGTACATATATATTCGTTTCGGGAATCGTTCCGACGGTTGCTACGATCTCATTGCCGGTATCGTTGTCGAGATCGGTTTCCGTCGTGTTACCGTCTATTTGAATAACCGAATCTTCCGGGTTCTCTCCGGTCAGCCAGTATAAAGCCTGCGGATAGTTTGCCCCCAGGATCCCATAAAACTTTACCGCTTTCTTTCCGAACACCTGGACTTCTTTGATCCCCATCAGATCTCCAGGCGTTCCCTCCATCGACACCAGGCCAACATAATATGACTTTCCGCCGGTACTGACAGCGCCTTTATATTCACCATCTTCATCGTCAGTAAAGATATACGCGCTCAGATCCTGATCAATAGTTTTTTCCTCAATAATATTCACACTGCTCAAGTCTAAAGTCTCTGTTTCCGCCCTGTCCGCTTCGGAGAACTTCAGCCGATGGGCATTCTCGTCATGAGGCGTCCCGAAGCTTGCGGCAAACCAAACCGCAACTGCCCCTGCGGCTGCCGCCAGACAAATGATGATCCAAAACACCGGCATTCTGATGACTTTGCCCAAAATCGCACCTCCCTGCGCCCGGTCACAGCAAAACCGCAGGCTGGCTCATGCAGCCTGCAGTCAGAGTTTTATCACCTTCGGATCTTCGGTAAAGGAATAGAACACGGCTGTCGCATCCTTAAAGTAAAGGACCTCGGTGTTGTCGTCTTCAGGCGAATATAAACGTTTCAACTCCGGATAATTGTCAAGCATATGCTTTTTTGCCTCAATTCTGTCATCCCTGATGAGTTCGCCTGTTATCCTCAGCCACTTCCCATCGGCCCAGGCACATATCTCCGCCTTCGGATTCGCCTGGAGCTGCTTTGATACGTTCTTCACCTTACCTGTCTGGATGTAAAGTTTGCCTTCGAAAATATCCACTGTGCCAAACGGCCTGACCCTCGGCTGATCGCCTTCCACCGTAGCCAGGTAATACACTCCGCATTTCTTCAGAAACTCATAGACTTCCTGCATGTTACTTGCCTCCTTGGTATTTAGTAGACAGGGATACAGTTATCTTATCTGATCCTCTGTCCCCCATTGTTAATAATAAAGGTTTTCTTTAACTTTTTCCATAAGTTCGGCGCCGCAAACCTCTTTCAGGATGTATAAAGCGGCAATATTATCAGAAACTTATTTCAGCAGGCCTCTCTTCGCTATTTCTTTCGTGCCTTCCCTGAAATCGGCCAGGCTTCCGCATTGATCCACGCCGTTGGAAGTCCACGCAAATCCGCCGCTCCATCCGTTTTCATAGAGTGCGATGCAGCATTCTGATCCGGAAATGTCCCTGGAACCCTTTGTTGCCGACGTAATGCCTTTGGCGGCGAATTCACCGAGAACCGCAGGCTTGGACCCGTCCAGCCCGTACTCGGCCGGAGTCATATCGAACAGTAGTCCGGAGCCCGGGACCTGCCATTCATAAAAGTGCGGTGAATAGAAATCAAGACGGGCATCCGCATCTCCGTAAAAACTGCTCAGGTACTCATCCGACCCGAAATTGCCTTCGAACTTCGCAGAATTGTACTTGACCATAGAAAAACCTATAGTGACAAGGATATCGCTGTTTTTATGTATCGCTGCAGCCTCTTTTGCAAACAGCGCGCAGATTTTCGGCCATTCGAATTTGCCACAGTCTTCGTTTTCATGTATCCAGTCAGGCTCATTGCACAGGTCGATGCTGAACAGGCTGTCATAATGGCCGAATCCCCTGCATAACGGAATTATGAAATTGTTGACGTAGGAATCCATCGCGTCTCCATTGTCCAGCATGGCTCTCCATCTCCTGTACATACTGTTCGGACGGGTCGAGACCTTAAAATGGTCGAAGCTCATGACTGTTGCCATTAAATATATCCCGTTTTTCTCAGCAATCCGGAGCAGTGTTTCAAGATCTTCCCAGTACTTGTCCGAGACAGCGGTTACATAGCCACCTTCGTCGATCGAGAATCCCACGTTGCCGTTGCAGGATATCCACACACGACAGGCGTTGACACCGCACTCATGAAGTTCTGCAAAATGCTTCCTCCAGAATGATTCATTGAAATCACCGCCGATGTCGTTCCAGTTATTCCACGGAGTATTTACACCGTTCAGGAAAATGGTCCGATCACCGACTACGAAATCTGATCCCCTGATACTTATCCTTCTGCTGCCCATGGTCAACCAACCTTCCTGTTATTTGTGATATATTCGGTTTCTGTGCATTCAGTATTCCTATATATTAACGCTACAGGACATGACCCGGAGTGTCAATCTTTTTACACTGAAAACATCGTTCGATGATGATCCATGATCCGGTACTATGATCGCATCAGAGTCCCAGACCGAGGAATGGCAGCGGGCGTTATCGCCAGATCCGTTTACGTCTGTAATGGATTCAAATATAGTTGTATAATAAAGGAGCAGCAACAGATATTCTGCATACCAGATAAAAAGGAAGTGTTAGGAATGGGTTACAGTATAGACGCCGCTACGATGAAAGCTTTGCAGAGAGCCCAGGAAAATGAGATCACGGAATACCATATCTACTCAAGGTTATCTTCGCTGGTAAAGGACGAACACAACAGCAGCATCCTGAAGCAAATCGCGAAGGATGAACTCCGCCACCACGATGAACTGAAAACGTTTACCGGCATGGACAGGAAACCGAATATCCTGAAAGTTTACTTCTATACTTTTATCTCAATGATATTCGGCATTACTTTCGGCATAAAGCTTATGGAGAAAGGGGAGAAAGGGGCGGAAAAACTGTACGCCGAACTAGGGAACAGTATCGAGGATTTCAAAAGGATATCAAGGGACGAGGACAAGCACGAAAAAGAACTGGTCGGGATAATCGAGGAAGAAAGGCTGCAGTTTGTCGGGTCGATGGTCCTCGGGCTGAATGACGCCCTGGTGGAACTCACCGGCACACTTGCAGGCCTCACATTTGCACTGAAGGATACGCGCCTCATAGCACTTTCAGGCCTTATAACAGGCGCGGCGGCCTCGCTCTCCATGGCAGCATCGGAATACCTTTCATCCAGGGCGGAGCAAGACAGCGCCCGCGCTTTCAAATCATCGCTGTACACCGGAGGAGCATATGTATTCACCGTCGTATGCCTCGTGCTGCCTTATCTCATATTTGCCAATTACCTTGTAAGCCTTGTTTTTACGATTATCGCGGCTATACTCATAATAATAGTTTTCAATTTCTACATATCAGTAGCCAAGGATCTCCCATTCAAACAGAGGTTCTTTGAAATGGCCGGCATCAGCCTGGGAGTAGCTGTCATCTCCTTCATAATCGGCTACCTGATCAGGCTGTTCCTCGGGGTCGATGTCTGAGGCGGGCAAGACCCCCTGATTTTTTCAACCGCCCTGTACAGTTTTTTCACTCTCGCCAATTGGGCCTGCTACTGTTCCAGCTGCTGTCTGACCAAATCTTCAGTGGCAGCCATTGCCTGTAGTGTCATGTCAAGAAGTTTGTCAAGCTCCCAGCCAAGCAGTTCCGCTCCCCGCTCGATCACTTCCCTCGAACAGCCCGCGGCAAAGCCTTTGCTCTTATATTTCTTCTTAAGCGATTTCAGTTCCATATCCTTTGTACTTCTTGAAGGCCGCATGAGAGCTGCTGCCCAGATGAGCCCGGTCAATTCGTCTGCCGCAAAGAGCACTTTTTCCATCTCATGCTCAGGCACGACATCAATTGTAGCCCCACATCCTACAGTGATCCCATATCCATGGGAAACGACACTGTGGACGATATCTTCGCTCACACCAGCTTCCCGCAGCAATTCCGGCGCCTTCAGGCAGTGCTGATCCGGGTATAATTCAAAATCGATATCATGCAGAAGTCCAACGATCCCCCAGTGTTCTGCCTCATCTCCATACCCCAACTCATTGGCGAACCATTTCATAACAGCCTCAACTGTCAGCGCGTGCTGTATATGGAAATGATCCCTGTTGTACTTTTTCAGCAAAGCAAGCGCTTCATCTCTTGTTATCTGTCCCATATCCAACCCTTCCTTATCATGTTTTTATCCTGTCATTTTCCATTGACCGGCTTACCGGTCATATACCCGATATCAATGGCAAAAAGATCTTCGAATATTTTCAACCTTTTTCGGGATTTCGTCAAGACAGGAGAACCGTCCCCGTATATGGAAAATCAAAACACGGAAACCGTTCCTGCGCCTGGGACGACGGAACCATCCCCGTGTCTGAAGTGCCTGGATCGCTGTGCCTGCCGGCAGCTAATCCCCTATCCAGAAATACAGCAGGCCTCTCTCCCCATTTGCCAGTTCGATATAAAACCAGTTTAAAGTACGGTCATCTTCACTTACATAGATATTCAGGATTTTCGCTTCCGTTCCGTTGAATTCCCTCACGGAATCCCAGTCCCACGTCGTATGCTGCAAATACTCGCCAAGATCCCCGGGCATCCTGTCCAGGGGTACGAAATACCCTGAGCCGTCGATCTCATATGTTTTTCCGATATATTGATCCACATCGTGATTCGTTGTCACATACTCACCATCCCTGAATTCTCCCCATGCCGAGTAGAATTGAGGATGGAAATTGCTTGCCAGATGGAACGATGAAATGAACCTGCCCTTTCCGTCCATCAGCGAATATCTGTCGATAGACCCTACGAAATCGACTTTTTCACCGTTATAACGGTAAAACAGCAAAACAGGATCAGCACTGGGGCCATCATCAAATACCGCAATTTCCGTGTAACTGTCCCTGCTGTCCAGGTCGATCAAACGGGTCTCGCCGGAGAAATTGCCATAACCAATCGTCAGCTTTTTCCCATTGACTTCGATATATGATCCTTCCGAGTAGTCGGTTCCTATCAGGAGAAAAATCTCATCTTCCTCTCCATCTCCATTCATGTCATATGTCCCACGGATCATATAGGTCCTCTCATGGAACTCCTGTTTTTCATCATAGCTGACATCGAAATCATGATTTTTGAAAAACTCATCCAGCGTCAAAAAATCATCAAGCTCAGGTTCCTCCGAGATTTCCGCGCCGCCATTACCGGATATGTTATCGTGTTCCGCCTTGTCTGATTGATCCTCAGCCGGGTCACCTGTTTCTGTCTCTGTATGTCCGGTACCGTTCTCTTCAGTCTCCCCGACAGACGGCCGGGAGCCCTCTGCCGGCTCTGCCGGTAAATGCCCGTTGCCGGCGTTATCCGCTCTTTTCCCGTGAGAACATGCGGAAAGCATGGCCATCAAGGCCAAAAAAATGCAGGCGATCTGCAAGACGGTTCTCATTTTCCTCCTGTTCATGAAATCGCTATACACATCTGTTCCTCCATCAGTTAGTTACATTGATCATCACAGATATAAATCAAATAATATGAACACAACATTTGTCATATTTTACTAATATTATATTGTTACCGACCAACTAAAGTCAACAAACTGGAATCCAATATATACTGACGTAAAAATCCCATGTTTGTTCTTCCGTCATCGGCACCATTGGATCACATGCCACAAAAGCAGCAACGCGGCCAGGAAAACCAGGTTGAGCAGCGTGAATACGCCAAGGTAGGCCGTATTCCGCCTGCCAGCGGTCGTGCCGTAAAATTTGAATGAAATAAGGCTTGCCATCGAGGCAATGATCGTCCCAAGGCCGCCCATATTGGTACCTGCGATCAGTGCCGGCAGATCGTCAGTAAAGCCTGAAAGGAGGATAGCCGCAGGAACGTTGCTGATGACCTGGCTGGCGGCCACTGATACGGTCAGTTCCCGGCCGTCTATAGCGCTCTGCAGCCAGAGGCTGATTTCCGGTATGCGTTTCATATTGCCGATAAAGATAAATAAAAATACGAAAGTAAGCAGCAGGGCATAATCAGCTTTCAGCAGCATCCGTCGATCCACCAGGAGTATCACCGCCAGGACCAATGCTCCCGCGGCATATACGGAAATTATGCGGGCGACGCTTGCCACAACGGCCAGGAACAGCAGAAGATAAACGGCAGTCTCCCGTTTATCCGATGCAGTAAGCGTATGTTCCGACTGCACCTTCACGTCAATTGCCTTCCCCCGGAACAGTATCACACAGGCGGCCAGCAGTCCGATGAATGAAAGCAGGGTATAAGGCAGCATCAGGGTAACAAAGCTGCCCAGGCTCATACCGCTTAATGAGTACAGGTACAGGTTCTGAGGATTGCCTATCGGCGTAAGCATGCTGCCCAGGTTGGCAGCAATGGTCTGCAGAACGATGACCCGGACAAGGCAATCCTCAAGGCCGGCCATCACAAGTACATCGATGGCGAACGGCACAAAAGCGATGAGTGCGACATCATTGGTAATGACCATGCTGAACCCGAAACACAGCAGCACCATTACCATCGCCAGGCTTCTCACACTGTGCGTCTTCCTCAGCAGCCAGCCTCCAATGACCGTAAATATGCCCAGGCTCCGCAGCCCTGCCATGATGACCATCAGGCAGAGCAGGACAGTCAACGTGTGAAAGTCAATGTACCTGATATATTCTTTATCCGGCGGCACGAATGCCATGGATGTGAGGGCCAGCAGCAAAGATATGCACAACACGGCTTCTTTTTTTATGAATTTCACGATCGTTTTCATCCGGCCATTACCCCAATCAACTGAAAATATGTCACAAAACAAGCAAATCTATAGGCAAACCCACATAACTGCCATTGACGTTTTTCATTATCAAATATCCTCACACAGTCTACCACAGAGTATTTAGAAATGTAAGTGCTTATCGACGTTTCTTTTATCATGGATGAAGGAATGGGAGCCGTTTACGGAATTGCTGAGAAGTTTCGATGAGTTGGCAAAGCTCAGATAAACATTGCTGATGATCTGTATATATGAGGTTTATGAAGGAAATGCCTCTTCAATGACTGAAGAGGCATTTCCAGACAGTTTATTTAAGGTTAAAAACAGCATATCTTCGATTATCCGGCCTCCATGGCCGGCCTGATGTTATCTTATGAAATGCGTTGCAACCCTCTCCTCTGTTTCCGGCAGTCCGAATTCCTTTTTACCGAGTTCGATGCTTTTCATAAGGAAAGCCATATTCCTGGCCAGGGTCCTCATGGTCTGCATCCCCTCCTCGTCCTGTTCGGCCTCGCCGGGAAGAAGGCCATGTATCGAATTCCAGTACTGGCTGGACGCAACCGGCATTCCTGACAGCGTGAAGTATTTGTTCAGCTGATCGAAAGTCGATGAACATCCGCCTCTCCTGGCACATACGACGCTTGCCCCGACCTTCATGGTCTTGTCAAATGGGGTACTGTAAAATAGCCTGTCAAGGCATGCCGTAAGAGTAGAATTTGCGGATGCGTAGTAAACCGGGCTTGCTATCACAAGGCCGTCTGCCTCTTCAAACAGCGGGGCCAGTTTGTTCACTTCATCGTCAAACACGCATCTCCCTGCGCTTTTGCAAAAATGGCAGGCAATGCAGCCCCTTATGCTCTCATTGCCTATTACGACCTCCGTACACTCAATACCTGCCTCTTTGAATATCTTCTTCATCTCTCCCAGTGCTATGCCGCAGTTGCTGCCCTTCCTGGGACTTCCGTTGATCATCAGGACTTTCATTATGTAGATCACTCCTCCTAGTTTTTCGTTTTGAGCACGACGAAACATTTTAATTATATCATTTATCCATCTGCTTGTTGCTCACTGATACAGCAGAACGGTTTACATACCCCGGGGAGCAGGAACCGTCCCCTTGTCGGCGTCTTTAATATGAACGCAGCAATAGTGCTTTAAATATATTCGGTTGATGTCGATATTTGTTATAAAGGCCATATCGACCGAATATTATGAAGAAAGGGAGGAGATCTTTTGGGGTCATATACGGATAAGGCACATAAGTTCAATGCGTTTATTATGTTCGTTTTTTCAGTGATCCTTTCCATCACGGCTTACTTCAACGCAGGACTCAGGCGGGCTGTTGTCGCCGCCGCTTTTTTATTTATTACCAGCCTTATTGCAACAGGGATAGCCTGCATAAAGGTGAAGAACGATTTCGTCAAATCGCTTGTCATTCCGCTGCTGCCGGCCACGGGCACGATGCTGTATTCAGCCTCCCAGGGCGGTCTGCCGCGTATGTTTACAGCATATCTTGTCTGTTCCTGCCTGGCGGCAGTATATTTCAATAAAAAGGTAATACTGGTTTTCACTTCAATCGTTTCTGCCGCGCTTTTAGGGCTTTATATCTTCAATCCGACATTGATTCTCGGAGCCGACAGCAGCTATGGCGAATTCATACCGAGATACGGTATGTTCGTATGCGGCTCGATTGCACTGTATTTTCTCGCAAAAGAAGGAAGCCGGCATCTGGCTGAAGCTTTGAACGAGAGTGAAAAAGCGTCCGTTCTGAACAGGAATCTCACTGAGATAATAAAACAGGTAAACATCACAACCGAAAACCTTTTCGAAAACGTAAGCAAATGTGATGAGAGCATTGCAGAAAATCAAAATGGCGTAGCGAATGTAACCAAATCGATCCAGGACATTTCCAGGGCTGTCGAGGACAGCGCCACAGCGATAAACAACGTCAGCAGCTATGTTTCGGATTCATCCCAACTGATCAATGAAACATATTCCATTTCCAAAGAGGTGGAAGAAGAATTCAGATCCACATACGAAACCATACTGGTCGGCGCCCGGGAAGCAGACGAAACGATGCAGCACCTGGACATCATGAGGAATTCCATCCAGTCTGCTGTTTCAGCTGTTACAGAGCTCCGGGAGAAAATGGATCTGATCGGCCAGTTCCTCGATAGCATTACCAGCATAGCCTCCCAGACGAACATGCTTGCGCTGAACGCCGCAATAGAGGCGGCAAGGGCAGGTGAAGCCGGCAAAGGGTTCACCGTTGTCGCTGAAGAGATCCGCCAGTTGGCCGAACAGAGTTCCAGGGCGGCCAGGGATATACATAAAATAATGATGGAAGCGCAGAATACGACCGGCAACGCCATCGAGGAAGTCCAAAAGGGAAACACGTCGGTCGAGGAAGGTACTGCCAGGATAGCAGATGTTATGAAGATACTCGGAGATGTAAAAAACTCAATCGAATCGATCAATCAGAAGCTTTATCAGGAATACGAAATGATGGACAAAGTCACGGACCGTTTCAACAATATGAGGGAGCAGCTTGAAACGCTGGCGGCAGCATCAGAAGAAAATGCGGCAAGTACGCAGGAAGTCCTTGCCATGACAACTGTCCAGAACGAAGCGATAAGCAATACTGCGGAACTGGTTAAGAAAATAAAAGAGTTGGGACAGGCGCTGAAAGAACAGTTGTAATTGCGGCAGCACAGTTTTGTCACTGAACGGGCATCGCTGCACTGTCCTGGCATACAATGAAAAGTATTTACCTGTACTATCCTGCATATTAGAACGGCCGTTGGTACCAACGGCCGTTTGCCTTATGCGAAAACAGAAACTGACTGAGCCCGGCTTTCCTGCGGCTTCATTATTCCTTCCTTTAGCAGTATAATATTAAGTGGGCAGGATTCGGCAGCAATTCCGGAATATATGGCATCAATTCTGATCGCCGGCAAGATGCTGTAAAATACGAGATCTTATAAATCAAAGGGACGAATATGACAGGTATGGTCGTTGTCAAAGGTGCGGATATCATAACAGAAACACAGGTTTTGAGGGGCTATGTCCTTGGGCTGGAAGACAGGTTCACCGTGCTTGAGCCCGAGGAACGGTTCAATGCGGAAAATGCCCGGGCTGACAACATTATAGATGCAGAAGGCCTGATCGCTGCTCCGGGACTTATCGATGTCCATATACATGGCAGCGGCGGCAGGGACGTCATGGAAGGAACGATCGATGCTCTGAAAACGATCAGCGGCACGATCGTAAAAAACGGAGTAACGTCGTTCCTGGCTGCGACCATGACGATGGACTTTAAAACGGTATCCGCCGCACTGGACCAGGTAAGGAATGCCGTCCGGCTTGGAATGCCCGGCGCTCAGCTTTTGGGAGCCCATATGGAAGGACCGTTTATAAGTCCAAAATATAAAGGTGCACAGGCTGAAGATAATATCATGATGCCTGACTGGAAATGGATCGAGCCGTTCAGGGACGTGATAAAAATAGTCACTCTGGCGCCGGAAATGCCGGGTGCAAAGGAACTGATAAGAAAACTGCGGGAACATGGCATTATCGCCTCAATGGGCCATACGGCTGCAACTTATGAAGAAGCTGTGGAAGGAATAGAGACAGGGATCACCCATACGACCCATTTGTTCAACGCCATGTCGGGCATCCATCACAGGAATCCCGGCGCAGCGGCCGCCGCACTGTCAAGCGGCGTATACTGCGAACTTATCGCGGATATGGTCCATGTCCACCCGGGACTCTTTGAGATGATAAGGAAAGCCAAGGGTGCTGACAGGATAACCCTCATCACGGACTGCATGGAAGCCGGCGGCATGCCTGACGGAAACTACACGCTGGGAGGCCAGCCTGTGACAGTGAAAGAAAGCGAAGCAAGGCTGGCCGACGGGACCCTTGCCGGAAGCGTTCTCAGGCTGAACAGGGGATTGTACAATTTCTATAAAAACACCGGCGCAGAACTCCATGAAGTTTTCAGGATGGCTTCGGCCAATCCCGCGAAGGAGCTTGGTATAGACGACCGGAAAGGTTCGATAAAACCGGGCAAAGATGCGGATTTCATCCTGATCGACGAGAACTTTGACGTTAAGGCCGCCTATATAAAAGGAGTATGTGTGTATAATAATACGTAAGCCCATCACTGCTCGTATAGGCAATATCAGCTTCCAAGCTCTCTACTGGGCGGTGCATTTTTTCGTCAAGGCACATGGTTCCGCATCATCGTCTGTGATCAGGACGCGGCAAACTGATCTCAGGACCCGCTATAACTGCTCAACGCTGCTGGTACTAGTGAACTAACCAATCAATCACCACGAAAATCACCCGGCCGATAATAATTAGCGCACATGTACTGCAGATAAAGCCCGGCAGGAAGATAAGGACAAATTTCCGCTTCCTGTTGGGGCTGTTTTTTATTGCATTGAACTTATATACTGCCATGCATGCCGGCAACATGAGTATTGTCCCAATTGCAAGCCATATGAACGCCAGTTCCTTAGGAGAAGCAGGGATCATGGCGTCGGGGTTCGCGGGCTGGTCTGATCCGAAAAGGGTAATGCCGAAAAGAGTTATAACGATGGCCGCACCTATGCCGTAAACAATATCGCTCAATATCCTCGCAGTTTTAAGCATCGCCGTTTCGCTCATCGCCGTTTACATCCTTCCTGTATTCCAAAATATCGCCAGGCTGGCAATCGAGGGCTTCACACAGTTTATCGAGGGTAGAAAGCTTGAGCGCCTTGACCTTGCCTGTCTTGATCATCGACACATTGGCCATTGTAAAACCAACGCGCTCTGCAAGTTCAGTAACGCTCATTTTGCGCTTTGCGAGCATAACATCGACGTTTATTATGATCATATCGTACCCTCGCTTTCTTCCTGCAGTATGGCGGCTTTTGTCAGGTAGCGCGAAAGGACTGCCGCCAGCAGGGCGAGGCCAACGATAAATATATCCCCTATAACAGACATGAGAAGGATGCCCGGATGGCTCATACCAGCCAGAAGCAATATAACGTTTCCGACGAACAGGAGCGCTGCATCGAGCAAGAGCAGTACAGACCCCATCTTGACCCATTTTGCCGTCAGCATGGTGAACACGGTGTCTTTCATCACTGCATCCGATACTTTCCATACATAAACAAGCACAGCAAAGCACGGGATCGCCACCAGCCATTCAAACACCAGCCACGGCCGGTACCACCCGCCTAATCCAGGATATGCATTGACAATACTCTGCCCCCATGATGGTATTACATAGGCACAGAGGAACAGGCCGCTCAAGGCGACAGCTATCACAGAAATGCGCATAAGGCTCCCGAAAGTCCTTGATGTCATGTGAAGACCTCCTTATCTTTTCTGCTTAAAGTATATAACAGCTAAATAAATATTGCAATAAAAATTTATCGTTTTACGATAAATTTTTATTGCAATACAACATACAGCTTAATATCCAGTTTTCATCCTATCATACAATCACGCGTGCGATCCGGGCTTAAATCTCCAAATGAAACAGGCGGGACCTCTATTGATCCGGTGCCAGGCCATCTTTTTCAGCCCGTATCTCCTTCTCCAGGAGATCGATACAGTAACAGGCCGTATCTTTATTGATGTGACCAAACACAAAGGAACCGCAACGGCATTTGTTATAATCCTTTCCTTCATAGGTGAATGAAAACGGTCCTGCGCAGTTGCCGCGGCAGTGTCCGCAATCCCAGCCGCCGGTCATGATCGCGTGCCTGATCTCTTCAGGGTATTGTTCCAGGCTGTCGGCGTACCGGCTGATATTTGCCAGGTTCAGCTTTACAGAGAGGTTTTCCTGGACTATGTTCAATGACATGATGACTCTATTGCTTTTATTGAGACTATATACACGACCAGTCGTTGCGGCTGAATCCTCCCATCCTCACCGTCGGCTTTGCGTATTTTACGATGAAATCGTTGAAAATTTCAGCAACCTTCCGCCTGTCTTCGTCCAGTGCATGATACAGGCATTCGACCGTGAGTTTTGGCGCTTTCGGCTTCTCATTCTCCAACATCCGGTAATTCATCATATAAAAAAGGTCTTTCGATTTTCTCAAATCATTTTTATTGATGGCAGACATCGCTTCAGACATCGATTTAAGCGCGGGCATAAGGAAACGGTTCTGAGGAAATCCGACAGACACCAGATCATCCTGCTTTAACGTTTTTGACATTCCATGCGTCTCGAAGCCATAATCTGCCAGCTTATTCATCAGAGTCTGGATCCTGGTTATCTTCAGTTCCTTAGCTCCGCTCAGCAGTTTATCTCCAGGGATAACAACAGTCAGGTCCGGCTGCAGTTCTCCAAGATAACCAATCAGGAACAAAAGGTTCGGTACTCTCAGAAAGCTGGCATGGCTTTGCGTATAGTCAGTATTTTTGGCATCGGGAACAGTATTTTGCTTAAGAGGCATGTCAAAATCTTTCGGATCGGAAGCAATATCCGAATATATCATCCTGACTGTGGACAGAAGCTCGGAGAACCCGCTTTGAAACTCATCTTCCCCAAGGCCATGCAAATAAGATCTGCATACATTCAAACGCGTCGGCTGATCGACCAGGTTCTTCAGATAGTTGGCAGCGATTACCTGCACATAATAGCGGTTCATATACATATACCCCCAGTTATCTCGTATGAAGGAATATTTTTATTAACATATTACCTTATTTACATGGCAACAGTATGTCATATTATAAAAAACTGTCACAGGATATCACTTACAAGTCTTCTTTACTTTGCTCTTTCCGCACCAATTCTGCAACGCTTCCGGATGCTGTCTGTCATTCACGGCAAAAATAAAAAATCGTCCCCGAGTCTTAAGACAGGGGGACGGTTATCTTGCCTATTCAGCTTTCTCTTTCATCTTTTCTATAAGTTTCAGTATTCCGGCTTCCACCCTGGCAAGATCTTCTTCTTTCGGCGCCCCTTCGAACTCGACGGATCCGACGAAGTCCCAGTTCATCCTGTTCCTTTCGATTATCTCTTTCAGTTCGTTTTCTGCGCCGCCGGACCATCCGTATGAGCCGAATCTGAAAGCCGCCTTTCCAGTGATCCTCTTTCTGCCGACCTCGTTCAGAGCCGCCGCTGCCGGCGGGAAAAGCTTGTACTCATAAGTGGGCGCTGCGATGATTATCCCCGCCGACCTGAAAACATTCGCGACGGTCTCGCTGTCGCTTGCTCTTGCTACTTCCAGTTTATTGTACCTGACGCCTTCCCTTTTAAGTATGCATTCTGCGAAATCGAGCGCCTTTCCGGTCATCCCGTACATGGATCCCCACAGTATGGTGATCTCATCCTTTCCGGCGCCTTCAGCATACCGTGTGAACCTGAGATAATCGTCCATGATCTTTTGGGGGTCCTTCCTGTAAACCGGACCATGGCCGGGAGCTATCGTCTTTATTTCAAGAGTTTTTGCCTTCTCTATCGCCTTTTTCACGCTGGCTGTAAAAGTCGCCATTACGTTGGAATAATACCTCATCCCTTCGATTTCGAAGAAATCCACCTCTTCGGGCGTCAGTTCATCATCGAAGCAATGGTCCCCCATCTTGCCGAACGCTCCGAACATATCACATGAGAAGAGAGTCTTAGTATCGCTTTCATAGGTGTACATGGTGTCCGGCCAGTGTACGTTCGGCACCGGATGGAAACTGAGCACCTTGCCTTTCCCGAGGTCCAGTGTGTCCCCTTCCTTCACGACCCGTATTTTGTCTTCGCCATAGAATGACGAAACCATCTTCGCAGCTTTATCAGTGCATATGATCGTAAAATTGTCCCTGATTTTGCGGAAGTTCGAGATCCAGCCGGAATGGTCCGGCTCCATGTGATTGACGATCAGGTATTCGATATTTTGGGGATCGACACCTATCTCCTCCATGTTTTTATAGAGTGTCTCAGGCACTCCGTCCCAGCCGATCACACCGTCGATTATTGCGGTCTTTTCTCCCTGGACTATATATGAATTGAGAGTAACCCCGTTCACAATGTCCCACATTCCTTCGAACAGTATCTCATCGACGTTCAGGGTAAGCATATATATCCCGTCAGCTAATTTTATTTTCTTCATGCGTATTCCTCCTTGAATTTATAGTACCATATTTTTGTGGTAATATAAAATCGTGAAATTTCGAATAAGGATGTGGATACCATGGGGTTTCAGGATAAAACAGTGATCATAACGGGAGCCGGAAACGGGATCGGCAGAGGCATCGCCCTGCTTTACGCTGAAAAAGGCGCAAATGTCGTGGCGGCTGACATCGATGAGGCAGCGGGAACCCGGACGGCCGCCGAAATCAAAGATAAAGGCGGAGAAGCACTTTTCGCAAAGACAGATGTAAGGTCGGAAGCCGATATCGTCCGGCTGATGGAAACTGCCAACAGGAAGTACGGCCATATAGATATCCTGATCAACAATGCAGGGATATCGGTTTTCAAGCCCTTCTTTGAATTATCACAGGAAGAGTGGGACAACGTCATAAATACGAACCTGAGAAGCGTTTTCCTGTGTTCGCGCGAAGCGGCGAAATATATGCGGCATAACAATGACGGCGGATCTATCGTGAATATCGCTTCCACCAGGGCTATCATGTCCGAGCCGGATTCAGAGGCTTACGCCGCTTCCAAGGGCGGTATCGTCGCACTTACGCATGCGCTTGCGGCCACACTTGGCCGGTACGGGATCACCGTCAACGCTATTTCACCGGGCTGGATCGAAACTGGAGATTATTCAAAATTAAGAGCGGTCGATCATGAGCAGCACCTGTCAGGGCGCGTGGGAAAACCGGACGACATTGCACGCGCCTGTATCTTCCTGACCGATAAAGAGAATAATTTTGTCACTGGCATCAACATGGTGGTGGACGGCGGCATGACGAGAAAAATGATATATGAGGAGTAGGAATTATACAGCAAAAACCTATTGAATCATCAGGCCAGGAGAGTTATAATTTATTGTGCAGACAATATCCGGGCAATTAACTCAGCTGGTAGAGTGCTATCGTCACATGGTAGAAGTCGTGGGTTCGAGTCCCTCATTGCCCACCATATTATGAAAAGCCCTTGATTTTCAAGGGTTTTTTCATTTTAGAGGGAAGCCTGGAATTTGCCTCGCCGTCCGATTCATTGCAGTTTGCCGCCGCAGTACGGGCAATAACTGAATTCCGCCGGCACATCGATCCTGCAGTTCGGGCAGTATCTGAAAGGCATGTGGTTTTCGATACGCCGCAGATCATCCGGTCTGATCTCTGTACCGGGATTTTTCTCGAATTCCCTGCCGACGGCCGGGTCCAGCTCGTAAATGCTGCCGCAGCAGGAAGTCCTAGCAATATACCTGGTATTCCACCTGAAAGTCGGTATGAAAAACACATGGAAATACCTGTACGTCTTATGGATCTCGTACCTGGCCAGTTTCCCGCACGCCGGGCATACTATATTGTTATAAGCCCCTATATACCGGTCTTTGTCCTGTATGCCAAAAACCCCGATAAAAAACATACGCTCACCCTTTTAGGAACACATGCTCGCTCTTTGCTGTATGCACTTTTATGTAATGCTCCTGAAGAACTCCACAGCACCTTTTATATCATTTTCGTCCGGATGTCCTTTGGCTATCCCGCCGATCAGCTTAAAGGGCCCGAATGTGTCAAAACCCCGGCATCCATAAGTACCGGCCAACCGGCAGGACTTCTCTGCTATGATCCGTCTCATTTCCCTCGTGTAATCGCCTTTAACGCCATAGGTACTTATAAGGAATACCTGTTTCCCGGCCGGCAGGTTTTTCCTGGCAAATTCCAAGACCTTACCGCTGAACCTGCTGTAATATATGCCGGATGCAAAGCCAATCATATCATATTCCGATAAGTCTGCTTCCATACATTCAGTTACATCGATCAGCTTAATGTCGCCCAATTCCCTGATGGCGTCCAGAAGTTTCTTCGTATTCCCATGATGCCGGGAATAGTATGCGATCGCAACTTTCATAAAAACACCTCCGGTTTTATAACACTGTTCACTCAGCCGTATCGCTCATACTGCTTATATCTTATATCATTTCCAGCAGTTGCAGTCATCTGATTTATACCAGGTTTCCAAAGCAAGAACAGGCTATTTGTCACCAAGCGCCACTTTCCATCCCGTTTCATTAAAGCCGACCAGGACAAAGGCGTCACCAATGAGGATCGGACGCTTTACGATCATACCGTCCGAAGCCGGCAGGCTGCCGCAAATTATCCTTCCGGCCGCCACAAACGTTTGCCTAAAAAGATGTCGGGTTTGCCCGGCCCGTTCGCATCAGGCACGACCCCGATGATTTTGTATCCCAGTTTCATGTAAAAACCCGACTGGTGCGTACCGGCAGAGAAGTCCCGGATTTTTCCCGGCAGATCATCATACAGATCGACATTTGCGAGAGAAGTTCCGCCGTCTCCTCTTTCATCATCGGCTCCGACACGTATCGTCAGGCCGCCCCGCTTTCTTGCTTCGTCCTCCAGTGCCGCGACGATCGCTCTGCCGATCCCCTGCCTTCGCCTGTCACCGCGGACAGCCAGCGGATGCAATTCGAAGACGTTTCCATTATACTCGGGAAGTATACCGCCCCAACCGATCACAATACCGTTTTCGACAGCGGCAAGCAAAGTGTTTTCCGGGATCAGGCGCTCATTTATTTCAGCCAGAGCATCCTGAAGTGTCGGCCAGCCTTCCGGAATACTGTCAGTCAATATTTGTGCAGCCTGTTTTATCTGTGTTTCGTTTAGCTGGCTCATGTTTATGATTTCCATATCCGCCCACTTTCTGATTTCACTGGATTCATTTTTCTATACAAAAAGAGGCTGCAGTTAATGCAGCCCTCTGAGCCGTCTGTCCGTGGAAATGATTACTCGACCTTGGTCGACAGGAACATTTGCAGACCCATCTGCTCGATCTGGTCCTGCATTTCCTCGATCTCATCGATATGGCTGTCTTCGTCGTTCAGGATCGCTATGAGCATATCCCTTGTCGCGTGGTCATGTTCCTCGGCAGCAAGCGCTATGGCATCATTATAAGCTTTGATGGCGCCTGCTTCAGCAGCATGGTCATACTCTATCTGCTTCGGAACATCACTGCCAATATGGATCTTGCCCAGGTTGGAAACGATAGGTTTACCGCCGAGGAACAAAATCCTTCCGATAAGTTTTTCGGCATGCTTCATTTCAGTTATGGACCGTTTTTCATAGGCCTCGTGCAGCTTGCCGTAGCCCCAGTCCTCGCACATCTCGGCATGCACTATGTACTGGTTGATGGCTGCAAGCTCATCTGCAAGCAAAGCATTAAGCGTATCGATAAGTTTCTGGGATCCTTTCATAAGAACAACTCCTTTCCTTGCATTACATTGGATGGCTTTGACTAATGACTGTTGCGTAAATGGATATATTTGCTCGAAAACTATAACTGTATATTATCATTCTACCTTTATTTACTTTTTTTATCAAGATGCAAGGACGGTTCTTGCCAGGGGTGGCTATTCCTGTGACAAGGTTGCCGGGGGACGGTCGAACTGGACATGTAAGATTCCGCTGCCGCTTTTTCGATTTCAATATTGTCTTTGAGCCTGCTTTCAATGTAGTCGATGGATTTCTGAATACGTTCGTAGTAGTTCATCCGGAGTACTCCTGTAGCGACACTTTCGGCGGAGGGGTCGGCAGGGTATCGACATAAGGCGTAGCCAAGGAATTGAATTTCGACAGAAACACGATTTCAAGACCGTTCATGGACCAACTGGTTTAATCCTCCACGTTCGCAGTGACTACGGTTTGCATTAGTTCGTTGTTGCTTATTTCAACATTGATATACTTTGTCACCGAATTGCCTTCCCTGTCAGTTACCTTTATTTCTATACGGTCACTGGCCAGTTCTTCAGGATAGCCGTCAAGGCAGATATGCCCGATGTTTGCGGCGCCGGAACCGTCTTCTCCTGCCGCCAGCTTAAGTTTCTGCTCCTCAGTCATATCTTCCGGCAACTCTATTTTCGGATCGACGCCGAAACCGACGAAATGGGAGAAATTATCTTCACTTGCCCATCTATACAGGTTCTCGGCTGTCCACCTGTACCAAATCTCCCCGTAGTCACTAAACTCTTTGTCGAATGAGAACTTTATTGTTTTGCCATAAAGGCGCTCAGGATAGAATGTACTGGTCCCGATTTCATCGTCGTATGTCTGATAATATTCGGCATTCCAGTATTTTTCATGCTGTGTGTGAGTCAGGTCAACTGCGTATAGGTACTCATTCCGGCATGTTACCTCTATTTGGGCTATATCTCTTCCGTCAATGTAAAACTCCAGCTCAGGTCTTGCATCCACATAACATGCTGAGGTGTCATAATTTTCCGGTGTTTTATTATGATCCGCCAGACGGACAACTACATCGGCATTTACATTTCCTGACATGTCATTTATTCCATTATCCACTCTTATCGCTGCGCTTGCAATTCCGATTGCGGCCGTCAGCATCAGCATGGCGCAGGCAACAGCCAGACCGGCTTTCTTTTTCCTTGCGTCCAGGATGGACGAAATCCTTATTTTCATACCACTCTTACCTCCATAAAAATTATTTGATAACGCTGTTCTTGTTTTTAACCGGGTCTCAAGCAGGCCGACGATCGCTTTGCAGTACCTGTAGCGCATATCCGGTTCAGAGTCGCGTAATACCTCGGCATCGCATGAAAGTTCACACTGTGCATTGATCACCTTTGCCATCAGGTAAACGGCGGGATTGAACCAATGCATGGCTGTCGCGAGCAGCAGCAGGCACTTATACCATGTATCCTTTCTTCTGCAGTGAATGAGTTCATGTTTCAGGATCAAGCGGAGTTCTTCCTTCGGAATGTCTGTCACCGGCAGCAATATCCGCGGTCTAAAGAGGCCCGCAATCATGGGACTGCCTGTATATGGGCATAAATGCAGGCCTACCCGCCCTGGTATCCCCAGTTCTTTTTTTATATCATTCATAAGCGCCAATACCTGTTCATCTTTAACCTCCTCGCTCCAGCGTCCGAGCGTTTTCATCAACCGATAATGTCTGAAACACCGGCCGAGAAGGAAAGCGACCGCTCCTGTTGCCCAAATAGCCGCTGCTGCCTGCCACCACTGGATGCTTGTAATGGCGTGCTGCATCACGAAATTGCCGGATTGAACGGGATGGTTAAGTTGAACAGCATTGCTGAGCCAGGTGGCAGTGTCTGCAACTGTCGCCGGAACTGCCATAAGCGGCCTGGTCAATACAGCCTCGGCCGGCGCCGTTACATTTATGCCGGGCAACTCAAGCTGCGGCCAGACCGGGACAATCAAGCCTATGACAATTATCAGCCATGAATAATAAAGCCATTTGGCAGAGTAACGCTTTGACAATACCGGGGTTACCGCGGCATACAAAAGAATAACTGCCGATAAGGCTGCAGAATAAGTCATCAGCATTATCATAAAGTCCTTCATTTCAGCCCCTCCGTTCTTTTATCCATTGGAGCAGTTCGCTGATATCCCTGTCTGTCAGTGCATCGTCATCATACAGCGTATTGACAAGGTTAAGCAGAGAGTTGTCGTGGTATTGCTTTATAAAATTGCCTGTTTCGAATTTAAGATACTCTTCCCTGCTGACAACGGGATAATAAAGACGCTCTCTGCCCGCTTTTTCAGTACGAAGGAACCCCCGCTCGACCAACCGGAGCATGAGAGAGATCACCGTCTGGGTTTTCCACTTCTTTTTCTTCCCCAACTGCTCCATAGCAATGTTCGCAGTAACAGGAGGATCGTTTTGCCACACGATCTTCATTACCTCGAACTCCGCATCCGGCAATCTTTTCATGTCCCTCACAGCATCACCTCCCTGTTTAAGACAATTGTCTACTATATAAATTCTACAACTGTCTAAAATTAGTGTCAAGTATATTTTCAGAATGTAATATGTATACCTGCTAATAAAAAAGAGACCATAATAGCTGCGGCCTCCCTGGTCTTATGTTTATATAAATAGATCATATTAGCATCAGCAGGACAGAAGTCCAGACACGGGGACGGTTCTCCTGTCTGAAGCAGGAGAACCGTCCCCGTGTCTGAAATCTGTCGCGCATGACTCACATGGTAAGTAAATTCAAACTGCTGTCTGGCCTGAATGACTGGCGATCCTCATTTGCTGCCTGTATAAATGTATTTCGATCACAGCTCGCCTCTGGCTTCCTTCCAGTCCACCAGCAAATTATAGCGTTTGGTTTTGAAACGCAAAACGCAATAATTAGGATCATCAGGTCCGCTGAAATGATTAGCCAGACCGTCATACCACATTTCCCTCTTTATTTCCGGATCGGTCAATACTTCCATTTCCCCGACCAATGTAATGTTGTAGTCATCGGCGCTAAAACAAACACTTGCCCTGTTGCATTTTTCGATCCGGTTGGTTTTTGTTCCGCCCAACCCTGTACAGAAAGTGATCCAGTTGATCCCATCAGCCTTTGAGGCAGTGATCGTTGAAGCTGTTGGATAATCATCCATATCCATCTGGGCCAATACACAGTATGTGTCTATTCCCGTATTCTTTTCAACGATCTCCCCTGCTCTTTTAAGTATATCCCGATCCATATTGCCCTCCTGACTTTTTTCAATAAACTGTATTTTCATGGTAAACTAAAATTACGTATACCGTCAAGCATATACTCAGGCATATACCCTCTGCCGTATTGGTTCCTGTCCATGGTAAAGGAACGGTTCTTGCATCTGAGTCGCGAAAAATCGACACTTTGCCTTCGGGATATGTGTTACAATTATACTGCCGACAACATAAACATCAACGTTTCGGTTGAACCTATGACTGCGGGAACAGTTTAAACATCATCTGCTTCCAGCACATTCACGCCATAAAGCCTGGCGATCTGATAAGCCAGGCTCGATTTTCCCGACCCTGAAGGACCCCCAATGAACAAAACTGTCCAGTTTCTTTCAATATTCATAAATTGCCCATCCTTATACCAAGTCTTTATTAACGGTTAAGCCGGTATTATGCCACAGGCCTTATTTTATCACAGATATGCTCAGGCAGATATGCTTTTGCCCCTGTCTGCCTCATGGACCGGCCTTGCTTCCGCAGACATCCTCAGGCGGAAAGCCTTATCGATCTTATCGGATAATCCGGCATCCATCTTTCTGACATTGTCGATGTATGACGTGATATCATCGAACCTATCTACAGGTTTGCCGAGCAGGATAGTTTCCATCTGGTTTCTGATGAAGCTGGCAATAGTCAAACTCCTTTCGTCCCGGATCGTACTGATAAGCAACAGAGTATCCACAAGGCAGTCCAAAACCTTCTCTTCCACGAAAGGCTTTTCACTATGCTTTATCTCAGTCTCCTGCGATAATGTGTTCCGCCCATGGCTGTCAAGTGCCGCCTGTACGATCTCTTTCGACTGCCCTACGGCGCACTGGTTCCCCTGGCATTTGTTACAATACTCCGGACCCAGGCAGATGTTGCTCAGATCTTTCTCCATATGCCGGTAATAGTCATGGAGCATTTTTGACTTGCTGATAAATGCTGACCTGAATCCTTCACGCCTTCTGCGGATCATTGAATAAACCATCCAGGCGGTTACCAGCGCCAATATGGAAATGAAGGGAACGACATAATAAGCTTTTAAAAACTGGCCGGGTACTGTCTGATACAGCTTCTGAAGTCCGAAAAACATGAAAATGGATGCTGCCAGCAGCTTGATGCCTACTTCCGGGATCTTGTCGCCCAGTTTCCTGCCGATGATGATCCCGAGGGCTCCGGTGGCTACCATTCCTGAAACAGTTCCCAACAGTACCATGAACGGATAGCTGGCATCCGCCGCCAGGGTTATTGCCGTCAGTTGCGTTTTATCTCCGAGCTCACCCATGAAGAACGCAAGTGCGACCGTTGCTGCCGGTCCAAATTTCATTCGTGTTTCCTTCTCTTCTTCCTCTTCCTCGGGCTTCAGCGTCCAGAGTGCAAACCCGACGAACGCTGCCCCGGCGATCATCTGGATAGTATTGATCGGGACCACCTGGGACAGGTAACTTCCCAAAACTACTGCAAGGCCATGGTTCAGAAATACTCCCAACCCTATCCCCATCAGCACTTTTCTTACCGGGAACCGGGTGGCAAACGCCATCGCAAGGATTTGGGTCTTGTCCCCCATTTCCGCAACAAATATCAGCAAAAAGGCCTTGATCATCTCCTGGACCATGTAAGCTCTCCTCTTTCACATTTTTCATTTCGCATCAGCTTCACCGCCGACAGCTTCCTGTTATTTTATACTTATCAAATAAAAAAGACCTTCAGATTACCAGGCACATTCTGATAATCTAAAAGTCTCGCTTTCTTTAACATATGTTAAAGAGATAAGACCAGGATCCCTCCAGTATGTTGATCTTATCCCGGTTTCCCGAAGCTACTCCCCTTTAGAACTGATGTTATTTTACCAACACATGATATTTTTGTCAAATCCCTCTCCTGATGCATTAAGGTCAACAGTGATCGATGTCCCATCAGATCAATTTCAGATCCGGAATAATATCAGATAATAAAGTTTATGATCCCGGAAGTCAGATGGCATACAGTAAATACACCCAATGGAAGGACAGCGATATAGTTCTTTCTGTCCAGGGCATAAAAGAAAAATGCAAGGTTTGGCGCAAGGCACAGAATGACCATGTTTCGTCACAACCTTTTTACTCAGCGAAGATGTTGCTGAATTACAGTATCGGTCTTCCCATCGATCTGTCTTCCCGTGGCAGGCGTGAGAACATGTCCGAGGCAGGAGACCTGTACCAGTGTCTGCTGTGGTGGCATGGGAGCCGTCTCCGTGTGCCTAAAACAGTGACAAAAGCCGCGTACACAGTGATTCCATGTATGCGGTATCCAGTATTTTTCGACTTTTGATATCGTTCAGGACAGCATACGCCATGTCATAGTCCTGTCGGCTTATATCTCCCCGGTCCAGCGCGCTTTTCAGTTCGTCTTCGTCAAGGACAAGGACCGAACCGTCTGGCAGAAGAGCAACGTCAAGGTACAGATCGTCGCAATACGGATTGCCTTCATCATCAGCGGCGTTTTTCCTGGTTATGTCGATATACCATTCCACGATCTCCCCGTTGCTGTCATAAATGGCAAAAAGGGCCCAGTTCTCTCCGTCAGGGATGTAGCACAATTCACTGTAGCCATTATCATAAAGGCATAAATTGCCGACTATGAACGGACGGTGTACTTCCCTGATCTCCGTCAGCGACACATAGCCTGCCATACCGTTTTCATCTACTCTGACCACTCTTGATGAAAAAGACTTAACGTAGTCTTCCTTCACACGTCCGATATACTTTCGCCTTTCCACAGGATATTGCTCTCCGTTTGGTTTTTTGTAATTATAACATATCCCGTATGACAGTCAAATCAACTATCTGCTTGATTCCTGCGGTCATGCCATCAGGTAATCGATCAGATTGGAAAAGCTGATATGGTCCGGATCCCATTTCCTTTCAGGACAATCCACGATCTCATATGGCAGCCCCAGAGCATCAGCAAATCGATAGAACATACCATCAAGCCACGGAGGCGTCCAGGCGCCGGACCTGGATATATGGACCGCCGACACCGTGATGCATTCGCCGGCCAAATCATTAAAACCACAGTAGCTGATGTTGTAAATACTGTTCATCGGTTTGAAATGATCCGGCTTTTCGGCCGTATAAGGGCTGTAGATTATGCTGGCTTCATCTATCCGTCCATCTTTCAGGAGTTTGCCAAGCCAGTTGGAACAGTTGACCTCAAAGTTGAGGGATGAAAGCCCGCCATAGCCAAGATCGGCATGGGAGTCGAACAGGTATACCGATTTGCAGTTGTTTTCCGATGCAATTTTGTATGAAAGGGCATGAGAATCCGAAACACAGATTTTTACATCACTTATGAATTTGAAATACTTTTTGATTTGACTCCAGAAGCCGTCCAGTTCCGGGGAAAGCTGAAATGATCCCCGGATATCTTCTCCTCGTGTCTTGGCCTGGATATGCCTCTTGTACCAGGAATCTATCAGGCTCCTGTTATTTTCAATGTACGAACCCCAATTGTCCCGGGTGTATATGAAATAGTCCCAATCTATCGATAACAGGCACTTTCCCATACCTTACCCCCCTTAACGCGGCTCACACGATAAAATATGAGTGCACTGGTATCTGGTCAAATATCATGCCTGAAACATCTGTCCCTGAGATTACTTAAGAAAGATCAGGACCCCGGTTTATCCGAATAGACTGCGGTATTCAAAAGTATGTCATGAACAGCGACCTCCCTGTACCAGCCTGCCATGCATTATTTTACCACACATGCATACGTTTTTGAATCAGCCTCCGCAGTTCCCGGGTCCCGCCCCGGTTGTCTGTTGGGCAATTTTAATAATATATGGGTTCTGTAGACAACTTTTATTTATCATTTTTTCTTATTGACAACTAAACAGGTTTTGGATATCATGTGTTATTATAGCAAAGGCGCTGAGGGCGAAAGTCCGCAGCGCCTCTTGTTATATTTGGGTGAGATGGTAAGTGCAATTCTTCGGGATATGCCGGGCATTTATGAACCGTGGCCATTCGGCCGGAAACGCCAGGCATCCGGAAGACTCGAAGAATTGCAGGGAAGGCGTTCCGGAACCGCCCTAAATCAAAACCATTCATGGCAAACATAATATGAGTACGCACAAAGGCGTGTATTTTACCTGGTTAAAATACACGCCTCAAATTTTTTAAGGGGGAATAGATCATGGATATCACGATGATAGTTGATACCATATGGGTAGTGCTTGCAGCTCTTTTGGTATTCTTCATGAACCTTGGCTTCGCTGCGGTAGAATCCGGATTTGCCAGATCGAAGAATACGGTCAACATCCTTTCTAAAAACTTCATCGTTTTCGCCGTATCCACGCTTGGCTTCATGCTCCTGGGCTGGGGCCTGATGTTCGGCGGAAGCAGCCCGTTTGCAGGAACGCAGCATTTGTCTGTCCTGGACAGTTCCAGTATCGATTTCTATAAGGACACCCTGACATCGAACGTGCCCTTCTGGGGAAAGTTCTTCTTCCAGCTTGTATTCTGCGGGACGGCAGCTACCATAGTATCCGGTGCGGTCGCAGAGCGCGTCAAGTACATTTCGTTTATCCTGTTCTCTTTCGTACTGACGCTTGTCATATACCCGATCGTCGGGCACTGGATATGGGGAGGCGGCTGGCTGGGTGAACTCGGCTTCCTGGATTTCGCAGGCGATACCGTCGTCCACTCAGTAGGCGGCTGGGCGGCGTTAGCCGGTGCCCTCATACTCGGTCCCCGTCACGGGAAATATGATAAGGACGGTAAGCCGAAAGCGATCCCGGGCCACAACATGTCACTGGCAGTGATAGGCCTGTTCATCCTGTGGCTTGGCTGGTTCGGCTTCAACCCGGGATCTACCATGAGCTTCCAGAACCCGGGCGATGTGGTGCACATCGTTGTGACGACCAACACCGCTGCAATCGCGGCAGTTCTTACAGCAACCGCTACGTCATGGATCTTCATCGGCAAACCTGACCTCGGCATGACCATCAACGGCTGTCTGGCAGGGCTCGTCGGCATCACCGGAAGCTGCGCATTTGTCAGCGTTACAAGCTCGCTGATCATCGGAGCCATCGCAGGTGTGATCGTCGTATTCTCAGTTCTCTTCTTCGACCGGGTGAAAGTCGATGATCCTGTCGGTGCCACTTCCGTACACCTCGTATGCGGTGTCTTCGGCACCATCTGCGTCGGGCTCTTCGCCCAGGAAGGCGTAACAAGCCTCTCTACGGTCAACGGCCTGTTCTTCGGCGGCGGCCTGTCGCTACTCACAACAGAAATCATCGGTATAATCGCAGTCGGTGCGTTCACGTTTGTCTCGTCTGCGTTAGTCTGGTATCTTCTGAAGGCAACGGTCGGTATCCGTGTCAGCCTTGAAGAGGAAATCCAGGGTTTCGATATCGGCGAGCACGGGAACTCCGCTTACCCTGATTTTGCTCCTGCAGTTCCCGTTTTAGCTGCGGACAACGGTACGGCAGCCGTGTCAATAAGCCTGGCGGACGTGCAGACGATAAGCCACACTGAAACACAAAAACCCTCTTACGGCCCGGTGTCGCCCGAGGTAGCTATCCCTGTGATCAACAAGGCACGTCCTGGAGTCAAAATGACAAAGGTCACGATCATCACGAACCAGGATAAGTTTACTCAACTCCAGACTGCCCTTGACAAGATCGGCATCACCGGACTGACGGTAACGAATGTCCTGGGATACGGCATGCAGAAAGGCCATACTGAATATTTCCGCGGTGCTCCGGTAAAAACAAGGCTTCTTCCGAAAGTCCAGGTCGACATCGTCGTATGCAAGATACCCGTCGAAACCGTTGTCGATACGGTGAAGAAGGCACTGTATACAGGATATGCCGGCGACGGCAAGATCTTCATTTACGATGTTGAGAACGTTATAAGGATCAGGACAGGTGAAGAAGGATACGATGCATTGCAGGATGAAGAAGAAAAGTAAACCCTCCGGGAGCATGCCAGGCTTGTCCTGCATGCTCCCGCCTCCTGTCATAGCAATGAAAGAGGACACCCCGGAACAAGGAAAGGGGACACTCCTTTACAAGGGGTATTCCTCTTTGGTAAAGGAGTGTCCCCTTTGTTTGTCCTGCCCGGCCTTATTTCTGAGGATATTTCAGGCCAAGTTTGTCAGATATGAGATACTGCAGTCCTCTCATCGGACTTGGTATCGGTATGCCGAGAACGTACATCAGACCCAGGGCAAAAGCAATGGCATACACGACAAGAAAAGCAGCAAACTCTCTCCATTCTTTCCTTTTTATGAGGCCCGGGGCGGTGATCACAAAGATCAGGGCATAAATCAGTAAGAGAAATATCATCTTCCTCCACCTCTCTCTTGCCCCGGTAAGTTGCGGATCTTCGCGATCAATAACGTCAGGGGCGGGAAAACATACATAAGCGGGGCAGAATATATAATGCCCGCATTCTGCGTGATCATCGCATGATCCACAGGCGACTGGAAAACAGTAGCGGCAAGTATCACTTCGATGCCGGCCAGAGGCAATATCAGCGGTAAATATGACTTCAATCCAAATAGCTGTGAAAGCGCTGTTACCAGTGCATAAAAGAAAAGGCTGCACTTAAAGAAAATCAATACCGTCTGTGCTACACCTATCAGAAAATCCATCCTTGTCAGTACAGTCCCGATATCGATCAGGCGTATGGACTGAAACGATGCGGAAGTCCATATGGTTTGCGTTTTTCCCAAAATCGCCGTGTTCCTGATCGACACGATAAACAGGCTCATCGCGCCGATTAGCAATCCGCCAAAAGTGTATTTTACCATACGGCCGGTATTGTTCAGGCGCCCCATGATCATGAGGAAAACAAGTGTTTCGCCATAGGGGATCGCAGATAATATATGGATCCCCTGGAATATTTTTATAAACGGCAGCTCGAACAGCGGTAAAAAATTTGAGAAATCCATCTGGTCTATCAGCAGAATGAATGTACTGACTATTATAAATATCTCTGTGACCACAAACAGATGGCTCACCCTTGCCAGCGCTTCTATCCCTTTTGAAGCGGCATATGCGCAGACCGTGGCAAAAACCGCCAGCAGGAAAATAAAAGGTGTGTCAGGCATCAAAAAGTTTACATACAGTTCTCCTATATCAAGAATATTAAAAGACAGAGTCATCGATAAAAAGAAAATATAGTATGCGGATAAAACTTTACCTAAAAAGCGGCCATACACCATATCATTTATCTGGACAAGGTTCATTCCGTTAAACCTTTTTGCAAGCGCCACATAGGAGAGAATAAAAGGGGCCGTAATGACCAATCCAGCCAGTATGACCATCCATGTCTGTTGTTGGGTTATGCCTACCGTGAAATCTATCAATAAAACCGAACCCTGGACAAAACCGGCTAACAGGAAAAGTATCTGGCTGCTGCTTATCTTCCCTTTTTCGATGTTCATATCATTTGTCTCCTTCCTTCGGGGATGGCGGGTTTCTCAGCAGGTTGGACGTTACCACCCTCGATGCCACAACGATGTCAAGTTCTATTGTCGGATATATATCATCCCAATTATCTTTCATACTTTTCCACTCTTTACTGTATTTTTTATGCAGCATCTCGCCAAAGCCAAAAATATCAGCCTTTAATTCACTGGTTTTTTTAAAGGCTGCCATTATTTCCTGGCGTACGACTTCTTCCGAAGCATCCTGGATCTCACCGAACGCCGAAACAGTAGCCAGGTTCTCGGCAGTGGTCTGTTCCGAAAGGCTCAGGTCTTCTTCGACCATTACATGTATTATGATCTTGCCGTCTTTTATTTCCGGCATTGCTTTGCTTTTGGTTTCTAAAATTTCCAAAACCGCCTTTCCCTTTCCATCAGGTGAAGGTACCGTTATCACGCCGCTTTTCACTTTGCCGAGCACCCACAGGACGCCCCGGACTTCATCATGGTTCAGCTTGCCGACCATCTTTCCATTTTTGAAAACAGCCATGCCGGGAACATAAACATCTTTGCTCCCCTCATCCTCCGTAACACTGATCAGGGGGGCGAACGAAGCCGTAGTGGCGCTCATCAGGCATGAAGCGAAATCTTTCATATTCACTTTATACAAATGGGATGTAAACCCGTAGGTTTTGACCAGCTTTGCTATATTCATGGCAGGAAACTTCTCCGTTTCCGGTTTGGCGTCCATAACATCAGAAGCCCGGCCTTCGGCAACAAGGATCAATACGGTAGGCCTCATTTCACGTGCGCGCAAAAAGAAGTCGATATAACTTTGCAAGCCTTCTGCCGCTACATCATTGCCAAAAATCACCACCTGGTTGTGTGATACGAAAAGCCTGTTCCCCGTTTTATGGGTCATCTGCCTCACCGCTTCAAAAATAGATCCCCCCACGCTTGAGACATTCCAGAATGCCTTTTCGTCTCCTCCGCCGTCGCTTCCCGGCGAACTTCCCGCAGCCTGTTTCCTGACTATCTGCGCTGTAACCAATACGTTTCCTGTTTTCTCATCCTTATCGACTCCTATTCCTATAACGATTTCCAGGTCGTTTATTTCTCTTCCGCCCAGGCAGCCGGACAGGGCAAACACCATAAAGATGCATAAAACTATAACCGCAATCTTCATACCCGTTTTTTCTCTCATTGGCAGCCACTCTCCCTTTATCCGGAATCACTGTTGTCTCCCTTATACGGCGAAGGCTTCTGTACCGGACCCTGGTTCCGTAAATCGCGGCCATTCACGGCGATAGCTTTTGGACGTTTTGCCTGCATCCACAGAGGCATCCTTATGAAAACATCCTTCAGTCCTGAAAAATTCAATGGTGCTATCGGCCATAAATACGGCGTTCCGAAAGATCTTAAAGATACAAGATGAAGCAATGTCACCAACAGGCCTATGATTACGCCAAAACCACCGGCAATCCCGGCAAGCGCAAGATATATGTACCGCAATATGGTCCCGCTGTCAGTCTGCGCCGGAACGGCAAAACTTGCAATGGCTGTCGAGGATACGACGATTACCATGATCGGGCTTATAAGTCCGGCCTGAACGGATGCCTCGCCCAGTACGATGGCACCGACGATACCGACTGTCTGACCTACCGGCTTCGGCAGACGTACTCCTGCTTCCCTCAAAATGTCAAAAGCAAATATCATCAGTGAGGCTTCCAATATCGCCGGAAACGGCACACGTTCACGCCCTTCTGCTATGGATATCAGCAACTGGGTGGGTATCAGTTCCTGGTGGAAAACGGTCAATGCCACATATATCGCAGGCCCTAAAGTGCTGATGATATATGACAGGAACCTTATTATCCGTGTAATGCTTGCAAGAAACGGCCGCGAATAATAATCCTCCACGCTTTGGAAGCTTTCGATGAAAACCATTGGCACCACAAGGGCAAAAGGCGTGCCGTCGACAAGGATGGCGGCACGGCCTTCGAGTATTTTTGCCACCACCTTGTCAGGCTTTTCACTGTTTGAAACAGTAGGGAAAACGGACCAGGGATCGTCTTCGATGAACTGCTCTATATATCCTGATTCCAGGATCGCGTCGATCCTTATCCTTTCCAGCCGGGTCCTGACTTCTTCGATCAGTTCGGGATCAGCCACACTTTTGATATATACGATGTACACATCTGTCTTTGACTTTTCACCGATCACAAGTTTTTCCACGCACAGGTCGGGGACTTTGATTTTCCTGCGGATAAGGGCAATGTTTACATTTACGTCTTCGATGAAACCTTCCCTGGGCCCTCGTACGACAGCTTCGGTTGCAGGTTCATCTATACTTCGTGTTTCTCTCTTCCTGGACTTGATCGCCAAAGCCTCTTTTGAGCCATTTATCAGCAGGATGGCAGCCCCTCTGAGAAGATTGTCAACAAGATCGTTCAACAGTACCACTTTTTGGTTTTCAGTTATGGAGATCAGGTTTTTCCTGATATTTTCGATCCGGGTGAAGTCCATATCCGCATCGCCGCTGAGCATCAATGAGCCGAACATCAAAGGCTGCAGGACGTTTTTATGGATCTCTTCCTTGTCTGTCATGCTGTTGATAAATACAAGAGCCGCCCTGTATCTTCTGTCGTGTCCGAAGTTGAACTCGTGGAATGTCACATCGCTGCTGTCGCGCAAAATGCTTTTGACAGCTTCCAGGTTCCTGTCCAGATCAGGTAATAACGGTACACTGTTTTCCTTGCCTGATTTGGTTTCCCGGAGCACACGTTCATTTTCTTTTTTTAAAGATGAACTGCGGATCTTCTTAAAAATATATCTGAACATAAACGATTCTTCCCAAGCGGTTTTTGCTTATTTTCTGCAAAAACAGGCAATTTATTCATGGACTGAGAAGTGCCTGGCGCTCCATATATGAGCCGAAAGCAGGCTGCAGCATTCACCATTGCCATATTCTTGACAATTTTCAACTTCTAATATATAGTAATTTCAAAGCAACGAGGCGCAAACCTTGTTGCTTTTTTTGTTTTATCATTCCACACGGAATACTGCATTATGTTGACATAAAGGGGGAGTTGTGAATGAGAAATAAAAAGAAACTGGAGAAAATATCAGATGAGGCGCTCAGCATAAGAAACCATACAAGGCAAATACTAAGCGGAAACCTGGATATAAAGGTCGATGCAGAACACTTCACTTTTTTAAAAGAACTGGCAGAGGACATCGATCAGATAAACAGTACCTTTAATGCTTATATAAACGAGATAACCCATATCCTGTCCCATCTGTCGGCCGGCAATATGACGGTAGCCTTTTCAGAGGACGTAAGTTACAAGGGAGATTTTTTGCCAATAAGAAATGCTCTTCATAAAATCAAACACTCTCTGAGCAATTCGTTCGGTGAGATCTACAAGCTGTCCACAGAAATAGACGCCATGAGCAGCAAGGTCGAGGACGGTTCTTCATTTTTAGCCGCAAACACGACGGAGCAGGCAGCTTTGATTTCTGACCTGACGTCAACTGTTTATGACATTACGGACAAGACTATGAACAATGCGGCAAACGCAAAAGAAGCCGCGAAAGCAATCGAAGCGATAGCAAAAGAAACCGAAACAGGCAGGCTCTATATGGACCAAATGCTGTCCTCCGTTGACAAGGTAAGGTCTTCCATCGATGATATATCACATATCATTGGAATAATAAATGAAATTGCAGAGCAAACCAAATTGCTGGCCCTGAACGCAGCAATCGAAGCTGCAAGGGCCGGTGTGAACGGACAGGGGTTTTCGGTGGTCGCAGGTGAAATCGGCAAACTTGCACAGAAAAGCAGCGAAGCTGTCAGGCAAACTGCGCAGTTGATCAACAATGGGATAGTTGCAGCCGGTGAAAGTGCAAAAATCGCGAAAAAAACAGCAGAAAGTTTTGAAAGCATAAACAGTTCGATCGAAGGAGCCGCCGGTTTATGCAATGAAATAGCGGAGCTTTCCAATACCCAGGCAGAAAATCTCAGGGAAACGTCGGCTATCGTCGCCAACATATCGGAAGCTGTACAGGGTATTGCCGCATATGCACAGGAAAACAGCGCCGGAGCAATGAACCTGTCAGGTATATCTGCTCAATTGAAGAAGGTACTTCAGCGTTTCAGGCTGGCAGGGCAGGAAAATGCAAAGTCAGCTGATGTGGATACAGGGGAGGAATCCATACGGGAACTGGCCGGCAAATTAACAGAAAAGCTGATCCATGCAACTACCGCCCAGGCTGCAGATAAGATACTGGAAAATGAGATCCGTGATCTGGAGGATGTTGAGTGCCTGTATGTCATCAGCGGGAACGGAAGGCAGTTAAGCCATACGATCATGAATCCCAGGATCATGGTGGAGCAGGATGAAAACTTCAAACCGGCACTGCCCGGTGAAGACTACAATTCAAAGAAGTATTTCCGTCAGGCCTTGAAAAACAGGCAGGAACTGTATATATCCCAGGAATACATATCTAAGGCGACCGGGAATCTATGCAGGACAATTTCATATGCATACCAGGGTATCGACAATGAATATTATGTGCTGTGCATCGACCTGCTGTGCAGGTTCTAGACCAACGCCGGATCGAGGTCGA